>ENA-ORXD01002868-ORXD01002868.1-sediment-metagenome-genome-assembly--contig:-NODE-2868-length-10700-cov-19.586557_pt1 | contig 10700 bp, 10 predicted proteins | sample MGYA00237862_ERZ511471 | MGnify/ENA metagenome assembly ERZ511471 | reverse complement strand
GGACTGGACGAGCAGCATTTTCTTTGCCAGCCCATAGGGGGCATTGGTCTCCTCAGGATAGCCGTTCCAGAGGTCATTCTCGGAGAATGGTACCGGGGTGAACTTGGGGTACGCACATACGGTGCCAACAATAATGCACTTTTCAACCCCGGCCTGCCTGGCGGCCTCGATAAGCTGGATTCCCATGATGGCATTGTCGTAGAAGAGGGTGGCCGGATTTTTGCGATTGAACCCGATTCCCCCCACCTTCGCGGCAAGGTGGATGACGATATCCTGATCGTCAACCGCCCCGGCACAGGATTCCCACTTTCTGAGATCGGTGTCCCGGCTCCGTGGAATGCGAAGCTGGGAAGGAGAGACCCCACGCTTCTCGAGCTCGGAGATCAGGTGTGAGCCAAGGAATCCCGCTCCACCGGTGATAAGAACCCGTTTGGTATCCCAGAAGGTCATGCCAGTTACTCCAGTATCGTCCCGGCAATAGCCCGGGCACCACTACCGGTAAATTGGGGAGGAAGACTATCAAATCTTTCCCCCTCCGGGAGGAGGGGAACGATATCAGCTATCCCTGGCGATACGATATCTGCCGGTGATAGTATCAGTCTACTCCCCACCACTTGTCCGGGTAGAGTTTTGCCAGGATCTCATCGCCCTCTCCAGGAGAAGTGATACCTGCACTCCGGAAATCAGCATCCACCATGATCTTCACCAGTTCTGAAAATTTCACCAGGGGTTTCCAGTGAAGTATCCGTTCGGAACGGGTCGGATCAGCAATGAGCACTTCCACTTCAGTCGGCCGGAAATAGCGTGAATCGATCCGGACATGATCTTCCACGGTGAGCCCGGCGTAGGTAAAAGCTGCATGCAGAAACTCATTCACGGAATGGGTCTCTCCAGTTCCGATAACGTAATCACCCGGGCGGTCTTGCTGGAGGACCCGCCACATGCACTCCACGTACTCAGGAGCGAATCCCCAGTCCCTCCTGGCCTCGAGGTTTCCCAGGTAGAGGAACTTCTCTTTTCCGGCCAGGATCCGGGCGATGCCGCGGGTAATCTTCCGGGTCACAAAGGTCTCTCCCCTCCGGGGGGACTCGTGGTTGAAGAGGATGCCATTCGCTGCGTAGAGGTTATATCCCTCCCGGTAGTTCCGGGTCATCCAGTAGGCGTAGAGTTTCGCACAGGCGTAGGGACTCCGGGGCTGAAAGACCGTATCCTCATTCTGCGGAGGGAGCGCAGATCCGAACATTTCGGAGGAGGAGGCCTGGTAGAACCGGGTTCCGGTGTCACACCGCCGGATAGCCTCGAGAAGCCGGGTGGTCCCAAGACCGGTCACATTCCCGGTGTACTCCGGGGTGTCGAAGCTCACCCGGACATGGCTCTGGGCTCCCAGGTGATATACCTCATCCGGGCCGATATTGTAGATGATATTGGTGATCATCTCGTTATCCGAGAGGTCTCCATAGTGGAGGAAGAGCTGCGCTCCGCGTTCATGGGGGTCAACGTAGATGTGGTCGATCCGTGCGGTGTTAAAGGTAGATGAGCGCCTGATGAGACCGTGTACCTCATAGCCTTTCGAAAGCAACAGTTCGGCAAGATAAGAGCCGTCCTGGCCGGTAATTCCGGTGATGAATGCTTTTTTCGTCATGATCTCCTCTCCTGATCTCTCTGGTAATCGTCCTGGAACCGGATGATGTCATCCTCCCCGATATACTCCCCGATCTGAACCTCGATGATCTCGAGTGGGACGAGCCCCGGGTTCTCGAGCCGGTGAACCGAACCGATCGGGACAAAGGTGCTCTCCCCTTTCCGGAGCAGCCGCTCATCGCCATCAACAATCACTTTCGCCGTACCGTGTACGACCACCCAGTGTTCGCTCCGGTGGTGGTGCATCTGCAGGGAGAGCCGGCGTTTCGATGGAACGGTTATCCTTTTTATCCGGTAGGACGGGCCGTCCTCGAGCCGGGTGAAGGAGCCCCATGGCCGGTGCTCGGTCATATGGCTGTCAGCCCGGGGATCTCCCCGCTCTTTCAGGATCTCGACTGCCCGTTTCGCCTCTTCTGTTCGTTCCCGGGGTGCAATAAAGATAATATCCCCGGTATCGATGATAGCCGTGTCCTGTACTCCAATGGTGATCACCATGCGGTCCCCGATGACCAGGTTCCGGTACGAATCGAGCCCCAGGTATTCCCCCCTGACCGCATTTTCATCCTCGTTCTTCTCAAAAACTGCATAGAATGAATCAAAGGACCCGAGATCGTTCCAGGATGTCTCAAGCGATACTACCGCCGCCTTTCCGGTCTTCTCCATCAGTCCGTAATCGATGGAAATTGCCGGTGTTTTTTCATATGCCGTAGTGATTGGATACCGGAAGGCCTCTGCAACAGTCGGGACATGGGTACGGCATTCATCAAAGAACAGCCTGGTCGAGAAGAGGAACATTCCGCTGTTCCAGAGATACCCGTCTTGGAGATACTGCATGGCTGTCTCCCGGTCCGGTTTCTCGGTGAATGCATCAACAACATATCCACCCTGAATCTGCTGGCCCGGACGGATGTATCCGTATCCTGTGTGGGGAGTAGTACCCTTTACACCGAAGAGGACCAGCCGGTCTTCAGAGAGCCGATCGGCTTTCTTGAAGGCTTCGGCATACACGGGTCCGCTGTGGACCAGGTGATCTGACGGGAGTATGGCAACATGAGACGGGCCGAACTCTCTCTCGATCTCCTGCATGCCGAAGAAGATGGCAGGCAGGGTATTCTTCCCCGATGGTTCGGCAAGGATTCGACAGTCACAATCGATAGCCGCTGCCTGGTCCCTCACGATGAATTCCTGCTCCCGGTTGGTGACCACAGCGATCTCCTGCGGGGATGAGAACATCAGCGCCCGGCGCAGGGTCTTCTGGAAGAGGGAGTGCGAATCGAAGAGGGGAAGGAACTGCTTGGGGTAGTGTCCACGGCTCAGGGGGAAGAGGCGGGTCCCGCTGCCCCCGGCAAGTATCAGGGTCTTCATTCCGAATATCCCCCATGCATAGCAGAATATTGGTATCTTTTAATTAATATCCGTTTTTCAAGATGAGAGTTCCGGAAAGTGGGTTGGCGAATGGGGGCATCATGGTAGGAGCACCATCAAGAGGAATCGAACCAGATGAGAAGAACGAATCAGACCAGCAGCAGGTTGCCGATGATGAGCACCGCCAGCATGGCCGCCATCCCGATGGCCGCGGTCGAGCAGATGATATCCCCACCATGCCAGCGTTCTCCGGCAGGTTCCCGCAGGTTGAACAAGATGGTGACAAGGATGATTCCGGCGATCACCAGCAGCTTTGAGAGGCCGATGACCGTGATGAACTGCAGGGGATAGTCAATGAATTGTCCAAACAGGGCGTTTGCTTCGGAAAAGACCGGTGAAAAGAGCACCCCCCAGGAGCTGATGGCGAGATCGGTGGCCATGAGCAGGGCAAGAGCAGCCAGGGCATACTTCTGGAGGCGGGTCAGGAGGGCCATCAGATGTCTTTACATATTTCGTTCCGGAAAATATAATGGGTTTCCGGACCTGGCAACTACTCGTACTTTTCGGGTGAAATGAGGAGCGTCTGATACCCGCGCAGGAAATGGCCGATAAGGATTGATTACGTCTTCCCCCATCATCCGTTCGAGATCCTGTAAATAGCCCCGGCTCTACCTGGCTGCGGTTATCACCACCACTGCCACCACGCAGAGGAGGATGATCAGGGATCGCTTCTCCACAACGGGACTGATGGCGGGCAATTATTAAATATCCTCTCTCCCACCACTCTCCCGTTTGAGAGGAGGGATCTGATATGACGGTATTTGAGTGCTGCCGGACGGCGGTGGTTACCGCATCACCTGAGGCAAGCGTGCGGGAAGTTGCACGGCTGATGTCTGAATCAAACGTGGGGAGCGTTGTGATCATGACCGACGACTGCTGCCCGATGGGGATTGTAACCGACCGGGACCTGGTCACCCGGGTCATGGCCCCTGATCGCAATCCGAAGACCACGAAGGTCCGCGAGGTAATGACCACGGACCTGGTGGTGGTGGAGGATGGCACCGGCCTGTACGAGGCCCTGCAATGCGTCCGTGAGAAGGGAATCCGCAGGCTTCCGATCGTTGACCGGGACGGCAAGCTGGTCGGCATCATCACCATGGACGACATCACCCGGCTGCTCGGCCAGGAGCTCCAGTGCATGGGGGAGATCATCGGGGAGGCCTCTCCGGCGGCCTGAAGCCATGATCCTTTTTTCGGGGTTTTCCCGGTTATCGTGATTCTCAATGCCGGGAACGGTTCCGCCCAAATCCATAAGAGCAGCAACATCCCAGATACGCTTTATATGGTGACCCTTGCCGCGATCGCCGAGGCTGCACAGCTCCTGAAAGGAAAGATCATCCGCACACCGCTCGTCTATTCCCCGACCTTTTCCACGATGACCGGTGCAGAAGTGTACCTCAAGCTGGAGACCATGCAGAAAGCAGGATCGTTCAAGGTTCGGGGAGCAACCAACCGGATCCTGTCGAAGCGATCGGAGATTGGGAAGAACGGGGTCATTGCTGCCTCGGCGGGAAACCATGCCCAGGGGGTTGCGGTCGCCGCTGGTATTGCCGGGGTGCCTGCCACCATCGTGATGCCGGTATGGGTCTCACCGAGCAAACAGGAAGCGACCGCGGGGTACGGTGCTACCATCATCCTTGAAGGATCATCCCTCCAAGGGAGTATCGAGTATGCGATAGCGCTTGCAGAATCCGGGGATATGACCTTCATCCACCCGTACGATGATGAAGCGGTCATCGCCGGGCAGGGGACCATCGGGCTCGAGATCCTCGAGGACCTCCCTGACGTGGATGCGGTGATCGCCCCGGTTGGTGGTGGCGGGCTGATCGCCGGTATCGCCACAGCGGTGAAGGAAAGCAGGCCTGCTGTCCGGATCATCGGGGTGCAGGCATCTGCCTGTCCCTCAGCGGTGGATGCACTCCGGGCCGGAGAACCGGTCACCATTGAATCTGAGCCGACTGTTGCCGACGGGATTCGCGTCACCCGCACCGGTGTTCACACCTTCCCTGTGATCCGTGACCTCATCGAGGAGGTTGTCCTGGTTGATGATGACGAGATCGTCAGCGCGATCCTAGCCCTCCTCGAACGGAAGAAGGTCCTTGCAGAGGGTGCCGGTGCCGCTCCCCTGGCTGCACTCCTCTCCGGGAAGGTCCCCTACCGGGAAGGGGAGAAGATCGTCCTGGTCATCGGAGGGGGCAATGTCGATGCCTTCCTCTTTGAAAAGATCCTCAGGAAAGGCCTCTTTGAGGCCGGCCGGATCATGCAGTGCATCGTTGAGCTCCCGGAGGGACGGGGTTCCCTTCCTGCCCTGCTCACCCACCTTGCCCGGGAAGGGGGGGTCATTGTCCGGGTAGAACAGGAACGGGGATCTGCTGATCTCCCCCTTCTCGTCGTCCGTGTGGCCCTGGAACTGGAGGTCCGGAGCAGGGATCACCAGGAGCGGATCCTCTCTGCAATGAGAGATGAAGGGTATGAAGTCATCCCTATCCGGGTACCCCACTATAGCTTCTTCGAGTTCTACCATACCGTAGGGGGGTGATGGTGCCGGACTGCTGCCCTGCTCTCTTCCTGCTGGTTCCATACGAAATATTCCCTGCTGCCTGATCCCATTCATACCAGGGAGCACGGGTGAAGGAAGTTTATCGGCATTGGCAATTGATCAGAAAGAAAATTGATTTTATTCTCACATCCGTGAGATTTCGGTAACACTCTTCCTGTGAATTTTCTTGCGGCACTACCATTTTATAGAGTTGCTCACAGGAGAGTGCATGACTTACCTGTACACGGATCTCTTGTGCCCAATACGTAAGATAAGAATAGAATCAGGGTAATGTGCATAGATCACCCGGTACTCGCCAATGCGATATTTGAAAAGTCCTTTAAATTCCCCTGTAAGGGGCTCGCCACGATCGGGATCAGAGCCGATGGAATCCTCAATATCCCTGATGATCCTCTCCGCGAGATGGTGATCAAGGTGGTTCAAATCACGAAGAACAGATGATTTATATTCAACGTGAAATGCCAAGCCGCTTCCTCAGTTCATTGGCAGAGATGATCTCGTCCTCTTTATCTCTCTGTCTCTCCAGGGCTATCATGTAATCAGCGTACTCCTGGAGATAGAGCTCGGCAGCCTTCCGGATAATATAACTCTTATTCCGGTCGACGTCTTTTGCATGCTGTTCGAGCTCTGCGTCAAGATCATCCGGGATGCGGACGGTAATTGCTCGTGTCATCTACTGTATTATTATAATGCTATAGTATTTCAATGTAATACATTATACGCTTACTGATCCCGGTACTGGAAACAGGGATACCTCTTCACCCTGCATACCATGAGAACACTGAGTAAAAAATCATCACGAATAAAGCGTTTGTATACCCGGTCGAGAGGGAGAGAAGGGGAGAGTTTTTCCGATTTCATCCTCCGGCCGACACGGGAATATCGAAGGAAGGTGACCGGTGGTGTCAGGTCAATTCCTTCCAACTCCGGGAAGAACTCTCCATCGGTCATCCGGGTGAAGAAGGGAGCCTGATGATGCCACACCGGGAGAGGCAGTCTGGTGAGCGTATCCGGCACCGGTTCTTCAGCTGTTCGATCCGTGAAGAGCGTATACCGGCTTCATGGTGTGATTTCCTGGGTCCCGTATACCCGACAGGTCATCGCCGAATACCATGCAGCGGATCATCCCGTGAGACATTTATACCCGCACAACAATTGCTCTTTTTACGGTGTTACCATGCATACCCGTTCATTCTTCATCCGCAGGTCAGTCATGTTCGTCCTCATCTGCGGGATTTCCCTGATCGCCGCCGCCACTGCTGTCGGCGGGGATACCGGTTACTTTGCGATCACCTCCGACCCCTCGGGGGCGTCCGTCTACTTCGACGGCTCCTACAAGGGGATCTCCCCGGTCACCTTCGAGGTTGCCGTCACCGGAAACCCCTCGCATTCCATCCGGCTGACCAAGTCCGGCTACTACGATTACGAGGATTCCTACTACGGCAACCCTCTGCAAGGGGAGACCATCAGCATCAACGCCGACCTGGTCTTCATCCCGGTCACCCAGCAGACCACCCCTATTGGTGGCGGGAAGGGCTACTATGCTATCTCCTCAGTTCCCTCCGGAGCGAGCGTGTACTTTGACGGGGCCTACAAGGGCCTCTCCCCGGTGACCGTCCAGGTATCGTCCACGGGCACTCCGGGCCACACTGTCTCGATCTCCCTCTCCGGCTACGAGGACTGGTCCACCAGCCTCCCCGGCAACCCGGCAGACGGCCAGACCATCCCGGTGAACGCCTACCTCACCCCGATCCAGCAGTACGGGTCGGTCTACGTCGAGTCAAACCCTTCCGGAGCCTCGGCAATCCTCGACGGCCAGTACAGCCAGACCACTCCCTGCACCTTCACCACTGTCAATGCCGGCTCCCACCAGCTCGCGGTGAGCAAGCCCGGCTACACCAGCTGGACCAAGACGGTCACTGTATCGGCCGGCAGCACCACCCGGGTCACCGCCACGCTCTCGCCGCTGACCCCGGACACCGGTTCGATCTACATGGTGTCCACCCCCCAGGGGGCGAGTGCCTATGTTGACGGCGTGTATTACGGCATCACCCCGGCCCTGGCCTCCGGTCTCGTGCCCGGCGTTCACCAGGTCCGCCTCTCACTCTCCGGCTTCCAGGACTGGGTCGGTAACGTCGATGTAACTGGCGGCGTCACCACCACCGTCACCCAGACCCTCCGCGTCGGCACCCCAACTCCCACCCAGGCACCCGGCACCGGCACGGTCTCGGTCAGCTCCTCGCCGTCCGGGGCTCAGGTCTTCCTGGATGACGTCTACATGGGCATCACGCCGCTTACCCTTCCCTCTGTCTCACCCGGGAGCCATGTTATCCTCCTGAAGAACCCGGGCTACTCTGACTGGCAGGCCACCATCATGATCCAGGCCAACCAGAACACGCCGGTCTTGGCGACCATGACCCCTGCGGCAACCACCGCACCGACGCAGGGGCCACTTCCGGCCGGGCTGGTGCTAGGTGCGATCGGACTTGTTGGTGCGGTGCTGATGTTTAGGAGGAAATAATTTCCTTTTCCTCATCCCCGAATTTTCTATTTTGGATGCTCCGGATCAAGTTTAATTGGAGGATTTGGGGATTGTGACTTCTGAAAAGCCAAAATTCCTATCACCACCGCGCCATTGCGGCGGGGCGGAGCCCCGGGAGCGTGGTAGCATCGGGATATGGTATTTTTCGTAAAACGAAACTCCGAAATTATACATCGTTCTGAAAATCCACTCCCGCTTCCAGCAGGATCGATCCTACCTGGACGGATGCGACCCGTGAGAGGTCGACCGGGGGAGAACGGATATGAAGAATCCCTTCAACCAGATCCAGCTTCTCCACGATGGCAAGCGAGATGACCAGCATATCGTTGTCGCAGAGGGCGATCAGCAGGTTCTTCCAGTCCTCGCCCCGGAAACTGTCAGGAATTCTCCCGTGGAATCCTGTCCCTGAAAGCGGGATTTCAGCCAGGATATGCCCTGAGAAATAGGTGCGGAAACGCTCCTGCCGGTACCGCGCCCGCCATGCCCGGGACCGCACCTGCACCTGCAGGGGGGGTGCAATCGACCTGATGGTCATATCGGTCCGTGATCGGAAGTTGGCAAGAATGCCCTCAAGTTCGCGGTCCTTCTGGATGGCCACCAGGATGTCGGGTCGCAGGAGGTCGATCATCCGCACCTGGAACTCCTCGGCTACCGGGCCCCCGACCCATCCGGGTGAATCGATGATCACCGGGCAGACCCCCTGCTCCCGTGCGATATCAAGGAGCCGGGCGGTGCTGACCAGGTGCTGGAGCATGTGCCCCTGGGGCGAGGTTGAGCCGACGAACCTGAGAAAAGTCCGGGTGAGACGTGCCGGTTTGCCTGCACAGAACACAAGGCCGATCGTGGCAGGCGGGCCGATCGTGGACTGGCCGGTATCAGCATCAAGGTAGGCGGCCGGTTCCGGCCCGGCCAGTTTCCCGACCAGGAACCGGCAGAGCGTACTCTTTCCCGTGTCGGTCGGGCCAAGGACGTACACGACACCCGTTCCCCGGTCGGCGAGGAGGTCACGGAGTTCCTCCCACGCTGGCGGGATGATCAGTTCCCTGTTCACGCATCTGAAGATGCTCTCATGAGGTTCAAAATATGTTCGAAAACCATCCGATCAGGAGAGGTGCATGATTACTAAAACCAATAGAGAGCAGTTATTTTTACAATTAAGCGATAATTGGCCGTTTTTATCCCTGCCGTTTTCATCCCACCCTGAATATCTTAGCCTGATGATACAAACACAATGAAACCCATTCCTGGTATGCAGGATGGTGCACTGATGAAAAAAGAAACGCCTTTTGTGTATAGCATTATATGGTTTATGTCTTCGGGGGCACCAAGGTTAAATATGAGAAAGAAAAGGAAAATTTATCAATATTTTTTGAAAATGACGCGAATAGAAATTTATCTTTTGTGATGGATTATTTTCAGAATATACGGCCGGATATCCCCGTGATGGACCATGCCAGCGTCAGGTTTCTCTCTCACCATCGATTCCTTCGTTCTGGATGCCCGTACTCCAGGAAGGTGCTTAAGTATCAGAGGATGCATCCTTTCGGAAGGGGCGGGGAGGATATCCCTGTCTTAAATCCCCACCTAAAACACCGGTGACGGGAGAGCACTTCAGCGGGAGGGATAAAAACATCCCCTACGGATACTCCCGTTCCCGCTCCCTCTTCTTCCGTGCTTCAGCCGTGTGGTTATTCTCTTCCGACAGCGGGAAGAACTCCTGGTAGACCCGTCTGCGCTCATCGAGGTCGGTGTGCAGGTAGATCTCGGTGGTCTTGATCGAGGTGTGCCCGAGGTTCTCCTGCACCACCCGGAGGTTCTTTGACCGGCGGTAGAGTTCGCTCGCATAACTGTGCCGGATCTTGTGCGGGGTTATCCCGGCGGGGGCATACTGCTTGAAGATGTGCTGCACCGAACGGGGGGAGATATGGTGACCCTGCTGGCCGAGGAATAGGGGGCCCTCGATCCGGTTGCCGATGAAGTCTGACATCTCTTCGAGCGTCTCCCGGTCGACGAACACAATGCGGATCTTACCGCCCTTCCCCCGGACCCGGATGGTCTCGTCCTCGAAATCAATATCCTCGATGTTCATGGCGCAGAGCTCGGAGACCCGGACGCCGGTGGCGTAGATGGTCCGGACGATCAACCGGTCACGGTGATCCTCGATCGAGTCGATCAATCGGAGCACCTGGCTGTGCTTGAGGTAGCGGAGCTCCTGGTCCTTGATCTTGGGCCGCTCCACCCCTGACATGGGATTGGAGGAGATCGCCCCCTGTGAGTAGAGGAAGCGATAGAAGGAGCTGAGGGTGGAGATCATACGGTGAATGGTTTTCGGTTTGTAGGTCTTCATCGAAGAGAGGAAGGTGAGGTAATCCGTGATCATCACCGGTTTCACCTCCACGTCCGTGTCCAGGCGGGCCCTGGAGAAGTCCTCCCAGGAGGCTATCATCTTCTCCGGGTCAGTAGTACGGCGAAGCCAGACATAGTAGGCGAAATGGCGGACTACCTGCTCGTAGCTCTGGATGGTCCGGGAGG
>ENA-ORXD01002867-ORXD01002867.1-sediment-metagenome-genome-assembly--contig:-NODE-2867-length-10705-cov-3.158261_pt1 | contig 10705 bp, 12 predicted proteins | sample MGYA00237862_ERZ511471 | MGnify/ENA metagenome assembly ERZ511471 | reverse complement strand
ATTTTATCGGACGTCTTGAGGAACGGCTCTTGCGCAAATTGCAACCTCAAAAACCGGGGCCGAAGAAGCAAGATGCACATAGTTAGATATACTGTCCCCGGAACCCCCGGAACCCCGGCGAGGCGAATTGGAAGAATTACTCTCGCATCTGATTCCTATGCTAATATAAAAATGGTAATTAGTGCTCCGAAACCGCCGCCTCTCAATTAAACGTTAGCTTTTCCGGAAAGATGAGTCTCATCATGAACAAAGCTTATCTTTTTCAGAAATCTATCGGACTTCTTTGTACGATTACCGTTTTTTGCGGTTATTACCTCTATGCGGTTTTTGGACCTTCAACCGCCTGGAACCCGATGGTTTTCTTCGGACTCGCCGGTCTGGTTCTGATGTCGTTTTTCTCTCCACCGGCTGCAACTGAGCTGCGTAGTCCCGTCTGGGTGCGAAATCCTGGTTTGTTCTTGCTAACAACCATTTTCGCGTATTTCCTTACGAAGTATGTTTCCCTTGTTTTCCATGAATGGTCCCATGCTTTATGGGCAAATCTCCTGGGCGTCAGATCCGGAAGTATTCTAAACATCCATTACGGACACGGCTGGGTTTTTCGAGGAATTTGGTCTGTGGACAGCGGAAGTTTCTATCAGGGTCTTTTCACATCTGGACATGATGCGACCGCGGCTCTTGTGGCTTTTGGAGGGCCGCTGACGAATCTTATTATTGCCTTGTTTTCTCTGGGTTTCCTTCTCAAAGTCAAATCACAAAAGCACGCCGTGGCGACCTACCTTTTTTTCTGGATGGCCCTGCATAATCTGGCTCAACTTTGGTCTTACACCCCGGCCAGAACGATGTTTCATGACGGGGGGGATATCTTCTACTTCTGTAAAGGGCTTGGCATCCCCTCATGGCTGTTCCTGACTGTTGGGACGACGTTTCTTGGCCTGGCTTTTTACCTGCTTTTTGTGCGGTTGATGTTTCGCGTATTTGAGCCATTGCATTTGACCTTAGGGGGCAAGATCGCGCTTTTTCTTCTCGGGTGGGCAACTGCGTTTTTTTACTATGGCGGCCTTCCCATAGTTTATTACCTGTCTTCACTGATGGACCCGCGTGTGTTTCTTTTGATTCTGGAGTTTTCCGTTGGATCGGTCCTGGCAGGAATGGTGATATCGAGATTCCGAAGCACTCAGAGAAGGGGCTTGCAGAGGTAGAGCCAAAATCTAAAATATCCGGCTATCCGCTGCTCCAGCCGTCGCGGTATGCGCGCGGCTGGGTAGTTCTGGAGTTCTGGGAGTTCCGGAATTCCTCAAACCGGATGGTCAAGGGAAATCTCCATTTTCCCCTTGACAAAACTTATCATGGATGTCCCCGGAACTACCCGAAGCAAAGTAATATAAAGCTAACCTCTATATGGCCTTAGGTTATCAAGATAAAAGTTCTCCAAAAGATCGGAAAGAGAGCAAAAAGAGCAATAATGAGTTAACTGCCGCTGAGCTTTATCGTTAGCCTCTAATAAGGAATTAGCAAATGATTGGTAGAAAATATCGTGTATGCCCGGTTGAAATAGCAGGCGGTCTTGATAGCAAAATTAGGAGGTGGCTGCAAAATCCCCGGAAAATATTAAGGCCATATATAAAAGAGGGGATGACAGTTCTTGATGTAGGTTGTGGTCCGGGATTTTTTTCTATTGACATGGCTTACATGGTGGGCAAAACAGGGCGGGTTATTGCTGCTGATTTGCAGGAAGGAATGCTTCAAAAAGTAAGAGACAAGATAAAGGGCACAGAAATAGAGGAAAGAGTTACACTGCATAGGTGCGAAGAAAACAAAATAGGCGTGACTGATTATGTTGATTTTGTACTTTTGTTTTACGTGGTTCATGAAATACAAAACAAGTCTATATTATTCAATGAAATAGCAGCAATAATAAATTCAAACGGCCTGATTCTGATAGTGGAGCCACCATTTCATGTTTCAAAATTAGCGTTTAAAGAGACTATCCAAAAAGCTCGAGATGCTGGGTTTTCGGATACTGATGGACCGAGCATGCTTTTTCATAAGACGGCGATATTGACAAAGGGCTAACAAAGCTTTTGCAGCGGTGCGCGAAAACAGCACCCGCTAAAAAGCAACATTGGCGCTGCGCAGAGAGCGCCGCCAGCGGCAAGAGAGAGAATGGAATGGAGGTTCAATTGCCAATCGTCTAGTTCTCGCAGGAGCAGAGATTATTGTGGGAACACATAGGGAACCTCTGGGCGCTATCCGAAGAACGAAATGAGAGAAAAATTCGGGCGATACTCCATCCCCGATATGTCGGTTGGAAATGAATGCCGCGCACCCTAATGACCAGGAAACCGCAACACAGTCGGTATTGGGTGATGCTCCGGCCCTGTGCGAATACGATCTCCACCCCGCTCGGAGCAACTATCGTATTGATTTTACATGAGTAAAGTGTTAATTTGCACATCCATGAATAGAACACACACCTCTAAACGTCGAATAACGGACTATGGGAATGACGACTACGTTCGTGGTACGCCGGAAGAACGAATCGGTTTCGTCTGGCCGTTGACCCGGGAAATCGCATCCCGGAGTGTTAAGCACGATGCTGAACGAAGACTACAGAGAAATGTTACACGTCTTGTCCGAGGATAAGGTTAACTTTATTCTCGTCGGGTCCTATGCGCTTGCCGCCTATGGTTATCCTCGAGCCACAATGGATATCGATATTTGGGTTATGCCCACAACTGAGAACGCAGATGCGACATTACGAGCATTAAGCCATTTTGGTGCTTCGTTTCACAATCCGACCATCGAAGGTATTGAAATCCGTATTCCTTCCCTCGATGATCTAATTCTTAACAAGAAAGCGATTGGTAGAACCAAAGATTTGGCCCGCGTCGAGGCTTTGGCATCTTTGAAAAATTCCGAACGAGGGCATTGAGATGAATGGGGAAAAACAGGCGCTTTTCCCAACCACTTACACCTGGCGTTAAATGGCCCTTTTTACATTTGATGGGAGAAGAAATTATTCAGGCATAACAAAAGAGAAAAGGAGCAATAATGAGCGGGAAAAATAAATCAATTCATGAATTTGATTTTAAATTGATCTGCGAATATTTTTCGAGCATGGAAAGACAAGGGCCGGGAAGCCCCGCAGTAACTGTTAAAGCGTTGAGCTTTATCGATAACCTGACCAAGGAATCAAAAATCGTTGATATTGGTTGTGGAACCGGCGGCCAGACGATGGTTCTGGCCAAGCACACAACAGCGCATATTACAGGGATAGATTTGTTCTCCGATTTCATAGATATCTTCAATGCGAACAGCCGCAAGAGAAATTTCCAGGATAGAGTGCAAGGTGTTGTTGGCTCGATGGATAATCCTGCTTTTCCAAATGATGAATTGGATTTAATCTGGTCAGAAGGGGCGATCTATAATATTGGGTTTGAACGGGGTATAAATAAATGGCGTAAATTTCTGAAAAAAGGTGGTTATATTGCCGTTTCAGAGGCTTCCTGGTTTACCGAAAAGAGGCCGGCCGAAATCGATGCATTTTGGAAAGATGCGTATCCGGAAATTGACATCATCTCGAATAAAGTCAAACAAATGCAAAAGGCCGGATATATACCGATTGCCACTTTTGTCTTGCCTGAGAACTGCTGGACTGATAATTTTTATATTCCGCAAGTTTCTGCGCAGAATAAATTTTTGCAAAAATATGCGGGCAATAAATCAGCCGCAGATCTTGTAAAAAACCAACGGCATGAGGCTAAGCTATATGATAAATATAAGCAGTATTATGGCTATGTCTTTTATATAGGGAAAAAGGTTTAGCTCAAATGAATCGTCACCCGATGTTTTATCAGATAGCTAACCAATTGTTTCATCCGACTTGCTGAAGTTTGCTGGTCCGCTGATTTTGATCGTCAGACCAAGGGAGAAATGCCATATGTGCAGCGCAGGTTACAGAAAGTTTCAGCTCCCGGTTCAATACCACAAATTCCACCAGGATCAGGTCTTCAATTTTCAGCTCAACAGGTGGTATTCCCTTGGCTATGCCAGGCTTGAAGATATGCGGGAAGCCGGTCGCAACGTAACGTCCTTTGCGAACTGGAAAACAGAGATGACCAGGCTTGGAGAAAAAGCCCTCTCTGAAGAGCGTTTTATGAATGCCGCTTTTTATTTCCGGGCGGCTGAGTTTTATATTCTGAAAGACAGCGCCGAAAAGGATGCGCTGTATAATAAATTCAGACATTGTTTTGACCGTGCCTTTGAAAAGGATGGCATCGAACGATCGGATGTCCCCTACGGAGATAAATTTCTTCCGGCAATGCGCTTATCCGCAAAAAGCCAACCGAAAAAGGGCACAATCGTCCTCCATGGCGGATTCGATTCATTCATTGAGGAATTCTACTCAATGATGGCGTTTTTTTCGGAACACGATTATGACGTTGTCGGCTTTGATGGCCCGGGTCAAGGAGCGGCCCGCAGGAGGTACGGGATCTCCTTTGACTATGAATGGGAAAAACCGGCTAAAGCCATATTGGATTATTTCAATATCAACGCAGTAACGTGGCTCGGAATATCGATGGGAGGATACCTTTGTTTTAGAGCCGCAGCATTTGAACCGCGCATAGCCCATGTAATCGCGTCCAGCGTCGCCTACGACTATGCCAGGTTCCATAATATCGTTGCTGAAAAAGTGGGGGAATTTTTCTTTACGCGCCTTAGAAGAATATCCAACTATAAGATGAAAAAGATGATTGAGCGTGGTGGAATGCCGGCGTGGATGATCAGCAATCTGATGTATATCGCCAATACAAATGAGCCGATCGAAGCGACCGATTTAATGTTAAAGCTCAATGCAAGTAATCTTCATTCTGATTTGGTGAAGCAAGATGTACTGATTCTTACGGGCAAAGACGATCATTTCGTCCCGTTCAAGATGCATGGCATGCAGATGCAGGCATTAACAAATGCCAAATCTCTAACCGCCAGGGTCTTTACAGAAGATGACCAAGCCCAAAATCATTGTCAGATCGGGAACATAGGCCTTGCTCTTGATGTCATGCTAAACTGGATTGATGGGGTTTCATCCGCATAAACAGGAGACGGCGTAATTATTTAATGCAGCCGATTTGCAGTTGCAGCCGATAACCTAATTCGACGGAACAAAGGAAGATAGACATATGAAAATAAAATATTTTCCGACATGCATTGCAGTTTTCGTTTTATTTACTATCGCCTTTCCCGCGGCAGGTCTGACGCAGCAGTCCATGCCCGGCGGATATGCTGCCGCATCGGTGGCTGATAAAGAAGTGGTTGCTGCGGCAGCTTTCGCGATCAAAGCGCAGGAGAAAGCGGGTGGGGATACTGTGAGGCTGGAACTGGTTGAGATTCAAGGAGCAGAAAGCCAAGTGGTTGCGGGAATCAATTACCGACTCCAATTGAAGGTGAAGCTCAATGGCAAAAAGAGAGCGGCGGAAGCGATCGTTTGGTGGCAGGCATGGAGAAAACCTGAGCCGTATCAATTAACTTCGTGGAATTGGAAGTGATCGGTTGGCCGCAAAGCGGGCTGAACCAGGATGTAAGGAAAAACCACCGCGCACCTATTACCGCATCAGTTTGTCCCGACTGCAGGTGGTCGGGACAAACTGTACCGCGTATTTCGCTGCCTGTGGCCGGCACGATCGGCAGCTGCTTTATTACTTTTAACGAAAGGATTACATGATGAGAAGAATAATGCTGTTTTTTTTCGGCGTGGCATGTCTTTTTGCCTTTTGCCCGTCTTCTGGGGACTCCTGCACAGTGTTTCGGCTCAAAGCGGATGACGGATCGATCATTGTCGGACGCTCGATGGAGTTCGCCGTCGATTTGCAATACGATATCGCCGTGGTTCCAAGAAATAAAGCTTACGTAAGCCCCGCCCCTGACGGGGGGGTAGGGTTTTCCTGGCAGACGCGCTACGGTTATGCTGGAATGGCATCGTTCGGCATGGATTATGGACTGTCTGACGGGCTGAACGAAAAAGGGCTGGCGATCGGGCTGCTCTGGTTTGAAACCGACATGAAATGGCAGACGGTAGCCCGCGGCGAGGAAAAACGTGCCCTGGCCCAGGCGATGGTTGGGGATTGGATTCTGGGCAGCTTTGCCCGTGTGGAGGAGGTGAAGCGGGAAATCCGGAAAGTGAGAGTGTTCAACTACACCGATCCCAAGACGAAAATATCCCTAACAGTGCATTTTATCGTTTATGACGCTCATGGCGGCTGCCTTGTTATCGAATATGAAGACGGCATCTGCAACGTTTATGACAATCCCCTGGGCATCATGACGAACGGGCCTCGATTCCCCTGGCAGCTGACGAACCTGCGCCAGTATGTCGGCATGACGAGCGAAAAACCGGAACCATACAAGATGTCGGGTTTAACATTTCCGGCAACAGGACACGGTTCGGGAATGTTCGGTCTTCCCGGCGACCTGACGCCGCCGAGCAGATTCGTCCGCCTGGCCGTCTTAACCAGGTTCTCCGATAGGCAACCGGACGCGACCCGTACACTTAATCTTGCCCAGCATATCATCAATACCTTTGATATTCCCTTTGGTTTGGTAACCGATACCATGCCGGATAAAAAGACGGTTCTCAAGGAATCGACCCAGTGGGCCACCTTTCGGGATCTTACCCGGCGCATCATTTACTTCAGGACGTATGATAACCAGAATCTCCGGAAAATCGATCTGAACAAGCTTGATTTTTCGCAAACGGCGGTGAAGCGGCTGCCGATGTTCGGGGCAGCCGAGGTGATTACGGACATTACCGATCAGGTGCGTTAATTCGATGAAAATGCATATCCGACCCTCCTGCCGGAGAAACGTTCCGTCGAATATAGTAGTGTCCTGATTATGCATAAAAGAATTGCTCTTGCCTTGGCAGCTGTGCGAATTGAGCAGAAAATAAGTGATCAACAAGACAGGAAATCGTCTAAGTAATTAGAAGGGAGGCTTGCTATGGCTGGTGGGGAAATTCTTCGTCGGATCCAGCGGGTTTTGTGGTTCGTCATTACCATGTTAACGGGTATTCTGGCGGGTTTTTTGACGTCGCACAGCGTCATGCTGGGGCGCTACTTTACCTGGCTGATTGAATCTGGCAACTACCGGATCTTTACTGATACTTTTTCCGTTTTCAGAGCAGCAACGCAAGCCAACGTCCACTATAATCTGTTTCTTTGGGCCTCTCTCTTTATCGGCATCATCTGGACCATAATCTGCTTCCTTGTCAAAAAGAATCGGATTATCGCTCTGATCGCCGGATTATCCTCCTTTTGGGTCGGTTGCGTATTTTTTGCGTCCGGTTTTTCGGATGCCGAAGAGGCAGTATCCATGGGTGTAGCCAGTGAAGCAGTAAGACAGTTTTTTGTTTCCTGGAATATCCCCATGCATGTATCTTTTGCTGTCTTTTATAACCTCTGCTTTCTTTTGCTTTTGCTTGCCGGAGGCAGAGAAATTCGTCGCAATACGAGATTATCGGCAAGAGAATAAAGTGGTTAATCGCTGTGCAACGCAGAGTGAATCTGCCTGGCGGATTCTGCTGAATTTAGTATAATGTTTTCCGCCAAAAATAATTCTATTGCCCAACCAAATCTATGCACCGTCGGCCGGTACGGGAAGCACAGCAGGGCCGAGCGCGGAGAGAAAACTATGACGAGGAGTTATTTATGAAAAAAATATCATACATTATTAACTGCTGGGTTTTGCTGTTTACGATCTGTCTGCTTGGAGCCGGAAATGCATTGGCAGCGGAGCTGATCTTCAAGGATTTGCAGTATTCATTCCAGACGCTCCGAGCTTTGGGTTATGCCGCAAGCGGAGGAGCAGACGTCGGTGAAGTGCTCAAAACGGCATACGCGATCAAGGAAGGAGATGACGAAAGCTGGTACCGGGAATGGCGGAAAACTGCGGAACAGCGCGAGAAGGCCGGTGCAGACTTTCTGTCCCGCGGCAAAAGAATCAGCGCGCGGCAGGAATTCTTCAAAGCCTCCAACTATTACCGAACGAGTGAATTTTTTCTCCATACCAAACCAGACGATCCCCGCATCGTGGAACTGTGGAAGAAAAGCCGGGACAGCTTCCTGCAGGGTGCGCAACTGGCCGATCACCCCATCATCCCCATCAAAATCCCCTTTGAGGGAACGACCTTGCCGGGCTACCTGTGCCTCGCGGATGCATCCGGCGCCAAAAGGCCGTTACTGATAATTCAGACAGGCTTCGACGGCACAAAAGAGGAGCTCTATTTGGCAAATGCTTACTTTGCCGTCCAGCGCGGCTATAACGTTCTTCTCTTTGAAGGACCGGGACAGGGCGAAGTGATCCGGATACAGAAGCTGCCTTTTCGGCCAAACTGGGAAACGGTGATAACGCCGGTGGTCGATTATGACGTCAGCCGCAGTGAGGTTGACGCCAAAAGAATCGCCTTGCTGGGTATAAGCTTCGGCGGCTATTTTGCGCCCCGGGCTGTCGCATTTGAAAAGAGGATCAAGGCCTGTATTGCCAATGGCGGCGTCTACGATTTTCACCTGACCGCTCACCTGACGCCGGATTTGGAGAAGTACCTTGATAACAAAGAAGGCGCCGCGGAGATTGACAAGGAAATCTCCGCCAAGATGAAAATAAACCCCTCCTTCAGATGGGTCATGGCCAATGGTATGTTTACCTTCCAGGCCGAGTCTCCCAGTGCCTGGCTGAAAATGACCAGACCTTATAACATGAAAGATGCAGCAGCAAAGATTACGTGCCCCATCCTGATTGTCGATTCCGAAGGCGATAAGGACATGCCGGGGCAGGCCAAGATGCTTTACAATGCCCTGAGGTCTCCCCAGAAAGAATTTATGCTGTTTACAAAAGAAGAGGGAGCTGAAGAGCACTGCCAGATGGGAGCCATTCTGATCTCGAATGCGCGTATCCTCGACTGGCTCGACGGCATCATGATGAAAGATAACGACAGGTAAGCTCAGGTCAGTGAATTTTCAATGGCCAAAGCCGGCGATTTTCCCGGCAACCGTCCATGGCCGGCAGGAGAAAAAATGTTGAGGTGCTGGCAGGAGCATGACAATAAAAAAAGAGTCGGGCCTTGAATAGACGAATCGAATCAATTACATCCAGAACTGCGGAGATGACTTGTTTATCGCGCGCCTGCTCCGCGTGGGAAACAAATCCGTCCTACAGGAGTAACGATTATATTGCGCCTTTGCTTCTCCCCGGCTCTCTGAAGCCGTTTCTTCATCTTTTGCCGGCCAGAAGGCTCTTTACCAAAATCGCCGCTCCCAAAGGTATTTACGAGTATGTGATTGCGCGGACCAAATATATAGATGCTGTTTTTAAGCAGGCCCTGGCGGAGCGATTCGACCAGGTGCTGATATTTGGAGCGGGATTTGATACACGGGCTTTGCGTTTTCAAGACTTAATGGGAAATGCCAGAGTATTTGAGCTTGATGCTCCAGCAACACAACAGGCAAAAATCGGTCAATATCACAAAAGGCATTTAGCTGTTCCTTGCAACCTGACATTTGTGGCCATCGATTTTGACAAGGAATTCCTTCCGCTGAAGCTCAATGAGGCGGGATTTGTCAGTCATCAACGGAGCTTATTTATCTTGGAGGGACTGGTGATGTATTTACAGCCTGAGTCGGTTGAGGCGACATTTCAAACCATTCAGGATTGCTCCGGTCAGGGAAGTTGGATAGTGTTTGACTATGTCCATGCCTCTGTTCTGCAGCAGGAAGGTCTTTACTATGGGGAAAAGGACATGATAAAAACAGTAGCCGGAGCCGGTGAGCAGTGGAATTTTGGCCTCGAGAAAGGACAAATCGGGCATTTTCTTGCCGCCTATGGAATGCAGTTGATTGATCACAAGGATGCCAAGGACCTTGAACAAGAGTATTTCACCGACGCCAACGGTAAACTGGCGGGGAGAGTCAATGGTACCCATGGTCTGGTTTTGGCGGAGAAGCGCTAGTGTATCGGATCGGAACTATTGCCACACGCCGGCTACTGCCTCAAGGAAACTGATTTTATTTTTAATTTGTCCGGTCATGTAAAATGTCAAGAGGGATAAATATTGGATTAAAAAAGGGAGGAGAAAAAAATATGAAACCGCAGGGGAAAATACTGCTGTATTTTACATTTATATTTTTGCTGACTGCCGGATATAACAATAGTGCCGCCGGTCAATCGCTTCCGTAAGCTGTGGCCATTAAGGGATATGATTCTGTCGCCTATTTTACAGTGGGTAAAGCACTAAAAGGCGAGGAGCAATATGCGCTTTCCTGGAGCGGAATGGTTTGGTATTTTTCCAATAAAGAAAACAGAGATCTCTTTGCGAAAAATCCGTCAAAGTATGCCCCGCAGTATAACGGATATTGTGCCTGGGCCATGACGGAGGCAAGGAAAGCAGAAACTGACCCGGAAGTATGGAAGATAGTCAACGGCAAACTTTATCTGAATTGCAGTAAAACAGCATATGAAAAATGGAGCAGCGATATTTCGGGCAATATAAAAAAAGCTGATCGCAATTGGTTAAAATATTTTGCCGATAAGTAATTGCCCTTGTTCTTATCTATGTCCCTTTGTCGAGCTTTGGAAAGAATTAAAAAGTGTTGCCGCCATATTTTGCCGGCTTTTCCTCAATTGCTTGTAATGCTGTTGATAAGGCGCCAAT
>ENA-ORXD01002866-ORXD01002866.1-sediment-metagenome-genome-assembly--contig:-NODE-2866-length-10710-cov-2.564563_pt1 | contig 10710 bp, 6 predicted proteins | sample MGYA00237862_ERZ511471 | MGnify/ENA metagenome assembly ERZ511471 | reverse complement strand
GGTGATGGCGATCAAGTCAATGGTGATCGTTTCGCCCACCCGCTCCAGAACGTAACTATTGATATTCTGCAGCGTTCGTTCAATCTGGGCGGGCGCATCGGTATCATTAATGTTGATCGCGACGAGCGTCTGGTGCAGAAATGTCTTGTCATGACGATAAAGAACGGTTTCGCCGCCGGCGACATACTGGCGGTCAGGTCCCAGCGCCACGGTTTTCACCGGCGGTTCGTTGGCGAGCCCCAGCAGTTGTTTGGCCTCCTCGGAGGCATAAGGACATTGGGATATTTCCGCCTTTTTCCCGGCCAGTTTCATGGCAAAAGCCAGACAGGTATTGGAACCGCATTCCTTGCAGTTTGTCTGCGGTAAGAGCTTCTGTATCTGCAGGCCGGTCAATGCCATAAAATTTATTTCCCATCCATGAGATCAAAAATTGTTTTTTTCAGCGCCACGGCGGCATCCGGATTATACATAATCAGAATGGCCGCGCCGGCATAGAGCAATGATATCGCCGTGGAAAACTCCCAGAGCGCCGCTCTCTTTTTTAAGTCTCCCCAGGCGGGAAATTCGGATTCCAAAGCGCGCAGCTCTTTTATTTTGACGCATTCCTGGCCGGGCGCAACAATAAGCGGCATGGCCAGCATCTTGTCGCCTCCCAAAGCCGTCAGCCGGATTCTTTCCATGACCGAGTAGGTGTATTCCAGGCCGTAGCCGATGGCGCTGGTCACCGGGTCCATGATAATTTTATCCGGTGGAATATTCATGTTCGTAAGCAGGATGTTAAGCTGTTTGCCGATATTTACATCAATCGGACTCTGGGCGACCAGAGTGTGGCCGTAAGCAAGCGCCGCCCCGGCAATAGTCCGGTAATTGTCCTGCTCCACCCAGTTTAAAAGCAGATTTTCCCCGGCGCAATGGCGGGCGATTTCTTTCATTACTTCATTATTTTTTTCGAAATGGCTGTGGCCGGTAATGATCAACGGCACATCGACCGCCTGGAGCACGGACTGAACCAGCGCCAGCGCCGCGGCCGGTGGTTTATCGCCCTTTTCCGGGTGTGTTCCCTCCAGACGAACACTGATCAGGTCGGCGCCATATTTTTCCACGCACACCCTCGCCATTTCTGCCGGTTGAGAAAGCAAATCTCCCCATGCCGCCTGCAAAACAGCCGGGAATTTACCGCCGATCCCGTCAAAGACTTCCATGGCGACCAAAGGCCGGTGCGGCATTTCTCCCTCCCAGAAATGAAAGGGCATGGCGGTGTCACCGCCGATTTTGCAGGTCCGCCCCCTTGTTCCGCCTTGTCCCTTTGTCGCCCCCAAGGTGATTTCCCATATTGGTTGTTCCCATTTCTCGCGGCTGATGGGCAATGATTGAAATGCGGCCAGGCGTTCTTTTACCGGGGGAGAAGCAGTCTCTTGTCGCCCGGAAGGTTCTACATCATGATCACCTTGCGGCTTTCTGCCTAAAAGCTTTTCCTCGACAGCTTCGATAAGTTCATTAGGAATGTCCTTATGCAGGGTATGTTGGATTTCCTCTTTGATCTGGGCAAATAGTTCTTTCTTTAAACGGATGAGTTCATCGGGCGGATATTCGCTGCGGCTTGGCGGAAGTTTCTCAGAGGTCAAGACGGCCGCTTCTTTTTCCGCCCTGGGCCCGCCGGCCGTCTTTTCCGGGACAGTACTTTCCTGTCTGGCAAAAGCCGCAATATCACCTAATTCCAATACCGGATGCTTCACTTTGGCCAGATATGTTCGGATGTCATGCGGATCAATGGCCACTGATTCGTCGGGGATCTGATCGAGCAGGTCGGGCACACCCTGTTCGGCAAAGCGCAGTTTTAAGTCTTCACCCAGGGCCTGCTTCAATCCCCTGGTCATCCAGATCAGGCGCTGATGGCCTCCTTCGGCGTAAAGAAACTTGCGGGAAGTGAGAAATACTTTGCCGCAGCCCATAAAACCAGGCGTCTGCTGACCGCCGCCGACGTTTCCGGCCAGGGTAGGAAAAGTCATGCCGGCCGGGGTGTCTCCCATATATTCCCGGTTGACGGCCATGACGCCGTTGCATTCCGGGATATAGGCGCAGATGACTTCAAAGCAGCCGCAGCTGGTCATCGGCCGGTCCATGATCGAATATGCGCAGACGGAAGGGATGGTTTTATGGGAGGAGAGATAAACATATTCATCAACTCCCTTCCAGACTCCTTTGACCGGATCGAGACATTCGCCTTTTTTTACCGGCTGATTGGGGCCGGTCTCATCGATTTCGAAGGCCGCGCGCGCATCGAGCCAGTTGTAGGCGCCGCAGAGTCCAAGACGCTCCGGCGTGACCACGCAGACATGGTTGGGCGCGAAAGATTGGCAAAGGAGACAGGAATAGAATACATCAACGGACTCGTCGGTCATCGAAGCCAGCCGGCGATTCCTTTCTCCGTATATGCGGCGGGCGTAAGCCAGCCTTTTTTCGACTTCCTCCCGTTCTGTGATGATGGTGACTTTGACCTTATCCACAATGGCCGGATAGTTGGAAAGCAGTTTGGCATGCAGAATTTCTCCATAATGCCGCAGCCGCAGGCCTCTGGCAAAACCGTTTTGCGAAATTCGAGTCCAAACGATATCACGCTGTCCCATGTGCCAGATGCCTTCGGCGCCGTTGAGCAGATGATGAATCTGGCGCTCGAGAATTGCTTCGAAATCGGTCTGCATCTTGCGTCCGGCCGCCTCTACCCAGATGGCGAGCGGCAGGGCTGTTCCCGGTGGAACTTCATCAACATCCGGGCCGATAATGTCAATCCGGCCGTCTTCTATTTCATCCATGGCGGTCATGGTCACAAACTCGAAGGCCGGGGTGATGTTCCCGCCGAATTCCACCTGCATATCCTGCTTGCGGATCCGCTCACCTTCGAAAGCAGGCCCGTAAGGCACCGGAATGGGAATCTTGGTAATTTTTACTTTGCAGCCGCGCACTTCGAGGGCCTTGTCGACCATCGATTCGTAGGGAACACGGGAGACGACATGTTCATAAGTGCAGATGCCGGTGGGCAGGATCTGCGGTATGTCGGTATCCGCGATGACCGGGAAGCCATAATTCAGCGCCCCTGCGGCGGCGGCGTATTTTTCTTCATCGACGGCGCCGAAGGCCAGCACAAAAGCAAAAACCCGCTCTTTATTGTATTTCAGATTGGCGGAATAATCTCCGGGGGTGACTTTGCCGAAAGAAAGGGCGGAGCGATTGGCGAAACCCAGCGCATAAATCAGCGCGGAAACATTGGGGCCAAAGGGAACCAGCCTGGTCTCCCAACCCAACTGGACGCCCTCCTGCGCGAGCTGCTCGGCGAATTGCCGGCCGCCGGTGGAACCGGCCATAAAGACATAAATATTCTTTTCCTGCAGTTCACGGGCAATGGCGACAGCAATTTCGTTCGTGGGGGCGGCGCCGGTGATGGCGGCAAAACCGGGAGCTGTCCCGTCCACAAATTCGATGCCCCGTTCCCGCATGATAATGTCATTGGCGGCGCCCAGCCAGATGCCGTCCACCGGCTGCGGACCGATGAGATACTTGCAGGCCTCAATTATTTCACAGGCAAAAAGGGCGGCGACGCCGGCATCGAGCGTATTGCCCAGATAAGGCAGCCAGACTTTTTCAGCCGGCACGGGCGGCAGCAGGGTTTTAGCCTGCATCAGAATCCGGCGCAGATCAGCCAGAATCTGCACTTTCTCTCCGGTGAAAGAATAAATTACCGGCAGATAGTAAGCCGTGTCGGGGAAAGCAACCGGGCAAATTTCGCCTTTGGCGGCAATAGCGGCAGCAAGCTTGGCCTCGGCGCGGGAGACCCACGCGATAGCGCCGGTGATGGCGCTGGAGCAGATCAGTTTAGACACTGAGCTCCCTCCTGTCTTTCATATCCATCAGCTTGCGCTCGACTTTGCGGTTGATGCCGAGTTTTTCCCGCCGCGCCTCGATGATTTTTAAAATGTCCTGAGCGGCATCCAGTGGATTATTGTGAGTATGAAACGAAGCGCCGAAAAGGGAACGGGCTTCGTCTTGGAGAAAACGCTCCACTTTTTCCGAGCCGCCGATATAAAAAGGATTTCCTAAAATAACATCGATGCCGGAGGCGACAAAGTAACAGGAAATAGATACTGCCTTCTCACTCATCCATTCCGGCGCGACGCCAACCACAGGCAGATCAGCCAGATCATCACCCAGGCCGCCTTCATTACAGATTTCTGTGGCCGCTTCCAGCAAGCGGCTGTTGTCGACACAGCTTCCCATGTGCAAAACCGGCGGCATGCCCACTGCTTCGCAAACTTCACGTAAGCCGCTGCCGGCAAATTCCAAAGCCGCCTCGGGCGTCAGGTTTCCTTCCTTAGCCGAGGCGATGGCAGCGCAGCCGGTTTGCAAAACCAGGATATTTTGCTCAAGGAGTTTCCGCGTCAGGGTGTTAATATAATAATCGAGCTGGGATTTGGGGTTGTTGCAGCCGACAATGCCGGCAATGCCCCGGATGCGGCCCTGAATTATGGCGTCATTGAGTGGACGGAAAGAAGCGCGGAATGTCCCGCCCAGCATGTATTTAATGCTCTCCACGCTGAAGCCGGCCACGAGGGGCTTGGTGTAGGGCGGAATGGCCACTTTCTGCGGATCGCGATGCCGGTAATTGTCAATCGCCCTTTTGAGCAGGTTCCGGGCTGTTTCATAAGCATGATCGGTGCTGAATTTCTCGGCGGTGGCGCCAATGGTTTGGGCAATGTTGCTGGTGGCGACAATTTCCGTATGATAATTTTTGGCGATTTCCGGCAGTCCGGGCATGCAGCACTGGACGTCGATTAGCATCATTTCCACGGCGCCGGTAACGATGGCCAGCTCCTGCTGGAGAAAATTGCCGGCCAGGGGAATGCCGTGGCGCATCAGAATTTCATTAGCTGTGCAGCAAATGCCGGCCAATGTAATTCCTTCGGCGCCGGCCTGTATTGCATAATTTTTAATTGCCGGATCGAGGGAAGCGGCAGCCAGCATCTCGGAGAGCGCGGGATCATGGCCATGGACGAGGACATTGACGGTCTTTGCACCTAAAATGCCCAGATTGGCCACGCTGCGGATTGGCATCGGCGTGCCGAAAAGAATATCGGAAACCATGGAGGCAATCCGCGATCCGCCCCAGCCGTCGGTGATGGCCAGCCGGAAGGCATGCAGAAGGACATGGCGATAATCATGATCAACGCCCATGGTTGTCCGGTGGAGAGACTCGACGATCATCCGGTCGATTCCGGCCTGTTCAACATCTATTTTCCGCCATAGACTCTGGCGCTGCCGGGGTGCCAGCCGCAGGGTCTTAAGCTTGTCTTCCTGAGCTGTAAAGTCGGCAATAAATGTCTCGGTCAGCCGCACAGCCAATTCCGGCAGCGGCACATTTTTTTCATTAAGGCCGTAGGCCCTGGCGATTCTTCTCAGCGCAGCTTCATCTTTAATGGTGTAGCCACGCTCCTGACCCTGCCCGATTTTGTTGAGCAGTAAAACGAGGTGCCGGCCGTGATCGGAATGGGCTGCGGCTCCTCCCGCAACTTCACGCAAAAAGTTGCGCGCAACAATCGTATCGGCATCGGCACCGCAGACGCCGACCGGAGATTTTGCCGTGATCCGGCAGGGGCCCATGTGGCAGATGCGGCAGCAGATACCCTTTGTGCCGAAAGCACACTGGTTTTTCTGCAGATCCATGCGAAAGAAGCTGAGATCTACACATTCGCTTTGCGCTTTTCTGATGGCCTCTACCGACGCCGGATCACAGGCCCGATCGGCGGCTACTTTGGTATTTTTCTCTGTCAATTTATCCAACTCCTCAAAATGTTGCAGTTCACGAAGCCGTCAATTTCAAATCCGCCAGAAAGTCGGCTATTCTGGCCAAAAACGGATTATTCTCAGGCAATTGCCGGATATTTCCTCCGCTCTCGCCTAACAAGGCCAGCTGATTATCCAGGGGCAATACGACGCAATAATCAGCCCCTATTTCTCCGGCTAAATTTTTCCCGAGATCCGGCGGGGCCTCACTACGGGCCAGATTAATAAAAACGGCCAGTTTTTCATAGGCGATGCCCATCTCGCCCGCCAGCTCGTGGAGCCTTTTGATTGTTTTCATGCCCCGCTGAGAGGGATCGCCGACCATAATCATCAGATCAGCTTTTTGCACCAGGCGGCGGGAGAGATTTTCCAGACCGGCTTCATTGTCAATCACGATGAAGGGGTAACTTCCGGACAGAGCCCTGATCACGTCGCTGAAGAGATTATTCGCATAGCAGTAACAGCCGGGACCTTCCGGCCGCCCCATGGCAATTAAATCGAAATTCTGCGCTTCAACCAGACTTTCCGCTATTTTCATTTCTACAAGCTTCCGTTTGGCAAGGCCGCTTGTTTGGTGTGCCGCTTTTCGGCTTTCTTCGCGGATTTGCCCTACGGTTTTTTTAACTTCCACTCCCAGCATCAGATCCAGACAGGCGTTGGGATCGGCGTCGACGGCGAGCACCGGCGTGCGGCCACTTTTCATCAGGCAAGCGATGATGGCGGCGGCAATTGTCGTTTTGCCTGTTCCCCCTTTTCCTGTAATGGCTATGGTGTAATTATTTTTCAAGAGATGGTGTTCCTGTTAAAGCTGATATAAATTTCTTAACTGGCGGGAAAGATTTTTCAGCAGCGCAAAAACCATTTCCGCATCCGGTACAGAAAGCGAACCGGTGCCGCAGGAGGGCGTCAGCAGCGCCTGCTCCAGAATGGTCTGCCTATCGGCCTCAATTTTTAGGGCCAGGTTATCGACCAGCGTAAGCAAACGCTCTTCCAGAGCGGCAACCGTCTGTTCGCGGATAGCCGCTGAGGTGGGAACGATGCCCCAGGCAATCAATCCGCCTCTCATAATAAATTTGTTCACGGCTTCAGCATAAAGGGCAATCGTCTCGCCGTAACCGAAGGCATCCAGATTGATCAGGTCAACACCGGCATCCATCAGGATGGTCCAGTCCGTATTGCCGCAGCAATGAACGCCGGCGATGGCGCCTTCGTCCTTTATTGCTTGCGCCACCTCACCGATCAGGGAAACAACGTCTTCCCGCCGCACTGAGATATAGGTGGAAGATCCGAAGGCGGATAAAATAGGCTCATCGATAAAGCAGATTATTTTGTCGGCGTAAGGCTGAAAGGTTTGGATCTGCCAGCGGCATTTCATGGCGAGGGCCTTTACCACCATATCTTTAAACTCTTCATTATAGAAAACTGCCCGCTTGTTTTCATCGGTGATCGTCAGGGCGAAAGAGCAGGGGCCGGTCGTCTGAACTTTAATAAAAGGGAATTTTTTGCCGGCATTTTTCAATCTTTCTAAAAACCGGTATATTCCCTGGGCATAATGAGGGCTGATGGCCAGGGCGGAAAAATCTCCCCGGCCGGCCGGCTGCTCGGAAGCGGCCAGATAGGATTCATAAAAGGCGGCGAAATCTTCCGAATAGTCGCCTGATGTATCAAAATACATTCGTTCTTTTTCTGAATCAATAATTGCCCGGGGCATACCCTCGGAATACTGGATTTCCATCTGTTCATAAAGACCCAGTTTCGGCAATTGAGGCCAGATCGGGGCTTCCGGTAAAGAAGCAAAAACAATATCGAGAACTCTTTCCGCATCGGTATGCGGGAAACTGCCGATGGCGGTAGCCATACATTTTGTTTTCATCGTCATGAATATATCTGCGCTGATAAGATATTATGTAAGATCTTTGTGAATTGATCTAACAGATTATGATCAAGATTGTCAATTACGGACTTGCCTTCTCTGTCGTTTCTCAACAACACTTCGGAATAAGGAATAAATCCGATGATCTTCTCCTTGCCCAATTCATTTTCGAGCCATGTTTGGTCCGCCGCCGTTTTGATTTTGTTGGCGATGAGATATGGGGTATTGATGCCGATTTCACCAGCCAGCCGGGAAATGCGTTTAAATGATTCGAGAGATCTTTGCCCCGGCTCCACCACAATGATGAAGGATGTTACACCCTGGGCGGTCGCACGTCCCAGATGCTCTGTTCCCGGCTCCATATCCAGAAACAGGATTTCATCGCGCTGCAGGACCAGGTTCTGGATGAGCGCCCGCAGCAGGGTATTTTCCGGGCAGGCGCAGCCGGCTCCGCCTGACTGCACAGCCCCCAGGATGATAAGCTCTATCCCCTGATGATGATAGGCGTATTTATCGGCAATATCGTTTACCTCCGGATTGAGCTTGAAAATTTGTCCGTACTGTTTAATCTTGGCTCCCGTTCTCTCTTCAATGAGCTGTTTATGCTGTGCAATAGTTATTATTTTTTTTTGCTCTGTCAGGGATATGCCCAGCGCGGAGGCCAGGTTGGCGTCCGGGTCGGCATCGATGGCCAGAACTTTTTTCCCGAGCTTTGCAGTGAGCAGGGCCAGTGCCGCCACGACGGTTGATTTTCCGACCCCGCCTTTACCTGTCACGGCTATTTTACTTGTTTTATTCTTTTGCATGCGTTGGGATTGTTCCTTATGGTTGATCAGGAGATTTAAGATTATAAAATTCCTGTAATATTTCCGAAATCGTCAATGTCAATATTATAGGCGGCGGCCGTTTTGGTCAATCCGGGCATCCGGAGAATTTCGCCGGTAATGGGAATCAGGAAGCCGGCACCGGCGGCTATTTTGATTTCCCGGACCGTGACAATGAAATTGCTGGGCAAACCCAGCAGGCTGGGGTTGTCGGAAAGAGATTGCTGCGTTTTGGCGATACAGATCGGCAGCTTGTCATAGCCGGTTCTTTTGATCATATCCAGATTACGCCGGGCCAAAGGCTGATAATCAATGGAGACGGCGCCATAGATTTCGCTGGCAATTTTGAATATTTTGTCCTCGACTGGGAGCGTCCAGTCATAAAGCGGCTTATATTTTCCTGAGGCCTTGGCAATTATTTGCACTGTTTTTTCGGCCAGTTCCAGTCCTCCCGCTCCTCCCAACCGGAAAATATCAACCGGAGCGATATTCATTCCTTCCGCTTCCGCAGCCTCGCTGACGGCTTTAATTTCCTCCTCGGTGTCGGAAGGGAATCGGTTCAAGGCAATGATGCAAGGGACATTGAATTTAGCGATATTCTCGTAATGCTTTCTTAAATTGGCCATCCCCAGGACAGCCGCCCGGCGGTCGGGTTGGTCGAGTTCTTCCCGTCGGATGCCGGCGTGATATTTCAGCGCCCGTATGGTGGCCACCAGCACAACGATTCTGGGGTTCAGGTTGCCGTAAGGGGCAACGATGTCAAAAAACTTTTCCGCACCGAGGTCGAAGCCGAAGCCGGCTTCCGTGACTACATAATCGGCCAAACGCAGGGCCAAATCCGTGCCCATGATGCTGTTGGTGCCCTGGGCGATGTTGGCAAAAGGTCCGCCGTGAATGATAGCCGGTATCCCCTCGGTGGTCTGGACGAGATTAGGCCAGAGTGCGTATTTCAGCAGGGCGGTTACGGCGCCCTCAACCTTCAGGTCACCCGCAATAACCGGTTTATCGTCATAAGTAAAGCTGACCAGGATTTTGCCGATTCTTTTTTTTAATTCCTCATAAGATTTGGACAGGCAGAGAATGGCCATGATTTCGCTTGATGGGACGATGTCAAAGCCGGTCTCCCGCGGGATGCCATTGGTGGAGCCGCCGAGGCCGATCACAATATCCCGCAGCGAGCGATCATTCATGTCGATGACGCGGCGCCAGGTGATTTTACGCGGATCGATATTTAAAGGATTGCCGTGGAAAATGGAGTTATCGACAATGGCGGAAAGGAGGTTGTGAGCGCTTTCCACCGCGGGAAAGTCATTGGTGAAATGGAGATTGATGTCATCAACGGGATGCACACGGGAAAGCCCTCCGCCAGTTGCTCCGCCTTTGAAGCCGAAAACGGGTCCGAGTGACGGCTCGCGCAAGGCGGCAATGGTGGATTTGCCGATTTTCGCCAGAGCTTGCGCCAGACCAATTGAAACGGTGGTTTTTCCTTCGCCGGCCGGAGTCGGCGTCATGGCTGAAACCAGAATCAACGAAGAGTTGGGCCGGTGGCGGAAACGCCTGATTGCCTCCAACCTGACCTTGGCTTTATAGCGTCCATATAATTCCAGATCACCAGCGGCAAGCCCGATGGATTCCGCGATTTCCAGAATCGGCCGCAATCCCTTCTCCGGATGCTGTTCTTTTTTCTTACCCATTTTTATTTATTGATCACCGCATCAAACCGGATGTCGATATTGTATTCGTCGCTGACTTTCGTGAGATCATTTTTGAGGTCAATGATCTTGACGGCGGGCGGCAGGGAAAAATAGCAAATCATGTGAAAAACATTGGCTCCCGTGACCGGATTATGATCGACGTTGCTCGACATATCATCGATGTTGATGCCCTTATTATAGAGAACTTTACAAATCTGATGGACGATGCCCGGCCGGTCGATCGTGGTGGCGATCAGTTTATAGGGAATCGACGGCAGAACTTCACGGTGGCTGGGGGCTTTGGTTTTGCGGACATGAATGTCAAGTCCTGTCTTCCGGCGAAGGCTGTCCAAATCCTTAATCAGCCGCTCAATGTCATCTGTTTTTCCCGATGTCAGAATGATCATGCCGAATTCATTTCCCAGCACGCAGCCGCGCGAACGCTCGATGTTGATGCCCCGCGCCGTGAAAAATTCGGAGATAT
>ENA-ORXD01002865-ORXD01002865.1-sediment-metagenome-genome-assembly--contig:-NODE-2865-length-10710-cov-3.199850_pt1 | contig 10710 bp, 11 predicted proteins | sample MGYA00237862_ERZ511471 | MGnify/ENA metagenome assembly ERZ511471 | reverse complement strand
AAAGATTTTCTCGCCGATCCGGCAGAAGCCGCCCGTGTCCGCGAGTTGAAAGAACTGAAGCTTAAGGTAACTTGCGGCGCCATCCTCAGCGTTATTATCTTTTTCGGTTCCATGCAGCACTGGTTTGGTTTTTTGCAGGCGATTCCTCATCAAATCATGCTTTATGCCATGTTTTTGTTGACTGCTCCGGCTGTCTTCTGGGTTGGCAGCCGGTTTTTTGTGGGTGCGGCCAAAGCAGCACGGCAAAAGACATCGGATATGAATACGCTGGTTGCCGTAGGCGCTCTTTCTGCCTATCTTTATTCCGCCGCCGCCACATTTTTCCCTCATTTTTTTATGACGGCAGGCATCCGGCCCCATGTTTATTATGATGGAGCGGCCATGATTGTCACCTTGATTCTGGTGGGCCGGCTGCTCGAGGCGAAAGCAAAAGGCAAAACTTCGACGGCAATCAGACAATTGATGGGATTGAAGCCGAAAACCGCCCACTTGTGGCAAAACGGCTCCGTAACGGACATTGCCGCCGAAGAAGTAAAGGTTGATGATGTGCTGCTGGTCAAACCCGGCGAAAGAATTCCTGTGGACGGCATTATCCTGACCGGTGAATCAACTATTGACGAATCCATGCTGACCGGGGAAAGCATGCCGGCAGCAAAGGAAGCAGGACAAAAAGTATTTGCCGCCACCATGAATAAAACCGGCAGTTTCACTTTTCGTGCCGTCAATGTTGGAACGCAAACGGTGCATGCGCAAATTATCCGTCTGGTGGAAGAAGCGCAGGGGTCCAAAGCGCCCATTCAGCGGCTGGCCGATAAAGTTGCCGCTGTCTTTGTTCCGATTGTCTTCCTTATTGCCCTCTTTACTTTTTTTATTTTGTATTTTGCCCCTGCCGCCGGCAATTTCAGCCTCTCCTTGATCAACTTTGTTTCCGTGCTGGTCATTGCCTGCCCCTGTGCTTTGGGTTTGGCTACACCGACGGCGATCATGGTCGGCACCGGCCTTGGGGCGCAAAGTGGTATTTTGATTAAAGGGGGCGAAGCGTTGGAAAAAATGCATAAGCTGACCTTCGTTGTTTTTGATAAAACCGGGACGCTCACCCGTGGTGAGCCGGTTGTTACTGATATTGTTACCGCGGATGGCTTTAATTCCAGACAGGTTTTATCGTATGCGGCTTCTCTGGAAGCCGCTTCCGAGCATCCGCTGGCCCAGGCTGTGTTAAACAGAGCGCAAACGGAAAATATCGATGTTCAAGCAGCTGAAAAATTTACCGCCCTTTCCGGCTTGGGGGCAAGGGCTTATCTGGAAGGGAATCTGTGTTTGATTGGCAACCGGTTGTTGATGGAAAAAGAAAATATCGACGTCGCCGGACTGGCGCCGGCGGCCGCACGGCTTGCCGGGGATGGGAAAACGGTTATTTATCTGGCTTGCGGACAAAAGACGGCCGGTCTGATTGCGTTTGCCGACATACCAAAAACGTCCGCCGCCGCAACCATCGACAATTTAAAAAAAAGGGGATTGAAAGTGGCAATGGTTACGGGCGACAACATGGGTACTGCCTCGGCTATTGCCCGCCAATTGGGAATCGATCAGGTGCTGGCTGAAGTTTTACCGGATCATAAGGCCGCCGAAATAAAAAAGCTTCAGAGTTCCGGTGAAGTTGTGGCGATGGTGGGCGACGGCATCAACGATGCGCCCGCCCTGGCGGCAGCGGATATCGGCATTGCCATCGGCGCCGGAACGGATATTGCGATGGAAGCCAGTGACATAACGCTCATCCGCGATGATTTGCTGGGGGTTACGGACGCGATCAACCTCTCCCAGGTTACAATGAGGGTAATCAAACAGAATTTGTTTTGGGCGTTTTTTTATAATGTTGCCGGTATTCCGATTGCCGCTGGCGCCTTGTATCCCTTTTTCGGGATTTTGCTTAATCCGGAGTATGCCGCGGCGGCCATGGCGTTCAGTTCCGTTTCCGTCGTGAGCAATTCATTGCGTCTGAAGAGAATCTGGAAAAAAAGCAGGCAGACTGTTGAAAAACGCTAATCTGCTTTGTTTTACTGCCAACCTCATCGCGCGACGTATTTCTATATACGACTCGCTCTTCGGTTTTTGCACGCCTTGCATCTAAGCATTTTTGAACAGCCTGCTAATTTTGCAGCTTTTTATGAGGCGGTCAGTTCTCTTTTGTAAACTGTGATTTATCGGCCCCGCAAATCGGACAAGTCCAATCCGCCGGCAAATCTGCAAATTTGGTTCCGGGGGCAACAGAATTATCCGGATCGCCCTTGGCCTCGTCATAAACATAGCCGCAGACCGAGCAAACATAGCGGTCAGCTTGAGCGGCAGGCTTAGCCGCAGGTTCATCTTTGAGATAAGTCGGGGCAGTTTTTGGTGATTTACCGCCTTTAACCTGCTGATAGTAAGCATAAGTCAGGGGATTTTCCGCGCTGAGCACATCTGCATCAACGATATTACCCATAAAAATTGTATGCGTGCCGTAATCCATTTCCTTATCCAATTCCACTTCGATGTAGGCAATGGTGTTTTCAGTCACGATCGGAACTTTCGTGACGCCGATTTTTGTCTTGATATTCAACAATTTATTTACATCACGTCCGCATTTGAAGCCGAAGAGACCGATCAGGGTCATGGGTGCCGTTTCAGCCAGAATCGAGATGACAAATTTCCGGCTTAATTTGATCAACTCATGAGTATAATTTTCCTTATTGATGCTGATGGCCACCGTGGGCGGGTTGGAGGTGACTTGAAACATCGAATTGGCGATCTGACCGTTGAATTTGCCGTCTTGTCCGGAAGTAACAATGTAGACACCATAGCTTATTTTATGCAGGGCGGTTCTGTTCATTTCTCACTCCTTACTCGGATTTATTTGTACGGACTCTATATCGTAAAATTATTCAGAGCACCAACAAATTTTATACGACTGTAAAGGCGAGAATTTTTATCTGCCTTTCAATATTACTTTGACAAATGTGGATTTCTTTTATAATTCATACCCTCGGTGATAAGAGAAGGGGATGATCCGGCTTGATTTCCGGAAATTCCCGCATCCTCGATTAAAAAGAAAGAGACGGCAAAAAGGATGAATTATCAGGAATTTAGGGCCAGAGGACATTTTAATCACGAAGAACTGGTCGGTTTTGCCTACGGCACGCTGGTCACAGATCCACCGGCGCATTTTGATGCCCGCATGCCGGCGCCGCCTTTGCTTCTGATCAACCGCATCGTCAAGCTCGAAAGCAACGGTCGGCAGGGAAAAATAATTGCCGAGCAGGACGTTCATTTTGATGCCTGGTATTTTCAAGCTCATTTGCCGGGCGACCCGGTACAGCCGGGTTGTCTTTCAGTTGATGCCGTCTGGCAGCTTTTGGGGTTCTATTGCCTGTGGCGCGGCTCTCTGGGTGGGGGACGGGCATTGGGCTGCGGCGAAATAGATTTCCAAGGACAGATCAGGCCCTTTAATAAGTGCGTGCGTTATGAAATAAATATCCGGCGCTATACACAATTGAAGGATTCCGGCACGACACTGGCGGTCGGCGATGGTAAAATTTTCGTCGACGAAGAGCAGATTGCCTTCATCGGACAGGCTAAAACAGGATTATTCAAGGATATAGCGTACAAGGATTATCCCAACCGGTCGAAAAATTCGGTGGGTGGTATCATTGCGCGGACATAACCTCTTTTTTGAGCAAATGATCGGTTAATAAAAAGTTTAATTTCTTTGATCGGAAAGTCACGGCAGATGGCCATTTATTTTAACCGGAAATTCTTCTTGAAATTGTCTTGAGCTTAACGTTATTATCCTCAAATTTTCAAATCCAGAAATTGGGAAGTGTTCCGGTGAGCATACTAAGAAGAATCGCCCGCTATTTTGCCCGAAAAAAGTTCTGCCGGCAGGCGATTGATGATCAAGCCGACCTCAGTGCTTTTAAAGAAAAATTAACGCCGTCGATCGCTGTCGGACTTATCCTGATTGCCTTCAGCTATGTAATCGGCATGCCTGCGGTGATCGTCCTGGGTATAATCGCCGTCGGGCTGAAAAAACCATTAATTGTTGTTATCGGCGGCCCTCTGATCTATGGAATTTCAACGCTGATTTTCATTGTTGGCCTGAAGATGGCGGGTAAAAAATATCTTGTCGCTTTATGTCGTTGGCTGGCGCGGGTTGTTTTGGAAAAAGTGCTCGGAGATGAGGCCAAAGCGGCATCACTATCGGCGGCGGCCAATTCTGGAAACCGGGAAGTTAATAATTTAGATGATGCCGGAGGGAGCAGTCCGGCAAAAAGAGGTGTTAAATGAGTGAACTTGATGGATTGATTAATGAACTGAAGGTAAAAATTATTGCGGCATTGGGTTTAATGGATGTCAAGCCCGAAGATATCAATGAAGATGACCGTTTGGTGGGCGGTGATGCCGGTATTGATTCCATTGATGTGCTGGAACTGGTCATGATGCTGGAGAAAGACTACGGCGTTAAGATTGAAAGCAAGGAACTGGGAGCGAAAGTTTTTGCGTCGGTGCGGACCCTGGCCTCCTACGTGGCGGCCAGCAGACAACTTTAGGGTTAACCGGGGCTGCCGTAATGACAAATTTATTGCCCTGCCGAACGGAAAGCCTTCATGATAAAAATATTAATTATCTCGGCTAACACTTTAAAAATCCCCTATCCCGTCTATCCATTGGGCCTTGATTACGTGGCCGGCTCTCTTCCTGACCACTATTCATTGAAACTAATTGATATGAATGAGCTGAATTCCCCGGAAGAATTGGGGGCGGCCGTCGAAGATTTTTCTCCCGAATTTGTGGGGCTGGCGATCAGAAACATCGATAATACCGATACGCTCAAAAGCCGGGGTTTCCTCGATGAATATAAAAATCTGGTGCGTCAAATCCGTTCTCATTCAAGGGCAAAGCTGATTTAGGCGGGAGCGGCTTTACTATCTTTCCCCTGGAATACATGCAGGCACTGGACGCGGATTACGGCATCATCGGCGAGGGCGAAAGGTTGCGCCTGCTTTTGCTGGCTCTGGAATGTGGGGCAGATCCCCAGTCTGTGCCGGGAGTTATTACACCGAAAACTGCACGTTTTGTTTATGAACCATGGACAAACGAAATTAAGCGACGCTTTGATCCGGAAAGCACGCAGACCAAATTTTATTTGACCAGGGGGGGCATGCTCAATTTGCAAACCAAAAGGGGGTGCCCTTATTCCTGCAGCTACTGTACCTATCCGCATATTGAGGGGCACCGGATGCGGTTTTTTCCGCCGCAGGAGATTGCCCGGCAAGCCCGTTGCCTGCAGGATGCCGGTGCCAAGTATATCTTTATTACTGATTCCGCTTTCAATGCCAGTTATGAACACAGCCGCAAAGTTGCGGAATCTTTCATTAAAGTTGGTATTTCCGTACCCTGGGGAGGATTTTTTGCACCGACGGCGCCGCCGGCGGATTATTTTTTACAGTTGGCCGCTGCGGGTTTAAGCCATGTGGAGTTTGGAACAGAATCGTTGTCTTCAATTATGCTGGCTAATTTGCAGAAACCTTTTGCCGTTAGCGATGTTTTTGCCGCCCATGAACACGCCAGTCGGGCCGGCCTGCACATCGCTCATTATTTTCTTTGCGGGGGGCCGGGTGAAAACAGACAGACCCTGCAGGAAACGTTAAACAATGCCGAACAGTTAACCAAAGCGGTTTTTTTCTTTTTTTGTGGCATCCGTATTTATCCTCATACCGCTTTATACGAAACTGCCCTGCAGGAAGGCCAGATCAAGCCTGCGCAAGACCTGTTAGAGCCGGTATTTTACCGGTCGCCGCATATTACGGATCGGGAGATTCTGCAAACGGTGGAAAACCGGGCTGCCGGACGCATGCACTGGGTGATCGGTGCCGGTGAAGATAAAACAGCCCGCCTGCTGCCCAAACTCTATGCCCGGGGCTTCAGTGGCCCGATGTGGGAGCACTTGCTCCCATGAAAGCCAATTACAAAAAACGTGCTCCGGCTGAAATTGTGGGGATAATCCTGCTTACCGCGGCGGTTGCTGCGTTTTTTTTCAGTATTTATCTCGCGGCGGCGTTTGCTTTTTTGTATGTCATCTCCTGTTTTGCCGCAGCTTTTTTCCCGGCGACCAATTTTCTGTGTCCAGTCATTGCCCGCGGCAGGACGGGGCAGAATTGTGTCGCCCTGACTTTTGATGACGGTCCCACCAAGAAGCTGACAGGACGGATTCTGGATTTGTTGGACAAATATGCAGTGCCGGCGACTTTTTTTGTGTCCGGACGCAATGCACAGCAATACCCGGAAATAATTAAAGAAATCATTGCCCGCGGTCACAGCATCGGTAACCACTCTTTTGAGCATAACCCTTTTTTGATGTTTTACTCTTACCGCCGCCTTTATTCGGAAATTTTTTATGTTCAGGAAGTGCTGCAGAAAATGGGAGTACGGTCGTTTGCTTTCCGGCCGCCGGTGGGCATAGTCAACCCCAAGCTTGCGCCGATCTTAAGAGAATTAGGCATGTACTGCCTTGCTTTCAGCTGCCGCGCGGCGGATGCCGGCAACCGCCGGGTCAAAGATATCAGCAAAAAAATTCTGAAAAAGGTTAAAGCCGATGATATTATTCTCCTGCATGATGCGCTGCCGCGCCGTGTGGAAGATGAAAAGATTCTCCTGATGGAAATCGAAAACGTTCTGTCCGGTCTGACTTCGATCGGCTTGCGCGTCATGCCGCTTTCTTATTTAATCGGGAGGCCGGTTATGATAGTAGAAAAAAATATGAAGAAGCCGGTCAGGTGAAATTAGTAATTGACCCTGATCTAAAATTTTGCTTGATAAAAAGCAAGATGCGATAAATACGAAAAATGATAATATCTGATCAGTACTGTAAAAAGGACGATTTGTGAAAGATCAATGGCATTTGCTTCAGGAAGTTACCGCCAAAACATGCAATCAGATCGAAGCCTCGGCGGAAGTGCCGCCCGATTCTCTCTGGTTTTCCGGTCATTTTCCCGGTGAACCTATTTTGCCGGGAGTAGCGCTGGTTTATCTGGCCGAACAGGCGATTATCCGGCAGGCTAAAGAAAACGGCGAAGCAATGAGCCTCAACGCCTTGAGAAAAGTGCGCTTCACCCAGCCGGTACGGCCCGGCGCCAAGCTTGCTGTGCATATCAGCCGTGACGATACAGGTGCAGAAATTGTCTTTTCATTTAAAATTATTTTTCAGGAAAGTGTTGTCTGCAGCGGGTCGATCAGCGCGCAGAAAGTAATAAAGCCGTAGAGGAGGATGTTAATGCCCGAAGACAAAGATATTCAAGGGATTATTAAGCATGTTGCTGCAGTAATTATCAATGAGCTCAAGCTGGAGGATGTGACGGTAGAGACGTTTAATCCGGATCTGGATTTGATTGAAGAATTGGGCATCGACAGTATGGATCTGGCGACCATCGCTCTGGTTTTACAGGATGAATATAAGGTCGTCATTGATGAAGATGATTATCCAAAATTGAAAACCATTCGCTTGATTGCCGCCTATGTCGGGGACAGGCTCACTGCACAGCCATAACTTTGGGGAATCCGTTGTCTTCTATGACTGTTCATCGTAAATCATCAGTTCAATCAGTCCGACCTAAATTTTCCGATCTGTTAGTCGAGCCGGAAGTCAGGGAGCGCTGGGAAAAGATCCGGAAATTTTTTTTTCTGAGGGAATCGACCTACGATATGAGCAACCGCTGCAACCTGCGTTGTGACGGCTGCTATTATTATGAAGGCGAAAAGCAGTTTGCGCCGGAGAATGGCGCTAGCGAGGCATGGCGCAAACTGATGCAAGACGAAAAGGCGCGCGGAATTACCTATGTGGTGCTGGCGGGCGCCGAGCCTTCGCTTGTGCCGGATCTGCTGAATGTTTGTTATGAGGAAATGCCCCTGGGAAGCATTGCCACCAATGGCTGCAAAAAAATACCGCCGGCTGTCGGCTATAAAATTCATATCTCTGTCTGGGGCAATGACGAAACCAGTTTGCGCGTCCGCAAGGCGAAAAATCTCCTGGAAAAGCAGATTGATAATTATCAAAATGATCCGCGCGCTGTTTTTGTTTATACCTTTACACGGGAAAATATTCCGGAAGTGTTTGATGTCGCTCGGCGTCTGATTGCGGCAAATTGCCTGTTGACTTTTAATGTCTTTTCTTCGCCGGTGGGATATGCAGGTCCTTTGCGCCATAACGAGAAGTCACTGCGGCAGACCAGGCAGGCCATGGTTGAACTACTAAACAGGTATCCGCAAAACGTGCTGTTTTCTGTTTACAACGCTGTCGCGCATACGCAAAAATCGGGCCTGCATGATCTTTATACCTGTTCCTATCCACGGCAAAACTCCGCGCAGGACATCGGCCTGGGGCGTTCCTTTCGCCAATACAGAACGGATTTGCACTGGGACAGATCTGCTGCCTGTTGTGTGCCCGATACGGATTGTGCCGACTGCCGGCATTACGCCGCCGGCTCTGCGGTGGTGACCGCCCGTCTTTACCGCCATGTAAATGATCCGGCCACTTTTAAATCCTGGCTGGATTACGTGGATACTTATCTGGCCGTCTGGGTCATGGGTTATGAAAAAGGGAAAAATCTCTGCGCGGAGGAGGTCAGCCCGCCCCCCGCGCCAGGCAAAGCCGGTTGTGATCAATAATGAAGGCGATAAAGGGATAACAAAATGAAGACCATAAGCTCGCTTTTGGATCCCCAATGGTATGAACGTTATAAACGCATTGCCAATCTGCAGATTCGCAGTTCGATTTACGATGTCACCAATAGATGCAATTTGCGCTGTAAAGGCTGTTTTTTCTTTTCTTCCGGCGAGCATATGGTCGCCCCGGAAGAAATGGGGCTGAGCAAATGGGAAAACTTTATCGACCGTGAAAAGGAACGCGGCGTCAACCTGGCGATTTTGATCGGCGGCGAGCCCACTTTATGTCTGGATCGGGTGGAAGCATTCTACAGGCGTCTGCCTACTTTTTGCGCCACCAACGGCCTGATCAAAGTCCCCCGGGACAAATTTCCCGATTTGATGGTTGGAATCTCTTTATGGGGCAGCGGTGAAGACGAGAAAGTTCTCCGTGGGCGCGATACTTTTGCCGTATCCAGTGCCAATTATGCCGGTGATCCCTGCGCCTATTACCTTTACACGATCACTCCCCGGCAGGTCGGAAAAATTGAACCGGTCATTAAAAGAATTGTCGATGTCGGTTTGAAGGTTCACCTGCAGCTACTGTCCAATGATGAAGGAGTCGACGGTTTTTACTGGCAGGAAAGCGAACTGGCGGATTTACGGGCTGAGATGGACGAAGTTCTTGAAAAATATCCGCAAAATGTCATTTCCAGCAAATATTATCACGAAGTGATCACGACCGGGAAAATGATGGGGCGCATCTTCGGCTGGCTGGAATGCCCTTCCGTAACCGAAGCGCTCGACAATAGAAAGCCGCAGCCGCGCCGTTTGATCCGTTTCATACGTTGGGCCGCCGACTTAAAGACGGTTCACCGCTGCTGCACATCGGCAACACGAAATTGTGCGACCTGCAAGGATGGAGCGGCGCACATGAGCTGGATTATGGTGAACAAGCGGGAGCACATTCGCACGGCAAAAGATCTGCAAAACTGGATTGAAGTTTATGAGATGTTTGCCAAACTTTACCAGTTTATTCCCTGGTAAAGCTTAAGATGGCTTCGGGCAAAATTCCGTCGAGACCGTAGCGGGAAATTAAGAAAAATAATTTAATGTTTGCGGAAATTTTATGTCTTCCTCAAAAGCAGTTATTTTAAGTTATGATGCCGTATCTTGCTTAGGTACAGATTTGTCAACTCAGTGGCAGCGGGCTTGCGAAGGGAAAAGCGGCATTGCGAATTTAACCAGATTCCCTCTGCCGGAAGGTTTTCCGGTGCGCGTCGCCGGGGAAGTGCCCGAAATTGATGTGCGCCCCTATCCCTTTTTGCAGCCCCGCGAAATGGCGCACTGGACATCGCCGATCTTTAAATATGCTCTGCTTGTTGTGCATCGCGCCTTGGCCAAAAGCGGCATTACCATCTCGCCTAAACTGGCGCCGCGTGTGGCGGTGACTTTCAGTTCGGCGGTGGGGGGAATCGATGCCGTTCTGCATGCGGATCGCCTGCTGGCTAAAGAGGGGAAAATGCCGCATCCTTTTACCAACCCCAATTCCTGCATCAACATGGTCAGCGGTAAAGTTTCTATTTTGACGGGTGCAACCGGCCCGATCTGCTCCCCGATTACCGCCTGCGCCACCGGAGTAACATCATTGATCATCGGAGAAATGATGTTGCAGCGGGACGTGGCGGATGTTGCAAGAGTAACAGAAGTCACGGTAAGGAATCGCTACAAGGAACTTTGCGACAAGCTAGGACTAGATGTTGAGCCTTAGAGCATTATTTAGGCTTGTTTTCATAATTAGAGGTAAATTTTACTTTTATTGATGGAATAGTTTCGGTGGCCCCTCTACGAAAACGGCTTGAGATGCAACCGTTAAGCAACATACAGGGGCGAAAATTTGAATTTTGATCTCGCTACTATTGTCCCAGAGAAAACGTCGCTAGGACGAGCAATCGACACATGCGTCTCCAAAGACGAAATAACAATGCACATACCCAGACTTCATAAATTCGGCGGCGGGCTAGAATCTAAGAAGAT
>ENA-ORXD01002863-ORXD01002863.1-sediment-metagenome-genome-assembly--contig:-NODE-2863-length-10712-cov-14.685755_pt1 | contig 10712 bp, 11 predicted proteins | sample MGYA00237862_ERZ511471 | MGnify/ENA metagenome assembly ERZ511471 | reverse complement strand
AAAGTGGTGGGAGGCTTGTGTGGGGCGGTGATTGACGCGCGCGGGCGTCCGTTGCAGATTCCCGAAGACGAAAGTAAACGAATTGAATTGTTGAAAAAATGGAATTCCGCGATTCATTAAGGATGCTGGTACGAAATTTGCATCCTTAATCAAAGAGGCAAACCAGATGCAGACATCTGTAACCCATATCATCCCCTTAACCCTAATCCGCCGGGCGCGTTTGTTACCCAAACCCGGTAAGGTGTTGGTGCGCGCCGGTCAACAAGTACAAAGCTCGGATGTGGTGGCCGAGACCTCCAGCCATACCAGCCATATTCTGTTGGATGTGCGCCGTACCTTACAGCTTTCCGCGGATGATGATCTGAAGCAGTATTTTGATCGCAAGGTTGGCGAAAAGGTGCAAAAGGGTGATTTGATCGCGCAGAAAGGCGGCCTGTTCAAACGTGCGCTGGTTTCTCCTGAAGAAGGGGTGATTCTGGCGGTGATGGGTGGGCAGGTGCTGCTGGAGGTAAAAACTCCGCCGCTGCAACTCTTTGCCGGGTTGGATGGACGAATTTCTGAGGTGATCGCGGATCAGGGAGTGGTGATCGAAACCCACGGCTCCCTGTTGCAAGGGGTTTGGGGAAATGACCAAATTGGCAGCGGCTTGCTGCTGAATTTAGCCAAAAACCCCGCAGACGAGTTGACCACCAATTTATTAGATTTGAGCATGCGCGGGGCGGTCATATTGGGCGGCTATTGCGCTCAGGCGGCGGTGTTGGAAACAGCGCGGGTCATTAATCTGCGCGGGTTAATCTTAGGCAGTATCAGTTCCAACTTAATTCCGGTGGCTGAGAAACTGGAGTTTCCGGTGATGGTGCTGGATGGCTTTGGTAAAATTCCGATCAACACGCCGGCTTTCCGCATTTTATCTACCAGTGAAAAGCGCGAGGTTTGCCTGAACGCGGTCCGTTGGAACGCTACCAGTGGCGCGCGCCCGGAGCTGGTCATTCCTTTGCCAGCCCAAGGTGAACTGGCGCAAGATCTGACCAACCTGGCTGTGGGCCGTAAGGTGCGTGTGGGATTACCCCCTTACACGGGGAAAGTGGGTGTGGTGGATCAAGTTTTGCCGGGACAAACCACGTTGTCCAATGGTTTGCGCGTTCCGGCAGTGAAAGTTTTATTTGAAGATGGAGAAACCCAGATTGTACCTAACGTCAACCTGGATGTGCTAGAATAACCTATGAAGGATAGGGCTGATTTCTGAACCAGAAGGAGAAGCTGCGATGAGCGATTTCAACGACAATATTTTTGACGATTTCGACGAGGAAGAACTCTCAAACCAGCCAGAACCCGTCTTTGAAGACGAGGAACCACCCCAACCAAAACGGGGCGAAAACCGCACGTTTATGGTGGCGGTGGGTGTATTAGGGGCGATCTTTTTGCTCATTTTGATCGCGATGGCAGTATTCGCGCTGATCATTGTTCCGCAGCGCAACGCGGCGCTCGCCGAACAAGCCGCCCAAATAAATGCCGCCAATACGGCAACCTCTGTGGCCGCGACCGATGTGGCCTTCGCGCAGGCGATGGCAGCCACCGGCACAGCCCAATTTGTGCCAACCGCCACATTGCCGGCTACCCCGACCCCAGTGGTGGTGTTCGCGACCGAGACGCCCACCCCCGGCGGAGATGGAATCGGTGCGGGCGCGGACTTGAACGCGCGCACGGCCACCGTTTCGGCATTGCTGACTCTGGCAGCGGGTGGAGGAACCACTCCCAATGCCACCCAGGCAACGCAAACCGCGGCAGCCAAAACCCCTACTGCTTTGCCAACCACAGGTTTTGCTGATGAAGTGGGCCTGCCCGGTTTGTTAGGTGTGGCTGTGCTGCTGATGGCAGTGATTTTCCTGACCCGGCGGCTGCGCGCGGCGACCAGCTAATTAATGGAAGCTTTTCTTTGGGTAAGTCTCCTCTCTGGTTAGCGGGGATTGGTATTCAATGGAAGGGCCTGGTGATGAACCAGGCTCTTTTTTTGGGATGTGTTTGCGATGGGATTCGGGCGAGTCCGGAACAGCAATGAATAAAGGCCGCCTTATGCGACCCTTTCAGCTGAATCCGTTCAACGCTGGATTTGATATTGTGTTGGTTAAATCAGATCCTGGATCAACGGAATGGCGGCGATCACAGCCCGCGCGCGGTGAGAGAGGGTGTTCTTCTCTTGCATGGAAAGCTCTGCCATAGTCTTTCCACGATCGCCAAGCAGGAAGATCGGATCATAACCGAAACCATTGCTGCCACGTTCTTCGGGAATGATCTCACCTTCGCAGATCCCTTCTGTTGTGTAGAGGTCTCCATTGGGGCTGGCCAGAGATACCAGGCAGCGAAAGCGCGCGGTCCACGGGCGCGAATGGGGGTGCAAATTCTCCAGCAGGAAAGCGCGCCGGTCAGCGTCTGTGGCGCCGGGTTTCGGGGAGTAGCGCGCGGAATACAGGCCGGGCGCGCCATTCAAGGCATCCACTTCCAGTCCGGAATCATCGGCCAATGTAAGCAAGCCGCTGGCTTTGCAATAGGCAAGGGCTTTTTTGTTGGAATTCGCCAGGTAGGTGTGGCCATCTTCCACGACTTCCAGATTCAAGTTAATCTCGGATGGCATGATCAATTGGATCTGGTCTTTTAAGTCTGCCAGCAGATCCTGGAATTCGCGTAATTTTCCGGGGTTGGTGGTTGCGATCAGCAGAGGAGCAGGCACTGTTAAAATCCTCCATTTTTATCAATTTAATCATAAAAACTTGACTAGATGAATCCACTATGCTATAATGCCAATGTGCATTTATATACTAATCATTATATACCAAACTACCTGTGAACTTTCCACGTTTTCCATTACGTATTAACATCGGATTCCTGATCAATTCTCCGGTTGGAACGAACCGGGACTTTGAGTTTGAAATTCCAGAGCTGCGCTTTCACCCTGATCAGGTGTTCACCGATTTCAAAGGGATCGCCAGAGTAAGCCGGACACAACAAGGGCTTCTCGTTCAGGGGGAATTTGACGCAAATATAACGGCGGAATGCGTGCGATGCCTGGCAAACTTTGTGCAACCACTGCAAACGTCATTTGATGAACTGTATGCTTTTGACGACCGCAGTGTAACAGAATCGAATTTATTGCTGCCAGCAGATGGTTATATTGACTTAGGTCCAATCGTGCGTGAGTATCTAATAATTGAAATTCCAATCCGACCAATTTGCCGGGAAGATTGTTTAGGGCTATGCCCGGTCTGTGGGGAAGATTGGAATTTATCAACTTGCGAACACCGGGGTGAAAAATCTATTCAAGCCTGAGTTTTCGCAGGACGCATTGGGCATCATCAACAGGTGGGTTTAGCGAAGGAGGGGTAGATTGGCAACTGCAAGTAAACGCACCCGAATGGGGGATGTAATTCACATTTTGCTGGAAAAAGCGGATGTGGTGGGGTACCTCACGATTGATGACATCATGCAGATCTACCCGGAAGGCGCGGAGGACGCGGAACGTCTGAATAACGTTCTCAACGCGCTGAGACGGCGCGGAGTCGAACTGGTGGACGAAGATCTGGCAGACGACGAAGCTGATCCATTCGGGAACACAGAATTTGATCCCTATGTTGACATGACCGCCATCTCAACCAGTGACACGGTTGGGTTGTATATGAAAGAAATGGCCAGGGTGCCTCTGCTTTCAGTGAACGAGGAAATTTCGCTGGCAAAATGTATTGAATGTGGAGAAGCAGCCCAGCAGAATCTGAAAAGCATGAATGGCAATTGCACGCCTGAGCTGCGCGAAGAGCTGGAACAATTAATCGCAGATGGTTTGGAAGCGCGCGAACATCTGATTAAGGCCAACACTCGTCTGGTGGTGAGTATTGCCAAACGATATATTGGCCGAGGGGTGCCCTTTTTGGATTTGATTCAGGAAGGCAACCTGGGTTTGATGAAGGCAGTGAAAAAATACGAATACCAGCGTGGTTTTCGTTTTTCCACCTACGCCACCTGGTGGATTCGCCAGACGATCACCCGCGCCATCGCTGACCAGAGTCGCACCATTCGCGTGCCCGTGCACATGACCGACCGCATTCGCCAGCTGTACCGAAAATCTCACGAGATGGAACAAGAATTGGGACGCGCCCCTAACACCGATGAACTGGCGCGGGCGTTGAAACTGCCAATCAAGAAGGTGGATTGGATGCTGCGGGTATCCTGGGTGCCGCTTTCTCTGGAGAGCCCGATCAATGAGGACGGGGAAGAGGCCGAGCTGGGGATGTTTGTGGAGGATACTGTCACCCCCACTCCCATGCAGAGCGCCTATTCCAAGCTGTTGGGTGAAAAGATCGAGGCAGTGTTGGATACCTTGCCGCCCCGCGAGGCGCGCATTTTACGCCTGCGGTTTGGCCTGGAAAACGGCCGCACCTACACCCTGGAAGAAGTGGGACAAAAGTTTGGGCTGACGCGCGAGCGTATCCGCCAGATTGAAAGCAAGGCCTTGCGCCGGCTGCGCCATCCACGCCGCTCGCGGCAGTTAAGAGAATATCTATAGAGAAGTCTCTCTTTAGCGATCCCCCCATTTTCACGCTTTCTTGAAAATGGGGGGATCGTTTTTATTATTATGAGACGCTGGTGGCGATTTGTCCACCGTAAGCCATCAGGGCTTTGACCATGTCTTCTGAGCGGCCTTCAGCGTAAACGCGCAGCACCGGTTCTGTGCCCGAGGGGCGAATTAGCAGCCAGGACTCGTCGGAAAGCAGATACTTGACGCCATCGGTGGTGCTGACCTGGGAGATGGTTTCGCCGCCGATCGAGGCGGGCACGTCTTCCACCAGACGCTGGACCATAAGCTGTTTGGAGACGGGCTGGCTGAGGCGCATGTCGCGGCGCTCGTAAAAGGCCGGACCAACCTCTTTCAGCAGGTCTTCTACCAGTTCATAAAGGGAGGTGCGGTTGGCTGAGACGATTTCCAGCAACAGCAAGCCCATGATAATGCCGTCGCCTTCAGGAATGTGGCCTTTGAAGGAAATTCCACCAGATTCCTCACCGCCGATCAGCACGTCTTCTTTCATCATGTAGTCCGCGATGTGGTTGAATCCCACCGGGGTTTCGCGCACCTGCAGCCCGTACTGCGCGGCCAGCCGGTCGATCATGCGGGTGGTGGACACGGTGCGAATGACAGATCCGCTGAGACCGCGTTTTTCAACCAGATGTTTGAGCGCCAGGGCCATGATCTTATGCGGGTCGACAAAATTGCCGCGCTCATCCATAGCGCCAATGCGGTCGGCATCACCGTCGGTGGCCAGGCCGAAGTTACCCAGTCCGGTGCTGATCGCCCCAGCCAGGGTGCCCAGGTAGCGGCCGATCGGTTCAGGGTGCACGCCACCGAAGCCGGGATTCATTTCGCCGCGAATTTCGGTCACTTCACAGCCGGTGCCCTGCAAGATGCCGCGAATTACACCGCGGCCGGAGCCGTACATGGAATCGACCACCACGCGTTGTTTGGCTTCAGAGATGGTGTCGAAGTCGATCAGCTCCCGCAGGTGATCGTAGTAAGCCGGAATGGGGTTGAAGCGGGTTATCAGACCCGCTTGCATGGCTTTGTCGTAGTCCATCAGGTTGGGACCGCGGCCTTGTTGTTCGTTGTCATTCAGATACACTTCCACCCGGCGGCACTGTTCGGGTGAGGCTGAATTTCCGCGCGCTGATTTTAGCTTAACACCGTTATAGCGGGGAGCATTGTGCGAAGCGGTGATCATCACCCCGCCGATCGCGCCCAGATACTTGACCGCATAAGAGATAGCCGGGGTGGGGGCGTCTGCCTGGCTGAGGTAAACGCGAAAACCGTTGGCGGCCAGCACGCGCGCCACTTCTTTGGCGTAACGGTCGGAGAGGAAGCGGGTATCAAACCCCACCACCATTTTCTTCGCGTCGGGAGCGGGTTCCGGGGCGTTGCCGTTCATCCAATGCGGTGAGGCTACCGCGTCCGCGACGGCCTGGGTAACCAGGCGCAGGTTGTGAAAAGTAAATGTGTCTGAAATGACGGCACGCCAGCCGTCGGTTCCAAAGTGGATTGTCATGCGTTAAGCTCCTGACATAAGATTATTTGCGCGAATCTTGCGCAATCAAATTGCTACCAGGCCGGTTCGGGAGTGGCGGTAGCAAGCAGTTCTTGTAATATCCAACCCTCAATTGGGCTCTCGCCGGTCGTCCGCACGCGCACCCAAACAGCACCATCCACCTCGGAGATTTCCGGGAGAACCTCAACCAGCATGCCATTGCTCAAAACCCGCGCGGAAGCAGCTTCGAAGCTGGGCTCCAGGCGGACGAACGCGCCGTCTCCACCGCGCGCGTCAATCCGCGCGTAGACTGGCGTGGGCTGAGGAGTGAAGGTGATCGTGGGGGTGCGGGTGGGCACCAGCGTCTTGGTGGGCGTCAGCGTGGCAGTGGGCGGCAGAGGAGTTGGGGTAATGCTTGGCGTGAGAGTGATGGTGGGAGTATGGCTGGGAGTCGGCGGCGGCATGGCAACCTGAGTTCCGAGGGCGGTGCCAATTCCGCTGATTACCACCACGGCAGCCAGACCAGCCAGTACCAGGGTGCTGCTGACGGTGTACCCGAATAAATTGCGCGGTCTAAGGCCGATGACGGCCAGTGTCAGCGCGCCAAACAGGGCAGCCAGGGCGAGATGCACCGCGAAGACGATCAATCCATCCGGCCAGAATCCAGTTTGCTGGCTGGTCAGACCAAAACCGGCAGCAGCCAGCGGGAGGTATAACTCATAAGCCAAAGCCACACTGGGGACCAGCGGCTTTTGTTTGGGTGAACGAGCCAGCAACAAGGTGGTCATCACCGCGCCAATCGCCAGTAAAGTCAGATCCGCCCAGGTGAAATAGGTGTGAGCGAGAGAAACCGGGTAGGTTTCACGTGGGAAGGTTGCGCTAAGCCAGCCAGCGCCTGCTCCGCAGGCGGCGACCAGTAACCCGCCAAACCCCAGGCTGCCCAGGGTTTGCAGCAGGAACCCGGCTGAGCCAAACACAGTCGCCAGGGATAAACCACTGACCGGGGCCATGAAGGGGGCAATCAACGCGGCCAACACGAACAAGGCCGGAGAATCAAAAATCAATGCTGCGGCGGCAACCAGCCCGCACAACAGGGTGAATAAGAAAAAGTCAAAAGAAGGGATGACGCGGTGGGCTAATTCATCCACATAGCGCGCCTGCTCAGAGCGATCGGGTGGCACAATAGTGCGACGTTGTTGCCGGCGGCGGGCAGGCGGCAGGTTTCCGGGTTCCTCCGGAAGGAGTGGTTCGCTGGTGGGCAATGTCATCTTCGTAAGCTCGCAATTATTCTGGCTGGATGGTCGAGCAAATCCAGCGCGGAGAGGATATCAGGCAGCAATAAATCGGCAGCTTGTAAGGTCTCAATTGCCAGGCCTTCCATAGAAAGCACGCAAATTCCCAGGGCCGCTTCTTTGAGCATACCGGCGTCATTGGCACCCTGACCGATAGCGATCACCTGATGGGCGCCCAACTGGCGCACATAAGCCGCTTTTTGTTCAACTTCGCTGCCAGGGGTAACCCGTTGAGCGCGCAAGCCCAATTGGGAATCCAGTTCGGGCTTGCGGCCGTGTGTGTCGGCGGTAAGCAGGTGGATGGACAGTCGATCGCCAAGCTGTTTGAAACGTTCAACCACACCAGGCTGCAGAACGCCATCAATGGCCAGGGTTCCGTTGACATCACAAACCAGATGCTGAATGATGATGGCGTCACGCCCAGGGATGTTGAGTTCAATCATTTCGTAATTATAATACAGGTATCCAGATCAAGCACATCTGCTGACTTCTCCCCCATTCGCTTTCTTCTCCAAACCCAATTCTAACCCAAAGCTGAAAATTTGGGGCTGAATAGGCCGCGACTCTTTCAGCAGATATGCGGCTATTAAACTCAGCAGTAAGAATCCATCTTTTAATTCCCTTTCTCAAACTAAGGAAATCAAATTTTTTACTTGAGGAAACCATCCCTCCGGCTATTCGCGGACTGTCCATTTGGGTAGTGTGATTCTGGGAATAAAATACTATTATCATTATTGAGAATGAGAATAAAGGAGTGCCGCGATGGCGGAGTTAACGAAAGTTGATGTAGTGATCCACCCGTTACGGCTGCAAATCATGCAGACCCTGACCAGAGGTCCACTTACGACCCAGGAAATTGCGGACGAATTACCGCGCCAACCCAAATCTTCGATCTACCGGCATCTTAAAATTTTGCTGGACGCAGAAATGATCCAGGTGGTGGAGACGCGGGTGATAAAAGGAAAGGAAGAACGAGTATACGCGCTGGCGCAGGCACCGCATATCAACGCGGATGATATTACCCACGCCACTGCCGAGGATCACCGGCACATGTTTACCATGTATGTGGTGTCGCTGATGAGCGGTTTTTCGGAATATCTGGATAGTGGAGAAACTCCGGATTTGGTCAGAGACCGGGTTGGATTGAGTGAATTCATCCTGAATGTGACCCAAGCAGAACTGGATGAGTTCTCCAACAAATTGAAAGAGGCTTTAATCCCCTTATTGAATAACCCGGCTGGAGAAGGCCGGTATAAGCACAAATTCGCTTTGATATCGCATCCGATCAGTCAATTAAAAAATGGTTTGGAGGAACCAAAATAATGGAAAGCATTAATATCATTCAACAATATTTACCCCTATTGATCCCCGTGTTTCTGGTGCAGATCGCCTTGTTGATTTTTGCTCTGGTGGACTTGCTGAAACGGGAAAACACCAATGGTCCCAAATGGCTGTGGATCATCCTCATCATATTCGTCAACATCATTGGTCCGGTTTTGTATTTTGTCATTGGCCGGCGCGACGAATAACGTTTTTCTGTTTTATTGGTGAGGGCTTTTAGCCCGGTGAATTGAAATTACAGGAATCATTATGATCAAGCAAACAAGTAATGGAAAAGCCGCGATCCGCTGCGAAAATTTGACTCGCTATTATGGCGATGTGGCGGCACTGAAGCAATTGAATTTGATTGTGCCCGAAGGAAGTATTTTTGGTTTCTTGGGGCGAAACGGTGCGGGTAAAACCACCACCATTCGTCTGTTGACCGGTTTGGCCCACCCCACCCAGGGCAGCGCCTGGGTGGCCGGGGTTGAAACCACCAACGGCGATGACAGCGCGCGGGAATATTTTGGATACCTGCCGCAAGAACCGGCGTTTTACAATTGGATGACTGCCACGGAATTCTTAACCTACAGCGCGGAGATTTACAACATCCCCGAAAAACAACGAAAAGCGCGCGTGTCAGAAATTTTGGAACGGGTAGGTATGCAAGAGGCGGCCAAACGCAAAATCGCCGGCTTCTCGGGGGGCATGCGCCAGCGGTTGGGCATCGCCCAGGCGCTGATCCACAACCCGCCGGTATTGTTTTTGGATGAACCCACCAGCGCGTTAGATCCGGCTGGCCGCTATGAAGTGTTGGATATGATTGAACGCCTGCGCGGCCAGGTGACAGTGTTCCTTTCGACTCACATTTTGAGCGATGTGGAGCGCATCTGTGATCAGGTGGCCGTGATTCATAAAGGCGAACTGCTGCTGGTTTCTGACCGTGAAGCATTAATGGAGCATTACGCTTCCAACGCAGCCGAAATTGAGCTAGATTCATCCAGTCTGGGTCAGTTGGCGGCGATGAAGCAACAATTGGAACAACAAGCATGGGTTTCAAGAGTGAATGAAGACCAGAATGTGCTGCGCGTGATGGTTGATGATATGGCAACCGCCCGGCAGAATCTGCTGCCGCTGGTGGCAGCCAACAACCTGATGGTGAACCGATTTGAATGGGTCCGCCCAACGCTGGAAGAGATCTTCTTAAAGGTGAGTGAGTGATGGGTACAATCATTAGTTTTTCGCTGATTATTTTGGTAACAATTCTTGTGCCGGTACTGGCAGCCACCTGGCTGCGCCGGCGCTATGAAACCCCCTGGATGGTGTTTGTGGTGGGCGCTTTGGCTTTTGGTGTTTCTCAGGCGATCCATATTCCGTTGAATAATTTACTGCTGAAGCTGGAATTGTTGCCAGAGGGGATCAATTACGCATCTTTATGGCAACCCGCCCTGATTTTGGGCTTGACCGCGGGATTGAGTGAAGGTCTGGCGCGGGCAGGCAGTTACGCGCTGCTAAAGCGCCGCCGCTCTGGAGCGGATGGCGTCATGCTGGGCTTAGGCCACGGCGGGATCGAGATGATGTTCCTGGGCGGCGCGCTGGTAGCGGCTGGTTTCTCCAGTTTTCAATCGACGCCCTTTGAGAAAATGGTAGAGATGGTGAAAAGCCCTGAGCAATTGCAAGCGCTTGAACTGCAGGCAAAAGTCTTTGGACAGATCACATGGGCTTCATTTTTACCGCTGATTGAGCGTATGTTGGCTCTCTCACTGCATGTCTCGCTGTCGTTGATGATGTTGCAGGCTTTCCGCCAGAAAAATGTTTTATTCGGCGTGCTGACGGTTCTCTACCACGCGCTTACCGACGCTGGGGCTGTATATGTCGCTTACAGAGTAGACAGCCTGGTGCTCAAAGAATTACCTGTGGCCATTATGGCGCTGCCGGCTCTGGCATTGACCCTCAAGTTTTGGGGTCCGCGCAAGAGCGAACAAACCCGCCGTACCTCACGGTTTACGCGCGAGCTGGCTTTGTTTGGTGTGGCTTT
>ENA-ORXD01002862-ORXD01002862.1-sediment-metagenome-genome-assembly--contig:-NODE-2862-length-10717-cov-2.588722_pt1 | contig 10717 bp, 8 predicted proteins | sample MGYA00237862_ERZ511471 | MGnify/ENA metagenome assembly ERZ511471 | reverse complement strand
CCGATCTGACCCTCATCACATCCTTTCCCTATACGGAAGGGCCGCAGATCGTAAAGCCGCTGGTGACGGCGGCCGAGGTGACCAAGGAAGGCGGCACCATCATCCTGGCGGCGGATTGTTCCGGCAACCTGCCCGAGGCCTTCGTGGAGGCCTTTGCCGCTTTTCACGCCCGCTATGGGGGTCGCCTGAAGGCGGCGGTCCTGGAACATTTTCACGGCAACCGGCTGATCATGGAGGGCGGGGCGGTTGATTTCAACGTGGCCTTGGGCAACACCCTTTCGGTTCAGGACCGCTTTGACACGATCCTGGTTTCGGACGATATTAAAGCGGCCCAAGCCCAGCGCATGGGGTTCCGCTACGCCGCCGACCTGGAGCAGGCGTTTGACATGGCGGCCATGCGCCATCCCGCCCCGGATGTGCACGTGATCCCGTCGGGCGGAGTAATTTTGCCCCTGCTGCCCCTGGAAGAGGAATAGGATGGACGGAAGACAAACGATCCTGGCTGCGATCCAGCGCCGGCTGCATCTCTGGAAGCTCAACCGGATGGCCGGGCGGGGGGCCGTGCTCCTGCGGATGGGCCGTTACGAAAGCGCCTTGCGCCTGCTGGACCGGGTGCTGGCGCGGGACCCCTCCCATGAGCTGGCCTGGACCGGTCGCGGCCTTGCCCTGAGCCGCCTGGGTCGCTATCGGCAGGCCGTTCACGCCTATGAGGAGGCCCTGAAGCTCAGCCCGCAGGGTGAGGCCCGCAGTCGCCTGTCGATCCTGCTGAAGGACGCCCGGGCCCACCTGAAAAAATGACGAGCCCGCCCCTGTTTTGGTCGGCCGTTCTGGATGTCGTTGCCTGCCGACCGCCGACTTTCAGTAAATCCTCGACTATCAGACCTACCATAAGCAAAAGATAAAGAATAGCCTTGACAGATCATTGCTGTCGTGTAATCGTGACCATAAAAGGACAGTCTTGCTATCCTGAGTGACCCTCTTGGATTTTAACCTGCGTAAATACCCACGTTCCCTTTGTGACGGATGCCACGCCGTTGTGAACAAGATCCTTACGTAAAGGGTTTTTTCCGTCCTCCGAAAGGACGGCACGCCTTTCCACATCCAACCATCAAAAGGAGGTTGCGCGATGAAGAGGGTAGGCTGGTTCATGTTTTGGACGGTCCTGATCTGCACAACGGTATGCGTAACGGGGACGGCCTTCGGAGCCCGACCCATCAAGGTCGGGCTGGTGGATTGCTACACGGGACCCGCCACGACGTTTACCTATGACGTGCGGGATGCCTTCGCCATGGCGGTGGGCGAGATCAACGCCAAGGGCGGGGTCCTGGGCCGTCAGATCGAGTTCACCACGCGGGACACCAAGTTCAAGGTGGATATCGGCCTTAGCGTGGCCAAGGAATTGATCATGCGGGAAAACGTCGATATCCTCGTGGGCACCATCAACAGTTCCGTGGCCCTGGGCATCAGCGAAATCGTGAAGGCCGAGAAGATCCCCTTTTTTGTCACCTTTTCCAAAAGCGCCAAGATTACGGGCGAGAAGGGGCACCGCTACGTCTTCGGCATCACCGAGAATACGGTCATGGCCGGCAAGGGAGCCGCCATGGGCCTGTCCAAGAAACCCTACGTGAAATACTGGATCGCGGGTGACGATTACGAATACGGCCATGCCCTGGCCGATGGTGTCTGGGGGAACCTCAAGCTGCTGAAGCCGGAGGTGGAGCTGATCGGCCAGTCGTGGTGGAAGGTGGGTGAGCCGGAACTGACGCCCTATCTGACGGCCATCATGGGGGCCCAACCGGATGCCGTCATTTTTGCCACGGGCGGCGCCAGCATGGTCAACGTCATGAAGGCCACCAAGGCCACGGGCTTTGCCGCAAAGGTGCCCATGTTCATCCATACGGCCACGGAACTGAGCGTGGTCATGCCGCTGGGAGCTGAGGGCCCGGAGGGCGTCATGGGGACGTCCAACTATCTTTTCTATTACCCCGACAGCCCTGAGAACCAGGCGTTTACGAAGAAATTCGAGGCCAAATACGCCCGCCTCCCCAAGCTGGGTGCGCTTTACGGCTACCTGGCGGCCCAGTACATCGCCCAGGGCTATGCCAAGGCCGGCGAGTTCGACACCGAAAAGTTCGTGGATGCGGTGGAGGGCCTCACGGTGGACAGCCCGGTGGGACCCGTGGAAATGAGGGCCTGCGACCATCAGGCGGTTCTGCCCATGATCTTTGGCGTGACCAAGCTGACGCCCGAGTATCTCTTCCTGATTTCCACGGACAACGTGATGATTCCTGGTCCCGAGACCATGCCTTCGTGTGAAGAGATCCTGAAGGCACGGGGCCAATAGCCGGCGGACTGCAGGATGCACCTTCGTCATCCTGCGGTTTTGCAGCACCGCCTTTCAGCCCAGGGGGACCGGGGGCGCCATTGTGGCCGCTCCCGGGTCCCCTTTTTTCAGGGGCGGCCACCCCTGAGCAGGGTGCCGATACCCCGGCCCTGGCAGGGCCGGGACCGCCAGCGCGGCACACGCCAAGGCGCGTACCCAGCGTCGCATCAGATCTGCCAGGCGAGACGCCATTTTTCCGGGATTCACATGCCCTCAGGGCGGAGCGCCGCCTCCGCGGTGGTGAAGACCGGCGTCACCAGAACGGCCGCCTGCTCGTAAGGGTGGGCGGCGCGGAGGGCGGCAAGCACGTCCTTGAGCACGGCCGGCGCACAGATCATCTCCACCTTGTATTCCGTGACGCGCTCCAGAAGCCCGATTTTTCCGCGGAAGGCCCGGCTGCCTTCCAGGGGCCGGAACTGCCCCTGGCCCGGAACCTGCCAGCAGCAACAGTCGTATCCCTGATAGCGTCCGCCGCCCGCCGCGAACATGGCCGCTTTGACCGCTTCTAGGTGGGAAGCGGGAACATAGAGGCTTATCAGATAGATGCGTTCCAGGTCCATCATGAGGGCCGTTCCGGGTTTCCTGGGCGTCCGGCCGTGAAACGTCCGGCCGGGGATGCGGTTCACGCCTCCGGCGCCGGGGGCGTTGGCCCGGGCGTCACGGCGCTGCCCATATCGGGGGTGTACTGGCGGAGCCAGGCCTTGATGACGGCATGGGCCAGGGTCGCCAGGGGGATGGCAAAGACCAGGCCCCAAATCCCCCACAGGCCCCCAAACATGAGGATCGCCACGATAATGGCCAAGGGGTGCAGGTTGACGACCTCGGCCAGAAGCAGCGGAGCCAGCAAATTGCCGTCCAGCAGTTGAATAACGGTGTAGGCCAGCAGGGCATACCAGAGATTGGCGCTCACGCCCCACTGAAAATAGGCGACCAGGACCACGGGCAGAACCATGACGGTGACGCCCACGTAAGGCACCAGCACGGAGAGGCCGACAAACAGGGAGACAAGGAGGGTGAACTGCAGATGGAGAAACCAGAAGGTGATGTAACTGGCCCCCCAGATGATCAGAATCTCCCAGATTTTGCCGCGCACGTAGTTGGAAATCTGCTGGTTGACCTCGTGCCATACCTCGGTCGCCAGGCCCCGGTCTTCAGGCAGCAAGTCTTTGAACCATCTCAGGATCGCTTCCTTGTCCTTGAGAAAGAAGAAGATGAGCAGCGGCACCAGGATCAGATAGACCAGCAAGGCGATTCCGATCCGGACGGAGGCCAGGGAGATGGAAAAGACCTGCTGCCCGAGATGGGTGAGTTCCGTGGTTAGAAAGGCCATGAATTGCCGGATCTGTTGCTCGGAGATGAGCCCGGGGTATTTCTCCGGCAGGCGCAGCAGCAGCTTCTGCCCGGCGGCGATCATGGAGGGCAACTCTTGCAGGAGTTGAGCGATCTGCCGGTAGAGCAGCGGAAAGAAGAAGATGATGAAGACCAGCAGGGACGCCATGAACAGGATGAAGACCACAAAGGCGGCCAGGGCCCGGGGGATGCGCGCGCGCCGCAGGAGGTCCACCATGCCGTCCAGCAGATAGGCGATGACCACCGCCGCAAAGACCGGCATCAACATGTCCCCCAGAAAGAGGATGATGACCAGGCCCAGCGTCAGCATGAACCCCAGAATGAAGAATTGGGGGTTGGAAAAATACCGCGAGCGCCAGTTCTGGATAATCTGCTTCATGGATTCAGCCTGAGGTGCTCAGTCGGCGTCCCCCGCCGTTAAGGCCGTTTTTCGGGACCGCGAGGCGCGTGGCGCCGGAAAGGGGATTGCTTTTGAGGCATGATTGCAATAAATGGGCGTTTGGGCAATATTTTTCAGCGGACGGCATTTTGGGGCCTGAGCATGCCGGCGCGGGCAGGAAGCGGTCGGGAGGACGAATTTGATGCGCACGAAAGGGATGTGGATGGTTGCCGTGGGATTGGCGTTCCTGGGATTGGGCCGGGGAGAACTCCGGGCGCTCGATTCTTACGGCCGGTTGGTTGCGGCTGAGGCCGTCACCCGAATGTTCCTGGCCCATGAAACCCGGCCGGGCCTTCGCTACTACGTCTACGGACGTTTCTGGGATGCGCCGGCCGCTATTGTGGCGCTTGAGGAACAGCTTGTTCTGGACAGCGTTTTCTGGCAGGCGGTCCCCATGTCGCCCCGCCTGCTGGAGCGCATGGTGGGCAATATGCAGCAGCGTCTGGGTTCGCCGCCGGCCGGATGCCGGATCATGGATCCCGGGGGTCGTGAGGTCGGGTTGTGGTATGCAACGACGACCTCTGCCGCCGTAAGGTTTCCGGAACCGGGCCGGGTGACCGTTTTGTTGACCAATGTATCGCCCATCGAGGACATGGGCGGTGGAGACGGGGGTGGCGCCGGCGGGTGAGGTTGTTGACCTGCGGGACCGGTTCGGTCCCGTGCCCGGCAAGCCCGCCTGCGATTCTGGCGGTGGCAACGTCCGAGGCAATGGAAGGCCTGCTTACGACCCATTGCCTCGGGCCTGTTCTCATCTAAATCACCGTCGCGATTTCCTCGACGACCTTGCGGGCCGCCTCTTCGGGGCGGGAGGCGTCCCGAATGGGCCTTCCCACGACGATGTAGTCCGCTCCTTGTCGCACGGCCGCGGCCGGTGTCACGATGCGTTGCTGGTCGTCTTGGGCCACGACGGACCAGGCCGGGCGGATACCGGGTACCACCGTAATGAGGTCCGGCCCGAATTCGCGCTTGATGGGACCGACCTCGTGGCCTGAGCAGACCACCCCGTGACAACCGGCCGCCTTGGCCAGACGCGCCTTCAGGAGGGCCAGCGCGGCGATATCGTGCGCATAACGGGCATCGTAACCCATGGCCTCCAATTTGGCGGTGTTCAGGCTCGTGAGCACCGTGATGGCCAGGATGCGGGTGTTGCCGGGATTCTGTTGGGCCACGTCCCTGAGGACGTTGTCGCCTTCGTCGCAGTGGACGGTGACGAAATCCGGCCCGTGGGCACTGGCCGCGAGAAAGGCCCGCATGACCGTCACCGGTATATCGTGGAGCTTGAGGTCCAGAAAGATGCCGGCGTTCCCGGCGGCCCGAATGGCCGCAAGGATACGGGGCCCCTCGCTGATGAACAGTTCCAGTCCGACCTTGAAAAGTCCAACGTGGTCGGTCAGACGTCTTACCAGGGCCATGGCCTGGTCAAAGCTGGACACGTCCAGCGGGAAGATCAGATAACTGCGGGGATCACGCATACCTACCTCATGGGAACAAGGAGTTCCCGCCGGCTGCCGCCGACGGTGCAATGGAGAAAACCGTGGACAGGATAAGAAAAAGCCCTTATAATCGCAACCCAAAAAAGGGCCACCGTAGCTCAGTCGGTAGAGCACCTCACTCGTAATGAGGATGTCTGCGGTTCGATTCCGCACGGTGGCTCCAGCATGACCATCAACCAGGGTGCGGGCCCTGGTTTTTTTCGTGGTGCGGGATCCTGCCGGCTCAGTCGTTGCGGTGGGAATCGCGGAAACCGACCTGGTACTGCTGGATGTGGAAGTGGTCGCGGGAAAGGATCACGATGCGCTTCCTAAGCCGCCGCTCCAGATCCATGACGGATTCCTGTTCGTCCTCCCGCAGCACGGTCTCGATCTCAGGGTGCACAAGGGCGAAGACCTCGCTCCGATCGGGATACAGAAGACATTCCCGTTCCAGGTCGCGCAACAGATCGTAGCAGATGGTCTTTTTGGACTTGATCCTGCCGGTGCCCTCACAATAGGGGCAGGCCTCCATGAGGACCGAACGGAGGGCGGCCCGCGTCCGCTTGCGGGTCATTTCGATCAGGCCCAGTTCCGAAATGGGCAGGACGTTGGTCTTGGCCTTGTCCCGGCTCAAAACCTCCTTGAACACCTGGAAGACCCGCTCGCGGTTTTGGATCTTCTCCATGTCGATGAAATCGATCACGATCAAACCACCGATATTGCGGAAGCGCAACTGGTAGGCGATCTCCTTGACCGCCTCCAGGTTGGTTTTGAGGATCGTGTCTTCCAGGTTGATCTTCCCCACATAGCTTCCGGTATTGACGTCGATGGCCGTCAGGGCCTCCGTCGCCTCAATGACGATGTAGCCGCCGGATTTAAGCCAGATCTTGTTCTGGAGGAAGCGGGACGTTTCCATTTCGATGCCGAAGACCTCGAAAATGGGGTCCGCGCCTTGGTAAAGCTCAACATTGCCTTCCAGGTGGGGGCTGAAGGTGCGGATGAATTCCATGACATGGCGGTATTCATCCTCTGAATCAATGACCAGCCGGTCGACCTCCATGGTGAACAGATCCCGGACGGCGCGCAGGGTGACGGAGAGGTCTTTGTGGAGCAGGGCGGGGGCCGCCCCTTTTTCCATCTTGATCTGGATGTTGCTCCAGATGCGCAGCAGGAACTCCATCTCGGAGCGAAGCTTTTCCCTGGCGGCGCCCTCACACACGGTCCGGGCGATAAAACCGTAGTCTTTGGGGCGTAATTCCTGGATAAGGTTCCTGAGACGCTCACGTTCGTTTTTGTCTTCGATTCGTCGGGACACCCCGATATGGTTGAAGGTCGGCATCAGCACCAGGTGGCGCCCCGGTATGGAGATATGGCAGGTGATTCGGGCCCCTTTGCGGCCGATGGGCTCCTTGGCGACCTGGACCAGAACACACTGTCCTTCTGTGAGCAGGTCCTCGATGGGGAATCCGGTTGTCTCAATCTGCGTGGCCGAATCGACGTCGCACGCGGCCGGACCGGGGCCGTTTTCCGGATCGGCCTGACCGTTCAGCATATAGTTTTCGATTTCCCCCAAAGGATTGCAGACATCCCCCACATATAGGAATGCGGTTCGATCGAGTCCGATGTCCACGAAGGCGGCCTGCATCCCGGGCAGAACCTTGACCACCCTCCCGCGATAGATATTGCCGTGCAATTCCTGACCGGTCTCGCGTTCGATATGCATCTCAACCACGATCCCGTTTTCCACCAGGGCGACACGGGTTTCGTGGGGCCTCGCATTGATGATCAATTCGCTTGCCATGACAATGGGTGCTCCTCTTGTCCGTCACGCAGGCCCATATGTGCCATATGGATCGTATCTGCGGCGAACCGGGCAGGGTCCTGGGCTCGCCCGCGCCCACCGGTCGCGTAAACGCAAGGTCCTGACCCTAAGCCAGAACCTGCTTGATTTTGGTTACCTTAAGGTTCGGCCTTTGGCGGGGTGTCAACTGAAAGACGCCCTGGATGATATCCCGCGGCTGCAATTCCGGACCTTCAACCGGCCGGAGGACCAGTTCGATGCGATGGGAGTCCAGAAGACGCAGCTCCACGACCTGTCGCCGGGCATCGACGTGGACCACGTCCTTGCCCCGTGCCTTGGGCAGCAGTAGGCTCGGTACCTTAAGGAAGGCCTCAACGGCCTCCGCCTGAAATTCCATTTCCGGGCCCTCGACACGGTAATGCGTTGCGGATAACCTGCCGCTTTTTTGTCCGGGCGCAAGCATCTCGCTTGTCAGCAGGCGAAGCCCTTCCGGCAGTTCCTGATTCATGCGACGGGTGAACTCCAGCGGGGGAATCGCGGCCGAGGTTTCAATCTCAAAGTGCTCTTCCAGGCTTTCCATCCCTACGGGCAGGGCTGTGGGAAAAGAGACCTTGGGCAGGGGGTGGAACCCCTGGGAGAAGGTAACCGGTAGGGCCGCACGTTTCAGGGCCCGTGCGATGGTGCGCAACAGTTCCAGGTGACTCAGAAAGCGGGCGGGACCGGTTTTCTGAAAGGTGATGCGCCATTTCAGCCGGAGGGGTGTATCCTTGAGACCATCGGCGGCCTCGTCTCTGACCGGCGCCCGCATGTCCCTGACGACGATCAAGGGTTGCACCTGGAGTTCCGGACAGACGCCGCAGTGGGTGCATTCAACGCGGCAGTCCGGCGTGGGCAGGCCTTCCGCCGCCCGGCCCCACTCCTGCCATAGATAGTCACGGCTGACGCCGGAGCGGATGTGTTCCCACGGAAAAACCTCGTCCCGGCCCCGGGGACGGTGGAGGTAGAAATGAGGCTCCAACCGGGCCGCCTCCAAGGCGGCCTCCCAGATGTCCTTACGGTATTGATCGCCCCAGGCATCGAAGCGCGCGCCCATCCGCCAGGCCGCCATCACGGCTGACAAGAGCCGGCGGTCGCCCCGGGCAAAGATGCCATCCAGCCAGCTGACCTCGGGGGCGTTCCATTTGAAGCCGACCTTGGCACCCTTCAGGCCTTCGTGCACCAGGGCCACCCGCCGTCGGCTTTCTTCAAGGGTCACCTGAGGCGCCCACATGAAGGGGGTGTGTGCCTTGGGTACAAAGGTCGCCAGGGCCAGGTTGACCTTGGGTTTTTTCCCGGATTTTCCGGCCAGCCGCGTCACCTGCCGTGCCAGTTCAACCATGGCTTCCAGATCCTGGTCGGTTTCAAACGGCAAGCCGACCATGAAGTAAAGCTTCAGAAGATGCCAACCGGCGCGATACACGGCTTGCGCGGTGCGCAGGATAGCTTCGTTCGTCAGGCATTTGTTTATCGCCCAACGGAGCCGTTCGCTGCCCGCCTCAGGTGCGATGGTGAATCCGGTCTTGCGCACCCGCTTGATCTGTTCCATCAGGAGCGGTTGCAGACTCTCGACCCTCAAGGAGGGCAGGCTCAAGGCCGTGCGGCCAACGACCTGCTGATCCATGAGGGCGGTTATCAAAGGCCCGATGCAGGAATAATCCCCGGCACTTAGGGACAACAGGGACAGCTCGTCATAACCCGTGGCCGCAATGGCCTCCCGGGCGGAACGCAAAACGCTTTCAGGGGAGCGCTCACGTACCGGCCGGTAGATCATTCCGGCCTGGCAGAAGCGGCAGCCGCGGGTGCAGCCGCGGGATATCTCCACTGCGATGCGGTCGTGAACGAGCTCGGTGAAAGGCACAATTTGGCGCGTGGGGTAGGGGTAACGGTCCGGATCAGAGACGACGGCCTTGGTGACGTGTGGGTAGTCCGGGCACAATGGTTCAATCGCGACCACAAGACCCCCGCCGTCGTAAACCGGGCGGAAGAGGGCGGGAATATAGACGCCGGGCAGGTGGCGCAGATCCTTGAGAAAGGCCTGTTTGTCAAAACGCCGGGTCCCTTTGGTTTGGCGCAGGGCCTGGCAGATGTCGAGGAAGACCTCTTCGCCATCACCCACCACGATCAGATCAAAAATCTCCGCCACAGGCTCGGGATTGAAACAGGCCGGCCCGCCGGCAATGACGAGGGGCAGGGCGTCGGGCCTTTCTGCGGCGCGCAGGGGAATCCCCGCCAGGTCCAGCATGTTGAGCACATTGGTGAAACACATTTCGTGCTGCAGACTGAACCCCAGGATGTCGAAATGCGACAGGGGGCGTCTCGATTCAAGCGTGGTCAAGGGCAGGCCGTGACGGCGCAGGGCCTGCTCCAAATCCACCCAGGGCGCAAAGACCCTTTCGGCGGCCAGCCACGCGGGCGCATTGAGGATATGATACAGAAGCCTGAGGCCGAGATGGGACATCCCGATCTCATAGACATCCGGATACGCAAGCGCGACGGCGACCTCCACCGATTCGGGCGCCTTGCGGCAGGCATTGACCTCGGCCCCCAGATAACGGCTGGGCCGCTGGATGCCTTCAAACCAAGGCTGTTCGTGGAGTGGTGTTCGCATCTTATCCCTAGGCAAAGGCGGCGGCCATCCTGAAAATGGGCAGGTACATGGCGATCACCAGACCGCCAATGGTTCCTCCCAGAAAAAGCAGCATGAGCGGTTCGATCAAGGTGGTCATGGCGGCAACGGCCACATCCACCTCCTCGTCATAAAAATCGGCGATCTTTTCGAGCATGCTGTCCAGGGCGCCGGTGGCTTCGCCGACCGAGATCATGTGGACCACCATGGCAGGAAAGACGCTGCTTTCCGAAAGCGGCTCGGCGATGGTCTGGCCTTCGGAGATACTCTCGCGGACCTCCATCAGGGTTTCTTCCAGGATGACGTTGCCCGCCGTCTTGGAAACAATTTCCAGGCCGTCCAGAATGGGCACGCCGCTGGCGATCATGGTGGAAAGGGTGCGGGAAAAGCGGGCCACGGCCACCTTTTGCAATAACGGCCCGAAGACAGGCAGTTTGAGCGACAGGGCGTCCGTGGTCTTACGACCCCAGGCGGTACGCCGGTAGCGATGAAACAGAAAGGCCAGGAGGATGCCTGCGCCGATCAGGTAGTGGATATTGCCCTTGGTGAACCGGCTGATGTTGACCACCACCTGGGTCGGCAGCGGCATGGCCATGCCCACGTCGGA
>ENA-ORXD01002861-ORXD01002861.1-sediment-metagenome-genome-assembly--contig:-NODE-2861-length-10717-cov-8.908083_pt1 | contig 10717 bp, 9 predicted proteins | sample MGYA00237862_ERZ511471 | MGnify/ENA metagenome assembly ERZ511471 | reverse complement strand
ACCGAGAAGTTCGCGGACGTCCGGGCGAACGGCGCCCCGACCGGGATCTCGTACCTGACGGCGGCGGCGAACCTGGCAGCGGCCAGGATCGAGGAGGCGGCCCGCTGCGGCGAGGGCGTCGCCGTGCAGGTGAAGATGGCGAAGACGCCTTCTGATGTGAATTTGAGGATACCGGAATGGGCGATGCGGTATATTACTGACAATAAGAGGAAGGTGGATGTGCGGGGGCCGGTGTTTTTGACGGTGCGAGCGGAGATTTTAGAATAATCGGGCCGGCGAACCTCTCGTGCCGGTTCCGACCTATCATCGTTATTTTATGAGGGGGACAGGAGAGCGTCCTCTCCCCCGTCCATTATTCGGTAAGACGTTTTTTCCAGTTCTTCGGGCGTGAAGATGACGGAGCACTCGCCACTGCCGACGAACGCCGTGGGACCACTACCCTGCCCACTCGCTGCGGATCCGCCGAAGATACCGATCTTGCAGAAGGAGAAGTAATAGACCGGCGACGGCGCATCCACGGTCGAGACCCAATCGAGAGGGATGAGGGTTCCGTTCTCCAGAAGATACACCGGAGAGGATTCACTCCTGTAGGTCACGCCCCGGATATTTTTCAGGTGGATGCTCCAGTCGTTCTCCCAGAACGAGGTGTTCGAACAGAGGGCTTCGAGATCCCCGAAGATCCGGCCGGGATGGCTGAGGCCCGCGGGGGAGAGGCCGGTCATCGACCTGACCGTCACGGTGCCGCTCTGCCGGCGGGAGGCCTCGAAGTACCGGCGCTCTCCGTTCACGTCACCGGAGAACAAGAGCTCCATCTGGACGATGCTGCCGTCCCCGCCCCTGAGCAGGGTGAAGTCGCTCACCAGACCGCTCTCTTCGTCGATGCCGGTCGCCTCCACGACCCCCTCCCAGAGGGTGGTGAGCGGCGGACCCGACGCCCCGGCAGGAAGGGTGAAGGTCCGGTCGGTAAGTCCGCTGCAGCCTGCGGTGCAGACGAGCAGAAGACAGAGTCCGGGTATGAAATACGATGTGTGCATGATTGTCAATCGGGCCTTCGAGCGCCGCTGCCTGAAATATATCCTTTGCAATATATACCGTTTCTGACGCAATCGTTTAACTGTCGCGTCGATCTCACCGGACCGGGAAGAGGATGAGACCCTACAGTAGCGTGTGTCACGGATCGGCATCTCTCGTGCCCGCTACAAAAAAGAACAGTGCTGAATGTGTCCAGCGCTTCGATTGCCTCTCCGGCCCCGCCACCTCTAACGAGGTCTTCGTGCAGGAGGGCAAGGTGCTCGGCGTTCCCGACACCGAGAAGTTCGCGGACGTGCGGGCGAACGGGGCACCGACCGGGATCTCCTACCTGACGGCGGCGGCGAATCTCGCCGCGGCCAGGATCGAGGAGGAGGCCCGGTGCGGGGAGGGTGTCACCGTGCAGGTGAAGATGGCGAAGACGCCGTCCGATGTGAATTTGAAGATACCGGAATGGGCGATGCGGTACATCACGGACAACAAGAGGAAGGTGGATGTCTGCGGGCCGGTGTTTTTGACGGTGCGGGCGGAGATCGGGGAATAATCTCTTTTTCAAGTTCTTCAACAGAACTGCAATCCATCATATTTAATTCTTTAAAGTAGGCACTTAGTCTTCCTGATATGGTGATGATGGTATCACTCACCGGGACGCACTAGAATGAAATGATGAATACTCAACATATCATGCAATATCAATTCTCTCTTTTATATCATATATAGTATAATACAATGCAGCCGATAACTTATCTTTCAATTCATGGTCTTGAATTTCATATCTTTCAGAATTGGAAAATTTTTCCTTTCTCTGCTCAATAAATTTCAAAGAATATTCTGTTCCAATATTTCTGAGAATCCTTAATGTATGAATTACTACATTTAGGTCTTCACTATCTAAATCACTTATTAGGCGACATTCCCAACGATTAGCCTTTATAGTCCCCGTATAACTAGGATCAATCTGGAGTATTGCCCAAATCGCAGTGGACCAGGGTACTTCATATTCTTCACGGCAGACTCTGTTTTTCAAGAATTCTATTGCAGTTTGGGCCTTCATTATTCCAAGACTAAATGCAGTATAATCTCTTACCAAAGGTTCATCGTCTTCCAAGAATTTGATTAAAGATGATATTTCATCGTCCTGAGGGTGCTTCCTTATATAACCATATGTTCGTATCATTGTGAGTTTTACATAAATGTCTTGGTCATTGAAATGCGCCAATAATTTTGTCGCCGCCACATCTTCCTCACATTCTGTTTTAGGACGATTGGACATTAAAGAATGAGCGGCTTGACATCTTACTTCCGGTATTTTATCATCTAACGCGTTAATAAGAGCTTTTCGACTTTCTTTAGTAAATTGAAACATTAATGCATCTGCCGCATTTTTTCTAGCAATCGGATCGAATTTCCCGGATAAAGCATCGATTAAAGGTTGCACTATTAGTATATCTCTGTAATCGCCACTATAATGTCGTAAAAAGAATGCAGCAAATCCAGATAATTCTTCATCAGTTAATGCAATATCCACAAAGGTAGAGATCGTAACATCGAGATATCTGCGATTTTGATCATGTAATAACCCACCTCCCCTCAATATCCGAATAGCACGGCTTCGATCCGCCACAGAGTTTTGTCTGTTGCTTAATATTTGTACTAATTTTTTCTCGGTTTCTGTTGAGAAAATTTCTCCTAACGTAGTTATAATTTCATTAAAGAATTTTCTGTCACTATTTCCATTAAAAGATCTTTGAAGCAGTAATTGTTCGACCTTTGGTGAAGGTATTTTCTTAAGTGCCTCCAATCCAAATTTCGGAGTATTTTCCCTATCATAATAAAATAAATCAATATCACCATCAATTATCTTGATCAAAACAGGAATGGCTTTTTCAGATCGTGTATCCCCCAGAGCAGATATTGCTTTATGATAAGGGAAGACATAGCATTGGGGTAAAAATATATATTTACCAAAGCAAAGAATTTTTTCTAAGAGGTCAATAACTTTTTGTTGAATGTCACCCTCAATTTTTTTATTATGTGCAATGCACTTTGCTGCAAGTGACAGATGGAAGGGAAATTCAAACCGACATTTAAAAAAATATACCCAATAGGGTCGAATTAATGAATTTATGTATTGTGAGGGGTTTTCTATCAATCCAATAAAGAAAAGAATCGGATCTTCCCATAGTTCCGTAGAATACTTTTTTGTAATTATTTTTGCTCCTTTTGAATAAATATTAACTAGTTCCAGAGCAGCAAAATAATCCCTGAAACTTTTGTACCAAAAACCGATATCTGACCCATTTTGAACGAGAATTTTTGAGTTGAATAAATCTCTTAAGCATTCATCAATCAGAGCTTCATAATCCATTCTACCATTTTTGAGTGTGTATCTAAAAATATCCAGAACTTCTTTCTCGTCTATTGTGACTGAATTGCTGGTACTTACCATATGGAAAGCCATTTTAGAAAGACAAAGATATTGATCAGATTTGCGAACAGATTTTTCTTTAGCGCCAGAAAATTTATTTTTTTCCCATCTTCCCAAATAATTATGTTCAATTACATTTTTAAAAAGTATTCCTTTATTCAAATCACCGCTCATCAAATGATGGGGAATATTCAAACGATTCTGATATTCTAACAGGATTAGCCTGAGGATGAGTGGATTTTGCCCTTCTTGAAGAAAATTTAGTCCCTTTAACTCTTTCAAAAAATTGTTAACAGCTTCTTTTCCCAAATAATTTTCAATAAAATGTTCCATTTGGATATTTGAGAGAGGCTTGATCATTATGGAACAAAAATTCATTTCTTCAAAAGATGGAGGGATCATATTTTTTCTGGAAGATACAACACATTTATTTTTACTGGAATAACTTAAGATTTCTTTGATATCTTTTAAACAATTTTCAACATTTACTACTTCGTCAAAACCATCAAAAATTAATAAAAAATTTCCAGATCTTAGCCATCTGATAACTAATTCATTATCACATACGATCCCATTATCCATGAAAAAACGGACGATTAAATCCAGGAGTTTATTTTTATACCATTTCAATTCAATAAAAATCGGAATCAAGTTTTTTTCTGATTCTTCCGATGAAAGTCCTTGTTTGGCTAGGGTATATGCTGTCCATCGAAGAATTGCACTTTTACCGGCACCAGGATCTCCAGCAACCAATATTCTTTGATATTTTGATATAGCATCCTGGATTGTGAAATGTGCAGAAATAGATTGATCGCCGCAGATATCACGGTCGTCTTTAGCAATAGATTCTGTTTTAGTTTTATCTTTCGTTTCATCAATGAGGTCCAATTGAACAATATTATTCACTTGAGAACAGGCAGTATCAGTGTTCCAAGGTCTATCGAAATATTTAAATTGGGTCACAATTGATTTATAGTAATCTGGTAGAATGAATTTTAAATGGTCTCGTTGCACCATTATCAATGCATCATATATTTTTAGTTTTAATTCATCTAAATTCCCTTCTTTGAATACATTTCTGAACTGACCATCAATATAATCTCCAACCTTTTTTAAGAATATTTCTTGCTTTTCATCAGATCTCTCAGAAGATTCAATAAAAATCAAGATAATTTTTTTGCATTTTTTTGCTCGATCATACTCCTCCTCTGTGGGAGAAACTCCAGTTGGACTATCATCCCACCCATACCGATCTTTAGGGAAAATGCCAAGATAAATATCTGATTCAGTTACTTTTTCTAAGCATAACTGTCGAGAAGGTTTATCTACTGAAGGGTATTTAGATGGTTCAATTCTTATTGGTTTGAAATTTAAATTGAGACTCTGATTTATTCTATTAATTGCCTCCTCAGCAGCATCTCTTCGATCCAAATAATCAGTAATAATTGAGCTTATGAATATCTTGGTTTCAGCCACTATTTTTCCCTCTAAAATATAATATCTGGGCATTTTATAATTGGCCCTATAAAAGGCTATCGCAACCATAAATATTCGCAAAAACTGTGGGAAACCTGAACACCGCCTTCACGCACCCCCAAATACTCCACCCGCTTCCAGGTCGAGAAGATCGGCGTCTTCGGCCCGGTCTCCCGCGGCGACCAGACGCCCGCAGGCGACATCGACATTCTGGTCGAATCCACCCGGTCAGTCGAAGGCGAGCACGATCTCGCGGTCCAGGAAAAGTTCGGCGAACCTGACCGCCGAGACGGCGTTCGATGCGAGACCGCTGAGAACCCATTCACGACCAAAAAATAGCCCATATTGCGCATAATGGCCACTTATAGAGCAGAATTATCGATCAAACACCATTTCGAGCATATGTTGAGACAGCATCTTTATCGGCGGGAAAATCGCATGAATATCATGCACAAATCCTCAATTTCACTCCCGATTCTGCTTGTTCTCGGTCTGTTTCTGATAACAGCCGGGTGCACACAGCATCAGCCCGACGCGGCCACTTCAACGTCGGGAAGTACTGATATTCAGCAGGAGACCTACACCTCCAATGAAACGCTCGTCGCCTTCGTTGAGAGTGCGGCCGCCTATGTGAAAGCAAACGGCAAAGAAAAAGCTCTTGCAGAATTTAACAACCCGAACGGCTCGTTTACCCGGGGAGAACTCTATATCTTCGCCTACGACTTCAACGGCACAACCCTTGCCCACCCGGTCAATCCTGAGAAGGTCGGAGTAAACCGTCTGGACGAGGGAGAAACAGGGGCTTTTCTCCGGGGCTCCATCGATGCGGTCAGGAATGGAAGCGGTTTTTACCGGATACAGTATATCAATCCCGCACACAACCGGACGCTCGAATCAAAACTGGTGTATGGCGTGAAGATCGATGACGACTGGTGGCTTGGTTCCGGAATATACACCGGCCCGGCAGACCGGTCTCCAATGCAGTAACTATTTTTCCCACCGGCACCCGACCCGGACAGCGCCTGGATCCGGGGCGGAATAACAACCGGGACATCTATTTTTAACCTTGATGACGGGCTGCTTCCTGATAATAACAGGGAATATTCTCATGCAGCATCCCGGGCCGGCAATCATTGCGGGAATCGCACACACCCACACCGGAACCTGAGGCTGTGTGTGATCTGCTGAAATATAGTACAAAGAGAAAGACGTGTCTCTCCATCTGTACAGTACCGTCGGTACAGGGGCCAGAGGCGTCGGCCCACGCCCTGCCATAACCCTCACAACCTTTATCCTCCCCCCGGCAGATGATCCCCCATGCACTCCCGGGAGAACGTCCTCGCAACCCTCGCAACCCTCAAGGACGAGCTCGCGGTCCGCTTCCACGTCCAGAAAATAGGCGTCTTCGGCTCGGTCTCCCGCGGCGAGCAGACGCCCGCAAGCGACATCGACATACTTGTCGAGTTCTCCCGGCCGGTCGGCTTCTTCACGTTCATGGAGCTGGAAGAATACCTCTCCGAACAACTCGGCGCTCCGGTCGACCTGGTGACGCCCGACGCCATCAAGCCGGTGATGCGGGAGAGAATCACAGGCGAGACGGCCTATGTCTGAACCTGACCCTCTTCTCTATTGCAACGATATTCTCGAAGCCATCGACCGCATAGAACGTTATACCGGGTCAATCGGTTTTGAGGAATTCCTGCAGGATACGAAGACGCAGGATGCCGTGATCAGAAACCTCGAAATCATCGGGGAAGCGGGAAAAATCTCCCGGCCAACTTCAGGGAGGCACATCCCGAGGTGGGGTGGGGTGGCGTCCCGTCGCGGGGATGCGGGACAAACTCATCCACCAATACTTCGGCGTCGACATGAGGATCATCTGGGAGACGGCCCGCACCGATCTCCCTCAGTTCAGAAAACGGATCGAGATAATCCTCAGAAAGATCTCTTGAAGATTGAGGAACGTAACCCGCTCCTTCAACGGGATGATGATCCGCTCGAACGCGTATCAATCATGTATACGATAGTATCAAAAATGTGTTCAGAGCACGAAACCGCACCCATTATATCCCTTCTAGGTGAAAGGATAGTCCGATCTCCAGGATAGAACGTAGCATACTTATATCACATATATTATATTAAATAATTTTTATGAGTGCAATCGATGACAAGTACTCAGCACTGGGAGGTGCGGGAGGGTTTTTGGGTGCCCCGAAAACCGCCGAAACGGCATGCCCCGATGGTGTCGGCCGTTACCGTCATTACACAAACGGATCTATATACTGGCATCCTTCAACAGGAGCACATGAAGTCCATGGTTCTATTCTGGCTCGATGGTCGAGCATGGGTTTTGAGAAAAGTGTTTTAGGGTATCCTGAAACCGATGAGACCAAGGCACCTGATAATATCGGGCGCTATAATCATTTCCAGCATGGTTCCGTTTATTGGCATCCGAACATCGGAGCGTTTGAAGTTCACGGAGCGATCAGGCAGAAATGGGCATCATTAGGCTGGGAAAAAAGTTACCTGGGATATCCGACGACCAATGAACTGACTGCACCAGATACGGAAGGCAGGTACAACCATTTTCAAAACGGAAGCATATACTGGCATAATGATGTCGGAGCACATGAGGTTCATGGTGCCATCAAGCAAAAATGGGCATCATTAGGCTGGGAGAAAAGTATTCTGGGCTATCCGCAAACCGATGAAACAGCCACCCCCGACAATGCCGGCCGGTACAATCACTTTCAGCATGGCTCAATTTACTGGCATCCCAATACCGGGGCCCATGAAGTTCACGGCTCTATCATGAGCATGTGGTCAATTAACGGCTGGGAGAAAAGAACCGGCTATCCAAAAACAGATGAAACTCCGATGAACTCCCATGATAACGGCCGGTTCAATGATTTTCAAAAAGGCAGCATCGGATGGACCCCGGATATGGGGGCGTGGTTCGATTATACGGGAGCAGGGGAAGGACGCTTTTCCGGGAGCCTGAGGTTCTTCAAGCATTCAAACTATTCCGGTGTTAATTACGCCTTCCCGGTCAATACAAACAAAAATCTTATTTTCATGGCGGATTTCGTAGACAAGGGGTTGCATGACAACATTTCATCTCTGAAAATGACAGGTATCCCTCAAACGTGTTCTGTGATAATGTTCGAACATAGCTGGTCGGGGAAATACACCAGATTGACCGGGAAACCTGCCGGGGCTGAAGTCGCCTTACCTGGCACAGGACACCTGAACGATAAAATATCCACCGCCATGGTCGTAAATCACGGAACTGGATCAATAACCCTGACGTCGGCCCAGATCACTGCGCTCGTAAAAGATCAGATATCAGCGATAAAAGTTCCTAAAATAGAATGGGAGGGATCGCCAGGGGTCACCATGGTGCCTGGTGAAAGGTGTTTTAAAATACGGATTAACGGAGTGGTTGAAGCGACATGGCCAGATTCGGACATAATAATAGACATGTATATCCGTCCATACGTCGCCGGGGACAGGTTGATTAAAGTAAGCCTGTTCCGTTGGTGGGCGAAATCAAGCGGATCAATTGCCGGTTATGCAAACAAAACAATTCTTAACGGCATTAAAAACTACTTTACAAATAACACGGCCTCTCTGGAAAATACGATTAACAACGTTTTAAAAACGAAACTTGCAGCATTGAATTCCATTCCAGATTTTGCAGCAGAGGCAATTAACATTCGAAGAATTAACATTCTTCCCGACGGCGTCGAAGTAGTTCTGTCCGACAATGATCTGGGCGCTCTGTTATTGAAAACACAACAAATTGATGGTTTGAGCACTGATCGTCCATCAGCGAAGAAAACAGAGGGGAGCATATAAAGAATTAACCTCCCTCTAAAATTTTACACATAAAACTGCTGAGTTCTCTCAATTTTTGAGAAGATCCCTGATCGGACCCTTTGCGCCAAGAGAGGAGCACCTCAACCTCCCGGAAACCATCGTCAGCCTGAGAAACATCGCACCAATCTCCGTACGGTTACATATTCTCCCTTTACGATAGTGATGCGGGAGAGGATCGCGGGCGAGACGGCCTATGTCTGAGCCCGAAACCACTCTCTATCGCAACGATATCCACCCACCACAAAACCTATTTCACGCATAAACCCCCCCACAACAGATCGAACCAAAAGGAGAAAAGGGACATGCACCGCATCACCTATCGCATTCTTCTGCGAAAAGAGCAGGAGGGAGGCTACACCGTCACGGTGCCGACGCTCCCTGGCTGCGTCACCTTCGGCGGCACGATTGAGGAGGCGATCGCAATGGCAAAGGAGGCGATCGAGGTGTACCTGGAAGACCTGACCGAAAGGGGCGAAAAGATCCCGACCGAGGAGGACACCCTCGAATATACCCTGACGGTCGAAGCATATGCCTGAGATTCCCGTCCTCTCTCCGCAAAAAGTCATCAAAATCCTTGAGACAAAAGGATTCGTCCTTGTACGGACACGGGGCAGTCACCACCTCTATCGTCACCCTGAAACAGAGAGGCGCGTGACTGTCCCTGTTCATGCAAAAGATCTGCCTACAGGGATCTCGCTGTTGATAATTCGGGGGAGCCCTTAGATTAGTGCGAAAGGGAGTGATGAAAACAGGATAATAAAAGTGGACTATCTTAGAGTAAGATCTGCGAAATTATGATGATAGTATTCATACCTCTCACAATCTCTTGAATTCACAAAAGATACTTAATATAATTTCTCCCGCTGTCTGGAGCAATTGTAACTATCGTTTTTTCAGGTCCCATTTGTTTAGCAATTTCGATAGCTCCATATATATTTGCTCCAGAGGATACACCCACCAGAATCCCTTCCTTTTTTGCCACCTTGTTCATGCACTCAATTGCTTGTTCTTCAGTAACTTCAATGACATTTGTGATAACTGATCTATCAAAAACCTGGGGGACCATCCCTACAGCAAGTCCTTCGATTTTATTCGGAATTGCAAAACCATTCATAACATCACATCCTTTTGGTTGGACTCCCACTATTCTCACCCCTGGAAACTTTTCTTTTATCTTCTTACCAATTCCAGTTATTGTACCTCCACTTCCAATTCCAGCAACGAAACAGTCAATCTGTTCAAATTGGTCAATTATCTCTTGACCAGTATGTAAATAGTGCGCTTTCGGATTTGAGGGATTCGAAAACTGATTTAACCAAACATATTCAGGATATTCTTTGCACAGTTCACTTACTTTTTTAATATGCGAATCATTTCCTTGCTTACTATCCGACAATATTACTTTCGCCCCATATGCCCTTAAAATATTAACTTTTTCCTCCGAATAGTTATCAGGCATGACAAGTATTACGTTATAACCTCTCAAAATACCCAATATCGCCAAACCAATCCCGGTATTCCCCCCCGTCGGTTCAATAAGTGTTTGCCCAGAATTTGGTTTCAACAACCCTTGTTTTTCAGCATCAATTATCATTTGAAGGGCTATCCTGGATTTAATACTATTTCCAAGATTGAAATCTTCTAGTTTCACATACACACTACCAGAATTCGGTGGAATAATTTTTTGCAATTTTATTATTGGAGTGTTACCAATCAGATCAATAATAGAAGCCATATAATAGAGTTATATCCTGCCGATATTTATACTGCTATGAAATAATCTCACATTAAATATTTTCAAGACAGTAACCGAAATAATAGTATTTTTGGCTTCGTTGAAACCATCTAGTAGACCGGTTCCACGCTAAAGCAAAGATCTATAAGAATCGTTGCTCCTTGTGTATG
>ENA-ORXD01002858-ORXD01002858.1-sediment-metagenome-genome-assembly--contig:-NODE-2858-length-10727-cov-2.594554_pt1 | contig 10727 bp, 11 predicted proteins | sample MGYA00237862_ERZ511471 | MGnify/ENA metagenome assembly ERZ511471 | reverse complement strand
GCCGTTACAACAAAAAACCCGCACCAGACCGAAGAAGCCCTGCGAAAGATACTGCCAAAAGAGTACTGGATCATCTATAATACCCTCCTGGTAACATTCGGGAAACGGATATGCTCTCCCGTATCACCTTGCTGCACCCAATGCCCCATTGTTAAGCTCTGCGCCAGAAAAGGCGTCGTGAAGCACCGCTGAGAGAAAATGTTGTATATCGTAGTTCGTATGTCGTAGATCAAAGAAGATGGTTCGGCGTTCGGCGTGAAGGAAGAACCGAAGGACGAGAAAAAAAAGCCGTTCCAGTTTTCCGTGAACAACATCGTCATCGAGAGCGGCACCATCGAGTTCGTCGATGAGCCTTTCAAAACCACCCACAACGTCCGGGAACTTCACCTGGGCATTCCCTTCATTTCGAGTATCCCCGAGTACGTCGACACGTTCGTCCAGCCGCGATTTTCAGCGGTCATCAACGATGACCCGTACGTTCTCGAGGGAAAAACCAAGATCTTCAAGGACACGCGTGAGACGATTTTCAACATCGTCATCGAGGATTTCGATATCCCCTTCTACCTGGCCTACACCCCGCACGAGCTGAACCTATCCATCCCGTCGGGAAAGCTCGACGTGCAGTCCACGATCACCTTCTCCATGACCCCGAACCAGACCCCCTCCGTCGTCCTCGCCGGTAACTTGGCGCTGAAAGACTTCGTCCTCCAGGACCGGAAAAAGAATTCTATGGCCGTGTTGAAGCGCCTCGACGTGGTCATGACGGCCGTGGAGCCGCTGCAGTCAAAGTTTCACTTCGCGAGGATCGCCCTGGCCTCGCCCGAACTGAGCGTCCGTCGGGACAAAAGCGGGACGTTCAATCTGCTCACCCTGGCGCCGCCCCAAAAGGAGGAGGCGAAGCAGGCCAAGACGGAAGAGAAGCCCCTGCCGACCCTGATCGTGGACGACTTCGAACTGAAGGGCGGCAGGATTGCCTATCGGGACGAGGTTCCACCGGAGCCGATCAGCTCCCTGATCCAGGACCTCAACATCAAGGGGGAGAAGATTTCGACCGTAAAGGACAGCCAGGGAAAGCTTTCCGTCTCGATGGACCTCAACAAAGGCAGGGGGGCCATTGCCGTCAATGGGCCCGTCGGGTTCAACCCAATCTCAGCGAATCTTGACGTCGATCTGAAGCGGGTCCGGATCCGGCCCTTCCAGGAGTATTTCACGGAATATTTCCGCGTCAATTTCACAAGCGGCGACATTTCCGCCAAGGGGACCTTCTCAGCCAGCAAGGCCCCCGAGAAGGAGCTTGCGGTCAAATACGACGGGAACTTCCTTCTCGCCAATGTCGCGACGGTGGACAAGATCAACGGCGACGATTTCATCAAATTCAAATCCCTGTTCATGAAAAGCCTCAGCGCGGGCTATAATCCTCTTTTCGTCCGCATCAGGGACATCGCGCTTGCCGATCTCTATGCCCGGGTCATCCTCAACGAAGACGGCTCCCTGAACCTGAAGAACGTGGCCAAGCCGGAGGCTGCCGTGCAGGAGGAAGCCGACGGGACGAAACCCGCGCCGCCCGAGAAAGAGGAAGAGAAGCAGCCGGGGGAGAAAAAGGAATATCTGGGTGATATCCTGGCAAGAAACATCGAGATCAACCGCATCACGCTACAGAACGGCACCATCGTCTTCGACGACCGGCACATCAAGCCCAGCTATTCTTCGACGCTCACGGAGCTGACCGGGCGCATTACCGGAGTGACGTCGATCAAGAAAAAACCGGCCGATGTGGACATCCGGGGCAAGATCGGGCGGCACATCCCCGTCGAAATTACCGGCAAGGTCCACCCCTTCAAGGCGAATCTGTTCGTGGATCTCAAGGCATCTCTTCGAGACTTCAACCTGAGCCCCCTGACCCCCTATTCAGGCACCTATGCGGGATACAAGATCGAGAAGGGATCTCTTTCCTTCGACCTCAAGTACCTGATTTCCGGCACGAAGCTGGATGCGGAAAACAGGGTGGTCATCGATCAGCTCACCCTCGGTGACCGGGTGGAGAGCCCCCAGGCCACAAAGCTGCCCGTGGGCCTGGCCGTCACGCTTCTCAGGGACAGCGAGGGCAAGATCAACCTGGACATCCCCGTGACGGGCCGTATCGACGACCCCGAGTTCAGCGTCTGGCGCATCGTCGTCCAGGTCATCGTCAACCTCCTCACGAAGGTTGCAACGGCGCCTTTTGCCCTGCTGGGCTCCCTTTTCGGAGGCGGGGAGGAACTGAGCTACATCGAGTTCGATCCGGGCTCGACGGCCCTCACGGAACCCAACATGAAAAAAATCGAGACGCTGGCAAAAGCCCTGAAGGCAAAGCCGGCCCTCAAACTGGACATCGTCGGCGGCGTGGATCAGGAACGGGACCGCGAGGGGCTCATCCGCAAAGAGTTCGAGAGAAAACTGAAGGCCCAGAAGCTCAATGACCTGATCCGTAAAGGGGAGAAGGTCGAGTCCGTAGATGCGATCACGATCGAGAAGCCGGAATACGACCGGTACCTGAAGAGGGCCTACAGCGCCGAAAAGTTCCCGAAGCCGAGGAACATCATCGGGATGGAAAAGGGTCTTCCCAACGAGGAGATGGAAAAGCTCATGATGACCCACATCGTCGTCAATGAGGGCGATCTGCGCCTCCTGGCGTTGAAGCGGGCCGAAGCGGTCTCGGAGGCCCTTCTGGAAAAAGGGGAATTCGCTGCGGGCAGGATTTTTGTCCTCGAGCCGAAGACGCTGGAGCCCGAAGCGAAAAAGGACGTGAAGAAAAGCCGCGTCGACTTCAAGCTGAAATAGCCGGGGCGTCCGGATCAGGTCTCCTCGGCAGCCTTTCGCTGAGTGCGCTTTGACTTCACGTACAGGACGATGCCGAACAACAGGAATACGCCGCCCATGATGAGCTGTTTGATCTCGCCGCCGTCCATCTGATCCTGGAGGATTTTCATCACGGCGGTTACAATGGCGACCAGTCCATAGAAGAAAAACAGCAGCGCCGTGAGGGATCCCACGCCGCCGAGTTTTCCCACGGGGAGACGAACCTGGGTCCTGCCCTCTGCCTTGGCAGATGCAGGCATGCCGGTTCCCGTCGCCTCAGGTCTCTGAGCTTTCCCCCTGACCGCCTTCTCCTGCCCCGCCAGGTTCCAGAGGATCTGGTCCCGTTCTTCGGATGTCCTGGCGGTTTTGAGCCTCTGAATCAGCTTCAGTCTTTCTCTTTCATCCATGGCGGCGCCCCGGTCGGAGTGTTTCTGGGTGTTTGCTGCTTTTTTATCTACACCATAACGGACAGGAAGGCAATGATCCAGCCCTTCGTTGCGTCTATCCGGTCAGTCCCGTCTATCCCGTCAGGGAAATAAGTTGATGAGTTAATAAGTTGATACGTTGATGAGGAAATTCCCCTGTCAACTTGTCAACCAGTCAACTGATTAATTCTTTCACCCCGTCACTTTTCTGTCTTGGAGGTCACATCCGCCTTGATCCGATTCACGGCCGCCATCATGGCATCAAAGACGTTTTCACGGAAGTCGCCGGCCACAACGACGTACATCACGTCCTCGCCGACCTTCAGGGTCCCCTCATTGACATGGGCCAGGACCTCCACGATCCCGGGCATCGCCTTGATTTCCTCCAGGATCGTCCCCAGGCGCTTGCGGTCCGCCCGGACGGTCACCTCCGACACCGGCTTGCCGTCCCGCGAGGTAGCCCTCACAACGCCGTTATGGCATAGAATCATCCCTGCCCTGGGAAAGTCGGGATGCTTTTTAATTTGCTCAACCAGTATTGACAAATTCATTTCGACACCTCGTTGACATGGATTATTTATCCTTGGACCCCTGGACCTTTTTAACCTTCTGAATCTTGACTGCCGCGCCTGCCTGTGCCATGTTGTATTCATGAGGCGGCGAAAAGGCTCATCGACACCCCGGCTGCTCGGGGAGATCCTCCCCGAAACCCTGAAGATGAAATCCCTTCATCTTCCCATGAAGGACCGTACGCTCATCGACGCCTGGAACCGTGCCGTGGGGCCCCAGATCGGTGCAAAGGCCCAGGCGGACAGGCTCAGGGACGATGTGCTCTATGTCCGTGTGGCCTCGTCCGTCTGGATGCACGAACTCCAGTTCATGAAACAGGACATCCTCTCGAAACTCAACGGGATCCTCGGAGAGATGAAGGTTGCCCAGATCCGGTTTTTCATCGGCGAAGTCGAGGCTCCGCGCGTACAGCGCGCCGAGCCGGACGTGCGGATGGATGACCGCGATCTGAAGGCGGAAGAAAAGGACTACATCCTCGAGACCCTCGCCGGCGTGGCCGATCCGGATCTGAAAGACATCCTGCAAAAAACAATGACGCGATCTATCCTGCGGCGCCGGAAAGACTCCTGAAGAGCGCCTCCAGTTCTTCGGAATACCCCTCGCCCTCCTTATATACGAACAGCGGCGGAAGAACGGCCAGTTCCTCGCCTCCCCCTTTGATTCCCTCCACGAGGATGAAATCGCCCCTCGATCCCGGCCTCGAATGAACCATGCGGAGCCTCTTCGGCTCCATCTTCTCCGCCCTCATTCGATGGATGGCCTCCACCATGCGCGAGCAGGGGTAGATCAGGCAGACCCGGCCTCCCGGCACGAGCGCGCGGGAAGCGGCCTTCAGGAAATCGGCGATGGAACCTGCGATTTCGTGCCGCGCAAGGGCCTTTTCCCTCCCGGGGTTCACTTTCCCCGACCCCACCTTCCGGTAGGGCGGATTGAAAACCGCGACATCCTGGGATCGGGCTTCCAGGAGTTCGGCGGCTTTCCGGACATCCCCCCGGAAGATATGGACTCTGTCTTCCAGGCCATTCATGGAGACACTGCGCCCCGCCATGTCGGCAAGTTCGGCCTGGAGCTCCAATCCCGTGACCCGGACCCCGGGATTCCGGAAGGCAAGCAGAAGGCTGACCACGCCGCTCCCGGCGCCAAGTTCGAGGATCCGCTCCCCCTTTTTGGGTTCAACGAAGTGGGCCAGCAGAATGGAGTCGATCGTATAGCGGTACCCCTTCTTCTTCTGGAGGATCTGCAGCCGCCCGCCGAAGAGGGACTCGAGGGTTTCGTCTTCATGGATCAGCGAAAGGGATTGGTTCATCAGTCCAGTCTCTGCGCCTGCAGCGGTTATCGGGAATTGGGTATTGGGTATTCCGAATCCAGAAACCGGAATCCCGAATCTCTCTTTTCACTTCCTTCTTTTCCACTGGTCACTAGTCGATCAGGTGTACAAACAGCCCGCTTCTGAGCTTCGGCTCGAACCAGGTGGATTTCGGGGGCATGATCATCCCCGCGTCGGCGATGTCGACGAGATCGTCAATCCCCGGGGGGCAGAGAGAGAAGGCCACGGCATACCCCCGTTGATCCACCATCCGCTCCAGTTCATCCATCCCGCGAATCCCGCCAACGAATTTGATCCGGTCATCCGTTCGAGGGTCCTTGATCCCGAGAACGGGTCCCAAAAGATGATCCTGGAGGATGGAAACGTCCAGTTTCCCGATGAGATCCGCTTTTCCGTAGATTTCCGGTTTTGCCTCGAGCCGGTACCAGGTTCCCTGGAGGTACATGCCAAACTGATGGGGCCCGGCCGGTGACCGTTTAGTGAAACCGGGCGTGATGACAAACGTCTCGCCGATCCGGTCCAGGAATTCCTGCCCGGTCATCCCCTGCAGATCCTTCACGACACGGTTGTAGTCCAGGATCTCGAGCTGCTCATGGGAGAAAAGGGTGGCCACGAAGGCATTGTACTCCTCCTTCCCATTGTGCGCCGGGTTTTTCCCGCGTCTCATCCGGGCAACCGCGGCAGCCGATGCTGCCCGGTGATGCCCGTCGGCAATGTAAAGGCTCTCCACCTTCGAGAATTCCTGCTGCAGCGCTTCGATTGTGCCGCTTTCGCTGACGACCCAGGCGGTGTGGGTAACACCGTCCGATGTCGTGAAATCATACTCTGGTGGGCCCTTCACGATTCCGGAGAGAATCCTGTCGATCGCCTCCCTGGAGCGATAGAGAAGAAAGACGAGTCCCGTCTGGGCGCCCGCCATGTCGATGTGGTTCACCCGTTCATTTTCCTTGTCGACACGGGTGAGCTCGTGTTTCTTGATGAGTCCCGCCTCATACTCGGCAACGCTGACACAGGCCACGAGGCCGTACTGCTCGCGGTGCGCCGTCTTCTGCTTGTACACGTAAAGGCACGGCTTGTCGTCCTGGAAAAGGATGCCCTCCCTGATGAAGCTCTGCAGATTCTCGCGAGCCCTGGCGAAGACCCGAGGGTCGTCATCCCGGATCTCGTCCGGAACATCGATCTCGGATTTTTCCACGCGCAGGAAGTTGCGGGGGTAATCCCGGACGATCGCCTTCCCTTCTTCGCGGTCGAGAACATCGTAAGGGAACGAGGCCACTTCGCCGGCGTATTTCTTGTGCGGCCTCACGGCCCTGAACGGAACCACCAATGCCATAGACACCTCCTGGAAGGCAATTTTTTAGCATAACGCCTTTGACAAAGCAACCGGTGACGATGGCAAAAGGAATTGGGTATTGGGTAATGGGAATTCCATCAAGAGTATTTGGCAAATAGGTACGGGTGACTGAAAATACCCAATATCCCAATAGCCCAGTTCCCCGCCCCGGCCCTCGGGCATTCGCGTTGAACGCTTGAAAAATACCCGGCAAGCATATATAAGGCTCTATCAATCCTTCCGGGGGATGGGGCAATGGGCGTGACACGGGTGTTCATTCACGGTCTGGAAAGCAGCAGTCAGGGCACGAAGGGGGTCTTCTTCCGGGAACGCTATCCCGACATGATCATCGAGGATTTCAGCGGCCCCCTCGAAGAGCGGATGGAAAAGCTCAACCGGCTTCTCGCAGGACGGGAGGATATGATCCTCGTGGGTTCGAGCTACGGCGGCCTGATGGCTGCCATCTATGCCTGCGAAAACGAGAACCGGGTCAGAAGGGTCATCCTGCTTGCGCCGGCCCTCCACGTCCCGGACTTCGGGCGTTTCCTGGGCAAGCGGGTAAACATCCCCGTGTCGCTCTTTCACGGGGAGAACGATGACGTGGTGCCGCCGGCTGCCGTGAAGGACATCGCGGAGACGGTGTTCAAAAACCTGGATTACCACCTTGTCAACGACGACCACTCGCTGCACGTCACCTTCCCCCTGATGGACTGGAAGGCCCTGGTCTGAGCCCATGCGGAACGGAACCGGAGAAGCTCCTTGACAAACCCCATGCGATCACTTAATTGTAGCAAAACAGGCAGGAATCAGGCAATGACAGCAACGGTAACCAAGAAAGTCGTCATCCGCTACAGCGCCGACATCGTCGATCAGCCGATCGCGTGCAAACTCGCCAAGACATACGATCTGGATTTCAACATCCTCAAGGCGCGCATCTTCCCACGCCGTGAAGGCGTTATGGTCCTGGAGCTGAGCGGCACGAAGGAGAATTTCGACGCCGGGGTACGGTTCATGAAAGAACAGGGGCTCCGGGTGGAACCCCTTTCGAAAAGCGTAACACAGAATACGGACAAGTGCGTTCACTGCGGGGCCTGTGTCGCCTTCTGCCCGACAGAGGCCCTTCACGCGGACCCGAAGACTTCGAAAATCATCTTTGACCCGGAACGCTGCAACGGATGCGAGTTTTGCGTGACGGCGTGTCCGGCCAGGGCCATGGCCATCGATCTCTTCTGAATAAAAAAAGTGTCTAAGTGCCTGAGTGTTTGAGTGAAGAGAAAGAAAGATTCGGCAATTGTCGGTCTTTTATCTTGCCTCTCTTTCTTCACTCAGACACTCAGACACTTCTTCTCACTCAAACACTTCCTTCACTTCTTCTTGCTTCCCCCGCCCGCGTCCTTCTTTTCGCCGTTGTCGAGGGCATCGTTCATGTGCTTTTGCACCTTGCTCTTCTGATCGGTGAAAAATCCTTTTGTGTGGTCGACGACTTCGCCCCCCTTGGCCACGACCTTGTCGACGACTTCCCTGAATCTCGTTTTCAGGTCTCCCGACGGGCTGAAGTGTTGTAAGGCCAACAGGGCCAGCACGACGGCGGCGATGATGAGCGTGATCTTGAAAAATCGGCTGAGGAGCCAGAACAGACCAACGGTGGCAAGGATAATGAGAAGGACAATTACCCCATTCTCGGACATGAAGCCGGCAATGGCATCCATCGCGATCCCTCCTCGTGTAATATGCGATTGATTAACACGATTCCTTTGTGATATCCACTAATTATTGCGCCTTGACAAAGTACGGTCCGCGGTCTAGATTTCAAATTTCAAGAAACGTGCCGAAACGGGAATGCACCCCCTGGTTCAGGCATCGATCGGCAGGTCGCCTCGACAGGCCGGCACGGTGAGGATAATGAGCAAAACCCGCGAAAAGCACAGCCGGAATGGAGACATGCCGTTGGAATCGCCCAGGAGGGTTGCCCTGGCAACACTGGGCTGCAAAGTGAACCAGTGCGAATCGGCGGCCATGGCGGATCATCTGAAGCAGTTGGGTCACACCGTGGTCGGTTTCGATGCCGGGGCCGATGTCTTTATCATCAACACCTGCACGGTGACGGCGCGGACGGATTTCCAGTCCCGCCAGCTCGTCCGAAGGGCGGCCAGGCGCAACCCCGACGCGCCCGTTATCGTCACGGGCTGTTATGCCCAGGTCGCGCCGGATCTGCTCAAGGAGCTGCCCAACGTGCGCCTTGTCGCGGGGAACGTTGAAAAAGAACTCATCCCGGGGCTTGTCGGGACCCTGAACGGGGGCCCTGCAGACGTGCTTGTCCGCGATATCGGGCAGGCCCGGCGGTTCTCGGGTCTCACCCCCGGTCGATTTCCGGGGCGGACGAGGGCTTTTCTCAAGATCCAGGACGGGTGCAATGCCCGGTGCAGTTACTGCATCGTCCCGAAGGCAAGAGGGCCCAGTCGCAGCATGCCGGAAGATCAGGTCCTTGAACGCGTCGCAACACTCGCCGCCGCAGGCTATCGCGAGATTGTCCTCACGGGAATCCACCTCGGCGCATGGGGGCAGGACCTGACCCCGTCCTCGGACTTTCCATCGCTCGTGCGCCGGATCGGGGATGCGGGGCAGATCGGGAGGCTCAGGCTCAGCTCGATCGAACCCCTCGAGGTGACCGATGCGCTGATTGCATGCCTCCGGGAATCGACGTTCCTCTGCCGGCACCTGCACATCCCGCTTCAGAGCGGCGATGACCGGATCCTTGCCGCCATGGGGAGGCACTACGATCGGGAATTTTTCAGGGAGCGGATCGAGCGGCTCGTCTCGGAAATCCCCGACCTTGCGATCGGCGTCGACGTCATGGCCGGATTCCCCGGAGAGGGGGATCGCGAATTCGAGAACACGATGGCCCTGCTCCGGGAGCTCCCGGTCGCCTACCTCCACGTCTTCCCCTATTCCGAACGGCCGGACACGGCGGCATCGGAAATGCCGGGAAAAGTGGAAGAACGTGTCAGGGCGGCGCGCGCGGCGTCGCTCAGAAGCCTCGGGCTCGGCAAGCGGAAAGCCTTCGTGAAACGATTGACGGGATCGAAGCAGGTTGTCCTCGTCGAGGAGAGCCGCGACAGGAAAACAGGCAGCCTCAAGGGATTCACCGGCAATTACATCCCGGTGTGCCTGCAGGGCGGCAGCAAGGGCATGATGAACAGCTTTGTCGATGTCGTCATCGAATCCGATGAGGCAGGCAACACAACCGGCCGGGTCTGCCATGAACAGTGATCGCCTGGAACAGCTCGCCGGACTGGAGAAAGCCCTGGGGTACAAATTCAGAGACCCCACCTTCCTCGATTGCGCCCTCACGCACCGGTCCTTCGCCAACGAGAACCCCGACGTCATGACGCAGGACAACGAGCGTCTCGAGTTTCTTGGCGACGCCGTCCTCACCCTGTGCATCACCGACATGCTGATGAAGAAATTCCCGGAGTGCAGCGAGGGCGATCTCTCCAAGATCCGTTCCTCCATCGTCAACGAAAGGCCCCTGGCCGGGCTCGCCCGGGAGCTCCGCATCGGTGATTATCTCCTTCTCGGCAAGGGGGAAGACATCTCCGGCGGCAGGTCGAAGAGCTCCCTGCTGGCCAACGCTCTCGAGGCCATCATCGCCGCCGTTTACTGTGACACGGGGTTTGCGGGCGCCATCGACTTCATCGGAAAGAGATTCCACCCCCTTCTGCAGGCGGGGGCTGCCGGTGTCTTTTACCGGGATTACAAGACCAGCCTCCAGGAGACCACCCAGAACCGCTTCAGGGTGATCCCGAGATACAGTGTCATCCGGGAGTTCGGACCGGACCACGACAAGGTTTTCCAGATCAGGGTGAGCATCGGGGACATCGTGTGCACGGCGGGTCTGGGTCGCAACAAGAAGGAAGCCGAGCAGCGCGCCGCCAAGAAAGCCCTCGAGGCCATCGAAAAGCTCACGCCGCCGAACGGCGACAATGGGGAAGATGTGCAGGAGTGAAGAGAAGTGCTTGAGTGATAAGATGTGTCTGAGTGTCTGAGTGAAGAAAAGAGCAAGCTCGAAGACGAACAATTACCGATTCCCTCTTCCTCTTCACTCAAACACTCAGACACTTAGACACTCAGACACTGCCGGGCAGCGGCTAGAGCCTCCGGGCGATCATCTGAAGCAACATCCCCGCTATCAGCAGAAAGGCGTACACCTGGCCCAGCAGCAGGATCTGCCGGG
>ENA-ORXD01002857-ORXD01002857.1-sediment-metagenome-genome-assembly--contig:-NODE-2857-length-10729-cov-3.157154_pt1 | contig 10729 bp, 9 predicted proteins | sample MGYA00237862_ERZ511471 | MGnify/ENA metagenome assembly ERZ511471 | reverse complement strand
GGGGTCATCTGCAGGAGGGTCCAAGGCGGCGGCACGGCTCGCCAAGGACCCGGTCTTCATTCGTCTCCTCGAACGGTGCATGAGCTGGACCACGGAACTCCACCCCAAGCCCGCGATCCTGGCAGCGGTCACGAAAAAGCAGCTCGATGAGAACCCTGAGAGCAGGATCATCATCTTTGCCACGTTCCGTGACATGGTCCAGCAGATCGTGGAGTCCCTTGAGCAGGCCGGGATCGCTGCAGAACGGTTCGTCGGGCAGGCCACGAAGGATGCAGAACGGGGGCTCTCCCAGAAGAAGCAGATCGATGCGCTGCGGCGGTTCCGCGCCGGGGAGTTCCGGGTGCTCGTGGCCACCTCGGTCGGGGAGGAGGGGCTGGATGTCCCGTCGACCGACATGGTGATCTTCTACGAGGCGGTCCCCTCCGAGATCCGGAGCATCCAGCGGAAGGGCAGGACCGGGAGGAGCGGGAGCGGCAGGATCGTGGTCATGGTCACCAAGGGTACATCCGATGAGACCAACCGGTGGGTGAGCCAGTCCCGGGAGCGTGCCATGCAGAGCGGGATACGCACCCTGGGAAGCCGGCTGGACGTGCAGGTACCGCTCGAGGGGACCGGGCATCCGGAAGAGCCGTCCCTGCACCGGATCGGGGAGTTCCTTCCACAGGGGCCGGCAATTATCGTTGACGACCGGGAGACATCGTCCCGGGTGGTCGAACGACTGCACACCCAGGGCGCAGCGCTCTCTGTCCGGAGGCTCCCCCAGGGAGATTTTCTGATCGGCGACCGGATCGCCGTTGAACGAAAAACGGCACGCGATTTTGTGGATACGCTCGTTGACCGGGACCTCTTCGGCCAGCTGGGAGAAATCTCCGCGCATGCGCTCCGCCCGGTCCTGATCATTGAGGGGGAGAACCTGTTTGCCCAGCGGGACATCAACCCGAACGCGATCCGAGGAGCCCTGGCAGCAATTGCAATCGATCTCGGGATAACGCTCTTCTCTACCCGGGACGAGGAGGATACTGCCGGGCTCCTGCTGGTGCTGGCACAGCGGGAGGAGCACCGTGATGAGCGGGGTCCGCGGGTCCCGGTCCGCAAGTCCTACCAGTCTCCTAACGAGGAGCTGGAGCTGGTCGTTGCTTCATTTGCAGGTATTGGCATGAAGCATGCCCGTCTCCTGCTCGGGCACTTCGGGACGATCCAGGCAATCGCCACAGCCACCGAGGAAGAACTGGGAGCGGTCAGGGGTATCGGCCCGAAGAGAGCGAAGCATATCTTCGACCTTGTCCGGAAGTCCTACCGGTAAGGAGATCCTGTCTTCACCCCGCCCCGTCAGATGGGTCCATGCCTCCTCCGATACGGGTCAGCGGAGCAGCCTGAGCGCCTCGGCCCCGGTCTTCAGGGCACCCATGAGGACCGAAACTTCCCCCACGTTCTTCTCCTCCCTGATGCGGACGCAAAGCACCGCAAGGGTTTCTTCGAGCGTGGAGGCAAGGTCCGATAACCCCGGTCCCCCCAAACCGGCAGGTCTGCCCACCCTTCCTTCCGGCCCGGGAACAGGAGGGCTCATCGGGGGTTCTCCTTCATCCTCCCCGCGGCAGACCACGCACAGGGTCTCTCCCCGGAATTCAAAGAGCGGGCAGCCGCAGGCCGGGCAGCTCTTCGAGAGCATCTTCCCCCCCTTGAGGAGGTAACTGGCCATGATGTCATCTTCACGTTTCATCGGATCCGATCCTTCTCCCCCACTGACGGGGTGACTGGTACGATACTATTCTGCTGCCAGCGCACATCATTGCTTGCCCGGGATCATCCCCGGGCCCGGCAGGCAGGATATCCACCCCGGGTTTGCCCTGGTCCATCGCTCTCGTCACCGGGAGCAGGTTGCACCCAAAAAAACATTCCGTGACCAGCGCAGGACGGGGATAAAAAGCCAGAATTTGGCGTTTTTTATCAAAAAAAACATTTTGCTGACAATTACCAAACTATATAAGGCGGATATTCGTAATAATAAGAGGAGGGGATGGCATGCGAAATCCCGATAAAACGATCGAAAATTGTGTCCTGATGCTGCAGCACATCATGGATGACAGCACTATACCACGGAATATCCGGAGAGTTGCCGATGAGACCCGGCAACTCCTCATGAACCAGAACAAGGGAATCGGACTCCGGGCTGCAGAGGCAATATCCAAGATTGATGAGATCAGCAATGACCCGAACATGCCGGTTCATGCCCGGACACGGATCTGGGAACTGGTCTCAAAGCTGGAGACGATCCCGCTGGACTGAACCCCGGCTCTCCCCATACCATTCCTGGAGATACCCGTAAAGAGGCCCGTTTTTTAATATCCCTGATCAGCCGGTGACCGTCAGGATAACGTTCCGGGTCCGGCCCTTCCTGACATCCAGCTCGAGCAGGACCAGCTGCTGCCAGGTGCCGAGCGCAGGTTCGCCCCGGGCAACCGGGACCGTTATCGAGGGGCCCACGAGCGATGCTTTCACGTGCGATCTCCCGTTCCCGTCTCCCCACCGGCTGTCATGGGCATACGGTATCGAATCGGGTGCAATCGCGGCAAGTGCCCGCGTGAGATCCGCGAGGACCCCGGGTTCGTACTCGATGGTCGTTACTGCGGCCGTGGACCCGGAGACGAAGATATTCACCATCCCCTCAGCGATTCCGCTCTCCCTGACCACGGACCGGACCTCCGGTGTGATGTCGACAATATCACCTTCACGCGCCGTGGTTACCGGTATCTCCCTGCGGTACATGCCAGAGTATCAGAAGAGGACGGTGATGAACGTATCGCATGAGGGGGAATTGTCCGGAGTTCACTGATGGGAGGGGGATGCTCCCCCTCCCTGAGCCCACCCCCTGACAGGATAGGGCGGTGTCCGGTCGGCATTCCAGGCCACAGAGCGGCGTATTGTCGTCTGTTCTTGGAGAGATCTATTCGGGAGAAGCCGGATCCCGTTTATCCCACTCAGGGGGGGTGCGCCACAGCGGCAGGGGGTGAGCACCCCAGGAGGATTTCCTGAGATCGTGGTAGAAGAGCTCAATCTCCCGCTTCTTCAGGACTGTCCGGGATGGCTCCAGTCCCTGCACGGTCTGAACCTGTGTCCGGAGGGGCGGGTTCCGGCCCGCTCCCGTTCTCGTCATCCTCGGCAGGCACGACCGCGATCCCGACAACCCGGTCATTCTCGCTCAGGCGCATGATCCTGACTCCCTTTGTCCCGCGGCCGATGACCCGAATCTCGCTGACCGGGGTGCGGATCACGATCCCGGATGCCGTCATCACGAGGATCTCATCAGTATCCCGGACAGCAGTTGATGCGATAACGACCGCATCGCGCTCGAGCTGGATATTCCGCACACCCATCGTCCCCCGGCCATGCCCCCGGAACTCATCGAACTCGGTCCGCTTCCCAAACCCGACATCCGAGATCGTGAGCAGGTGGTCCAGGCCGAGCAGGGTGGCGGCAACAACGGTATCCCCGCCACGCATTTTCATCCCGCGGACCCCCTGTGCGTTCCTGCCCACCGTCCGTACCGTCTCCTCGTGGAACCGCAGGCTCTGGCCGAACCGGCTGGTCAGGACGATCTCGTTTGTACCGTCGGTCAGGATCACGTCAACCAGCTGATCCTCGCCCCGGAGCTTGATCGCATTGGTCCCGACCGACCGGGGATTTCCGAACTGGTCGAGCGGGATCTTGATGACCTGCCCGAGTTTCGTAGCAAACAGGAGGTACCGGTCAGGCGTAAACTCGCGGATCGGTATCACGGTTGTCACCACTTCATCCCTGAGGTTGAGCAGATTGACGATCGGTTTTCCCTTCGCCACCCGGGAACTCTCCGGTATCTGGTACACCTTCAGCCAGTACACCCGCCCGGTGTTCGTGAAACAGAGCAGGTAGTCCTTCATCCCGGCAATGAAGACCGAGTCGACCACGTCGTCTTCTTTCGTGGTCATCCCGGTGACGCCGTGGCCTCCGCGCCGCTGCTTGCGGTAGGCATCGATATCGGTCCGCTTGATGTAGTTTGCCGTCGTGATCGAGACGAGGACGGTCTTGTCCTCGATCAGGTCCTCGGTGGAGAGGTCGCCCATGTCCGGGGCGATCTGGGTCCTGCGTGCATCTCCGAATTTTTCGGCAATGCCAGTCATCTCGCGCCGGATCTCGTCCTTGATGGTCGCTTCACCCGAGAGGATCTGCTGCAGGCGGGCTATCTCGGCTTCAAGCCCGTGCTTGTCATCCAGGATCTTCTGCTGCTCGAGGGCCGCGAGACGCCGGAGCTGCATCTGGAGGATGGCGTTTGCCTGCGGCTCGTCCAGCGAGAACCGGGAGATGAGGCCTGATCGTGCCGTATCCACCGTGTCGGATGCACGGATCAGAGCGATCACGTCATCGATACGGGAGAGCGCAATGAGAAGCCCGTCCAGGATATGGACCTTCTCGAGCGCTTTCTTCAGGTCGAACTCGGACCGCCGCCGGATAACGTCGATGCGGTGCTGGACGAAGTTCTCGAGCAGGTCGTTCAGCGTGAGGATCTTCGGCTGGTTATCGACAATCGCATAGTTAATCGCCCAGAAACTGGATTCGAGGGCAGTGTGCCGGTACAGGTTGTTCAGGACGACCGGGGACATCGTCCCCTTCCGGAGCTCGAAGACGACCCGGATCCCCTCCTTGTCGGACTCGTCCCGGATATCGGTGATCCCGTCGATCCTCTTCTCCCGGACCATCTCCGCGATCGCGGTGATCCACTGGGCTTTGTTGACCTGGTACGGGAGCTCGGTCACGATGATCCGGTCCCCCCGGCTCCCGCTCGCAGCCTCCTCGATGGTTGCCACCCCACGGACCACGAGGCGCCCCTGTCCGGTGGTGTACACGTTCCTTGCACCCTCTGTACCCATCAGGATACCGCCGGTCGGGAAGTCCGGGGCAGGCAGGACCCTCATCAGGTCTTCAACCGCGATACCCGGGTTGTCGAGGTAGGCAAGGACCGCCCCGCAGACCTCGCGGAGGTTGTGCGGGGGCATCTTGGTCGCCATCCCGACCGCGATGCCGTCCGATCCATTCACGAGCAGGTTCGGCATCCTTGCCGGAAGCACGACCGGCTCCTCGAGCGACTCATCGTAGTTGGGGACGAACGCGACGGTCTCCTTCTCGATATCCTCGAGCATGGCCTCGGCATATGCCGAGAGCCTGACCTCGGTGTACCTGCTCGCGGCAGCAGAATCCCCGTCAACGGACCCGAAGTTCCCCTGGCCCTGGACGAGCATGTGGCGGTACGAGAACGGCTGCGCCATCTTGACGATCGTATCATAGATGGAGGCATCGCCGTGGGGGTGGAACTTCCCCATCACATCCCCGACAACCCTCGCGCTCTTCTTGGTGGGCTTGTCGCTCGTGTTCCCCATCTCCCACATCGCGAACAGGGAGCGACGGTGGACCGGTTTCAGCCCGTCTCGGACATCGGGGATGGCGCGGCCGATGATGACGCTCATCGCATAGTCGATATACGAGGTCTTCATCTCCTGTTCAATGCTGACCTGCTCGACGCGGGGGGTGATCTCGGCCGGCCCGTTTCCGCCCGCCTCTTCAGATGTCAAGGTTCGTCACCTCCCGTGCATGGCGTTTGATGAAGTTCTTGCGTGCTTCGACGTCCTTTCCCATCAGGGTCTTGAATATCTCGTTTGCCTCCATGGCATCCTCGATCGTGACCTGTTTGAAGACGCGGTTTTCCGGGTTCATGGTCGTGTCCCAGAGCTGCTGGGCGTTCATCTCGCCAAGACCCTTGTACCGCTTGACCGAGACCCCCTTCTCCCCCATCCGGGCAACGATCTGCTTCATCTCTTCTTCCCGGTAGGCATAGTGTTCCTCTTTCCCCTTCGCAACGGAAAAGAGCGGGGGCTGGGCTATATAGACGTACCCTGCCTCGATCAGCCTGAGCATATACCGGTAGAAGAAGGTCAAAAGGAGCGTCCTGATATGGGCACCGTCCACATCGGCATCGGTCATGATAACGATGTGGTGGTACCGTGCACGCTCCATATCGAATTTTTCCCCGATTCCGGTCCCGATTGCCGAGATGAGCGTCTGGATCTCGGCATTCTTCAGGATCTGGTGCTCCCCGGCCTTCTCGACGTTCAGGATCTTACCGCGGAGCGGGAGGATCGCCTGGAACTTCCGGTCCCGGCCCTGCTTGGCACTCCCGCCGGCCGAGTCTCCCTCCACGATGTAGATCTCGCTTTTTTCCGGGTCACGCTCCGAGCAATCGGCAAGCTTGCCCGGGAGTCCGGAGCTCTCGAGCGAGCTCTTCCTGCGGGCGAGTTCCCGGGCGTTTCGCGCAGCTTCCCGGGCTTTTGCCGCAAAGAGGGCTTTTTCGACGATGACCTGGAGCACCTTCGGGTTCTCGTCAAAATACTCGGTAAGGGCCGCGTACACGAGCGAATCGGTGATCCCCCGGACATTGCTGTTGCCGAGCCTCATCTTGGTCTGGCCTTCGAACTGGGGGTTCGCCATCTTGAGCGAGATGACCGAGGTAAGGCCCTCCCGGACATCCTCACCGCGCAGCGTGATCGGGGAGTTCTCCTTGATCAGGCCGTTTCTCCGGGCAACGGCATTGATGGCACGGGTTATTGCACTCCTGAAACCCTCGAGATGTGTTCCGCCTTCCCGGGTGCTGACCGAGTTGACGTAGCTGAAGATCTGCTCGTTGTAGCCGGTTGTGTACTGCATCGCCACTTCGACCTCGAGCCTGTTCTCGGTATCTTTCTTTGCAAAGAATATCGGGGCCGGGTTCAGGCATTCTGCACCGTCGTTCAGGTACGTCACGAACTCGGAGAGCCCGCCCGCATAGCAGAACGATTCATGGTCGCCTGTCCGCTCATCGGTGATCAGGATCGTGATGCCGGCGTTCAGGAACGCGAGCTCGCGGAGCCGGTTGGCGAGCGTATCGAAATCGAAGCGTGTCGTCTCGAAGATGGTATCGTCGGGTGAAAACACTATCCGGGTCCCGGTCATCTGCTGTCCGAACCGGGAGAGGAAGTACCGCCGCTCATCGGGCCCGGAGGAATCCGGGGCAGCCTCTTCAGGGATGATGGGTGCAGGCTCCCCGTACCACTGGCGGTACCGGGCGAGGAGCTCGGGAAGAGTCTCTTCCCGCCCGGTGCAGGGTGCAATGACGGCTCCCTTCGCAAACCGCATCTCGTAGATCATCCCGTCCCGGTAGACCCGGGCATCGAGCCACTTCGAGAGGGCATTGACGACCGAGACCCCGACACCATGGAGACCACCGGAGACCTGGTAGGACTCCTTGTCGAACTTGCCGCCTGCATGGAGGACTGTGAGCACCACTTCGAGGGCACACTTGCCGTTCTTCTCCATCAGGTCGACCGGTATCCCGCGGCCGTTGTCCTCGACGGCGATGGAACCGTCCCGGTTGATCGAGACGGCTATCCGGGTGCAGTACCCGGCAAGAGCCTCGTCAATGGCATTATCCACGACCTCGTACACGATGTGGTGGAGGCCCCGTGCATCGGTGCTGCCGATATACATTGCCGGCCGTTCCCTGACCGGCTGCAGCCCCTCGAGTACCGTGATATGGGATGCATCATAGGTATCGGTCACTCACGCTCCCCCGAAAAAATGTGTATTGCAATAGCTGACCGTCACAAAGAGTATTGGTCGTATTCCCTCTTAATGCTGATTCATTGGCGGGTATTTCAGCTGAATTCACCGAGATCCGGGTCGGGAATTCCGAGGGCTTTATCAATCGCGATGATCAGCCGGTTGAGGATCCGGATCACTTCCGCGGCTTCCTCCCTGTCGAGCGTTCCGGGCTGGTGCCAGACGATCCGTTTCCGGAGCCGGGTGGCGAGCTCCTCGATCTCGGTCCCCGTGAACTGTGCAGGGACGATGAACCCGTCCAGATGATCGGCTGCACCGTAGAATGCCTGCTCGGGAGGGAGGGCGAAATGCTTGCAGATGAGCGTGATGCTCGTGATAAAACCCCGTCCGAATTTGTTCTCCATGGGTGAGGTATCGGGCAGGGAGGGGGATAAAACATGCGCTCCCGCGCCCATCGATCCCCTGCCGGGAGTGCTGGGCGGGAGTATCCCGGTGGGATCAACGGACAGGATCCGGACACACAGGGCCGGAGAGGCTCGTTGCCGTCACAGGTTCAGAATATCTCCAGAACGTGCGTCCAGGCGAGGAGTGGAGTTGCAACAACGAGGATCAGCCCGATCGATAAAAATAACCAGTCGCCCCCCGCGAGGGGTTTCTTTGCTATATACAGGTGGCTCTCCCTGCCGTACCCGCGGCAGAGCATCGCCATATAGGTACGTTCACCCTGCTCGTAGGAGCGGAGGAAGAGGGTGCCCACCGCGTAGGCGACCTTCTCCAGCCGGTACCGGTAGGGGAGGGCCCGGTCGAATGGGTCGAAACACCGGGTCTCGAGCGACTGGGTCATCTTCCGGATCATGTACCCGAACACGTACAGGTAGCGGAGCATCATCCCGAGCACCAGGGTGAACTCTGCCGGGAGCCCGAGCCTGCCGGCACCCTCGAGCAGGTCCTGGGTCCGGGTCGTCGAGGAGAGCAGGATGACAAACGAGACCGCGACCAGGAACTTGACGAGGAGGATGGAGGCGAACTCTACCGATTCGGCGTAGATTTCGATCCCGAGAGGCAGGGTTGCGATGGTGGTGAAGGTCTCGTAGTAGGGGTTCCTGAAAAAAATCTGGAATACGATGAGAAAGATGCCGAACGGCAGGATAATCGCGAGCCGTTTGAGGTATACCAGCGGGGAAAGGCCGGATACTGCCCAGAGCAGCGCAACAAAGAGGAAGAAGACGGCCCCGACGGTGTAGATGACCGTGGAGTAGGGCACCGCGACAATCGCGACAATCGCCGAAAATGCAATGATGATCTTCACCCGTGCATCCAGCAGGTGGATGGGGCTCTTCCGGTATGCCTGCTTCTCGAGGAGGAAGAGGTCCTCAATCATACCCGTTTCCTGCAGCTTGCGAGGAATGCATGCTTCGCTGCATCGAGCGTGTATGCCATCCCGATATCGATTCCTTCATCCTGGAGGGACCGGATTAGTTTCGGTATGACCGGGACGTCCAGGCGGACGGATGCCAGGAGATCGGGATCAGAGAAGACCGATTCAATGGTCCCCTGCGAGACGATCGTTCCCCGGTGCATGACGTACAGGTAGTCTGCCACCTCGGGGACCAGGGAGACGTCATGGGTCGAGAAGATCACGGTGATTCCGTACTCCCTGGCGAGCGTATTGATAACGGTTATCAGGTCCCGCACCCCCTGGGGGTCGAGCCCTGCGGTTGGTTCGTCGAGGATCAGCACCTGCGGCTCCATCGCGATCACCCCGGCGATCGCCACCCGCTTCTTCTCTCCGCCGGAGAGGTGGTGGGGGACCCGGTCCCGCAGGTGCTCGATCCCGACCATGGCGAGGGCCTCTTCGACCCGGTGGCTGACGGTATCGTCATCGAGCCCGAGGTTCAGGGGGCCGAACGCAACGTCCTGCTGAACGGTCGGGGAGAAGATCTGGTCGTCCGCGTTCTGGAAGACCAGCCCGACGAATTTCCGGACCTCCCTGATATTCCGGGCCGTGACCGGCTCCCCGTGGACCAGCACGGTCCCGCTGGTCGGCCGGAGTATCCCGTTGAAATGCTTGAACAGTGTGCTCTTACCTGCACCATTGGCTCCGATCACCGCGATCCTCGCATTGCGGCCGGCGATAAAATTGACCTTGTCGAGGCCGGTCACGTTCCCGGGATAGATATAGGTGAGGTCGCGGGTCTCAAGGAGGTGCATATGAGGAGATATTTGTGAAAAAAAGATAAATAGTCTCTTTTTTATCCTTCACGGGCAACGACGCGGCTCAGCCCGAATGCTATGCCGAGGATGATGAGCGTGCCGATGAGAATGGCTGCAGCTTCACCGAATTTTTCCAGGCCTTCAATGGTATAATCAGGGAAGGGGGATGCAAAGGAGAAGTCGTTTCCCGTGATCCCGACCACCGTCTCCTCGGCAGATTCTGCGGCGTGGTCATCGAGTTCTGATCCCCGGATCTCTTTTGCCCCGAAGATCCCGAAGAAGGCGCTCTCGAGACCGTCCGGGTTGCCCGAGGCGATGAACGGGGCCGCCGCTGCGATGACCAGCGCGACCGCAATACCGGCGAAGATGAATGTCCGCCGGTCCATCATGCCGGCACCCCCGCCTGGCCGGCCATGATATCGGGGCGTGCGGTGGCGATGAGGTAGATCGCGACAGCAGTGATACCCCCTTCAATGATCCCGATCACGGCATGGTACAGGCCCATCGAGAAGAGGCCGAGGCCGAGCGGGAAGGTCCCTGCCACGGCCATCTCGACTGCTGTGATCAGGGCAGCCACGAAGAGCGAGAGCCAGCCGGCAATGAATGCAGGTGCATACGGGGATTTGAAGAGGGGGTACAGGCCGCGGTAACTATAGTAGCCGACAAAGCCCCCGATGACTCCCATGTTGATGATGTTTGCCCCCATCACGGTGATACCGCCGTCGCCGAACAATACACCCTGCACGATCAGGACCAGCGTGAGGATGAAGACGGCTGCAAAGGGGGAGCCGAGGACGATTGCCGCGAGCGCAGCACCCATCATGTGCCCGCTCGTGCCCCATGGAATAGGTATGTTGATGGCCTGGATGGCAAAGATACCTGCCGCAAGAAC
>ENA-ORXD01002856-ORXD01002856.1-sediment-metagenome-genome-assembly--contig:-NODE-2856-length-10738-cov-3.564300_pt1 | contig 10738 bp, 9 predicted proteins | sample MGYA00237862_ERZ511471 | MGnify/ENA metagenome assembly ERZ511471 | reverse complement strand
GATTGGTAAACACTCTTTTAACCGCCCCTGAACGTGTTACTTTCGACGAAGGTGATTGAGGTCTATTCATAAATACTCCAAGATTTATATTGAGAGGTCACTTGCGATGGTTTCCCTTCTGCCATAGGTCCAGAGCCAATGCCACAATCAGCATCAATCCTTTGACTATCCATTGGATGTACGGGCTGACGTTATTGAGGTTTAAAGTAGAACTAAGTGTACCGATAAAGAACGATCCCATCAGGCTGCCAATCAATCCTCCCACGCCGCCAAACAAGCTGGTGCCGCCTAACACGGATGCTGTGATGGTATCCGTTGCCATGGTATTGCCGACCAATGGGTCACCAGAGCCGATGCGTGAGGCGATGAACAAACCAGCCAAAGCTGCTAGAAAGCCTGAAATTGTGTATACTGCCAATTTCACTCGTTTGGTACGAATGCCTGATAAACGTGCTGCCGCTTCATTGCCCCCTACCGCATAGACATCCAAACCAAAGGGAGTTTTCCTTAATACGAACCATCCCAAAAGATAGAAAAATAAAATATAGAGCAATGCCACAGGGATTGGACCCAGCTCAGCCCTGGAGACTTTCAGAAACAGTTCGGTGACCAATCCTCCAGGCTGGTACATGATTGCCAACGTAATACCCTGAGTAGCCACACTGGTCGCCAACGTCAGGATAAAAGGATTGAGGTTGAGATAAGCAATTCCAATTCCATTGATAAAACCCACAAAAGTCCCGGATATGATGCATAAGGCCACGATTGCCAGCATCATCTCAGGGTTTTGCTTCATCAATAACGCCGCAACGGTATTGGTCAAGCTGATCACTGAGCCGAGTGACAGATCAATACCGGCAGTCAGCAATACCATGGTTTGGCCAATAGAAGCGATTGCCCAGGGCGTTGTGGTAATGATGATATTGCGCAAATTTCTAACGGAAGTAAAAGTCGGCTGCGAAATGATACCAATAATAATCAGAATAAATAAAGCGTAGTAAACCGGACCAATATTTGCCAGTTTTTGCATGAAACTGTTATGCTTTTTATATGATGAAATGTCAGATGCTACTTTCATGATTCACCTTATGACCGTCCTTTTTTCACGTCTTTGGTCGCAGCCGCCATGATTTTTTCTTCCGTTGCTTCTTGACCGGAGAATTCCGCCACAATCTTTCCGCCAGCCATGACTAAAATTCGATCGCTCATACCCAGCAGTTCGGGCAGTTCGCAGGAAAACATGAGAATTCCCACCCCACTGCGTGCTAAGTCGCGCATCAGATGGTGGATCTCTTTTTTTGAGCCAACGTCGATACCACGGGTTGGTTCAGCGACAATCAATACTTCAGGAGAAGTGCCCAGCCACTTGCTCAGCACCACTTTCTGCTGGTTGCCTCCCGATAGATTATTGACCAGCTGGAAAGAATTGGCGACTTTTATGGATAATTTCTGGATTAAGTCTTTCACGAAATTTCTTTCAGCCTTGAAATCAATAAAGATACCGGCTTTCTTGCGGTTTTTGATGCTCGGCAAAGTGATATTTTCATGCACTGAGCGAACCAGAATTAACCCATCTTGTTTTCGGTCATCCGGTATATAGCCAATCCCGGCAATTTTGGCATCGATCGGGTTTTGAATATTAACTTCTTCGTCATCTCGAAATATCTTGCCTTTGTCTCGTTTGAACAAACCGATGATGGTGCGCACCAACTCACTCTGTCCTTGACCTTCCAACCCGGCTATTCCGAGAATCTCGCCTTTCTTCAGATCAAAACTGACCCCGCAAACACGGTCTTTATACCAAAGGTCTTCTACAGCCAGGACCACATCATGATTCGAGCCGCCTTTCTCGGGATAGTAATCATCAATCTGCCTGCCAATCATCATGCGGACCAAGTCTTCCCGGCTGATGTCCTTGATCAGTGTTGTGTCAACCACCTTCCCATCTTTCAGAACCGTTACACTATCAGCAATCTCAAATACTTCCTTCAAACGGTGTGAAATATACAGGATCGTGACTCCCTGTTTCTGTAATAACTGGATGACTTTAAACAAGTTCTGTGTTTCTACTTCATTCAATGCCGCTGTGGGTTCATCCATAATCAGCACACGCAAATTTCTGGCAATCACCTTAGCAATCTCGACGATCTGCTGCTGAGCTACAGTCAGGTTCTGGACTTTTTCATGGGTGTTTAAAGTCAAACCCAATTTTGCAATAACCTCTGCGGCATGTTGATGCATTTTGGCATCATCAATTTGTATGCCCTTGCGTGGAACCTGCCCCAGCATGATGTTTTCGGCTACGGTCAATGAGGGCACTAAATTGAATTCTTGATAGATGGCGCCAATCCCCATTTCCAAGGCACGGATGGGATCATCAAATTGGCTTTTGCATCCATCAAAAATGATCTCCCCGCTGTCTGCGCGGTACGCCCCGGATAAGATCTTGATCAAGGTGGATTTGCCGGCTCCATTCTCGCCAACCAACGCTCGGATTTCACCTTTTTTGACTTTCAGGTCCACCGCATCCAAAGCCCGCACACCTGGGAATTCTTTTGAAATTGCTTGCAAGGTTAGAAAATCATGTTCCATATTCATCATCACCTGAAATAAATTAGAAGGGTGAGCGAATTTCCCTCCCACCCTTCATTTTAACATCAATGGTTCTTATTGTTTACTGACCGCACTTGTACAATTCTGTTACGGCCTCGGCACTCATCTGGGTATTCGACCACAGATCATCCGGGCAGTCCATGCGGACATACTGGTCAAGGTTCTCATTGGTGATCACGGGTAGTGGCAGTTCATGCCATTTCTCGATCGATTCTCCTTCCAGGCACATGACACCTTGGCGTAGAGCTTCTGAGCTTTGCCAGGTAGCCTCATCTGGTCCAACACTGGAGAAATCAACACCGGCATCCAACTGCTGTTTCCAGAATTTCAGGAAACCATTGTTGCCCTCAGAAGGTACCGGTACTAAATCTCTACCGGCAGCGGTGAGCGCTTCTAGAGCGCCGAGTGACATGGCGCCGCCCTGTGAATATACACCATCGATTTCAGGATAGGCAGCGATGAAGTCTTCCATAACTTGCTTGCCGGTGGCATAGTCCCAATCAGCGGGTTGCTTCGCCAGTACTTCAATGCCAGGTCCAAAAGCATCCTCGGCACCGCGTGTGCGCAGATCGCTGGTGCTGGTACCGGCAACACCTTCTAGAATAACCACTTTGCCTTCGCCGCCCAATTGCTCGTTCAGCCAATAACCGCCGATCCAGCCGAATTTATACTCGTCAATCCAGACCATGGATTGGAAGTTATCGCCAGCCAATTCGTTGTTGAAAACGATGACAGGGATTCCCGCAGCGACAGCATCATCCACAGCTGGTTTAATGCCATCGGATGAGACAGGCAGTACCAGCAGCAGGTCAATGTCGCGTGTGATCAAATCGCCAATATCAGCTACCTGCTTGGCAACGTTGCCGTCTGCATTCAAGATGATCAATTCCTCAATGCGATCATCCTGGTCAGCCGCGAATTGCAGCTCAGCCATCATTTGGACGCGCCAGGTGTTCTGAACGCCGTAGTTGCTGACACCGATGACCCATGGCGGATCGGTCTTGAACTCACTGCAATCCGTCATTTCATCGCTCCATTTTTCTGGTTTGTGCCCTTTGGGATTGTCCAGGTTGTATTCCTCTTCGGCAGGAGCTGCTTCTTCTTCAGCGGGTGCCGCTTCTTCAGCAGGTGCTGCTTCTTCAGCGGGTGCTGCTTCTTCAGCTGCAGGGGCAGCGCATCCAACCGCAATAGCGGTGACGAACAATGCTGCCAAAATTAACATCATCAAACTCTTTTTGTTCATGACTCTTCTCCTAATCAATTTTTTTTATACGCGATTTAATCTACTTTATTAATTTCTGGGTGGTATCACCTCCTTTTCATAGGTATCACTCGAATTGCCGGGTCATGCAATTTCACCAGACATCTTGGGTTTTAGTAAAAGACAAAATTTTACTGATTTCTCGAGTGGCTTCCAGAACTGCGCGGATAATACTCTCTTGCTTGCTCTCGGAGAAGCGCGAGGTTGGCATGGAGATCCCAACAGCCCCGATCGGTTTTCCATCCGTTCCAAATACAGGAGCCGCAATGCAGGAGATATGCAACTTGTATTCTTGATTGTCAATCGCATATCCTTTTTGACTGATCTCGTGCACTGTCTGAATTAAGTCTTCCATGTCTACGATGGAATTTTCTGTGAACCTTCTTAGCTCATACTTTGATAATCTATCCAGCAATTCTTCATCACTGAAACCGGAAAGAATGGCTTTACCTAAAGCCGTACAGTGGATAGGAGCCCGTTCCCCTACGTGTGAGACCAAGCGCAAGGTGTGCGAAGTATCGATCTTATCCAGATACACAACGCTAAACTTTGCCTGATCTAACCCTCCCAGTATCACAGTCTCGTTGAATTCGGAATTGATCTGCTCCAGGAAAGGCTTGGCTTCGCGAATGAGATCGATGCCTTTGATGCAAGCTTTTGATAAACTCAGGATTTGATATCCCAATAAATACTTTCCATTTGAATACGATTCACGGATATATTGACGGTCGAGTAAAACACCTAAAAATCGGTGGACAGTGCTTTTTGGCAGGTGGATCTTTTCAGTGATCTCTACCAAGCTCAAGCCTTGCGGATATTCTTCTAAAACCTCAAGAATATCCAGCACCCTTTGAATAGTCCTTACCCCCCGGGTTTCTTGTGAATTACAATTCTTCTTAACAGCCACACCCATTCCTTAATTTCATTGATTATGATGAACTAAATTCTCCATTGTGGAACTGCATTCTACAAATGATATAATATATTATCTCAAGTGTTATGTCAAGTAATTTACTAAAAAAAATCGAGAACGGAGGAAAAAATGCTGAAACTGGTAGATTTATCCCAAGATTTGTATCATGGAGTGCCTAACTTTGCCTGTGATCCTCAAACCGCCATTTTTACACATTTAGTCATTGAGGATCGCGGTTATAACAACGCGGTCATTGTAACCGGCACCCATCAAGGCACACACATGGATGCCCCATACCACTTTTTTAACGACGGCAAGACAATCGATCAACTGGATCTTCGCAAAGGTTATGGACCTGCTTGGGTGTTAGACTTCACGCACAAGCAACCCAAGGAAGAAATTACCGTTGCCGATCTGGAAAAGCATGCAGAAAAGATAACCAAGGGTAGCCGAATCATCTTCCATACAGGATGGGATAAAGTTTTCCCTGAAAAAAGATATCTTTCCGATCAACCGTATTTAGGCATCGAAACATGCCAATACCTTGCCGACCATGGAGTGGCTTGCCTGGGAATCGATGCTCCTACTCTTTACCCAGAGAAATATATGCCGGTGCATCACATTCTTCTGAACAAAGACACTGAAATGCTGATCGTTGAATCGTTGATGCATCTTGACCAACTGCAAAATGACCACATTATCCTGATCGCCTTCCCACTGCGAATCATGAAAAGAGATGGTTCGCCCTGCCGAGCGATTGCCATTGATGGAGAAATCGAGCCATTCTTGCCATTGTTCGATGACGTACATTACAGCATCATTAAATAAATGGCTTTTCTACAGGAAACAAAGTAATGAATAAAAGCACTCCATCAATGGAGTGTTTTTTATATCGAGTTTACTAATTATTTAAATGTTAGTTTGAGGTGTGATAAATCATGAACAACAATAGTCAAAGAATTGAAGAAATCCGCCTTGCACTGCAGCAAGCAGGATTAGACGCTTTGATCTGCCGTTTGCCTGAGAATGTGTTGCTGGCGAGTGGTTATTACTCCCTAACCGGTTTTTCATTTGTCCTCCTTCCAGTTTCTGATGATCCTATTCTGATTGTATATGAACCAGAATTACCATATGCACAAAAGGGATGGATCAAGGATATCCGCACATTTGGTTGGGCGCTACGCGGGGATGTGGATGCCTATCAATCAGTAGAGAAGATCCTTGCAGATGCAGCCCAGAAGCTCAAGTTGAGTACAATTGGATACGAGGCTGGTTTTGAATCGGTCGCTCCTCCGCATATGTCCGGCGAACCATTGATCCCCGGGACATTGACCCTCAACATGTACCACCGCGCGATTCCTTCCGCCCGATGGATAGATGCCAGCACAGTGCTGTACCGACTGCGGGCTCGAAAAACTCCCCACGAATTGGATAAACTGCGCATTGCAAATCAAGTCGCAGCATTTGGACTACAGGCATTTTACCGCGGCTTGGTTCCAGGCAAGACCGAAGCTGAATTGGCTTCAGAAGTAGAAGCAGCTATTTATGCGCAAGGAGTCGGGTACAAAGGCGTCGCAACCGCCAAAGCCTGGGCTGAGGTTATGAGCGGTCCGCATAATAGCGCAATCGCATACCGCATGTTCCTGATTTCCTCCGACCGCCCACTGGAAACAGGCGACTTGGTGCTGCTAGAGCTTGGGACAGTGGTCGATGGTTACTGGTCAGATTTGACGCGCACAGGCGTGGTGGGAACCCCAACCGCAAAGCAGGAGGAGATTTGGCAAGTAGTGAGATCTGCTCAACAAGCGGCTATTGATTCCCTGATAGTTGGGCATAAAGCCAAACAAGCAGACCTGGCCGCCTTTCAGGCAATTCAGGCTTCAGATTTTCACGATCATTACCCTCATTTCACAGGCCATGGCATAGGCTTTCGCTACCATGAACCTTACCCAATGCTGCGAAGCGATAACACTGATGAAATCCTCGAGCCAGGCATGGTCACTAGCGTGGAACCAGGCATTTATATTGATGGAGTTGGAGGAATCCGCATTGAGGATGATGTGGCAGTTCTGGAAGAAGGCACTGAAATCCTATCAACCTTTCCACGCGAATTACAGCCGCAAATTTGAATGAATCAACCCATATCGTCAAAGATCTTTCGACTGGCATAGTAAAGCTCTCTGTAAGTTGCATAAGCTTTAGCATATACTGGTTGGGTCTCAAGAAACGGATGGTAGACTTTTGAAATCCCAACCAGTTTTTTCATTTCGCTTAAATCGCTAACAACTTGCCGTGCCCGTAAAACCCAATAGGCCGCTCCGATAGCAGAGGTTTCATCAATACCGGGTATGGAAAGGCTGTGATTGAAAATGTCCGCATTGATCTGCACCCACGCGGGAGATGCGGTGAACCCACCAGAAGCAACAATTTCTTTAAATTCTTTTTTAAATACTTCTTCTAAAACATCCAGCACGCTTTTCATGCGAAAACCGATCCCCTCCAGCAAAGCTCTGGCAATATAGCGGTGGTCATGCTGCAGGGTCAAGCCGAACAGCACCGCCCGCATGTAGGGATTCCAGTAGGGACTGCGTTCGTGCGTCAGAAAAGGAAGGCAAATCAATCCCTCTGCACCTGGAGCAATTTCAGCCGCCCAGTCAATTACTTGTTTAAATTCAATTTCACGGTTTTCAGGCAGTACTTTGTTGAAAAGACTACGCAGCCAATCCAGCGCCAAACCGCCATTGTTGATGGCGCCGCCCACCAACCAATGGTATTTATCAATGGCATAGCACCACAAACGCTCCTGTTCATCCAGCACCGGTTGATCATGGATAGTTCGTATCGCTCCACTGGTACCGATCATACATGTCAAGGAATCAGAATCCACTGTGCCCGCTCCGATGCTTGAATTAACCGCATCTGCGCTGCCAAGAAAAATTGGTATTCCCCCTGCCAAACCAACCTGATCGGCAATGGTTGGTTCTAACATCCCTGCTTCTGCGAGCGGATTGGTGAGATTGAAAAGCATGTTCTTTTTAATTCCGGCAATTTCCAGCAACTCTTTATCCCACTCGAAGGTTCTTATGTTAAACAGACCGCTTCCCGAAGCGATGGCATAATCCACTAATTGATTGCCGGTCAGTTTCCATAGAACATATTCCTTGGCGGAAATGAATTTAGCTACTCGAGGAAAAATGTCTCGGTGTTCTTCGCGCATCCAAATGATCTTTGAGAGCGGATACATAGGATTATTCGGGCAGCCGCTGCGATGATACAAGAGGTGTTCGTGAAATCTTTCAGCAATGGCTTTCGATTGACAGGTGGAGCGTCTATCTGCCCAAGTGATCACGCCGCTTAATGGACGATTGTCGTGATTGATCGCCATCAGACTATGCAGGGCTCCGCCTATGCTGATTCCAATGCAATGTTTCGGGTTCACACCTGGTGAATGCAAAACCTTGGACAAGGACACAAGCAACCCATTAAAGAGAGATTCGGGATCCTGTTCAGTCCATTTAGATGAAACACTGTTTGCTTCATAAAACGCTGAAGCCAAACCCAGGATCTTCCCAGAAATATCAAGTAGGACTGTTTTACAGCTGCCAGTCCCCAAATCAATTCCGATAACAAAATCTTCGTGTTTTCGCTTCATCAAACCTGAACTTTTACCCTTTCATTGACAATCATATACTTGTAAGGTATATTTTGGAATAGCATTCCAAAACGGGTTACTTTTATAATTTTATCAAAGGGTTCATCTTCCATAAACAGATGATCCTATTCTGTGGAAAAATCTTATACTATTATACGGAGAGTTCGTATGGAGATAAAACCGTCGATGAATTCTTGCGATGTTCTGGTGATTGGGGGCGGACCTGCCGGCAGCGCGGCTGCGATCATGGCTGCCAGGCAGAAAGCTACGACTATCCTGGTAGAAAAAAACGGATTCCTGGGAGGAAACTTAACCGCTGCTGGAATTGACACTATATACGGCTTATATACCGTCAGCGAAAATCCCGAGCGCATCATCGGGGGAATTTCAGATGAAATCATTTCCCGTCTGGAAAAACAACAAGCTTGTTATGAAAGAAGGAACACCTACGGGGCGGGAACTGGGGTGACATTTTCAGTTGAAAACATGAAGCTGGTGCTGGAAGATTTGGTGCTTGAAGCGAAAGCACAAATCTTATACCATGCACTTGGCGTGCAGCCGCTAATGGAAGATGGCATTATCACCGGCTGTCAAATTGCATCCAAGAGCGGTCTTCACCCTATACGCGCTAATTTGATCATCGATACAAGTGGTGATGCAGATTTCATCGCTCGAGCCGGCGGTGCGTTTGAAAAAGCGATAGATAGCGGCAAAGTGCAGTCCTGTACAACGGTCTTTTTTATGGCCAATGTGGATGTTAAACAAGCGAAAGCCTTTGGCAAAAAAGAAATGTGGGACAAAATGCGGCAAGTGAATGAAAGGGGAGAATTTGTTTTGCCGCGCGTGGAAGGTTCCTTTCATGCCACACCCAACCCCACCATGATAGAAGCCAACATGACACGCATATCCGATGTGGATACCACTGATGTTCATTCTATCAGCCAAGCGGAAATAAACGGCCGGCATCAGGTGCAGCAATATGTACAGTTCCTCAAAAAATACATCCGGGGTTTTGAGAATGCCTATCTGGTAAAAACAGGCTGTCAATTAGGAATGCGGGAAGGACGCAGAATTATCGGTGATTATGTCCTGACCAAAGAGGACGCGATTCAAGGCAGAAAATTTCCCGACGGCATTACACGCTGCGGCCAACCTATCGAAGATCATCATGCCGGACAGGATACGCATTGGGTGTATGTTGAGAACAATGGTTATTATGATATCCCCTATCGCTGTCTGATACCGAAAAACCTAAACAATACTCTAACCGCAGGCCGGAGTTTGTCCGCCACGCATGACGCTCATGCTTCCGCGCGATCTTCGGGAACCGCATTTTCTATGGGCCAGGCTGCTGGGATGGCCGCTTTCATGGCGCTGGAGAGTGGATTTGACACAAGAAATATCGACATCAAACAATTACAGCAGAACCTGCGCAAGATCGGTGCACTGATTTAATACAATCTGGAGGTAAGCTATGGCATTCATTCACACAGTTACAGGGGAGATTCCGCAGGAAGAATTAGGCATCACCTATGGTCACGACCACATTCTTTTCATGCCCCCCCAACCTATTGCAGATAAAGACCCTACATTGCGATTAGACGATGAACAGAAATCTATGCGCGAGATGGAAATCTTTAAAATGGCGGGTGGTGATTGTGTGATCGAAATGAGCACAGTGGAAACTGGCCGGTCTCCACAGGGCATGAAAACCATTTCGGAAAAAACTGGAATTCGCATTGTGGCAGCAACGGGATTCAACAAAAGCATTTATTGTGATTCATGGGTGGCGGATAAAACCGTGGAAGAGATCAGCCAAGAGATGGTTAAGGACCTGACGGAAGGTATGGATGATACCTCAATCAGAGCGGGCGTGATCAAAGCCTCCAGCAGCAAGAACATGTTTTCACCCGGTGAAGAAAAAGTATTTCAAGCTGCTGCTCTTGCTCACTTGGCTACTGGTGCGCCTGTTTCCACCCACACTGAAGCGGGCACGATGGCTATGGAACAAATCCAGAAATTATCCGCTGCGGGAGTAAAACCCAATCGGATCGTGATTGGCCACTTGGATCGAAAGCTGGAATGGGAGTATCTTTCGGAAATCGCACAAACAGGAGTTTGCCTGAGTTTTGATCAGATCAGCAAAGAAAAGTATTACCCAGATGCCCTGCGAATAGAGATGATAAAAAAGCTCATTGATTCTGGTCATGGCAACCAGCTTTTGCTAGCCGGCGACCTTGCCAGGATTTCCTACCTCCCCAGTTACGGGTTTGGTTATGGACCGGGTTATACATACATT
>ENA-ORXD01002855-ORXD01002855.1-sediment-metagenome-genome-assembly--contig:-NODE-2855-length-10738-cov-8.998874_pt1 | contig 10738 bp, 8 predicted proteins | sample MGYA00237862_ERZ511471 | MGnify/ENA metagenome assembly ERZ511471 | reverse complement strand
CCCCCGTCATGCCTCAACATCAAAACACCTCATGGATGTAAGGATATGCTCGGGAATGTTCTGAAGGGGAATTGCCCGGATACGATGCTTTTCGCTCGGATTCATCGAGAGGATTTCTTCCCTTTCCTTCGGTGAGAAGACGAATACCTTTGATGCATGGTCAAGTCCGATCTCGATACACGATTCGAGCGGGTTCTCCCTGTTGACCCGGTTCAGCAGATTCTGACTCAAATACTCCTCAGCGGGTTTCGGAACCTTTGGCAGTGCAACAAAACAACCCCAGCAGTGACGGGTGGTTCCCTGTATCGCAGAGCCGACGATCGGGTTCTGACGTGAAAAATAGACGCCCCAGTTGCTTTTGGTTCCAAAATCTACGACATACGAGGCGTCATTCTCATACATTCTCTCCTTTACATACACCTTGTCAGAAAGAAAATGCCGGAGTGTCTCACGTTCGTCAATCCCATCCTTCATTCCACATGAGAATTCCTCGACCGTGTAGTCGTCTTTTGCAGTACGGAACTGATATCGTGCGTTCAGATACCGAACAAAATCCTTCTCGTTCTGGAGCGATTCCGGTGAACGTTCGAACCTCATCACCCCGAAAGGCGGCGGGATGCGTCGAGGTCCACCATGACATTTCACGCCATTCCGTTTCCAGGAGGCTACATCCGAAATGGTATCCCGTAGTTCAAGCACTCGTGCATCCCCGATTGGACTCAGATTATAATCACAGTAGAACTTCATCTCACAGTTGGAATCCTGATCTGCCCCCGGGTACGAAGACGCCCGTTCAAGGAGACGGAGAGCATATGAATCGCCGGCACAGTATTTTGCAGCGGCCAGGAGGTTATACAGGCCCGGATAGAGCTGCCCATCCGTAAGGGCCAGGTTCCGCGAGTACCGGTAAATTTCCCGGGTAGAAAGACAATCCGGAGCCGGTTCCATTCCCGTAAGAAGTTCCTGCAGCCAGTGTTCCCGCGACCATTCATGGTTGCGGAACACCTCGTAATGGTGCATGAATAACGGAATTTCCGGAGAAATTTTGATGATATCTTTCTCCTTGACCCTGCAGGTGACGTTATCAAAGATGAATGAATCATCAAACTTGGGTGAAGGCTCGTGCAGGTAGTGTTGGACTGCAGCCAGGTTCCGGACATCGCATACTGCCACGATATCCAAACCCCGCTCTTTCTGTAGTGCCTGCAGACGCATGGCCATGAAACGGTGTCGGGCTTCCATATACTGGGAATCCGCAGGAGAGTACTGTTGAATGAGATAGCTGCCCGAATCTCCCGGAATATGCATGAAATTCGGCCGGGATCGTTGAGTCCTGGTACCTTTGCCGAAGAGCAGTTCATTCAGATCGATTCCATACTCCTCGGCCTTCGCCACCACTTCTTTCTGCCCGAATTCCCGGCAATACTCCGAGAACCGGCGCCACTCCTCAAATTTTCCGCAGACAGGCAGGCTGGTGTCGATGAATTTCAGATCATGCCCTGTTTCGAGGAATGTCCGGACTGCTTCGATGGATCCACAGGAGGGTATGACAGGGATAGCCCGCCAGAGTTTATCAACGATGAGGCTTATCCGGGGGAGTCTCTTGACCGCCTTCAGTACCTGATCCTCGAGCCCGTGAGGAAGATCGACGGCAAGGATGAAATCGGTCCCTTCCCGATCCTGGAGAACTTTACGCACGCTGGAAGCATATTCGGAAACTCCTTTCACGTACGGAACAAAAGTCAGTTGGGGAGAGAGATCTTTACGAGGCACTGAAGATTCCTCTCGAACTGATGATGAATCCCACTGACTTTTCGATCGCCTCTCTCTGAGGTAATTTCAGCCGGTAGGCATATCGTGTCACATGAATGGCATCCCGAATCGAAAAGTTACCCGCCTTTTTTTTTCCATCCGGGGACGAGAGGTAATCAACGACTGCCGTGATGAGCTCATCCGTGATGAACGGTACATTTGCCCTGATGATCTGGACCAGTTCCTCCTGAGTCGGGCGATTAACGGGAAGTACGGGTTTTAACCGCGACTCGATGTATCCGGGGATGCTGAACGTCGAAGAGTCATCATTCATGGTGGCGATTAGCCTGAAATCAGGGTGAGCATGGATTTTCACTCCCGCGATAACGGACTCAATGTAATCTCTGCCGTCCAGGAGTGGAGCAAGGCTGGCCCAGGTCCTCTCATTCATCCGGTTTGCTTCGTCAAGGATGCAGATGCCCCCGTTTACGACAGCCGAGACAAGCGGGCTGCCCTGGTAGATACCCTGTCGGTCCTCACCGAGAACGAGCGTCACGATCAAATCTTCTGGCCGCATATCAGATGTGCAGTTGATGAGGTACACCGGCAGGTTCAGCTCTTCTGCCATAGCACTTGCGAGAGTGGTTTTTCCGGCCCCTGGATCCCCGACAAGAACGGGAAACATGGAATGATCTTCGGGACATGTTTTCAGGAGGGAACTCACGAGGAAACGATAGATTTCCTGCTGGCCAATCCAGCGGTAGGTGACTGCATCTGGTTCTCTCAGGTAAATAGTCCTCCCCTCAATCGTAATGCTCCGGATAACATTTCGGCGTGGTTCCATTTCATGACCTCAGAGATCTCTTTTGTGTTCAACTGTATTATAGATTACTGTTGGTTATTACAACAGTTAATTGAGTGAGAGGTTTGTTTTTAGTTTGAAGGAGAGTGGGTTGTGAATGTGATGAATTGAGATTGATCCATCTGGAACGAGCACGAATTATGTCTTTTTTTTCAGATATTGAGAGACCTATAGAGAAACCGCCTCTTTTGTGATCCGTATCCATTCCTCATGCTCGCTTTCGAGCAGGTCTTCAAGGCAGAGCATTCCGAAGAAAATTTCCCTGGGTGATATTGCTTTTAATTGAATGGATGGATTGAACCTGCCGCACTGTTTCCTGAAAAGATCAGACAGGTACGAACGCTCATCATCTTTGTCGAGGTTTATTGCCCCTTCCTTACTGTCTGCCGTGATCTTATCCGTGGTAGGATAGCCCTGTTTCTCGATAACTGACTCGCTGAGCAATTCTCTTACGAGGCAATCTTTCAATGCCAAATAGATCCCCCCATACCGTTCTGCATGAGCCCTGTATGTAAAAACGAGAGAAAATGAGTTGAGCATCCAGACGCCGATAGGAAGACCAATGACCATGAAAAGAAGAAATGCCCCAATGAAATGAATTATTGAATAGTCTGCCAGTGTAATCCGCTCAAAGATCTCCCATGCAACATGGAGGAAGGCGAGGAAAATCCCAATTGAGACGAAAAGAATTGGGATTTTCTTTGTCCATAATTCTTTTCTCTCTCTGTTTTCCACGTGCCGTTTCAAAAAATAGTTCATTTGGACAAAAACACGCCTGCATAAATAATAGGAGAGTATTTCTTTCATTTCTGCTGAACGATCATTATGGAGAAATGATCTGGCAATATCCTGGATCTGACCACGCTCACGGATCCAGGATTCCAGATGAGAATAATTGGCAATCTGTCTGATCCGCTCAAGTTCTTTTGCGAAATACTCTTGATCGTCTACAAGCAAATCGAAAAATTTCAGGAATCGGCACCGCTCAGCGCGGTGTCGTTCTATTACCCAATTCATATGGTAATGTCGGAATTTCAAGTCGAGCAGGATTGTTACTGTGACGGTTATGAGTGCAAGGGCTTCTGCGGCAATGAAGAATATCCAGTATGTCTGCGAGACCGGTTCATACAACTGGAAAAGTGCCATGATGACCGCGATCGTGCTCGCCAGGATAAAAATTTTCATGCAGTTCTTATGAGCGGTCTGAAAATGTATCGCGTCAGAATTTGCTATATCGTAGATAGGTACGAGAGTGATCTGGTAGTTGGCCAATTTTTCTGCTAAAAAATGAGATGGAGCCGGGAAATCTTTCCCGTCAGGCTGGTCCGCCATGTCATCGATTGCAGTCAGTGCATCAAGATTGATTTCCGGGATCTCTCCGGTGCTTCCGGGATCCATTTGCAGAGGAATATACTTATCCTGTCATTATATTTTCTAGACCTTAGACATGGGCCATGAATAAATTATTTTCATCGGAAAAATTTGTGGTGTCGCCATAATTTTCACAAATTCATAAGAAAAGATTCCTTTCATTCTGTGAGAATTGGTAGTTCAAAATAAAAAGGCAGATAAATCACCATCATTAAAAATGTCTCATTCAGCATATTACAGGGGTGAATGATGTCAAATGAGACGATAAAGGATCTTAAATATTTTATCATTATCTGTGTTTTTTTTACGGGTATTGTCGTTGTTGGTTGGTATGGATTTTTCCTTGCACTGCAAGGGAGCGGGCGATCGTTCTCCGACCTTCTTTACCTCTCGCTCCAGCTCTTTGTTTTACAATCCGGTGCAGAAGTACCGGTCAACAACTGGTACCTCCAGTTTGCTCGTTTTTTTGCTCCTATCCTGACCCTTTCCGCATTTGCTTTGGCAATCGTCATAATTTTTGAACAGATTCAACAATTCCGCTTAAAATCAATGAAGAACCATTTCATTGTATGTGGACTCGGATATTTGGGTCTTGAGATTGCCCGTTACTATGCACGAGAAAAAAAAGATGTTATTATCATAGAAAAAGATCTGGAGAATCCGAATATACAGGCTGTCCGGGATTGTGGGATTCCTATTATTCTCGGTGATGCTACTCAGGAAAAAATTCTCGATATGGTCCAAATGAAAGAAGCCCGCGATATTTATCTGGTTACGGGAAATGATAGTATAAATGCTGAAATTGCGGTAAAATGTTCTGATATTATTGATGAATCCGGGAAAAAGTATCTTTGTGGGCACATCCATCTCGAAAACAAGGATCTCTGGCAGGCCTTTGGCACCTATTCCTCCCCCTCCTCTCATTCAGCTGCATGTCATTCAATGCCGATGGAATTTTTTAACCTGTACCAGATTGCGGGTTTCTGCATGCTCACCAAGTACAAACCGTTTTCTGTTGAAGAGATCCGGTCAGGTTCGGTGAATATCCTTATCATCGGTCTCGGTCGATTAGGTGAGAATCTTCTGGTCAGAATCGCTAAAATGTGGAAAAATGCTGAAAATGGAGGGAAAAAAGTTCATGTTACCTGCATCGACATCGATGGAGAGAATAAGAAAAATGCCTTGTTGTGGAAATATCGCGACATTCGTGAATGGTGCGATCTCTCAATTTTCACCCTGGATCTAACCTCCCAGGACTTCGTACAAAGTGAGATCCTTTCAGAAAATTCCTATCTTGGGATTTACTCACGTGCTTATATCTGCCTCCATAACTCATCAATATCTGCCCTCACTGCGCTCAGGTTAGCCCATAACCCTCGCTATAAAAAGACAGAAATTATCGTCCGTGCGACATATGATGATGGAATTACTAGGATTTTCAACTGTCTGAAACAAAAAAATTCAATTGAAAATGTCAGTATTTTTCCTATCGTGTCAAGTGATTGCTGCCTGGATATGATTGTTCATGGGGTGAACCTCCTAGAAAAGCAATATATAAGAGAACATATTGCCCAGGTTCTCCATGAAAATTATCGGAAAATACGGTTCAATGAAGGGGCAATTCGGGGTACTGACCCGGCCTTGGAGCCATGGGGTCTTTTACAGGAAGATTTGAAGGAATCAAATCGGCAGCAAGCTGATCATATCAAAGAACAATTCAGAAAAATGAATATCGGGCTTACGATCCTTCCGGAATGGTCTGAACCTTTATTTAATTTTACTCCGGATGAGATTGAAATTCTTGCTGAAGCAGAACATAAACGCTGGATGAAAGAAAAAATTGATACTGGCTGGAAGTACGGGCCAATTAGGGATTATAATTTGAAAGAAACACCATATCTGGTTGAATATAGAGATTTACCGGAAAAACCGGAAGATATCAAAGAGCGGGATCGTCATCCGTTCCGAAGCATTCCTGAAGTCCTTGCCGAGTTCGACCTGAAAATTATACGGCTATCGTCCTGCGAGAGATAATTAATTATTTTTATCCTTGATTTGGAGAATACTGCGAATCCCTAATAAAATTTTCATAAAAAATACAAAATGCATCCCTGGAAAGTGATTTTTCCGGTATCAGACCTGCCTGCAGGCTAAGAGGAAATACAATAACATATATCCCCCATCTACGAATCCAGAATAGAACGAAAAATGGATCAATCTTGGGGAACATGCATGAAAACAATCGTTGTTGCTGGGGATGTTGCCATTGACTGGCTCGCATGGGAAAAAGACATCACAGAGTATTCTTCTCCTGATAACAGACCTCAGTTCAATTGGATAAAGAATACCGGGCTTCATATGTGTGCTCTCCCCGGTGGGGCGACACTGCTGTCCCATATGGTAGAATTGTCATTGAAAGGGAATGACGATGCACAGGTCGTCTCTTATCATCTGACCAACCCTGAAAATATCCCTCCCTCGAAAATAATCCATTCTATTACGTTGTGCGCTGAATACCCGGTTCAGGCAGGCAAACCTGGGAGGGTATTTCGGGTGAAACACCACTGTGGGTATTCCGGCCCGGATGACGGTGTTCCCCCTCCTTTGAGCCTCGATCAGGACGATCCAGATGCCACTATCATACTATTGGATGATGCCGGGAACGGTTTTCGTAATCAGCGGGATGTCTGGCCGGCCGCGATTATTACCCCCGGGAAAAAACCTCAGGTCATCCTGAAAATGTCATATCCCCTTGTGGAAGGTCCTCTCTGGGAGTACCTCCTTCAAAACCATAAGGACCGGTTAATTGTGATCGTGAATGCCCGGGATATCAGAGCAAGCGGGGCTGATATCAGCTATCGGCTTTCATGGGAACATACTGCTGAGACATTCTTCAGCCAGATTCAGAAAAATATCCGGATCCGGTCTCTTACCATGTGCAAGGCACTGATCGTACGATTCGGGGTTGAGGGTGCAATCCTCTACCGAAAGGAGGGGAGCAAGGAGAGTGCACAGTTATTCTATGATCCTGCTACAAGTGAGGACGGGTTTTTTTCCCAATATCCGGGTTCCATGCATGGCATGTTTTGTGCATTTGCATCCGGATTCAGCAAATCTTTGTTAGATTCTGATGGTATTGATGAGTGTGTACTGTCCGGTATGCATGCATCCCGAAACCTGATCCGCCATGGATTGGGTCCTTTCCCTGGAAAACCTGGTTATGAATTTACAGGAATTTTCTCTCCCCGGGATGAGGGCAGGAGAGAGATTGCAGATATCGATATACCCCAACCCAGAGTGGGTTCAGACGAAGGTTCGCGTTGGACCATCCTCGAAAGTGTCACTCAGTCCCATCTCGAAGAGATTGCGGAAAATATTGTTCTCTCTGGTACTCACCCCTCCCTTAACCCTGTTCCTGTCGGTGCTTTCGGAGGCCTGAGAACGGTTGACAGAAAGGAAATTGAGAGCTACCAGAGTATCAGAAACATTCTCCAGGAATATATCCAGAGTGATAACGCAAAACCAATCTCTATAGCGGTGTTCGGACCACCAGGATCGGGAAAGTCATTTGGGGTGACCCAGCTTGCACGATCCATTGCACATGATAGAATCATCTCACTTGAGTTCAATCTCTCTCAGTTCAAGGAAATTAAAGACCTCACCACCGCTTTCAATGCAATTCAGGATAAGGTGCTGGAAGGAAAACTGCCTCTCGTTTTCTTTGATGAGTTTGATGGAGACTTCAATGGTCCACTCGGCTGGCTGAAATTATTCCTCGCCCCCATGCAGGATGGAAAATTCAAAGATGGCGAGGTGATGCACCCCATTGGAAAATCAATTTTTGTCTTTGCCGGGGGGACATGCGATACCTTTGATGAGTTCAGGGATGGCACAGAAGATCAAAAGGTCCACGAGAGGCTCTTCCGCAACGCCAAGGGTACTGACTTCATTTCACGATTGAGGGGATATGTGAATATTATGGGATGTACGCGGGAAGAAGACCTGGATTCAACCTGCATCATCAGGCGTGCACTTCTTCTGCGTTCTATCATCGAACAAAACTTCAGGAATCTTCTCGATTCAGACGATACCGCAAGAATCGACAAGGCCCTTGTCAAGTCATTCCTCCGTGTCCGTTCCTACCGACACGGCATCAGGTCGATGCAGGCGATCTTCTATATGAGTATGATTTCAACCAAGGACCGATTCGATATCTCGGACCTCCCTTCAACAGAGCAGCTTCGGTTGCATGTGAAGATGCCAGAATTCACCGACCTGATCCTTCAGTATTCCCTCCTCGAGAGTGCAATAGAGGCAATCGCCCAACAATTACACGAACAATATCTTCTGACAATGAAGTCTTCGGGTAAGACTTCTCCCAGTTCTGTTCCCTGGAATGAACTATCAAAAGAATACAAGGAATCAAACAGAAAAGCAGCACAACATATCACTGAGAAATTAAAGGCAATCAATTGCTGGTTCATATTGAAGGAACCAGCGGATATAAAGCTTTACTCATTCGATCCTGGAGATCACCTGGCCCTGGCAAAGATGGAGCACGAAAGGTGGTGCCGGGAGAAGAAAGGGAACGGATGGAAATACGGAGAATCGCGGGATGAAATTAGAAAGATCCATCCTGACATGCTTCCCTGGGAAAAATTAACAGAAGAAGCCAGAAAAAAAGACTGCGAAGCGGTAGCAAAAATTCCTCAAATTATGGCTGATATGGGATTTGAGGTATATAAACTAAGTGAAGTATAACGACATTCGCTGATTTGAATTGAATTAGGAGGTGTATCCAGGAGACTATTTGCCATAAGCGAGGACTGGGTCCATCATAGATTCTCCCTATCCCATCTCTCCAGACATAGGGTTCTCTTAAAGTGCCATATTTTCAAGTCTCCCCCCGAATCCTCTTCCCCGCAAAAGTCGCGGTCTTCGGATCAATCTCAATCCCAACATATCTCCGCTTGAGACGTTTGGCAACAATTCCCACGGTACCTGAACCGAAGAAAGGATCAAGCACTACATCGTCCTTCTGAGATCCTGCCTTCATGCAACGTTCCACAAGCGCTTCGGGAAATACTGTGTATGCAATCGGTGAGTTGAGCACCGTTGGGATTTCCCAGACTGTTCTCCGAGATGCGGTTTCCAAACTATGATTATTGTACATATGCCGTTCCGACTTGCCAAGGAGGAATACATAGTTGTGAATCCGTGCCGGACGGTCTTTGGATGGTTCAACGGGGTAATTTGGGATTGACCAGATGATGTCAGACCGGAGATACCAGCCGTCGTTCTGTAGTTCGATCGCGAGCCGCCAGGGGATTCCTATCGTATCCTTTGCTTTAAATCCATCAGGTAGTACCTGATGACTGGCAGATTCGTTCTGGGCAATTTTATTGTAAATCTCCCACCATTCGGGACTATCGCTTGCATAAGAATCTCCGATTACCAACCAGAGAGTTCCGGAAGGAATAAGTGATCTTCGCACCTCCCTGAACACTTCAACGAGGCTCCTGATATAATCATGGGGGTCAATTTCAGCCCCGAGCCGGTTAATTTTCCCGCTGTGCCGGCTTTCCCAATATGGCGGGCTGGTGATGCAGCAGGCAAAGTGATCGTCAGGAAGTGTCCGGAGAACAGTTGTTGCATCACCGCAGAGGATCGCGTTTTGCTGTATTAAGAGCTGGCTGATATGGGCGATACTGTTACAGGGCATCTTCGTCAATAAAGAGGTATCGCATCCCGGGAGCCCCTCACTTATATTTTCAGGCTCGTGGTTCGAATGCAACACTCCACTACATGGGGGAGTCTCCTCCCATCCTCCGATTAATGAGAGATGATCGGGTTGATCTTGTGACATGGCTTTCTCCTTGATTTCGGCAATGATATGGGCTTATTCTGGCGATTATTCAATGAATTTTTTAATTCAGCGTTTCTTAACATAGCTATCCCCTGATTTTTGCGAGATGTTTATTTCCAGTCTTTCCCCAAGGAGGACGAATTTCAGAGAATGATGGACGAGGAATATTGAACAGCTCAATAGTATCAGATTATCAGTCCAACAATAAATATTTTATTGTTGGTTATTGAACAGTTAATGTATTTGTTAGATTGAAAAGATAATTGAATTTATTCATCTTCATATCATTGGAAATAACAAATCTAATCAAAGAATAATATTGAATTTCACATTAAAAAAAATATTTTGATAATGCACCCTTAATTGCGATAAACCAGAATACCAAACACCATTGTGAAAAAAGCAGCAATATAAGTCACAATTATAGGCATTTCGAGCACTATGGATCCGATCGTGGTTATTATTCCCAGAATTAGTAGTGTTGGGAAAGAAACCTGACTCATCTTGAATCATTGGTATAAACTCTTTTATTAAAAATGTTTGTTAAATATCCAAAGTTAGGAGGAAATTTTCCTATACTCATAGTATACAGCTATAGGCTAACCTTGACCTATTCATGTCACTTGACCAATCATGCCAATTATTCAAGCTCGACTGAAACTCCGATTCTTCAAAGCACACATCTGATCAGCTGCAATAAACGAGAATATACTGATAACAATAGCCCCTCCAATGAAAAGAGGGTCTACATACCAGATCCATGCCAGCTGGAGAGCCACAAGAGATCCCGTGGCAATCAGGTGCCCGGCAGCGAGAGTAACAGCATTGGGATTACGGGAATGAAACCAAGTTTCAAGCGTCATCCTAGCGGTAAAACCTATCCATAT
>ENA-ORXD01002854-ORXD01002854.1-sediment-metagenome-genome-assembly--contig:-NODE-2854-length-10742-cov-3.910736_pt1 | contig 10742 bp, 11 predicted proteins | sample MGYA00237862_ERZ511471 | MGnify/ENA metagenome assembly ERZ511471 | reverse complement strand
TGGATTTTTCCCTTGCGGAGGCGCGACATTCAGATTAGCCAGAGATATCGGCTGGTCCAACGCCGTGCGCTATCTTTTAACCGGCGACCAATGGAGCGCCGATGATGCCTATCGCATGGGTTTGGTTCAGTATGTGACCGAACCAGGCAAGCAGTTGGAAAAGGCCATGGAACTTGCAAGAAAAGTAGCCGGCGCCGCGCCGCTGGGTGTGCGCAGTATTCTGGAAAACGCGCGTCTGGCGGAAAGGGAAGGCGAGCAGACCGCGAAGAAAGCTATCTATCAGCAAGTTGCAAAAGTGATGAAGAGCGAGGATATGAAAGAAGGCCTGCAATCTTTTATCGAAAGACGCTCTGCAGTATTCAAGGGTAAATAACGATTTCACTGAATTTTTAGATAGCGTCTGGGCAGGATATGCCTTAGCAATTTTACAGCGGCTAGGCTTCAGAACAGGGCAGTTGATAAAACAGCAACACCTTGTATTCAGAACAGAATTATTCTTCGAAGAAACATTTCCATTCCGTAGAACTGAACCTGTTTTTCAATTCATCGAAATTGTTTATTAATTCACGAGGCTTATGACATGATTGCTTGAAAATCTGAGGCTTAAGCGGGTATGGTTCTAATCCCAAAAATATTTGAATATTTTCAATCTCTTCCGAAAAATTATTGTTTAAATTTTCATAATACACATTTATTTTTTCATGTCCCGTAAATAAAGCATCGTATTCATTTTCCATCTTCCGAGTGTTTTCAAAGTCCTCCAAGCATTCATTGTAATCGATAGTGACTCTTATATCATCTGCATCAGTTACATTCGTATTAAAAATATTAACCCATTTACCTGTCTTGAGAGCAATAGTGTGCGATAAATACGTTTCTAAAATATTGCGCCTTCTTATGTGTATAATTTTGATACGGCAGTCTTTTTTTAAATACTGCCAAACCAAATCTTTATGTTCCTGATGGAAAGGGGTGTGAGCATAAAATATTTTAAAACCTACTGCTTTTATAGTATCAGGATACTTTCTGAAGATTCTATTTGCCATAAACTCGACAGGCTTTTCTTTTAATAAATTAAAATCAGAAAAATTCCGATACAATATGGGAATATCCCAATCTCTAACTTCTTGTTGGTTGAATATTTCACCATAAGATATGATATGCTTGTGTGATTTTAATGATGTCATTAATAAATTTGAGCCCGTGCGAGCCGTTCCTAAAATAATAAATCTCGTATAATCGTCTTTGCCTGAACGCAAATTTCTGTCAATTAATTGTATGTTAAGAGCTAACGGTAAATATTTGAGAAAATAATTGTAGTGATTCGTTATTACGTCTTTATTTAACATCTTTCCTCGCGTCTCAAAAATCGTTTGTATTGCATGGATGCAAATGAATAATTCTTAATGGTTTTGTTTATGTCATTATAGTGTTTTTTCAATCTTTCTATGCTGTCTAAATTGATTATTGGATGAAAAATGAATGAAGGCATGGCTGGCAATGGCCCTGCCCCTAAGAAATCAAAAAAGCATAAAAAATTTCTTCCGGTTGCGGCGATTAAGGGATACGTTTTTCATTATTTATGGTTGACATTCACGCTGCGCCCGATAACGCAGCGTGAATGTCAAATAAAAATTTATTTATTTTTCTTTTTACTACGGAATTCCGCTAAAAGTTTCTTGACCTCCGCCAAATCGGCTTTGGAATAATATCCTTTCGCGGCAAACTCATCCCAGATCGGCATGACTCTCTTTTTCAGCTCAGCTATTTCCGCCGGCGTCATCTTCACTTCTTTCATGCCGTATTTATACATGGCTTTCAGACATTTTTCATTGCTGGCGCGAACCTTCTGCCTGAATTCCTTCTCGACGGACATGACATGATTATCAATAGCCTGCTTTAATTCTTCAGGTAAGATGTTCCACGTTTTTAATGTTACAATGCCGCCTGAGGGAGAATAACGTATATGAACAGGATTGATGTATTTCATAACCGTATACATCTGGGTCCCGACCGCCCAGATACCGGGGCTGACGAGAGCATCGCAAACGCCTGTACGGATGGAAGCCGCCACTTCAGGAACACGAATCGGTACAGGGCTTGAATCCAGGGCCTTCAATGTTCTCTCTTCCAAGGGGCCGTACCATGTAAGAAAACGGCTTTTCTTGAAGTCATCAGGGGTTTTGACGGGAATTTTTGTGGAGTAGATTTGATCAAAATCCTGTTCTGCCAACAGAACAAGGTGGTATCCATGCTTTTCAAACCACTGACTGATGCGGGGTCTCAACTTGGAGTATACATATTCCACTTCGTCATAATTCTCAAATAAGAAAGGAAGCTCCAGCAAGGCCATCTCCGGACAAGCCATGACCATGCCCTGGCCGGAAAAACCGCCTCCCTGCAACTGCTCGTTGCGCAACTTGGCTAATATGTCCTGATCATCTCCCATGGTGCCGCCGTAATACCAGTCCAGGGTTATGACACCTTTTGTCGCTTTATATACACCATCGTTAACCATACTCTTGATTAAAGCAGCCCAGCCCACGCCTTCCGGAGCCAGGGTGCCCATCTTGACGACATAGGTAAAGTCGCCATTCGGCAGAGTTTTCTTTAAATGTTGCGAACGGGGGAGATTCGCATATGCACTCTTGTCCTTAAGCGGAAGCGCCGCTAACGCAGATCCAACAAACAACACAACAAACATGATACACAGAAACCCAACAAACTTACTTCTCATAAAACTCTCCTTCCTGAAATAATAATAAATCACCGCTAGATTTAATTTATTATTATTTGATGAGATATTTTAGGTCAAGTAAAATATCGAAAAATGTTTTGTTTGTAAAAAAAGGGAAGGGTAAAAGTGCTTTTTACTGAGGGCAGGATTCGCAAGATCTAATGTTTAATGTTGTAAATATTTCTCGAGACAAATTATTCGTCAAATATTAATAAGTATCTCAATCTATCCTTTATATTTTCATGCGCATGACCGTTTTGCATCAATACTTTCGAGCAAAGCCTCGATTCTCAGGAAGGCGTTTTCCTCATTGTACTTCCTGACATCGGCGTGGTCAACATCTATCATGATTGAGGGAATTCCCAGCTCTTCAGTTATCCACTTCTGGAGGTCCATCTGCATAACGGAATAGACCTTGCAACTTCTATTACTGGCAAATACGAATCCGTCTATGTCGTAGTGCTGAGCCGCCCAGGACATTGCGTTAAACCGCAAATTCAACCCATAAGGGCACACCGAGAAATTTTGTATCCGGGCGAGCGACTCGAACGGATCTTCGTCCCTGTATTCCTGAAGAAATTCATAGGAACCTTCGATGCTTCCCACGCAGGATGTGTAGCTTGCGGCAATGATATTGGCGTCGAGTCCGGCCAATCTTGTTGACATCTTCCGCAGTTGGTGCCAGGGAGCTATACTGTCCCATAAAAGACGATATCTTTCGTTGGGTACCGGGAACTCACCTTTTTTAATTTTTTCTTCCGTTTCATCGGCGAGTAATCTGAAATGATTGACAACTTCCGGGCGTCCCCGTGATGTCAGAAGCGGCGCCATCTGAACAAAGGAGTCAAAGGCGGTTATTCCGGACGGTCGGTGTACGGCACAATCGATGAAACGCTTGTACTGCCTTGCTGCCGCGCTGCTGTTGCGCATGGCTTCCTTTACGCGGTCGATATTGAATTTTTGTCCGCTCATCTTTTCAATCGTTTGAACAAGGTTACGAAACTGCGCGACAATATACTTGAGGTCTTTTTCCTTTTGCATTTCATAACAGAAGGGAACGTCGAGAATAAAATGGGGAACATTCCATTCCCGGTGGTACACATCGAACCACTTGACCAGGAGAGAGCAATTGTTGTTATTCGATACAAGAAGGTGCGGTCGCGGAAGCCCGAAGGTTGGTGAATCTTTTCCTCCGCTCATGGCCGTTCCGATATCGATTCTGGCGTAGGAGCAGATATCCATTGAATAGCCGTACTGTTCGGCCTTTTCGCACTGAAGCATGCCGACGCCTTTTGCGGCGCTCAACGCCGCATGACTTTCCGGTACGGCGAAGACGACATTGTCGAATCCATAAAATAGTTCGACCGGCACGATGATGGCTACCCAGACCACGAAGGTTCCTCCAGCAGCTTTTTGATGAAGGTTCAGATAGTCATCAGTCAGGATTTTCGTCAGCCGCCTGCCCGATTCGGTCTTCATTAATCCCCTGGTTTCATCTTTTTCTTCAGCCATAACTTAACCATCCTGAACTTTCTGTCCTAAGAAGTTTCCTATTAGAGGTTTGGAAACATCATGATGAACGTATCAATTCTGAAAAGGCCTCGATCCTTGTCCGAAAAGCCTCCACATTGTCCTCATCATCTGTCGCTATTTCGAGTTGAAGAGTAGCGATTTTCTTCTGCTCAAGCATTTTGCTGAGAAAAGGTATTTCCAGATATTCATACTCGCAGAATTTTTCACCGATGAAAATGAGACCGCGGGCATTGCGCTTTTCCATTAACTCATTAAGTGCCTTCAAGCGCTCATCCGATAAATAGAGCAGTGTCGTGCATGGATAGTGTTTCCGGTAAAAATCAGCGTAATAACCAGCGGGATCGCTCATTTCTTGAGGAATATGGCTGTATGACCGGGCTTGAGACGATACATCGTTGCCCACTACTCTCATACCGGCTTGTTCGATGATTGAACACAGGGCATCCGGGGGCGGAAGAATACCCGACACGATTATCCTTCGCCCGTCGGCAATATTTTTCAACTGACTTGATCCAGCCTGACGTATGGCATCCTTCAGCGCGGATAGATAATCTTCTGGCGACATAAGATATCCGTTTTTGATGAGACGAGAAAAATCGGCGTAAGACATCCTTCCTTCGGCAACCAGATTCTCCAATTCCAAAGAAAGTTTTCTTATCATGTTGTATAATTTGACACTGGCGAGGAAACGTTCTGAAGAAAACTTAACGCCGAACGCGCTTTCGATTTCAATGACCAGCTCGCGGATTCTATCGGCTAAGTATCCTGTGGAATCAATCTGTGTTGGAGAAGTCATGGGTACATGAAATTTAAAGAGAGGCAGGGTTTCCCCCCTTTCTTCAAGACCGCACTCAATGATCTCCGGCATATTGCGGAGTGTATCACACGCGTTGTACATGAGAAGTCCGTCTAGGAGTTTACCTTCCTCCGACAGGACAAACTCGATAAGACGTCTGACCACAGAACACGTGAAACTCTGAATATGGCGGTCGCTTTCTTTGAGAATGCGCGCATGTTCTTTTATGTCCCAGAGAACGAAAGGTATCAGTCCTAAGGAATGGAGCAGCTCCAGCGGTGGATAAAGGGGGAAACATCCCACGACTTTTGCGCCATTTGCTTTCGCTTGTCTGATATTTTCAACCATATCGAACATTCATAATCCCAATCTAATGTGGTGTCTCAGAAATATCTACACGGCATGTCATGATGACGCGAAGCCTATAGTCCAGCTATGCTGGAGAGAAACCTTAATGATTGTGAGAAGATACAAGATGTCTCCCACTGGTCGAGATGACAAGGTTTCATTGAAACGCTATAATTTACTATATGATACTATAGCTGCTTTGGTATTTCAAACTTTTTAAATTTTCAGCGCCATGTGTTTAGTTGCTAAATGTTGAATGATTGATATAAAAAATTACATAATTTTATAAAATAAAGTTGCGGCCATTAATATTTGTATGTACAATTAATCTTATGAAAAAATGCCATGAGTAGCAGGAAAATGGTCAGAAAGTGAGTGATATGGAAGGAGCGGTTTTTTTAAATTCTGATATTTTTAAATTTGTTCTTTTGCCTTTAATGATTTTTTCGACGCGTATTTGCGACGTGACGCTCGATACGTTGCGCATTATTTATGTGTCGCGTGGATTAAAAGTCCTGGCCGCATCCATCGGGTTCTTCGAGGTCCTGATCTGGCTGTTTGCCATCACTCAGATTTTTAAGAATTTGACAAATCCTATTTACTATGTCGCGTATGCCGGCGGTTTTGCAATGGGCAATTATATCGGAATTTTGATTGAGGAAAAAATGGCGGTGGGCACTGTCGTGATCCGGACCATCACGCAGAAAGATGCCAGTGTATTGATTAAATGGTTGAAAACGGAGGGATATGGCGTCACACATATTGATGCCCAGGGGGCTTTCGGACCGGTAAAAGTTATTTTCACGATCGTAAAAAGGAAAGACATTGAACACCTCCTGGAAATTATTCGCACGTGCAATCCGCTGGCATTTTATACGATCGAAGATATTCGTTCCTCCAGCAAGGGAGTTTTCCCGATTGTTAAATCCAGGAAGAACAGGTACAAAGAGCCTTAGATTAATAACGTAACAACAAAAGTATTGAATGAAAAATACGTTCCGAATAATTCGTCATGAAGGATAGAGAACATGGAATGTAAAAAAGAAAAAAATCTGGATAGATGCAACTGCACTTATAACCCTTGTAGCAGAAAAGGAATCTGTTGCGACTGTCTCACGTATCATCTGAAAAACAGGGAATTGCCCGCCTGTTGTTTCCCGAAGGATGCGGAAAGAACATACAACCGTTCATTTGAATATTTTTCGGAACTGGTATCGAATAATAAGATTTGAATTAAATGATCAATGGACGTCCGTTTAAAGAGTTAAAAGGTGAAAAAACTGTCATCCAGCAGCACATTTCTTCTTAAGCGAATATTTCCGGTTTTCTGGTTCGGATTTATAGTATATTTTGTATCGATGGCATTATTTGCCGAGTCAAAAGGTCTTCACTCCAGCGATATGGTCGTGGTATTGGTTACAGCTGTTTTCATGGCATTAGTCGGCTATGTACTCATGAAACATTTGGTATTTGATTTGGTGGACGAGGTATACGACGAAGGGTCATCGCTGCTTTTTAAAAATAACGGGAAATCTGTTCGGGTGAACTTAACCGATATCAAGAACGTCAGCTATACGGTGATCATCAATCCTCCCCGGGTTACATTAAGCCTGCGCTGCAAGACAGAATTCGGTGATGAGCTTGCCTTCTCTCCGCCCGGCAGCATTATTCCATTCAAAAAAAATAAAGACATAGTGGAATTGATCGATCGTATTGACAGGGCGAGAGGAAATTAAAGGCTTCTTGAAAATGAAACTATTACGATACATCTGGGCGCTGCCTAATACTCTGTTGGATCTGATTTTTGTTCCATTTGTACTGTTTACACGGGGGAAGATGGAAATAATCGACGGCGTTCTGGAAATTCACGGCGGATTTGTTACCTGGTTTCTTAAATATGGTCTCCCTATTCGCGGATATCTCGGCGCTTTGACACTGGGACATGTGATTTTGGGATGTAACGAGAAGTTTCTATCTGACCATCGCCGTCATGAACACGCGCATGTAAAGCAATATGAAATTCTTGGACCGATATTTTTGCCGGTTTATCTGGCGGCATCAATCTGGGCTTTTATCAAGGGCAGGGGAGCGTATCGGGGAAATTATCTCGAAAGGAAAGCGAGAGAACAGGAATTATTAGTAAAGTAGATAGGATCTCTTATAATGAGCGCCATTCTTTGGGAAGACTACTGACCGAAAATAGAGTGACTGGATTTTTTCCGTCCAACTCGACGGTGGCTTTTAAAATAATAAAAGATTATTAAAAAATCATTGATAATAATTTCATACAATTTATAAAAGTTAAACTGATGTGATTTCATAAAGCAATTTACTGCACAATATCATCCGGGAACATTACTTGAAGATGAAGATCAAAATTTTAAATTGAAAAATATGAATCTGACAATATGAATAAGTATGATGTTATCACAATAAACTACTTGAACCAATTTTCCAACCATTCATGGTTATTTGATAACGTTATTGTATTATTTGATAATGTATTTATAAAGGGATCAGTCCTAGTAACTATACTATGGTGGCTATGGTTTAAAAAGGATGAAAATCAATTTAATAACCGTAAATATATAATTTCAACTCTGTTCGGTTGCATTATCGCAATAGTGTCGGCAAGAAGTTTGGTATTATTGTTACCATTCCGTTTCAGGCCTTTACATGAAAAAAGCTTGGATTTTTTACCTCCATGTGGGTTGTCAATTACGACTTTGGATGGATGGAGCTCGTTCCCAAGTGATCATGCCATATTATTTTTCTCTCTTTCTGCAGGTCTTTTTTTTATTTCGAAAAAGGTCGGGGTATTTGCACTTTTATACACGACATTTTTTATTGCATTTACACGAATGTATTTAGGACTGCATTACCCCACTGACATAATTGCGGGCGCAATTATCGGAGCTGCAATTGTCTTAATCGTAAATACCTGTCTCGTCAAAGTCAAAAGCATACAGTCGGTTGTCAATTTGTCTTATTCCAGACCTCATTTGTTTTATCCGCTGTTTTTTCTTTTTACATATCAGCTCGCCGATATGTTTAACGCCAGCAGAAAATTTATTTCTGGAGTGTTTACAATAATTCAGAGGATTGTCCTCTAATGATTTTTTCGGTAAAATAATGTAATGAAACTTTTTAATAAAAACATTACCTTTTTATTAATGTTATTGATTCCCGTAATCACGGCTTGTGCGGTAAAAGATGCAAAAAAATTTCTGGTCGGTGGTCCTTGCGATTATAAGGAAATAGAAGGAACTGCCGTTATTACTTCCATTGATGATGCGCATTCTGATGATTATAATTGTCGCAAACGACCTGTAAAGGTATCTTTTGTTTTTACTCCGGATGATTCAAGCGCCAAAGGCAAATATCTTTTTCCCAATGTTTCTGATGGCAGGCAAAATATTAGATTGAGCGGAGGATTAAATCCCCCGAAAGATTATATGAAGATTAAGGGAATTATTGTTGGTACATCTCATAAGTGTGTAAGAAAGGAAATTATAAAAGGGACATGCACGCCTGTATTGTATGAATTTCCGGGAATCGATTTTTCCGGCTATGCAGAGCATTGCTGGTAAACTTTATGGGAAGAGAAATTAAACATTTCAAATTAATATCAAAGACCATTCCATTCTGGGGCAAGTATTTCCGCATTGCCGTGAAGATTCCTCTTCTTGGAAAAATGACCGGAGCGGCAAATAAAGCGTTGGGGCGGCTATTACCCCATCTTTCATTTCTTGGTTTCCGCAAGGAAGCATCGTACGAAAATGCCATTTGGAATTGGGAAATATTTCTTAAACTGATTGGCGCGGACTGTGACGCCGAAACAACATCTGCTCAATCAAAAACTTATCATATTAAGAAATGTCCTGCCGGACACTGCCGTTTGGAACATCTTGATGCCTGCAAGGTGACCATGGAGCTTGATAACAGCCTTGTGGAAAACTCCGGAGCAACGTTGATAGTGGACAAGCGATTTCCCATTGATGGCATTTGCGTAGAGAGGGTTGTTTCCAAAAATGCAGTCAAAAATTAAAAGCAAAACCGTTCTTTGATGCTTGCTGAAAATGGGGGAACATTATATGTAAATGCTAAAAGTTTTTCTTAGCTTTTTTTTTCAATTTCCCCAAAGTCTTTTGAAACATACAGAACTGGCAAATCTTATCATTATGGAGGCAGATTCAATGAAAAAAACAGGAAAGATTATTCAGAACGGCATCATATATTCTCTTATTGTTCTAATGACCGCTGTGCTGATACTGGCAACCATCGAACTTGGATACTATATTTTCAAGTATGTGATTGAATCTGATTATGCCATTATAGACCTCAATCAGCTTATGGAGCTCTTCGGGGTCTTCATGCTGGTTCTTATCGGAATTGAGCTTCTGGACACCATAAAGGTTTACCTGAAGGAAAATGTCATGCACGTAGAAGTGGTTGTCCTGGTTGCCATTATCGCTGTTGCCAGAAAGGTTGTGGTGCTTAAAATAGAAGAGATTGACGGCATGAAGATCATAGGAGTTGCTTTTGTTATTGTGGCTTTGGCTGTTGCGTATTACTTCATAAAGAAATCCGGTCTGATGAGCTGTTCATTTGACGAAAAAGAGAAAGACAAGATCGTGGAACAAGAAAAATGAGAAAAAAAGATGTTTAAATGCAATGACGATGCATTGAATCTTTATGCTATAAGGTTAATTACGGGAAATTATGGAAGTTGAATGAAGTGAAGCAAGTTTTAAAAAATCATTTATGAGAGATTGAAAGTATAGAATGTTATCTTAATATTAAAACGATATGACAACCCACATAAAATATTTATATAAATTTTCGTGCATGATTTTATTTTCTGTCTTCATCTTAACATTTTCTTCAATTCCTGCTTTTGCGTCTGAGGCTTCACGCCTGTTTAATATCGGCAATATGAGTCATGATATTATGATGTTAATAGCCTATGTTCTTCTGGCTTTGGCGTTTTCTTTTCTATGTTCGATAGCGGAAGCTGTTTTATTAAGTATTACGCCTTCATATATCGAGGAACAGAAAGAAAAAAAACCGAAACGGGCGGCCCTGTTGAAGCGACTGAAACAGGACAATGTGGATCGATCCCTTGCGGCAATTTTGACACTGAACACTATTGCACATACGGTTGGGGCAATCGGGGCGGGAGCCAAGGCTACGGTCGTGTTTGGAAGCGCATGGTTTGGAGTCTTCTCGGCGGTTATGACATTGATGATACTTTTTCTTTCAGAAATCGTTCCCAAAACCATTGGCGCCATCTACTGGCCAAAGCTCGTTGGCGCTACGGTTGTTTTT
>ENA-ORXD01002852-ORXD01002852.1-sediment-metagenome-genome-assembly--contig:-NODE-2852-length-10745-cov-3.156168_pt1 | contig 10745 bp, 10 predicted proteins | sample MGYA00237862_ERZ511471 | MGnify/ENA metagenome assembly ERZ511471 | reverse complement strand
CAGATAGTTGACGATCAAATAAGTAAAAGGCGTCGCCACCGCTTCATAAATGGACTTAAAAAGCCACTGGGTAATGATTAATTTCATCAATATCGTGAAGGGAATTATGCCATAGAAAGCCAAAGTAATGAAAATACCCGAATCAATCAGTTGGCCGATAAGCGTGGAGCCGATCAGGCGAGACCAGAGATACCGGCCGCTGGTCAAAATCTTCATTTTGGCCAGCACAAAGGAATTGAGAAATTCGCCGCAAAGATAGGCCAGAAAAGACGCCACAAGCAGCCGTGGGGTGAAACCCAGGATGGCGGCATAAGCATTTTGAGCGGCCGCCGGCGAGTCCAGTGTGCCGATCTGCCAGAAGGGCGCCGCCGGCAGTTGGATACTGATCCAGATGGCAACGACCGCCAGCAGATTACAGAAAAAACCGATCCAGATTACCCGGCGGGCACGGGCATAGCCGTAAACTTCAGTGAGGATATCGCCGAAAATGTAAGAAACTGGGAAAATGATAATTGCCGCCGGCAGAATCAGCGAGCCGACAGAAATAATCTTCACCGCGATAATATTGGCGATAATCAGGCTCGTGACGAAAATTGCTGCAATCAGCGGAAACCAGCGGTGTTGTTTTTTTTCCGTGTTAACTTTAACCATTATACCCTCTATCCTGCCGGTTTATTACTTCAGTAATTAAACGTCTAGCAGGCTTATAAAAATAGCAAGAATGCGAGGAGATTTATTTCTATTTTCAAAATTCCCCCTGCCTGTGCTAGGGCAGACAGGCTCAATCTCCCTTTGGGAAAAGGATGCTTATAATATTTAAACATTTAATTGCCGAGTAATAATTATTTTCTGTATTCGGCATCCACTGTTATGCCGATTCCACCCCGCACGGAAAATGCCGCGCTCACCTTGCACCAGCGCGGCCGCAAAGCGGCAACCAGATCATCGAGGATCATATTGGTAACATGTTCGTGAAAAACACCCTGGTTGCGGAAGGACCACAGATATAATTTCAGCGATTTCGATTCAATAATGCTCTGATCCGGGATATATTGTATTTTGATTTTGGCATAATCAGGCTGACCGGTCATCGGGCAGACGCAGGTAAATTCTTCTGTCTCCAGGGTCACCGTGTAGTTGCGGCCGGGGTGATGATTAGGAAATACTTCAAGCTTTTTCATTGGTTGTGCAGCTTTACCCAAGAGCGTCAGCCCTGCCAAATCAGTTTTCCTGGTTCCCTTTTTCATGTTTTTTCTTTCCCTAAAAAACGTCGTTTCCGTTTACCGAAAGTGGAAGATAATATCAAGAACATTCATCAATATTAATATTTGTCGGATAAGCTGAAAAATTTCCCTGGTGTCGCCGTTTTTGTGCTAAATTATGCAAAACAAACCAATAAAGGAGAATTTAAGATCATGGCGGAAACAAAAACAAATATTCCCGAAAATACCTGGAAGTGCAGTAATTGCGGCAATACCCTGGTTGCTCCAACCCCGCCGGAAACCTGTCCGGTCTGCCGGCAAAAATGCGCTTTCCTGAACGTCACCTGCTACGAACCGGACTGCGGGTTTACCGGCATGGATAAAAGATTGAGATAGCAAGGGCTGATAAGGCTTTAAGGCGTTGGACAATAAAATGCGCCTACTATTTATTTCAATTACGCCTTGCTATTTGCAGTCTTCAAGTTTAAACTTTCATTGTCTGATCGATTACTTTGGAGAGGTCTTTTATGAAGAGCTTAAAAGTGGAAAACCTTGCCGTTGATTACGCCCCGGCGGCGACCAGAAAATATAATTATCCTTTGCTTTTTGTGCACGGCGCCGGCGGTTCTAGTGTCTATCTGAAAAATTATCTGGAATTCTTCGCCGCGGCAGGCTGGGATTGTTATGCCCTCAATCTGCGCGGCCACGGCGCCAGCGCTCCGGACCCTAAAATAGGCGTTTTGACGCTGGAAGACTACGCTGCGGATGTCAACAAAGTACGCACGGCCTCGGGCATTGAAGATTGCGTGCTCATCGGACACAGCATGGGCGGCCTGATTGCTCAAAAAGTAACAGAAAGTTCCCCGAAAATCAAAGCTCTGATTTTGATTGCCAGCGCTCCGCCTCAAGGCATCAAGCTGGAATTTAAAAAAGACTTTACCCTCATCAAGATTATCCTGCGGGGAATCTGGCTCACCATTCGAAAAAAGCCACTCATTCCCAATTATGCCATTACCTGCAAAACCGCCCTGAACAATATCGATCCCTCACAACGCAGAGAGGCATTTCAAATCTTCGGTCCGGAATCCATGGTCGCGGGCAATCAGGTCGGCCGCGGCTATTTTATTGATGTAAACAAAATAACCTGTCCGAAACTTGTTATCGGCTGCAAAAAGGATAATCTGGTTCTGGAAAGCGTGGCGGCCAAGCTGGCCAAGCTGATTAAGGCCGATAAATACATCGCTTATGACCAATTCGCGCATATGATTATGATCGAAAAAGGCTGGGAGAAGTCGGCGGAGGATATGCGGGATTGGCTCGCGACGGCCGTAAAAAATTGAAAGCACCTGATTTTTAGAGTTTCTTTTTGCCGCAAACGGGAGTGGACAGGCATTTTCCAACTCCTGCCTGATTAAATTAATCATGAAGATTATTGGTTTGTTGATAATAATTCGGCGTGGCGGAGGAAAGAAGGTCTTATTTGATTGACAAGAAGGCCGTTTTTACCTAATGTATAAAATATGTTTCAAAATAATAACTTAAAAGAGGCAAGCATGGCGGTACGTGACATTTATATCACCGAATTTGATATGGATCGTTTGACGTCTATGATCGAAGGGGCTCAAACAGGCGCTAAAAGAAATAAAGAGCATCTGGCAGAGTTGGAAAAAGAGTTGCTGCGGGGAAAACTAGTCAGCCCAGACGAGATTCCCCGTGATGTTATTACGATGAATTCCAAGGTAAGCGTCCTCGATCTGGAAACAGGGGAGGAGACTACCTATACTTTGGTGTTTCCCGCCGACGCCGATATTTCCCGCCATAAACTTTCCATTTTGGCCCCTCTGGGTACGGCCTTGCTCGGGTATCGCAAAAACGACATTATTGAATGGAAAATGCCGTCCGGCGCCAAAAAAATAAAAGTGATCGACATCCTTTATCAACCGGAAGCTGCCGGCCAATTCGACCTATAGCAGACAGGTAACCCCCTGCTTTCTTCCTCAATTAGCTTTCCATTTGCTTTTTCAAAAATCAACTTCCGGCCCGGCGTCTAAGGGGCTCGAATGACGAATATCCGCAAATAAAAAAAGATGAGGCTTCAGCAGGGTCGATCAACGGGCTACTCTGATCCATTAAAAAATTTTTCCACCATTTTAAAACTGCAATCAATACTTTTTTTGAGATCTTTACAGCCATTTTTATAAGCTGTCAACCATGCCGAAATATCTTTGCCGGCAATCCTGTTCATTTTTTCATGGAATGTCTTCATGGCAACAAAATTATTGTCAAAAGCTGTATTATTGAAAGCAATCATTTGTTCGATGCTTTGCCTTTTCTCCATTATTTGTCTCCTTTCTCAAATTTAGATTGCTGTCTTTGCTTTCTTCCTCCTGCATAGACATCTTTACAATTCGTTTCAGCTCTTCTGCCGGCAATGGCAGTGCATGAAGCTTAGTTTTTGCGCAATGGCACCGGAAATTTGCATTCCGGCAACTGAGAGCGCCTGCTTTTATAAGTTTGTTTGTGCCGTCATCATAATTTTCTGCCTCAACCAATATTTGTCGGTGGCAGGGAAAGGGGCAGGTGAATGAAAAAATCATGATCAAGTATCTCCTTTTATCCACCGCCGGCGGAGATTTGCTGGTCTCCGCCGGCTACTCTCCTTTATCTATTTCCGCTGGTCGGATTTGATAACAGAAAGTAAAGCGGCAGGGAAATAATCTTGCTGACTCAAGCGCAGAGCAATAACGGGGAGAAGACTTCCAGGTGATTAACTTGGATGACCGCCGACTTACTTTTCCGCTTTTGCTTTTGCCGTCTCGGTTTTTCCGCTTTTTTCTTCCTTTGGTTCCGGCAAGCCGCAAGCCTGAGCAATCTGGGCCCATTCACTCTGGATAATTTCGCCGCAAGATTTGATATATTCCGCGGTCAGTTCCTGGCATTCCTTCAGCGTCTCCGCCGGACGATTATTCTGCTGAGTGCGGTTTCTTCTTAAGATATCCATCATCTTCAAAGCATAATCAAACCAGGCCAGGCCCAAATTATTCTGCTCTTTCACGGCGATCGCGATAATTTTCGGCAGCTGACCGTTCCATCCCTTGACGATGTCATTTGGCTGGAGTGACCACATTTTCATTATCTCTGCGGCCGGCCATGGTTTGCCACTTTCTTTTTGATCATCAGATTTGCCCAATGTTTTGCTGATCATGTCCAGCCAGGAATTGGATGTTTTCTGGAAAAAGTCGAACGCTGCCGCGTTTATTTCTTTGGCGCCGGACGGGTTTAGAGAAAAGTTATTCATAATTCGCTCCTCCTTGTTTCTTTGATTATAATTTTGATTTTATAATGACAGAGAGCAAATGAGAAGGCAATGTCAACAGATTTTCAGGATTGTATCAGGCTAAAACTGGTATTTTCAGGAAGCATTCTCGGTCAGCGAAAGGAGATAGGCTCTTAAATTTGTTTTCTTGTGGGTAATTCGCAACTTCCGGCGGATATTGTTTTTATGGAATTCAATGGCGCGTTGTGAGCAATTAAGCAGCAGTGCAATCTCCTTGGCGGACTTGCCATTTTGTACCAGATGAGATACCTCGATTTCCCGCGGTGTAAAATTGGTGTGTATTTTCTTTAACTTATGCAGAAGTAGAGAGGAAAAATCTTTCAGGTTGGCGGCGATGGTATTTACATATTCCTTTTGGCTTGCCGCTAAAGGAGTTTTTTGCAGCTTTTCGAGATAGGGAAAGACCAACTCACGCAGGTTGTCCAGGAATATGAGCTCCATTTCTTGTTTTTCTTTCTCGCGATTTTCCAGCAGAACCCTCAAGGCGGTGTTGGCATCCTGCAGCCGGCCAGATTCAGCGAAAAGCAGATTTTCCTGCTCCTTTAATTTCTCGACGTAATTTGCCAGCTCCTCTGTCCTTTCCAGCACGTTTAGTTCCAAGAGATTCTGGACCTTTTTTAGCTTCTCTTCCGCCTGCTTGCGTACGGTGATTTCGCGGGCACTTGTCCGGTGTCCGATATTATTGCCTTTTTCATCATAGATGGGCTGCCACGCTAAGCTGATCCATTTCTTTTGGCCATTCTTGCAATTTACGCGGCATTCAATGTCTTTGTAGCTTGATCCCTGCAATGCTTCCTGAAATAATTGTCCCATTCTCGCGCGGTCCGCTTCGTCGGTAACGGTTAACGGAAAACCGGTCATCTGCGAACATTCTTCTGCCGTGTAACCGAGAAGATCGACAACCTGCGGATTGATCCAGCGTATTTTCCCGTCCTTTCCGAACCAGATTTCACAATCCGGAGCATAATTGGCAATAGACCGGAATTGCTGCTCGTTTTGCTCAAGCTTCTCATGGAGCTGCTTTAACTCGGTAATGTCCACAATATTCCCAAGGACCTTTTTTATCTTCCCCTCTATTATTAATGCTTCTGCGGTAAGGCGCACCCAAAGACACCTTCCCCTGGCGGAAGTAAAGGGCAATTCCAGATCAAAAGGCTCACCATAATTGGCACAGCGCTGGAAGGCGGCCTCCACTGCCGACCGATCTTCCGGGCGATAACATTGCAGGGCTTGTTCAATATTTCTCAGTGCCCCCGGCAATACTTCGCCGGGCTCAAAGTCGTGAATCAGGCAGGCTTCCTTTGTCCAAGTTATGTTGTCTGCCTCCAAATCCCACATCCAACCGCCGATTTTGGTTAATCGCCTGATGGATTTCAAGATTTGTTTAGTCCTGATCAGGTCCTCTCCCTGCACAGCAAGGGAATCGGGAGCAGTCTTTTTTCTGCGCAGTCGTTTTTCCGTACTTTGACGCATTCCTTTACCTTTTCTTCAGCGCGGTGATGAAACGAACTGAACTTTTGATTTTTCTCTTTTTTATGATTTTTGAGAGGGCTGTTGGTGATTCGTTTTCGTTACGCTTATAAATGCAATTTATCTACGAACAAAGTCAAGAAGATTTTTGCGTGCCGCCGGGGAGTCGAATAAATGAAGAAAGTTCGGCCAAAGCGGAAAAATTCATTATTGATAACATAAAAATGATCGATCAAGTTTGGACCTGATTTAATTTTTTTCCATTGTTTTCAAAAAGACGATACCCGGCCACTGCTCCATGACATGGGATAAACGCCATTCGCTCAGCGCCAGATAAACCAGATTGCCTTCCGTATCCGTCGCCAGATTGGCGTGGTTTTTTTTCTGGAAATCCTCCAGCTTTTTGGTATCCTCCGCAGTCACCCAGCGGGCGGCGGTGTAATCAGCTTTTTCGTAATCGGCGTAAACGCTGTATTCGTCTTGGAGCCGGGCCATCGTGACATCAAACTGCAGTGCCCCCACCGCGCCGAGAATATTATCCGAGCCCCAAAGCGGCTTGAAGACCTGGATGGCCCCTTCTTCGGAAAGCTGAATCAGTCCTTTTTGCAGATGCTTAAGGCGCAGCGGGTCTTTTAGGCGGACGCGGCAAAAATGCTCCGGTGCAAAATGGGGAATACCGGTGAACTTCAGCGGCTCTTTGAGGGAAAAAGTATCGCCGATTTTGATGGTGCCATGATTATGGATGCCGATAATGTCGCCCGGATACGCCTCTTCAATGTTGGTGCGGTCCTGCGCCATAAAAATTGTGGCATTGGCTAAACTGACTTCTTTGCCGATGCGATGCTGCTGCACTTTCATCCCGCGCCGGAATTTACCCGAACAGATGCGCAAAAAGGCGATGCGATCCCGATGCGCCGGATCCATATTGGCCTGGATTTTAAAAACAAAACCGGAGAAGTCATCTTCATCCGGCATCACTTGGCGGGTCGTCGTCGGCCGCGGCATGGGGGCCGGCGCAATTTCCACAAATGCATCCAGCAGTTCCTTCACGCCGAAATTGTTAATGGCGCTGCCGAAGAAAACAGGCGTCTGGCCGGCTTTCCGATATTCTTTATGGTCAAAGGGATTGGCCGCCCCGGCCAGCAGTTTTATTTCCTCTCTCATTTCCGCCGCCTGGCTTTCGAGCAGTTCATCGAGCACCGGATCAGATAAATCATGGATCAACAAGCCTTCGTCCGAACGTGTGGATTTCCCGGGCATAAACAGATGCAGGGTCTGATCGTAAATGTTATAGACGCCCTTAAAGCGCTTGCCCATGCCGATCGGCCAGGAAAGAGGCGCGCATTCGATTTGCAGTTTATCTTCAATATCGGCCAGAATATCCAGCGGCGACAGGCAGTCGCGGTCCAGTTTGTTGATGAAAGTAATGATGGGCGTATTGCGCAGGCGGCAGACCTCCATCAGTTTCTGTGTTTGCGTCTCCACCCCTTTGGCGCCGTCGATGACCATCAGCGCGCTGTCGACCGCGGTCAGCACCCGGTAAGTGTCTTCGGAAAAGTCCTGATGGCCGGGTGTGTCTAAAAGGTTAATATCGCAGCCGGCATATTCAAATTTCATGACGGAAGAAGTGACGGAAATGCCGCGCTCTTTTTCAATGGACATCCAATCGCTCAGGGCATGCCGGGATGCCTTGCGGGCCTTGACCGCGCCGGCCATTTGGATGGCCCCGCCGAAAAGCAGCAGCTTTTCGGTCAGCGTTGTTTTGCCAGCGTCGGGATGGCTGATGATGCCGAAGGTCCGACGGCGTTCAATTTCTCTTTGTAGTTGTTTGCTCAAAATATTCCTTTGTTCTGTTAAATAAGGAAGCTGATTTAAGATCCGTCCTTCCTGAATTACTGCAAATAGTACCTCCCGTCAAAAGGCAAACAGAAAACTATTTATTCAAAAATAATGCTCTGAATTTCCTCTTTACGGACAGGCACATTGATTATGCTTCCATTTAACAGTTTAACTTTCATTTGCTTGTCTGAACCGGCCGCGCCTGCCGCAACAACTTCAACCATTTTATATTTCCGGGCATCCGTCAGCCAGAGATTTTGTTTTCCTTTGTATCCCAGATCAATTTTGACGATGCCGTGAGAACTGATGCCCCCCAGAATCTCTTCGCCGTTGACCATCTCGAATTTCAGGACGGGAAGTTTTGTCCCTCCTCCTGTCATATAGCTTTCCCCGGTCACGGGCTTAATTCGTTTGATATCCTTCAACTGAAGTTTAAAATACGATCCTGATTTACTGAGGCAAGAAATTTGATCAGCGTTTTGGTATGCGGTCAGCACGCCGACAACCTCTGTGCCGTCATTTTCAATCGCCCGGACATTGGCCCCAATTTCGAAGCCGGCGGCAAAAACTTCTGTCGTCAGGGCAAAAAACAAAATAACTGCGGCTAACATCTGTTTTCTCATAAGATCCTCCTTTGATTTGTTATTTGTTTAATTATCCAATACCTGGCCTGAAGAGTAAAAGGCGCCTTATAATATCTCGGTTGAGCAAAATGTTGCTTAATTTTAGCATAATTTTTTAATTGGACGTCAAAATCAGCGTCATGATCGATAAAAATCATTTGTGCTTCGCTGTCGAATAAACGAAGGAATTGTCTGTTTGCTCTTCTTTGATCAAGCCTTGCTGCTTCAATTCCAGCAAGTGCACATAGGTTTCGTTCAGGGCCAGGAATTTATCAAAATCCGGCAAATTGGGCCCAAAAATTTCCTGCGCCACCGTAAAAGCATTCTTCGGTTGGGCACTCAGGCAATTGAGGATCAACTGCGTTCTTTCTTCATGGTGCAGGTGCAGCTCGCGGAGGCGTGCGCGAAGATCACGGAAATCGGGACCATGGCAGGGATAAACCTTCCGGACGGGCAGATGCTCCAGCGACTTTAACGATGCCAGAAAACTGTGCAGCGGCCGGAAGCTTTCATCAAATATATCCGGGCTCAGGTTGGGAGTTATTTCGGGCAGCACCGTGTCCCCGGAAAGCAGAAAACCTTCCTGCGGGAAATAATAGCACATATGGCCGTTGGAGTGCCCCGGTGTAAAAAGCGCTTTAAATTGCCGGCCGCCAAATTCCCTGACGGCATCCGGGGGCAATAAATCATCGCCCTTAAAAGGAATCACCATCTGGGGCATGCTGTTGAATACCGTGATTAAACCGTCGACTTCCGATGGGGTCAGACCATGCCTAAGATAAAATTTCTTCATCTGCGCGGCCACTAAATTCGGCTGGGAATAATTGCGTTCGGCGGCCGCGGCGGCCGCCGAAAGATGAATGGTTGCATCGGACTTTCGTTTAATCAGACCGGCCATGCCGTGATGATCCAGATGAGCGTGGGTGATATAAATATCCTTTACCTCTTCGAGGCGTCTTCCTATGCTTTCCAGGTCTTTTTCCAGTTCGAGATAAGCATTGCCGATATTTAAACCGGTATCAAACAGAGCGACTTTTTGCCCGGAAATCAGCGCATAAATATGCACATGCTGAAGCCGGAAAGGCATGGGCAGCGTAATGCGGTAAAAGTTGTCAAGAATTTTATCGAGCATATGCGGTTTTCCTTTTGCTGTGTTCAAAGACGAGTGGCTGCGTATCAGTTAAATGTCGCGCTGGCTTTTCTGCTGGGCTGCCCTACGAGACGGGTCCAGCTCCATTTTCCGCAGCCGGACGCTCTGGGGCGTAATTTCCACCAGTTCATCTTCGGCAATAAATTCGATGGCCTGATCCAGAGATAAAATGCGCGGCGGCCGCAAAATTACTGTACTGTCGGAAGTCGAGGCGCGCATATTTGTCAGCTTCTTTTCTTTGACAATGTTGACGTTAAGATCGCTGCTGCGGTTGCGTTCGCCGACGATCATGCCGGTATAAACCTGCGTGCCGACGGGAACCATCATTTCTCCCCGGTCTTCCATGGCATAACTGGCATAAGAAGTCACCCGGCCGGGCCGATCCGCAACCAGCACCCCCGTCATCCGCTGGGGGATCGGACCTGCCCAGGGCGCGTAATCCTCCAATAATGAATTCATGACGCCGCCGCCTTTCGTTTCCGTTAAAAATTGACTGAGAAAGCCGATCAGGCCGCGCGAAGGGATAAGAAATTCCATGCTGACGCGGCCGCTGCCTTTATTGACGAGGCTTTCCAGGCGGCCTTTTCTGCCGGACAGTTTTTCCGTAATTTTGCCGACATACTCTTCCGGTATATCCAGAAAAAGCCTTTCCACCGGTTCCAGTATTTTGCCCTTTTCTTCCTTGGTGATCACCCGTGGCTGCGAAACCATCAGTTCATAGCCTTCCCGGCGCATCGTTTCGATCAAAACGGCCATTTGCAGTTCGCCGCGGCCGCAGACTTCAAACGCGTCTGTTCGGGACAATTTCTTGATTCTAATGGCGACGTTGCGCAAAGCTTCCTTTTCCAGCCGCTCCAGCAGATGGCGGGAGGTCAGAAATTTTCCTTCCGTGCCGGCAAAAGGGCCGTCGTTGACATAAAAGATCATCGAAACAGTGGGTTCATCAACTAAAAGACGGGCCAGCGGCTGCGGATCGGTTAAGGAAGAAATCGTATCGCCGATTTTTACGTTGTCCACACCGGCCAGGGCGATAATATCGCCGGCTTCGGCGCTGGTGACCGGTTTTTTCGTCAGGCCATAAAAAGTATAAAGGGCGGAAAACTTTATATTCGGTATTATTTTAT
>ENA-ORXD01002849-ORXD01002849.1-sediment-metagenome-genome-assembly--contig:-NODE-2849-length-10761-cov-3.488487_pt1 | contig 10761 bp, 8 predicted proteins | sample MGYA00237862_ERZ511471 | MGnify/ENA metagenome assembly ERZ511471 | reverse complement strand
ACCACTCGAACATGAAGCCATTGATGCCATGCACTCCCATTTTAACGCTGCCCATATGTTGCTCGATATCCCTCTCGATCACTTGCTCATTGGGTTCATCATGGTAGCGAATCACGTTGGACTCAAATGTTCGATAGAGCCTGCCCATGGTGGAGGTAATGGCATTTGATTCGGTATCCCTGGCCCAAATTCTATGCCGGCCAAATGCATCGCACCACTTTGGGAACTCGGTTTCGGGAACGTACAACCCCGGCGCCCAGAACAGGCAGATATCATCCGGCATGGACTCAACGCACTCTTTCAAGAATTCGGGGTCCTTCTCCAACGGCGGTTGCCGGAAAGCGCGGATTCCCAATACAATTTCCGGATTGACTTTACGGACAGCTTCATAGATCTGATTCAGAAGCCACAAATTGGCTTTATGCTTGGCTTCACCAGGTGTTTTGGTGGTATCGTGCCAGTGTTTCTTGCACCCATCACATTCACAGAACCAGAAACCTTCTTCACTCTCTTCAAGAGTGTAGCCGTCAAAACCCAGCTCGGCAATATGCACCATACTGTCAAGGATATATTGAACAGTGCCTGGATAACTCAAGCACAGTGAATCGAAATCGTTCATGAATTTGCCTGTTTTCGGCGGTTTCATACGCGCTTCTGGATGAGCAATGCTGTAGGCGCCATTGTAGGAATTTAACCCAACATAGGCGAATACCTTCACTTCATGTTTGTGAGCAAGTTCAATTAATTTCAGCAGATAGGGTTCTTCAAGATTTTGGTGGGTGAATCGTACGGTTAACCAGCGGCGGTTTTCCGCGTTCCATATCTTGATTGGCACATTGTGGAAAACCGTTTCAGGGTATTTTTCCAATTCAAATGGCCAATAACCGTACATCAGTAGGTTGAATTGATTGATCTTATTATCCAGGCAAATGTTGAGGTATTCAACCCACTCGTCAAAGCCCCATAATTGGCTGTCAAAACCAATGCGTCCATAACCTGCATACCAAGAAAAGGTGGGGGCAATAGCCCGCACAGGCAGCGATGGCCAGTCAGTTATTTCACAACAAGGCAGCCTAAATACATCGCCATCCTTTTTCAGAAGCTGTTTTACACTGGTAATGCCGTTGATGAAACCGGCTTTTTTTTCATACCTTAAAGTGACTGCGTCTTTTGTTATAACTAGATTGTATCCTTGCGCTTTGAACAATTCCTTGTTCTCTGCTTCGATGCCATTGAGATCCGCCATAATTTCCAATTTCATGAATCCATCTTGTCCGCTGCAATCTTTGCAGATATCGATTTCTTGATAATTCCAAAATCGCAGCTTGGCGATATCCAGCAGCAGTTCTACATCTTGCACTTTTTCGGTCGGTGTAAAACAAATCTTGCGAAAAGCTTGTGAAAAAGCATCATCGTCGCGTAAAACCTTGGGTTCCGGTAACAAGTTGATCATTTTCACTCCTTTCAACCATCAACACATTTGATGGTTGGGCGAAGAGGCTTGCTCTTCGCCCTTTCCATTCATTATTTTATCCATTGATGGATGAATCAATGGAATTCTACAGCCAACTCCAGGTCTGCCAGTCATATTCTGCAATGTTGGCAGGTGTGATCTTTTCAGGTTGAGGTAGTTCATATACCAAAGGTACTTCTTCACCCAACACCAATGTTTTATACATCGCATCCGTGGCCTGATAACCCAGAACAACGGGGTCCTGCAGAACTTCACCAATCCAGGCTTCATTGCCTTCGGCAATGTAGGTCAGCACTTCAACAGCGCCTGCGATACCGATGAATTTGATCTCAGTGCGATTGGCAGCGACGGCAGCGTTGTAAGCACCGCGCACTTCCGCATCGTTGTGGCCGGAAACTACATCAATAACGGATTCTCTCTGCAGAACATTTTCCACCAAGCTCTGGGCGGAATCAGCGCTGCCGGCGCCTACATCACCTTCCACAATGATTTTGGCATTTGGGAATGCTGCCAGGATCGTCTCGGAGAAACCATCCACACGGTCTTGGGCAACTTGGCCAGAAGTCGGGCGTGAAACGAACAGGGCTATCGGGTCGTCCTTGCCGAGCATCTTCAGGTAATCTACCGCGATTTCACCGGCGGCAACACCCAGGGCTTTCATGTCATGACCAACAAAGGTTTCCCAGACAATATCCTCATCACTGGCTGGCTGCTGTGCGTAGTCGCCAATCACGAAGGGAATACCCTGAGCAACATACTGCTTCATGGTTGGAATTGCAGAGTTCGGGTCTGCCGGGAAGAGGATGATGCCCTTGGCGCCAGCTGTGACCAGGTTGTCAATGTTGTTCAACATTGTCTGGACATCAGAGCGGGAATCCTCAAACTGGAATTCAAAATTCGCATCAGGATGATCTTTCACATATTGCATGCATCCATCCTGCGCACCCAGGAACCATGTATATGCCGTCATTTCCATGATCGACACGCCAATTTTGATGGGTTCTTCGGCAGCCGGTTCTTCGACAACCTCTTCTTCCACTGCGGGTTCTTCAGCAGCCGGTTCTTCTGCCACAGGCGCTTCTGCTGCAGGCTGGCAGGCAACGAATAACATGCTGGCCAGAACAAGCATTGAAACCAAAAGCATTAGTTTCTTAGTCATTTTTTATTCTCCTTTATTTTATTGGTTTTGACTCTTAAAAATAAACGACAATTCTTTTCTTGACTTCACCTCCTTATGATTCTTCAACAACAGATGTTTTTTTTCCGAATGATTCTTTGTAACCACATGAATCACGGATGATGATTTCCATCGGCAGCTTAATCAATTGTCTTGGTTTCGCATTGCCGTTGGTTATGCGATCCATTAATAAACCTGTGGAAACACGGCCCAACTCGTACCACGAAGTGCTGGTGGATGTCAGTGCTGGATTCAACAGGTCTCCATATTCAACATCATCGAATGAGACCAAGGCGATCTCCTCAGGTACTTTCCTTCCTTGATTTTTTAGAACGATGAGAGCACCCATGCTCATCGAGTTGTTAAAACCAAAGATAGCTGTCCATTTGGCTTTTCTATTGATCAATTCTTTGGTAGCTGAAATTCCACTTTCCTTTGTCCATTCTCCCCCAACTATTATGCTTTCATTAAAAGGAATACCACGATCTCTTAATGCAGCCTTATAGCCATCCAGTCGCTCGATGGAACTACTTTCATTCATGGGTCCGGTAATGACCGCAATGGATTGATGGCCTAGGTCAAGCAGATGTGTGGTCAATCGATAGGCGCCCAGATAGTTATCTGAAGTAACCAGATCAATATCAAGATCGCCCAGTTTATTATCAATTGCTACAATGGCTATGCTTTTGCTCTGCAGAATTCTGCGAATATGCTCGATGATCGCACCGGATGCAGAAGAAGCAATGATGATGCCTTCCATCTGGCGTGCAACAAAAAAATCAAGTGCTTTCCTCTCGCGGTCGGGCTTGCCGTCCGTATTGTAGAATAGTAGCTCATAATGCGCGTACTCTGAGGATTGGATGTAGTTATAAGCTGCTTTCAACGCATTGCTGAAAAATGGGTTTGAGATATCGGGAAAGATGAAACCGATCGTGTAGGTGCGCCCGTATTTCAGGCGGCGGGCATCCGTATTGGGTCTGTAATTTAATTCCTTGATCGCTTTTTGTACTTTTTGTTTTGTTTCCTCCCCAATGTAATCAAAATCTCTGATGACGCGCGAAACAGTGGAGATAGATACATTTGCGTACTGAGCGACATCTCGCAGCGTAACGGTTCTTATTTCTTTAGATTTATTGTTCAATGGCATCTTCCCATTTTCAGATTGAAGAGCTTTCTTTTCTGACAACGTTGTCATAACACAAGAAAAAAAATTTATCCGATTGACAACGTTGTCAGAAAGTTACAAAAAAAATTAACCGCGCAAAGTATTATAGCAAAAAAAAATCATTAATACAATACCTTGTATAAGTTCAATACTAATTTGGCAATTGAGGAAGATACTTTATCTTACTTAATTTTTCAATTTAAGTATATTGTTTCACTATTTGCTTTGATTTCTAATACGCCTATTGTCCAAGTCCTTGCACGAACTCATCCATGGATTTGATAATGCGGCAGGCAGTTATCGCACCCGGGTCCAATTGTCCTTGCGATTTTTCCCCAAATACTTTTGCGCGTCCCAGAGACGCTACCATCATACGTGTGTTCTCCATTCCCTGTATTGCAGCTTCACTAGCCTCTCGCAGTGCCACAGACAATGGTTTACGGGCAGCTTTCATGGCCGCCTTCGCTGCTGGGTGCAATGCATCCAGCATGGTTTTATCACCCGGTTTTGCTCCCCCTCGTGCCATAATAGCTTTAACTGCTTGGTCTAGAAAATCTCCCAGTTCTGTTGAACCAAATGTCTTTTTTTCGATGAGTGCCTTTCCACCGCTACGAAAGAGAGTTCCGAAAATTATCCCCGCTGAGCCGCCAACAGAAGCTAGCAATGTATTTCCGCAGAATACGAACAGTACACCAATGTCTGCAAACTGCTCAGTTTTTAATTTTCGAAACAAGCTTTCAAACCCTCTGGCCATGGCCGCACCGTGATCACCGTCTCCGATCAAACGATCAGCTTGATTGAGTTCCTCTTCTAAAGCAATGATCTTGCTGGAGACATATTCCATCATCTGCCTGGTCTGTTCAACAGTCAAGGCTTGTCTCATTCTTACCTCGTGGAATAACTAAAGGAATCTGCAGGCATGTCAAAATACTTCTTTAATTCATTATTCAACTTCATGAAAGAGATTGAGAACCCCACCATATCCTGACTGGTGTAAAAAGAACCAATATCTGTGTGATGCAAGATAATTCCTTTTTCTTTCAATATCATGTTTGCACAATGGTTAATGATAAAAAGCTCAACAATGGACGTGGCTCCCATATTATTGATCATCATCGTGATTTCATCGCCTGCTTTACAGTTTAGATCATCCAGCAGCATGTCAAGCATATCTTTCACGATCGAATCCACCATGCGCATAGGATGGTATCCAAGACCGGGCTCACCATGTAAACCAACTCCCATCCCGATTAACCCTTTAGGAAGTTCAAACATCAATTCGCCTGTTTCTAGATAATACCCAGAACGAGCAGCTATTATTATCGAACGGGTATTTTCGCATGCCATACTGGCAATACGAAACACCTCATCCAAGTTCAATCCACTGCTTGCAGCGCTGCCGGCAATCTTAATCACGAAAATTGCTCCGACGATGCCATGCCGTTCTGATATTTTTCCTTTTGGCGCTGAGCCAATATCATCTACAACCATGATGGTTCGCGTTCGGATGCCTTCTTCTTCCGCCAATTCAGCTGCCATATCAAAAGTGAGGATATCGCCTGGGTATTTGCAAAAAACATACAAGACGCCCTGACCGCGGTCTATAGCCCGCGTGCCGTCCAGAATCTGGAACGGGGAAGGCGCCGCATTGATATTTCCGATAACCGCGCAATCCGCCATATTTTTTCCCACATAACCGGGAAAAAGTGGTTCAGCAGCCATCCCTCCGCCCACCAACACCCCTACACAATTTTTTGGCAAACGCTTGCCTACAAGTGTATTGCCTTCTCCGATCTTGATCAATCTCTTTTGATTTGCCGCCAGGTATCCTTCAATTGCCTCATGAGCAATCTTTTTCGGATTATTGATGAATTTTTTTCCTTTGGTCATAATAGGTAGTATCCCTTTTATTTTCTTATTCCTCTATTCTTTGGATACCTGGCGATTTTATTAAATTTATAAGATTAATTTATCGAGCGTACTTGCTGTAATTAAAAAGATACATATAATCTTTGCACTTCTCTTTAAATGCTGTGAACCATGCATCCCGACGCAGTGGATTGGTGAAATGTGAAAGCTTGGGACTGATGGGTGCAATTGTCTCTCCAAAATTCTCAGCAAGTACATTTTCGCTGAGAATACCTTGCTTTACCAATGCTTCGAGTTCATCTTTCGTGTAAACATTTCCCAGATTCTGGATCACTTGGTTCACTACCGCTTTGCCGCCGGCATAAGCCAGAGCTGTGTAAAGATTGATTTTAACAACTCCATCCTCCGGCAGCTTGGGCAGATCTTCCCTCTTGACCGACGATGAACCGTGCAAGCATAAAATTTTCCCCACTGCGGTTGAGAGTTGACGGGTTAGTTCTGAATCATAATGTGCCGATTGAGTAGTAGAACGATGTTCTGTTCCTACATTGGGAACGATGATATCCACACCGGTTTCAGTGATAAATCTTTTTGCTTCCTCGACTGAGGTTTTTTTCTCGCGTGATCCGCCTTCGGTGGAAGAGATCTCATCTACTGCACCTTCAATCACAACGCGACCCTTTACTTTCTCAACATATTCCGCTGTCAGTTTTATATTCTCATCCAGAGGTTTTTCACTCGCATCGCACATGATGGATGCAAAATCATCTGCAAATTGCATCATAATATCCTCGTTATCCCAGGGATTGGCATGATCTAGATGCGGCATGATCAATAAATCCTTATAGGGACTGTCTTCTCCGGTAAAAATCTCCAGATCAGAAAACATCAGTTTTGTGCCGATGATCGCGTTTTCAGTTTTCGAAACCAGACACGCCTGGCTGCGCACATAATATCGCCCTGTCCAGCCCGGGATGATGGGAATGGCTGGATTGCCGATTTCTTTGCCGACTTCATAGGTCGCAGCCAGAATTGCCTCAAGAGTTTCCCGGTCTTCCGCGCAGAAAACTGGCAATCCAATTCCTTTTTCTCCTGCTTCTTGATAAATATCTTTTACTTGTTGGTAATCTCGAACAATGGGCATTTCTTCTCCTTAGTCTTCTTTTTTATATTGTCCAATTATTAATGCGCCCAAAATAATGACGCCCATGGTAATAATTTGCCAGTATGAGGATACCTTCATCAGGTTTAAACCGTTATTGATGATACCGATGATTAAAATCCCCTGAACCGTCTTGCCGATCCCGCCTTTCCCGCCCTCCATCCCGCCTACACCTAGTGCCACCGCTGCAATAGCATTGAGCTCATATCCCTGCGCTGCTGTTGGTTGCCCGGTGATCAAGCGTGATGCCAAGCATGCCCCCGCAAATGCAGAAAGAATACCGCTGATGATATATACTTTTGATTTAATATTTTGAACATTAATACCGCACAGTTTGGCAACTTCCTCGTTGCTGCCCACTGCATAGACATATCTTCCAAAAACAGTGCGCGCTAAAACGATGTGGGCTGAAAGCAGCACCAGCACAACAATAATCACAATCACAGGTACGAAACCTATGTAACCTTGTCCAATCCAGGAGAAAGCATCCGGCAGTCCATAGATGGATCTGCTCTGTGTATATACATATGCAAACCCGCGTGCGATGTTCATGGTAGCCAGAGTAGCAACGAACGAGGGGACTCTTAAACGAGAAATTGAGAATCCATTAATGAACCCAATAATTAGTCCAACAATGATGCTTAATATCAACATCAGAAAAACGGTCATCGGAATACTGATATTGGTTAACGGTAGGATGACCGCTGAAACAACAATTCCGCATAATGCAGCCACAGAACCCACAGAAAGATCAATGCCGCCTGAAATAATTACGAAAGTCATGCCAGTCGCAATCAGAGCATTGATCGAGATTTGTATTAAAACATTGATCATATTTTGCGGTGTGAGAAAAACAGGAGATACGGATGAGATGATGATGCATAAACCGACTAAGATAAAGACTAGCGGCTGTTCCTTAATAAATTCTTTCACATTTTCGAAATATGCTCTTTTCTCATTCATTGGACCACTTCTTTTTGAGTATTTTTTAATATACTTGCCATAGTCATAATCTTTTCTTCCGTTGCTTCCTCTCGATGAAGGATTCCAGAAACTTTCCCCTGCCGGATGACAACGATCCGGTCTGCCATACCCAATAATTCTGGCAGTTCAGAAGAAACCATGATTATGCTTCCTCCCTCTTTGGCAAAATTGTTCATCAGAGAATACATTTCAGATTTCGCATTCACATCGATCCCACGCGTGGGTTCATCCAGCAGCAGGATTTTCGATCTTGCTGCAAACCATTTGGCGACCACAATCTTCTGTTGGTTTCCTCCACTTAACGTTTTCGAAACGGTAGTACTGGAAGGTGTGTGAATTTTTAGTTTTTGAATATATTCTTTGCAAGCCTCCAACTCCCATTTGGAATTAACAAACCCCTTTTTGGCAGTTGGCTTTAAACTAGGCAAAGAAATATTGCGTCTGACTGTATCTTCTAGGAACAATCCCTGCAGTTTCCGATCCTCAGGCACGAAACCAAATCCTAATTCAATCGCCTGAAGTGGAGAGCTGATGATTACCTTCTCGCCTTTGAGATAGATTTCCCCCGAATCGTATCGATCCAACCCAAAAATTGCACGAATAACTTCTGTCCTGCCTGCCCCCACTAGACCCGAGATTCCTAAAATTTCGCCTTGCTTTAGGTCAAAGGAAATAGTTGAAAAATGAGGATTACGAGTGAGATTTTTTACCTCAAGGATCACTTCTCCGATTTCTTTCTCTTTTTTATTGAAGTAATCCTTTATTTCCCTGCCCACCATAGATTTCACGATAATAATCTCATTGGCTTCTTGTCTATCAAGTGTTCGTATCAGACAGCCATCTCGCATTACTGTGATCTTATCTGCCAGGTTTAAAACCTCGCTGAGAATGTGTGAAACATAAATAACACTGACGTTGTTTTCCTTCAACTTTCCAATAATCTCAAAAAGCGTTGTAATCTCTCTGGTTGAAAGAGATGAAGTCGGTTCATCCATGATAACCATGGCTGCATTTCGCGAGACTGCTCGGGCAATTTCAACCATCTGCCGATCTGCAGTCTTTAGATCTCGAATAAACGCACTCGGTTTGATCTTTAACCCTAAAGGTTCCATGAACCTTATCGCGTTAGACCGCATCTCTGCTTTATCAATGAATGCAGACCGACCCAGCCGTGGTTCAATCCCCAAACACAAATTTTCCATTACCGTTAGATCAGGGATAAGACTCAATTCCTGGTGAATGACGCTGATACCCTTATGCTGTGCTTGGGCGACATCCTCTATTTCACATTTTTCGCCGCGGATGAAGATGTTTCCGCTGTCTTTTTTATAAACACCTCCCATAATTTTTATCAATGTTGATTTCCCCGCTCCATTCTCCCCCATCAGAGCATGAATCTCTCCTGGATAGAATGACAGACTTACTTCTTTCAAGGCTTGTACACCCGGGAAAGATTTTGAAATATTTTCTAATTCAACGATTGGTTTATTATTATTCATCATACCAAGCTTTGAAGGAATGGGACGGGGTGTTAAGAAACACCCCGTCCATTAATTGTATCGTTTTTATCTAAAAATCGTTATGTGATTTTTTAGGCAAAAACACATCTTACGGTGCGTTGTTGATATCGATGACATATGGTGAAATTTGCACCAATGGCTCAACTTCCTCGCCGCCCAGATATTTCACGATATTCTGTAATGTGGTACGTGCGATCATATCGGGATCCTGTGCAACTGTGCAGAGGAATAAGCCGCCCTTCTTCACTTCTGCAACACCTTCGGGAAGACCATCTAGGCTGACAACATATACTTCTTTGTTTGCGGCAGTGATAGCGGTAATCGCGCCCAATCCAAATGGATCTCCGGTTCCGAATACCAGTTTGAGATCGGGATAGGTTACAAGCAGGTCAGCAGTCTGGTCAGCAGCTACCGCACCGTCGCATTTGCAGTCCGTGACGGCCACGATTTCGATGTCAGGATAATTTTTCATGGTATCTTCGAATCCGGCAGTGCGCTGACCAATACTCTCAATGCCAGCGCAACCGATAATGGCTACCTGACCTTTTCCTTCAAGCACCTCAGCTGCATATTCTGCATCCAAAACACCACCAGCATAGTTATCGGTTGCCACATGGGAAACAACTTCACCTTCTCCAGTTGCAGCAGTATCCATAGTAAAGACCGGGATGCCGGCATCATTTGCTAGTTTAACAGCGGGTTCAATACCAGCCGAGTCAACTGGGGTCAGAATGATGGCGCTAACTTTCTGGGTGATGAAGTCCTGAACCTGGTTTAATTGATTGGCAATATCGTTATCTGAATCAACGATTACCATTTCAACTCCCAATTTGCTTGCTTCGTCAACAAGGGCTTCTTCCATCAGTTTATAGAAGGTGTGTGTGCGGGTCAGCATGCTGAAACCAACCACAATTTTTTCTGCTTCTTCAACTGGCGCTGCTTCTTCAGCGGGTGCTGCTTCTTCTGCAGGTGCTGCAGCGGGTGTCTGGCATGCAGAAAATAGCATGCCAAAGACCATCAAAAGCGAAATGATCAAACCTAACTTTTTCATTCTAGTTCCTCCGTTTTATTATATTTGCAGTTATTGAAGATCTTGTACTTTTTATTAGCTTATAAATAACCTCCTTTCTCGATTGGTTTAAGTAATCTGTTCATACAAACTAAAAACAGATGATCGGAATCTGTGATAATCTTTGAATCTCCGTTCATAAATCTTTTGATTCTTTGGAATCGGATCATAGAGTACTGAATCTCGAACAACAAACGTCTCAGATTCATTTAAATTGGATATTATGCCCACACCAAATGCGGCCAGAATCGCTGCCCCTAGCGGACATTGATCAACAAACTTGCAGGCTTCAATGCCCTTTCCTGTGATGTCAGCTTTAATTTGCATCCAGACATTAGATA
>ENA-ORXD01002848-ORXD01002848.1-sediment-metagenome-genome-assembly--contig:-NODE-2848-length-10768-cov-4.316060_pt1 | contig 10768 bp, 3 predicted proteins | sample MGYA00237862_ERZ511471 | MGnify/ENA metagenome assembly ERZ511471 | reverse complement strand
GTTTAGTGTTCTCCGGCCGCTGTGAGCCCATGTACCAGTCGGGGCCCAGGTAGCGTTCAAAAAGAGTGCCGATCTCCTGCGAAGTGAAGGTGGGCACGTGGATGCCGTTGGTGATGCTCTGGATCGGGATTTCCGTTTCGTCGAAACCGGGCCAGGCATGCTTCCACATCTTTCTCGCCACTTCCCCGTGGAGCCGGCTCACGCCGTTGGCGAAGGAAGTAAGCTTGAAGGCGAGGATGGTCATGAGAAAGGGGCGGTTGTCACCGGGAACGTCCCGGCCCAGTTCCCAGAACATGTCCCAGGAGGCCCCGAGCGCCGCGACGGACTCGGAGAAGTAATGCTTCATGAGGCCCTCGTCGAACCGTTCGTTCGCCGCCTCCACGGGGCTGTGGGTCGTGAAGACGGAACTGGCCTTGACCACTTCCCGGGCCTCGTAATAGCTGAGTTTCTTTTCCGTCATGAGCCACCGGACCCGCTCCAGGAGGAGAAACGCGCTGTGCCCCTCGTTCAGGTGATAGACGGCGGGTTCGATCCCCAGGGCCCGAAGGAGCCTCGCCCCGCCGATCCCGAGCATGATCTCCTGCTCGATCCGAAGACGCATGTCCGCCCCGTAGAGCCGGGACGTAATCTGCCGGTCCTGGCTGCTGTTCTCGGGCACGGCGGTGTCGAGCAGGTACAGGCAGACCCGTCCCACCTCGACTTTCCATGCCTGGGCGAACAGGTTCCTCCCCGGGAGCTCCACGTGGATCCGAAGCGGTTCTCCCGGCTTCTTTTCCACGATCCGGATGGGCATCCGGGAAAAGTCGTTCTCCGGGTACAGGGCCACCTGGTTCCCGTCACGGTCCAGGGTCTGGTGAAAATACCCGCTCTTGTAAAGCAGTCCCACGCCCACCATGGGCACGCCCAGGTCGCTCGCCGCCTTGAGGTGGTCTCCAGACAGGATCCCGAGCCCCCCCGAATAGATGGGCATGCATTCGTGGAGGCCGAATTCGGTGGAAAAATACGCCACCGGGTTCTTTTCCCCGATGACATGGTCCCCGTCGCCCCCCTCCCGCTTCTTCCCGAGAAACCGGTCGACGCACTGCACCGTTTTCCCGTAGAGGTCCATGAAGGCTTCGTCCTGCCGGAGGGCCTCGATCTTTTCCGTGTCGATCTGCTCCAGGAGTTCCACCGGGTTTCCCTCCACCCGGGACCAGAGGTTCGGGTCGATGTGCTCGAACAGCTTCCGGATCTCGGGATTCCAGATCCACCAGAGGTTGCGGGCGAGATCCCACAGACGCCGGAGTTCCTTGGGAAGCTCGGCGATGACGGTGAAGCTCCTGAAACGGGGCCAGACGGAGTCGGTCCCGACGTATGCGAATTCCCGGGCGAAGGCGCTGGCGTCGTAGGTGTATCCGCGGTCCGTGACCACCTTCGCCGCGATGCGGTACGCCTCCATATAGAAGAGATAGAACTCCTTCCAGTCGGCGTGCTCGGCGATGTCCCTCGCCTTCCTCTTCTGCCGCCACCGCTCCTCGTCCGGCCACTCGAGCACCCGGAGCATGTGCTCCTTCAGGTTCGCCACGATCTCGCCGTGGGACTGCCCCTCGTAGGGGAGGATGAGGACACCCTGGTTGCCGTTCTGGAAGTTGTGCTTCACCCACAGCCCGAAGCCGGCAAGGTTCGTCGTCACCGTGGGGACCCCGTAGGCGGCGCATTCGAGGGGCGTGTACCCCCAGGGCTCGTAATAGGAGGGGAAGACCCCGAGATCGCAGCCGGACAGGACGTCGTAATAGGGCATGTTGAGAAGGCCGTCGTATCCGTCGAGATAGCCGGGCATGAAGACGACGGAGACCCGGTCCTCGGGATTGTTGAGAAGGCCCTGGTCGTTGCACTTGTTCCAGATGGGGTCGCGCTGGGGATCGTGAAGCTGGTGGGTGGACACCCGGGTGATGCCCCCCCTCTGGACCGCCTGGCCCTTCATGATCTGCTGCGTCTCCGGGGAGATCCCGTAATGTCCGGCGATGACGGAAAGAAGGGCGACCACCTCGTCGTCGCGTCCCTTCTCCCTGAAGAAACGGTTCAGGTCCCCCAGGGCCTCCAGGAACAGGTCGATCCCCTTGTTGAAGAACTCGTACCGTCCCGAGATGAGAAACACCCTGCACCGTCCCCCGTCCAGTTTCCGCTGGAGGAAGGACGAGAAGAATTCGAGGAGCCTGCCCCTTTCTTTTTCAAAGAGACCGGGCTTCGCGGTCACGTCCGGAATGGTGGCGATGTCGATCCCGTTGGGCAGCACCACCTGCGGGACCCTCTGGAGGAAGTGGGAGGCCTCCTTTGCCGTGATTTCGCTCACCGTGGTGAAGCAGTCGCACTCCCTTGCGGTGACCGACTCGAGGGAATGCTTCGCCTCGACGTTCATTTTCGAGGCCATCTCCTTGGGAGAGATGGACTCCATGGAGCTGTAGATGTCGATCCGGTTCCCGCAGAGGGAACGGCCGAGGACCGTGGCGTGGGTGGTGAAGACCGTCCCGATCTCGGGGACGTGTTTTTTCACGTAGAGAAGCCCCGCCCCCATCATCCATTCATGGAACTGGGCGACGACGGTTTCGTCCCCCGGGGCCATCCGGCCGAAGAGGACGGCGATCACCTCGCCGAAGGCCGTGCTGTACAGGACGGGTTCGATGTAGTCCCAGGCGCCGCGGATGGAATCGACCCCGAAATCCTGCCACAGTTGGAAGAGAAGCTCGTTCTGGGGGTATTTCCCGACGTTTCCCACGAGGATCACCCGGGGACGTCCTTCGATCGTCCATCGGCCGCACCGGCAGGTGAGGTTTCTCTTCTTCAGGTCTTCCTTGACGCCCGGCCAGAGATCCTCCTTCGTTTCCTCGAATTCGGCGTTGTTTCCGAAATCGGGGCCGATGAGGACGTAGTTGTCCCCGAACCGTTCCTTGGCGCTCGGCACCTTCGTCCGGAGAACCGTGTGGATGCCCCCCACCTTGTTGCAGACCTCCCAGCTCACCTCGAAGAGGAATCGTGGCTCCTGGTTTTCTTTCATTTGCGTCCTCCAGAATCGTTCATTCGGCCCTCGGGGCCGCCGAGAAGCGCGGCGAGGCGGATGGCCTCCGCGACGCTCCAGGCCTGGGCAATGCATCCACGGGGGTGGAAAGGGCTGCTTCCATCGAAGATTTCCGACACGGTCCCCAGCCCGGCATCCCGGAGATGGGCCGTGAGGTTTTCGAGAACCGCGTTCAGCCGCTGCCGGTCGGCGTACGGGTCGCCGGACACGCGAAGCAGGGCTTCCCCGTAATGGCCGATGAGCCAGGGCCAGACCGTCCCCTGGTGGTAGGCGCCGTCCCGCTCCTCCGGTCCCCCCCGGCAGACGGGACGATAGGCGGGATCGCTCGGGGACAGGGTCCGAAGCCCGCAGGGCGCGAGCAGATCCGCCGTCACCCGGTCCATGGCCCTCCGCCCCATTTCCCTGTCCGCGAAGGCGGGAAAGGGAAGGGAAAGGGCAAACACCTGATTGGGTCGCAGCGACAGGTCCCGGGTCCCCCGCTCCGGGTCGACCACGTCGGCGAGATATCCCCGTTCAGGGACCCAGAAAAGGGTCCGGAAGGACTCCCCGATCCTGGAAAGGATGGGGTCGCACTCGAAACCGGGGCGCCTTCCCAGGGCCTTCCCCAGATATTCGAGAAAAGACAGCGCGTTGTACCACAGGGCGTTGATCTCCACCGGGCACCCGTTTCTCGGGGTCACGGGCTTCCCCCCCGTCACGGCGTCCATCCAGGTGAGCTGGGTCATGGGATCCCCCGCAAAGAGCAGGCCCCAGGGCTCCAGGAAGCGGATCGTCCCCGCCCGCCCTTCCAGGTACGCCGCCGCCAGGTCGACGAGGACCGGCCAGAAGACCTCCCCCACCGTTTCCAGGTCCCCCGTCCGCTTCAGGAACTCCTGGACGCACCAGAAGTACCAGAGGGCGGCGTCGGCGGTGTTGTAGGCGGCCGTCCCCTTTTCGGAAAGGCAGTTGGGAATGAGGCCGTTGCTTCTCTTGTTTCCCAGGTGAATCAGGATCTCCTTTCCCAGGTCGATCCTGCCGAGGCAGAAGGTGAGCCCGGGAAGGCTGATCAGGGTGTCCCGCCCCCACAGGTAAAACCAGGGATATCCCGCGATGATGGCGGGACCGCCCTCCAGGTCCCTGATGAGAAACTGGCCGGCGGCCCTTCTCCAGTCGTCGGAAACGGCGCTTTCCTTCCCGGGACGGCCCCGTCTTCTCCGGAACGTCCCCTTCCTCCGGGCGGCCTCCCGCTTCCAGAGCGCCGCCGGGGAGTCCTCCTCCCCCCCCGCGGACACGGAAAGGACGGCCTCCTCCCCGGATTCGAGGGAAAAGGCCAGCACCCCAGGGGTGAAGAGATCCTCCCGGAAGGGGTAGCCCCGTTCCCGCTCCTCGTCGTACTCGAAATTCCGGTACCACAGGGGCTCGGCCTGGAACGAACAGGGGCGGTCGAGGCGGAAGCGAAGGGCGGGCATCCCGTCGTAGGGCGCGATGGTAAAGCCGTCCTCCTGGAGCCGGACGTCGCCGCGGACGTAGGAATTTTCCCGCATCAGTCCGTGGATTTCCCGGAAAGCGAGAAAGGGCCGGAGGCGGAAGGTCCCCCCCTCCCCGCCCGGTTCGCAGGCGTAACGCACGAGAAGGGTGTTCGTCCCCTCCGGAAGGAGCAGCTCCTTCCGGACCCCTCCCTCGTCGTAACGGTGCCGGAAGGAGGGATAACCGTCGAGGACCACCTCGGAAAGGCAAAACGCCTCCAGCGGCAGGTCCGTCCCCGGATACCGGTGGAGGGAAAGGAGACGGGTCCTCCCCCCGAGGGTCACCGTGTCCTCCATCTTGGAAAGGAGCACGAACCGCCCCCGCGGCTCGGCAAGGTTCGCCACGAGGAGCCCGTGGTATTTCCGGGTATGACAGTTCACAACGGTGCTCGACCCGTAGCCGCCCAGGCCGTTGGTATCGAGCCATTCCCTGCGGAGAAGGTCCCCCTCCTTCTCCTTCCCGTCAAAGGAAATCCGTATCATGAATGACGATGCCGCCCCCTGGAATCTTTACGGTTTCGCTGGAAGTCCACAGGCCTCGCCGCCCTTCATCCCTTCTCCCCTGGCGGATCGTCGGTACGATTCGTTCGCCGGGATCCGGGCGCGCCGACCGCGGAATGTTTCACCTTGCCGTTCGAAAAAAGCATTGTTCCGACCTCTTACGGGTCCGCCGATCTTTTCATCCACTCCTTATACAGGAAAAAGGCACGCGGGGGCAACAGGAAGAAATGTCGCCTCGAAGTCCCTCCGCCGTCGCCGCCGAAAATGGAAGGGGCCGAATCGTCTTGACATTTCACCGAAAAACCCCGTATGCTCGCAGACCGGGGACCGCCGCCGGGGTCCCCGGATGCATCGCCGCTCCGGCCCGGGGCCGGAACGGCGCGGGGGTTCATGAGAACGCCGTTCCTTCCCATTTTCTGCGCTTTCGCCGCGGGAATCGCCGCCGGTTCCCGCTTCGCCGTACCGGTGGCCCTTCCGGGCCTGGGGGCGGTTCTCTCCATTCTTCTCCTTTTCGCGATCCCCGCGGCCCGCCGGAGCCGGTGGTTTCCCTTTTTCGTCCTGCCCGCCTTTCTCGCGGCGGGGATGATCGCCCCGCTGGCGGAACCTGGATGCGCCACTCCCCCCCCATATGCCCTCGGCGGTCCCCGGGTCGTGGAAGGGATCGTTTCCGGGGATCCCGTTTCTTTCCCCGACCGGAAGGAACTGGTTCTCGACTCCCCGGCGGTCCTCGTCGACGGCCGTCCCCGGCCCGTTCCGGGCCGCGTCCTTCTCTCCGTCCGGGAGCCCTGCGGAAATTTCCGCCGCGGCGACGCCGTCCGGACCCGGGTCGTCCTCCGGGTTCCCGTCAATTTCAACAATCCCGGGGGCTTCGACTACCGGCGGCACCTCCGTTCCCGGGGGATCGTCCTGCGGGGCTTCGTCCCCGACGGGGAAACGGCGGTCCTCGTCCGGAGAAACCGGGGAAACCCGGTCCTGCAGGCGCTGGAGCGGGCCCGGTCCCGGATCGGGAGCTTCATCGACGCCGGCGGGGACGGCGGGCCGGGGGCCGTCCTGAAGGCCCTCCTCATCGGGAAAGGCAGGGAAATCCCCGACACGGTCCGGGAGGCCTTCGCCCAAACGGGCACGTCCCACGTGCTGGCCGTCTCGGGACTCCACGTCGGTCTCGTGGCCTTCTTCGCCTTCCTCCTCGCCAGGCATCTCCTGGCACGGTCGGAAGCCCTCCTTCTCCGGTGGGACCTGTCCAGGATATCGGCGGCCGTCGCCCTTTTCCTGATCGTCCCCTACGCCTTCCTGGCCGGTCTCGGCATCCCCGTCGTCCGGGCGGCGGTCATGATGTCCGCCTTCCTCGCCGCCCTCCTTCTGGGCAGGGGGACGTCCCCCCTCAATCTCCTGGCCTTCGCCGGTTTCCTCGTCCTCCTCGCCGGCCCGTCGGCCCTGTTCGAGCCGTCCTTTCAGCTTTCCTTCACCGCCGTGGCTTCCCTCCTCATTCTCCTTCCGCCGGCGGCGGCCCTGTTTCCGCCGGAAGCGGCGGGGGCCCGCGGCCGACCGGGAGGCCGGAAGCGGGAGGCGCTCCGGAAGGTCTTTCTTTTCCTCGCCGTCTCCCTCACGGCGACCCTGGGGACGCTCCCCGTCGCCGCCTTCTGGTTTCACCGTATTTCCACGGTTACCCTCCTCGCCAACCTCGTCGTGGTCCCCGTCATCGGGTTCGTCACCCTGCCCCTCGGACTCGCCATGGTCCTCCTGCTCCCCCTGGGCCCCCTTTTCGCCCTTCCCCTCCTGAAAGCCGCCCTCCTTTCCCTCGGTCCGGTGATTCTTTTCGTCGAGCGGCTGTCCGCCGTCCCCGGGGCGTCCCTCCTTGCGGTCCCCCCTTCCCTCCCGGCCGTCGCCGCCTATTACGGCCTGCTCCTCCTGGGGGGACCGGTCCTGTCCCGGACCGACCGGAAAACGGGGACCCGGCGGCTCACCCCGTCCTCGGCCCTGTGCGCCGTTCTTGCACTGTTCCTCCTCGCCGTCCAGTGCTTCCCTCCCCGCCCCGCCGGGGAGACGCTGCGCCTCACCGCCGTCGACGTCGGACAGGGCTCCTCCATCCTCGTCGAATTCCCCGGGGGAGGCACCATGCTCGTCGACGGCGGGGGATTCCATGAAAACCGCTTCGACGTGGGCCGCCGTGTCGTCGTCCCCTTTCTTCTCTCCCGGAAGATCCGGGCCCTCGACACGGTCGTTCTCAGCCACCCCCACCACGACCACCTGAACGGGCTTCTTTACATCGCCCGGCATCTTCCCGTCGGCGAGGTCTGGACGAACGGCGAGGAGGCGGAAACGGAGCCGTACCGTCTTTTCCGGGAAACCCTCCGGGAAATGGGGATCCCCCACCGGAAAAGGAGCGCCCGCGACGAACCGGTGAACCCGGGAGGGGTCACGGTGTCCTGTCTCGGCCCCGAGGCGCCCTTCGACGGCCCCGTCCCGGACACGGCGGAATCTACGGCCAACGACCGCTCCCTGGTTCTCCGGCTGTCCTTCGGGAAGGTCTCGTTCCTCCTCCCCGGGGACATCACGGCAATTTCCGAGGAACGGCTCACCCGGATGGGAGCCGATCTCAAAAGCGACGTTCTTTTCGTGCCCCACCACGGGTCCTCCCTCTCCAGTTCCGGCCCTTTCCTGTCGGAGGTCCGCCCGGCGGCCGCCGTCATCAGCCTCGGCCGGGACAATCCCTTTCGATTTCCTTCCGCCGGGGTCCTCGCCCGGCTCCGGGAAGCCGGCGCCGCCGTGTACCGGACCGACCTCCACGGGGCCGTGACGGTCGAAACGGACGGGGAGAAAATCCTCGTCCGCTCCTTCCTGGAGGGGAGCCCTTCCGGGCCTGGCGAAAGGGAATGACGGCGGAACCGGACTTTTTTACGAAGCCGTCAATTGTATTTCGGGCGGGATTGTGATATGAATCCACGTTTTGAAGAACTTTGACGGCTTCGTAAAAAGTTCCTATGCCGCGTTGCCCTTCTTCCCTCGTCCCCGCGGCGTACCGAAAGTACGCCCCGGTCCCCGGGATTCGGCGCCTTGCCTCTGGAGTTTTTACTTTGCCGTTCGAAAAAGTGTTGATTTGACTTTTACAGGTTCATCAACTTTATCCGAGTGACGTGAAATGGAACCGATCACATCCATCCGCGGCTTCAAGGACATCCTTCCCGGCGAATCGGAAAAATGGCAGTTCGTGGAACGGAAGGCCCGGGAAGTCTTCGGAGCCTACGGCGTCCGCGAGCTTCGGATCCCGATCCTGGAAAAGACCGACCTGTTCCGGCGGGGGATCGGAGAAACCACGGACATCGTCGAAAAGGAAATGTACACCTTCCTGGACCGGGGGGAGGAATCCCTGACCCTGCGGCCGGAGGCGACCGCGGGAGCCATCCGGTCCTATATCGAGCATCACTTCTATGAAACGGACCCCGTGGCCAGGCTGTACACCATCGGCCCCATGTTCCGGAGGGAACGGCCCCAGAAGGGCCGGTACCGCCAGTTCCACCAGATCAACGTGGAGATGCTCGGTTACGAGGACCCCCGGGTCGACGGGGAACTGATCGGCATGCTCATGGCCTTCCTCACGTCCCTCGGCATCGGCGACCTGGACCTGGAGATCAATTCCCTGGGCTGCGCCGACTGCCGCCCCCTCTTCCGGGAGAAGGTGGTCCGCTACCTCGGAGACCGGGAGGACACCCTGTGCCCGGACTGCCAGAGAAGGCTCCGGACGAACCCCCTTCGGATCTTCGACTGCAAGGTGGCCGAGTGCCGGGAAGCGGTGCGGGAGGCGCCGGTCATCCTGGATTCGGTGTGCGACGGCTGCCGGGAGCACTTCGAGAAGGTGAAGGAACTGCTTTCCTCCATCGGGGTTCCCTTCCGGGTGAATCCCCGCATGGTCCGGGGTCTCGACTACTACAAGAAAACCGCCTTCGAGGTGATCGGGCACAGCCTGGGCGCCCAGAACGCCGTTGCCGGCGGGGGACGGTATGACGGCCTGGTCCGGGATCTCGGGGGCCCCGACATCCCCGGGATCGGCTTCGCCATCGGGTTCGAACGGCTCGTTTCCATGCTTCCGGGCAGGGACGAGGACTATTCCCCGGCGCCGGATATTTTCGTGGCCACCCTGGGGAGAGAGGCGGAGGACACCGCCTTCCGTCTCCTCAACGACCTCCGGGGGAAGGGCCTGCGGGCGGAAACGGATTACTCCGGAAAGAGCCTGAAGGCCCAGATGAAGCGGGCGAACCGCTCCGGGGCGACCCATGTGCTCATTGTCGGGGGGGACGAGCTCGCCGAGGGCGCGCTGGTCCTCCGGGACATGAAGAACGGCGTCCAGGAAAAGATGCCGATTCCCGATGCAGTCGTCAAAATCGAAGAAATCTTTCATGTGAGGTAACCGACCTTGTCTCGTTTCGTCACCCAGTTGAAAAGGACGCATTACTGCGGCAGCCTCCGCGCCTCCCACGAGGGGGAGGAGGTCGTTCTCATGGGATGGACCCACCGCCGGAGAGACCACGGCGGGGTCACTTTCGTCGATCTTCGGGACCGGGAGGGCATCGTCCAGGTCGTTTTCAATCCCGAAGTCAGCCCCGACTCCCATCAGGAAGCGAAGAGAATCCGGAGCGAGTTCGTCCTCGCCGTCCGCGGCACGGTGCGGCGCCGCCCGACGGAAATGCTGAACCCCAACCTGGAAAGCGGCGACATCGAAGTCATGGTGGACGAGCTGGAGATCCTGAACGAGTCGAAGACCCCCCCCTTCCTCATAGAAGGCGGCGAGGACATCTCCGAGAACGTCCGGCTGAAGTACCGGTACCTGGACCTCCGGCGCGCTCCGATCCAGCGGAACCTCTTCCTGAGGAGCGGGGTCGCCCGGGAGACGCGAAACTATCTGTTCGACAAGGGATTCATCGAGGTGGAGACGCCGTTCCTCACCAAGAGCACCCCCGAGGGCGCGCGGGACTATCTCGTGCCGAGCCGCATCAACCAGGGGATGTTCTACGCCCTCCCCCAGTCCCCCCAGATCTTCAAGCAGCTTCTCATGGTTTCCGGCTTCGACCGGTATTTCCAGGTCGTCAAGTGTTTCCGCGACGAGGACCTGCGGGCGGACCGGCAGCCCGAATTCACCCAGATCGACATCGAGATGTCCTTCATCGACGAGAACGACATCCTGTCCACCATGGAAGGCCTCATGCACCACGTCTTCAAGACCGGCCTCGGCATCGAGATCCCCCTGCCCATCCCGAGGATCTCCTACCGGGAGGCCATGGACTCGTACGGGAAGGACAGCCCGGACGTCCGGTTCGACCTGCGGATCGTCGACATCACCGGGTGCCTGCCCAACTCGGGATTCCAGGTGTTCGCCGAGACGATCGGCAGGGGCGGGGTCGTCAGGGCCATCCGGGTGGAGGAAGGGAAACGGCTTTCCCGGAAGGACCTGGACGAACTCACGAATTTCGCGGGGTCCCACGGCAGCGCCGGACTGGCCTGGGCCAGGATCAATCCCGACGGGTGGACGTCGCCCATCGTCAAGTTCCTCCGGAAGGAGGAGGTCGAAGGGATCGAACGGGCCACGGGGGCCGTCCCCGGGGATCTTCTCCTCATGGTGGCCGACACCCCGAAAGTGGTCCAGGATGTCCTGGGAAACCTGAGGCTGCACCTGTCGAAACGGCTCAATCTCGTGAAGCCGGGCACCTTTTCC
>ENA-ORXD01002847-ORXD01002847.1-sediment-metagenome-genome-assembly--contig:-NODE-2847-length-10769-cov-3.334362_pt1 | contig 10769 bp, 7 predicted proteins | sample MGYA00237862_ERZ511471 | MGnify/ENA metagenome assembly ERZ511471 | reverse complement strand
GGGGATAACGAGGCTCGATCGCAGGGAACGTCGATTCCTTTTCCGATGGGAATAAACATGACGGAACGCATCTTTGCCATCGGCGATATTCATGGATGCTTTGACCATCTCCAGGTACTGATCAAACTGCTTGATCCTGATCGGCAAAATGATGCGCTGATTTTTATCGGTGATTATATTGACAGGGGAAGTTCATCGCGCCAAGTTGTTGATTATGTCATTGACCTGCAAAGTGAATTTAAAAAAGTAATCTGCTTGTTGGGCAATCATGAACAAATGCTTTTGCATTATCTGGATGGTATAGATGAGGTGATGTACTTATATAACGGAGGCAACGCAACTTTAGCTTCTTACGGCTTGCAACACTCCGCATTCTTCCGCCCCAGACATACCGCTCTGCCCGAGAATCATCTGCAATTTTTTCAAAAACTTCTACCCTATTATGAAAATGAAAATTATATTTTTGTTCATGCCGGCTTAATGCCCGGTGTGCCGCTGGCAAAGCAGGCAATTTCCGATTTATTATGGATTCGCCACGAATTCATCTGTTCGGATTATGATTTCGGCAAACGAGTGATTTTTGGCCACACGCCGCGGCCGGACCCTTTAATGATGCCCAATAAGATTGGCATTGATACGGGCGCAGTTTATGGCGGAAAACTCACCTGCCTGGAACTGCCGGCAATGAAATTTCATCAGGTATAAAAATGAAAATTATTGAATGTGTGCCGAATTTCAGCGAAGGCTGCGATCAGGAAATAATGGCATCGATTGCACAAGTTCTTCGATCTTTTGCCGGGATACAGCTGGTAAATTTCAGCGGCGACATCGATCATAACCGGAGCGTTTTTACTTTTTTAGGAAAACCGGAAGCTGTATTGGAGGCGGCGCTGGCAGCCGCCGGCCGCGCTTTGGAGCTGATCGATATGCAATGTCATACCGGCATCCACCCGCGCATTGGAGCCGTGGATGTGGTGCCTTTCATTCCGCTGTCTTCGTCCAGGATGAAAGACGCCGTGGACATTGCCCATTGTTTCGGCGAACAATTCCATAAACGTTTCGGCGTGCCGGCATATTTTTATGGCGAAGCGGCGCTGGTTTCTCAAAGGAGAGAACTGGCCTGTGTGCGGCAGGGAGGCTACGAAGGGCTGGCCCGGAACATGTCATTGCCGGAAAATGCTCCGGATGTAGGGGCTCCGGTATTCATTGCCCGGTCAGGCGCAACAGCAGTCGGTGCCCGCTTGCCCTTAGTTGCTTACAACATCAATCTGGCCTCTGATGATTTGTCCCTGGCGCAAAGCATTGCTGCTCAGATTCGTGAAAAAGACGGCGGCTTGAAATATGTCCGGGCTATAGGAATTATGCTGAAAAGCCGCGGCATTGCTCAGGTGTCCGTGAACCTGGTAAATTACACAAAAACGCCTCTTCCCGTCGTTTATGATCGTGTGCGGCTGCTTGCTGCCGGGCGCGGCGTTGAGATTTTGGAGTCGGAATTGATTGGTCTGATACCTGCAGCAGCCTTTGCCGGCAGGGAACCGGAATATTTGAAGCTCAAAGACTATAATCAAGAGTGTTTACTGGAGACGCATTTAAATAGATTCGTTCTCCAGCAGAGCATCGCGGGATAAGGTTTAGCAGTGCTAAGTAATGAAAATATATTGACGGGAGCTTTTTTTGTAACGGTTGACAGGCAGAAAAATGCATGTTAAAGCCGGCCATCTTCGATGGCAAACCAGGTTGCCCCTGTAGCTCAGAAGGATAGAGCAACGGATTCCTAATCCGTGTGCCGCGCGTTCGACTCGCGCCAGGGGCACCAGTTATATCAATCATTTAAATGTGGAATATTCGCTTATTATAAAGACTAAAAGCAGATCATGTTGATGGCCTGAAATATCTGTTGTCTTCAGTTAGGAAAAACAGGTGCTAATCATTTTTTTTGCTGGAATATTTTTTATTTTCATATTTATTCTATATCCGGTCAGAGAGAGCATTGCTGAACTCCAGAACATCACAAAGAGAACATAAAACGATCGCCGCCATGATCCGCCTGTATTGTCATGATCATCACCAGACAGAAAAAGATAAGCTGTGTTTTTCATGCCGAGAACTGTTGGCTTACGCAAAAACCCGCTTGGATAAGTGCCCCTACTTCAAAGACAAGCCGACCTGTGCAAAATGCCCTGTCCATTGTTATAAACCGGCGCCGCGCGCGCAGATCCGGCAGGTGATGCGCTATGCCGGGCCCCGCATGATGCGATCCCATCCCTTGATGGCGGCTCGGCACTTATGGAAAAGTATAAAGAGTAATATTTACATGAAGAAAATATGAAAATAGCTATTATTGGCGCCGGACCGGGCGGCCTGTATGCGGCACTGGCGGCGACAAGACAAAAAATTCAAATTGACCTTTTTGAAAAAAGAAAAATTGGGGAAGGTATTGTCTGCGGTGAATGCATCTTTGATGCACTTGGGATTATGAAAATACCCGGTAAAGGCCTTCTTCATCCCGTTTATGAGATTGTCCTCAAAGGCCGCAAGGATTATAATTTTCCTTTAAGCCGGCGTCGCCGGAGATTATGGATGTTAGACCGCAGGATCTGGCAGCAGGATCTGGCAGATCGTGCAAAAAGTCTGGGTGTGGCCATATATGAAAATACAAAAATCACCCCCGCGCGACTGAGACAAATGCAAAAGGAATATGACTGGATTCTGGACGCCAGCGGTGCTCCCTCGGCGACATCCAGGGCTTATCGATTTTCGGACGATTACTTCCAGGAGTATCTTCTGGCCCATCAAGTATTGCTGGCGGGTAATTTCAGCACACTGATGCCGCGCATTAAAGTGGCTTTTTTCCCAAATCTTGCCGCTTGTTTCCAGCCCGCCTATTATTGGATTTTTCCTAAAGATACCGATCGGGCCAATGTCGGTGTGGTTTGCACGGTAAGGGGTACTCTCAGCAAAAATAAGTTGGATCTGAAAGAAAAGTTAGCTGAGGTCCTGCAGGCAGAATATCTGGATAATGCTTTGGTGTTGGACAGAGGAGGTGGCATGGCAACAACCAGGATGCTGCCGCGTTTGATTTACGACAATATCATTCTTGTGGGCGATGCCGGGGGGCTGACATCGCCTTTGCATGGCGGCGGGATTGATGCGGCCTGTCTCAGCGGTGTTTTGGCTGCGGGTATTATTAGTGCCGGCAGTAAGGATACCTCAGAATATGAAAGGAAACTGAAGAACTATCTGTGCGAAAAACTCATGCTGGAAAGGATTATTATCCGAAAGATGAGGTCAATGAATTTCGACCGGTTCGATAAGCTTTTAAGCGGTGTCACGGCCCAGAAGAAGCTTTCCCGCTACTGGACTGCTCTGTGCCATCCGGATCTTTTTTTTGCTACTATCCGCTGGTTTTACAAGAAGAAGGAATTGCCTGATTGGTCAGTATAATTCATATTCTGGAAATAATCTGCGGCCAGTTTTCCATTGACATACAAAGAGAAATTTCCTAATAATCACAAAGATAAAAGCGATGTCTTGCCAAATTAACGATTATTGCAATGAGGCTGAAAAGATGAATTTCTTCCTCCGTCTTTTTTGGGGATTACTCCTGTCCCTCTGCTTTCTTATCGGATCAGGATGTGAAACAAGACTGAATTTGACAATGAAAAAGGATGTTCCACCAATTGATCGGTCCGTCATATCGGCTAAGCTCAAAGACAGGAAATTTACAAAAATCATCATTATTCCCTCCGCGACCACCTCTAGGGGCGTTTTTGAGCCCGGAATCATGTTGTTTGAGCGCGAGTTTTTGCGGTTGGGGGTGACGGTAATATCTCCCGCCATTACGGGTCGTGTCTTCCTGAATTCAGCAGATAAGCCGGATGGGAAGCAAGTTGTAGCGGCTTGTGATCTGTCTGATGTGGAACGTGCTCTGATCATGGAGAATTCTACCGGGGCAGAGGCAATTTTGCAAATTGGTGATTTTAAGTGGAACTTTCCGCAGGTAATGACTCGTTATTTCATCGGCGAACTAAAAGATGAGAGTAATTTCAGGGAAGTCAGTTATGAAGAATGGTATTCCTGGCCCGGTCAAAAGAGACATTTTATTTCACCCGTCCTGATTTTTGTGGGGCGCCTCCTAAATGTGAATACCGGCGAAACCATGGCATCGTTTGATATTTCCATGCCTGCTAATTATACTCTTCCCCATGATTACAGGGCGCGATATATTTATGATCCCGTTAAAAACAGATTAACAAAATCCAAATTGATCGCGGAATATAATTTCCTGTATGACGATGAATCATGGCTTCAGCGGGCCATGGAACAGACTGAGGCCAAGGTTATAGCGTACGTGACTGCCCAAATCATCGCCAGCAAGACGGCAGACGAATCACCTCGTGCATCGGCAATGAATGAGGCGACTGGAAGCATCCCGAACAAAACACCGGCGGCTCCTGCCAAGATCGATACAGTTGTAACGCCTCCGGAAACTGCAGCTGAGAAAAAACTTATCACGAGCCAAAATTTTGCATCCTATTCCGGCCATGTTGCATCTTTCAAAAGTGAAAATAGTGCGGCTAAATTCGTTCAAAAGATGAAGGCAAAAGGGCTTGTTGCCTTTTATAAGAAGGAAAATATTGCCAAAAAGGGCGTCTTTTACAGGGCATATATCGGCAAATATAAAACTTCTTTAGAAGCGCGTCAGGCGCTGACCAAACTAAAAAAGGCCGGCATAATAAGTTATTTCCAAATTCGGAAGACGGTGACAAAAGACAGGGAAATAGTGGGAAGGAAAATGGAATCAGGGGCACGAAATGGCGGGCTGGTGCAACAGCAACCGACCTTGAATATAGGGACTTTTCGCGCAGAATCAGGAAAATCTGATTCCGCCACAGCAAAGAAAACAGATAGCGATATAAAAGAACCTCGAACGCTGATGCCGGATTTGACTCCGATGGAGCATTACAAGTTGGGCATGGAAAATATTGCTAAAGGACAATATCAAGGGGCACTGACTGATTTGGACAAAGCAATCAACGCGGATGATAAATTCACTGCCGCCTATAGCAAGCGATGTTTTGCCTTTTATATGGTAGGCAATGCTGATGCAGCTATTAAAGACTGTACGAAGGCTGTTATTTTAAAACCGGATTTCGCCGAAGCATATTATAATAGGGGACTCGCCAATCATGCAGCTAATAAGATCGAATCGGCCATTGCCGATTACGATAAAGCTATTGCCATAGACGGTCAGTATGAAGCGGCCTATGCCCAAAGAGGATATATGCATTATCTTTCGGGGCAAAACAAGCTGGCGATTACTGATTACACTGAGGCAATTGAAATTAGACCGGATGACAGTGCCACATATTTCAACCGCGCCTTGGCTTACCATAATGATAGTCAGATAGACAAAGCAATATCTGACTTGCAAAAGTCCTGTGCCCTGAAAAATGAGCAGGCCTGTCAGATTGCCAAAGATATATCCAAAAAGCGATAGTTGCCAAAGTATCATTGTGACGGCAAAAAATCATAAAAACTATCGAGATTAACAGGCGACAGGAATTCTTCCGCCCTGTTTCAATCTTTATCAGTTAAATTCATATGACATCTAATCTTGAAATTGCTATAGCAAAAAAAATCTTATCATAAGGAGTAATTATTATGTCCGATACCCTGCATATGTCTCTTGAACAAATTGCCAGAACTCTAACCAATGCCTTCTTGGCCATGGGTTTTTCCGAGAAAGATACTGCTTATGCTACTCATGCTTTGCTTACCGCAGATGCCAGAGGGGTTGATTCCCATGGTCTGGCACGACTGGAAATGTATTATGGATTCTGGAAGACCGGTGTGATGGTTAATATGAATGCCCAATTGAAGGTGCTAAGGGAAACACCGGTAAGCATTTCATTTGATGCGCAGGATGGATTGGGCATTATCATGGCCGAGAAGGCCATGGAACGCTGCGTCGAAAAAGCTAAAAAGAGCGGAATCTGCGTCATTACTGTCAAAAATGGGGGGCACATAAGTATGGTGGGGAATTATGCCCTGAAAGCAACTGAGGAGGGTCTGATTGGCTGGTGCATTTCCAATACTCTGTCGGCTATGGCGCCATTCGGCAGCCGAGAAAAGGTCATCGGCAACAGTCCATGGTGCCTGGCCTTCCCGCCGGGAAACAAATACACAGATCCGATCATGCTCGATATGGCCTGCGCCGAGGCTTCTTTCGGCAAACTGCAACTTGCCGCCCGCGACGGCCGACCAATACCGGATGGCTGGGCCATAGATAAAGACGGAAGGCCGACGCACGATCCCAATGATGTCCTGCAGCGTGGCGGTTCCCTTATTCCCTTCGGCGGTTACAAAGGTTCGGCGCTGGCGATTATGCTGGAATTGATGGCCTCCGTGCTGTCGGGATCACCATTTGCACCGGGAATCGGAACCGGCACCTATGTTTTGGGGAAAGAGGCGAAAAGGGAAAAAATCGGCTATTTTTTCATGGCCATGGATCCTGCTATCTTACGCCCCATTGAAGATTATAAGAACAGCATCGACGAATATGCTTTTCTCATCAAAAATTCAAAACCGGCCGAAGGCGTAAAAGAAGTACTTCTGCCGGGTGAACCGGAAGCCAGAAAATATCACCGGCGGCTGATGGAAGGGGTGGAGATGAACATTGTAGTTGCCGAAACATCAATGAAAATACTAAAGGAACTCAAGGTACTTCCTGACAGCGCGTCATTGGAGGATATGCTTAAGCTTTGAAATAGTTCACTCATTGGTAATTTGGCTTTCTGTGGGTTCGTATTGATTTTTCGAGATAATTGCTCAATTGAGTTATATGATCTGCACGATAAATATAATGGCCATGTTAAAAAAGGAGGGTGATTTGTGAAATACAATCTTTTATTTTCAAAAGGCAAAATTGGCAGAATAGCGTTGAAAAACAGAGCGGTCATGACCCCTATGATCAGTGGGATAGCGGAATTAAGTGGAGAAGCCTCCGACCAATTAATCCGGTATTATGAGGAAAGAGCCAAAGGCGGTACCGGCTTGATTATCATTGAGGCTTGTGCTGTAGATGATAAGTACGGTTTGGCGGTCAATAATCAGTTGATCCTTGCCGGAACTAAATATATCAAAAAACTGGATAAACTGACCGAAGCGATTCATCGCCACAATGCAAAAGTTTTTTTGCAGCTTTATCATGGGGGCAATATGTCCGATCCGGCAATTACCGGCCATCAGAATGTTTCCGCCAGCAATGTAGCATCTTATCCTGGTCGTGAACCGCGTCCGCTCGAAGTTGGTGAAATTAAGGAGCTGGTGCAAAAATTCGTTAAGGCGGCGGTCCTGGCAAAAAATGCCGATTTTGACGGTGTTGAGGTGCACGCGGCGCACGGTTATTTATTGGCTCAATTCTTGAGCAGGTATTACAACAAGCGCACCGATGAATATGGAGGATCGTTCGAAAACAGAATTCGTTTTCTGGATGAAGTGGTGCGCGGCATACGCGCGGCGGTTGGTCCGGATTTCGCATTGACGGTGCGTTTCAGCGGTGATGAAATGACCCAGCAATTGAGCGCGGAACATATGACCCTGGAAGATGGCGTCAACATTGCGAAATATCTGGAGGCGACAGGTGTCGTCGATGCCTTGAATGTTTCCAACGGCAATGCGTTCAATCCCAATGCCAACTGTGATCCCTATTCCTATCAGCCCGGCTGGAAAAAGCATATTGCTAAAACGATTAAAGACGCGGTATCGCTTCCCATTATTGCGACGAACACCATAAAAACTCCGGATTTCGCCGAGCAGACGCTGCAAGAAGGAATTTGTGATTTTGTCGGTTTGGGCCGTCAGCATCTTGCCGATCCGGAGTTCATGAATAAGGCTAAACAGGGACGGGAAAAGGAAATTCGCAGCTGTATCGGCTGCATGTATTGCAGAGAAACGATGGGACAAGGTTGGACGATCCGTTGCGCAATCAATCCGCGGCTCTCTTCTGAGCTGGTATACTCCGATCCGATGCGCAACGGCGACGGCAGGCCGGTTGTTGTAGTCGGTGCGGGCCCCGGTGGGATGGAAGCTGCCCAAGTTCTGGCCCGGCGCGGCTTTAAAGTAACTCTGTTGGAAAAAGAAAATAAGGTGGGAGGTACTTTGAATCTGGCCGATAAGCCTCCTTTTAAAGGTAATATCACCGGTTTGATGGAAACTATGAAAACCGAAATAGAAAAGGCCGGCGTTGAGGTCAATCTCAATATTGTGGCCACACCGGAGGTAGTTCGTAAAATCAATCCGATAGGTGTATTTCTGGCATGCGGTGCCGAGTCAATTGTGCCGAGTATGCCCGGAGTAGATCTGCCTCATGTTTACACCGCAGAGAAAGTTATCAAGGGTAACATCAATCTACAAGGTTTAGTCGCTGTTATCGGCACCGGCATGACCGGCTTGGAAACGGCGGAAATATTAGCTGATAAAGGCAGTAAAATCATTATGGTAGAAATGCTGCCCAGTGTTGGTCCCGGACTGTTCCCGGTTATACTCAGAGATATTATAGGAAGGATTAATAAACACAACCCGGTGATTTACGCTAATCATAAACTGACCGCCATCGGCCAAGACAGCATAATGTTGGCCAATATGGAGAATAGCGCCGAGGTAAGGGTAGCAACCGACCATGTAGTGCTTTCTCTGGGAGTAGCACCGCGAAGTGGTTTGGTGGAAGCCTTCGAAAAATTGAATAATAACGTTATTCCTATTGGTGATGCGTCAAAGGCCGGTCGCCTTTACCATGCGCTGAAGGATGGCTTCACCAAAGCCTGGGCATTTGAAGCCTGATTGGTTAGTCAGACAATTTTATAGCTTAACGAAGGGTTGAAATTGTCAGCCATTTTGTCATTATTATTTCCTTGACAATCAAGATTGCCTCTTATATGTAGCACAAGTAACGAAAATCATGTCCACTATGATTGCAATGAAAATCTGTAGTAATCAGTTCATTACGTGTAAGCTGCACAGAAATATCCATCAAGGATTAAGATAACACATTTTAAGAAAGGAGTTAGAAAACAAACATGAGTAATAAAACTATTTTTTACCCTCGTGCCTTAGATGAGAAGGACGGCAAGCTTGTGCAAATGGCCAATAAGTGCAAAGATTGCGGTAAAACAGCTTATCCTGTAACTGAACTTTGCCAGTTCTGCAGCTCGGAAAATGTAGAAAAGGTGCCGCTCAGTACAACAGGGACCTTATTTGCCTACAGCATTACCCGCGTGCCGGTGGGCAAATATAAGCCCCCCATTATCGGCGGTTACGTTGATTTGCCGGAAGGCACCCGTGTTTTCGGGCAAATTCGGGCGAAAGCGGAAGAGGTAAAGACCGGGATGAAGTTGAAGACGGAAACCGGTGTTATTTGGACGGAGAAAGACGGTACGGATGTTTACGGTTATTATTACGTGCCTGCATAAAGGATAAGGAGGAGGTGAAGGACAATGAGAGATGTATATGTACTTGGTATTGGTCAAACTGTTTTTGGTAAGCATGATACGCTTTATGTCGCAGATTTAGCTGCGACGGCTGCTTTGGCTGCTGTGAAGGATGCAGGCATAAATCCTAAAGATATACAAGTGGCGTATTGTGGCACTAATATGAATTTGGGAACTATTGCTCAACAATCACTCCAACGTCTTGGCGTGACTCGCATAAGGATGTATAATGTGGAAAATGCCTGCTCCAGCGGCTCTTCGGCGGTCGATTTGCTGCATCGCGAAGTTGCTCTAGGGGCAGTTGAAGTTGGTATTGCCATCGGATGTGAATCATTATCGACCCATAATAGGAAGGTTGGTAAAGGCTTGCTGGCTGTTGATGATCATCAGGGTAGATTGGCATTGACTATGCCCCATTTTTTTGCATCAGAAATGGCTCAGCAGTTAATGGAAAAGCGTGGGGCAACTATGCAGGATATTTGTTACGCAACCATTAAAAATCATAAGGTGGCCAAGTACAACCCTTATGCGCAGTATAAGAAAGAGATCACCTTTGAAGAAATTATGGCATCGCCGATGATTTCTGAACCGATTACCATGCTGCAGTGCTGTCCCCAAAGCGATGGCGGGGCCTCTCTTATACTTTGCTCGGAAGAATATTACAAAAAACACAATAAAAAATCCCATCGTCCGGCAGTGAAAATGGCTGCTTCCATTATCAACAACAGCGGTCCCGAGGATGCTAATTCCGATCCTCTGGCCCTGCCGGTATTGGTTGACGCCGCCAGAATGGCATGTGAAATAGCGGGTGTGGATCCGCTGAAGGATATTAATGTTGTGGAACTGCACGATGCCTTTTCCGCCGAGGAATTGGCAGCTTATGAAATGATTGGCATTTGCAAAAAGGGTGAAGGCGTAAAATTTGCCCGCTCCGGCGATGCCGAATTTGGTGGCCGCTGTCCGGTAAATCTCAGTGGTGGGCTGCTTTCGCTGGGTCATCCGCTGGGTGCCTCCGGTCTACGCGTCTGCAACAATGTCATCCAGCAGCTTTGGGGCGAGGCGGGTGACGTTCAGGTCAAAGATGCCAAAGTCGGCATGGCTGAAATGCTGGGTGGTGTTTTGACGGGGCAAGAAAATCCTATTTGTGCCGGTATTCAAATTATGACCAGATAAGTACTGTTGCGGAAAATGGTCTGATTAGATCAAATAATTTCCGCGAGCTGTTTCCAATTTTTTAATTCATAGCCGGTAAAGTGGATTTGTTTTTCTCTTTCGCTT
>ENA-ORXD01002846-ORXD01002846.1-sediment-metagenome-genome-assembly--contig:-NODE-2846-length-10772-cov-9.600561_pt1 | contig 10772 bp, 11 predicted proteins | sample MGYA00237862_ERZ511471 | MGnify/ENA metagenome assembly ERZ511471 | reverse complement strand
ACCGGAGTGCTCATCAACGTGGAGCGGGCACTGATCGATTCATCGGAGGGAGAAGCGCTGATCGATGTCCCGGACGGTTCCTGCATCCTGGTGAAGGAGCGGCTTGCCGAGCTCGGGGCCTCGGTCCGTGTCCTCGAAGACGTCATCATCCTCGATGGATCCCGGTGCGTGGACTGCGGCGCCTGCATCAGCATCTGCCCCCAGGAGGTCTTCTCATTCGACGAGGGCTGGAAGCTCGTCATGGACGGGAACCGCTGCGTCCTGTGCGGCCGCTGCATCGAGATCTGTCCGCAGCGGGCTCTCTCGCAGAAGGGTGAAGGGTAACTAAATCTGGCGGGCAGCCTGGCAACGGCGGGAATTACCGGAATGTACTATTTTTTTTCCATTCCCGCAGAGGAGAACGATACTATTGATCCGGAAAACGCGTGCAGCGAATGACCGCTTTTTCAGGGGTATCGGCCAAAACGTCCTGATACTCGGCATCGTGAGCCTCTGCACCGATTTGAGCAGCCAGATGGTCTTCCCGCTCATACCCCTGTACCTCACCTCTGTACTCGCCGCCGGGGCGTTCATCGTCGGTCTGGTTGAGGGAGCCGCCGAGACGGCAGCTTCCTTCCTGAAGGTCGTGTCAGGTCATATTTCCGACCGTATCCGGCGGAGAAAACCCTTTGTTCTCCTTGGTTACGGGCTCTCATCAGTGGTAAAACCCCTCTTTGCGTTCGCCTACGTCTGGCCTGCAGTGCTGGCCCTCCGGGTCATCGAACGAGTCGGCAAGGGATTGCGGACCGCCCCCCGCGATGCAATTGTGGCTGAATCGAGCGAAGGGGATGTGAGGGGCAGGGCATTCGGGTTCAACAGGGCCATGGACGGGATCGGCTCAATGGGTGGAGCAGTGCTCGCATTCCTCCTCCTGCCGGTGTATGGTTTCCGCAATGTCTTCCTGATCGCGTTTATCCCCGGTATCATCGCAGTTCTGGCAATACTTCTGGTACGGGAAGATCCTCCTGCAGCGCAGCCTGTATCCCAGCAGTCTTCGCTGAAGATCAGTCTCCGCCTGCTTCCGCAAAACCTCCGCCTTTTCATAGCCGCCTCCGCGCTGTTCGCGTTCGGCCATTACGGGTATGCTTTTCTCCTCCTCAAAGTCCTGTCGACGGGAGGTTCTGACAGTATTGCATTGCTGTACTACGTCCTCTTCTACGGTGTCTACACGCTCTGCGCCATCCCTGCCGGGATCGCCTCCGACAGGATGGGGAGAAAACCGGTCATCATGGCCGGGTATCTCATGTTCGGGCTCCTCTCAGCCGGTCTCATCGTGGTGACCGGCTCAGCAGCCCTGCCGGTAGTCTTCGCCGCATACGGTATCTTCTTTGCCCTCATCGACGGGGCGCAGCGGGCGTTCATCGTCGATATGGCCCCGCCCGAGCTCAAGGCGACTGCGCTGGGGACCTTTCATACTGCAATCGGGCTTGTCGCCCTTCCCGGTGGAATCATTGCGGGGATGCTGTGGGATGTCTACGCGCCGGCGTATACGTTTCTGTTCGGCGCACTCCTTGCCGCACTCGCCCTGGGGCTGATGGTGGTGGTGAAGAACAATTCAGCAATCCCGGCACGGTCATGAACCAGGAAAATCCGGGGATTCAGGTAAACGTTCCTGCATCCCTGCACGGGAACGAACCCCCCCGAAGTGAGTGGCCGGAATATCGCGATCACTCACCGGGAGTCAGGCACTCCCGTGCCTCTCTCAGGGTCACTACCTTCTCCCCCGGCTGAATCGCCCGGATGAACGCGGCTATCTCATCGAGGCTGACCGGGGTGTAGTCCACGAGCTCGGCACTCACGTTGATGGTCTTTGTCTCGGCGTTGATGAAGGGGTACTGGTCGAGATCATTATTATGGACGTGCCCGTGGATCACCCACCCCTGGTAGTCCTCCGGGACCAGTTCAGGGTCATGAATGCAGAGGAAGGACAACCTGTCATGGGTAATGGTCACGGAAGGAAGGGCTCCGGGGAGCGGGTCGTCGTGGTTTCCGATGATGCAGGTGACCCTGCCGTGCAGCCGTTCAAGGAAATGGGTGGCGGGGGGTGCCCCCTGTCCGTAACGGAGATCGCCGAGATAGAAGACCTCGTCACCGGGACGCACGGTGAAGTTCCAGTTGTCCAGGAGCACAGCATCCATCTCCAGCGCCGATGAAAAGGGCCGGCGGCAGTAGCGGATGATGTTGCGGTGCCCGAGGTGGAGGTCGGAGATCACGAACCGTCCCGGGCTGTCCCGTTCCCTGAACACCACCCCCTCCCGCTGCAGCCCCACCCGCTTCCGGAACTCACGCCGGGTCGTTGTCCAGAGGCCCGGGTTGAACGCTTCCGCCCGCGAGAGCCAGAGCCCCCTGGCAAGGTCGAACTCTCTCCAGAGGGCTCCCCGCCGCATCACCGCGATCCGGAAGAGGGTGAGGGGGGCATTGCAGCCGCCCGGGCGCAATCCCTGCCTCTTCGCCTGGTCCCAGATCATCCCTGCGGCATCCGGCTGGTCCCGGGTCCGCCTCCAGACGTCCGGGGCCTCGTTGCGGGAGATCGAGATCCTGAGCGAGAGGTGGAAGATCCGGGAACCAGGGGGCCGGTCAATCCAGGTGCTCCACCCCGTCGTTGGGAAAATGAACCGGATGAGACGGTGGTAGAGTGAGACCAGATTCGCATCCGGAGCAAGGGAGAGCGCAATGGCTGTTCCTTTCCTTCCCCTGAGCTGCATGAGGCCGCCGATCCGGCAGGAGACGGCAGGAATTCCGTCTGCGGCCTCCCTGATGTGGTCCAGGAGCGAATATTCCGATGATCCGGGAAGGAGCCCGAACGGGCCGAAGAGCGTAACATGGGGCTCCCGCGACTCACCGGACCGGACACCCACGAGATCGGGGAACGATGATACCAGGGACGAGATCCCAGGATCCGGGATACGGGCTATGACAAGGCAGGTGACGGGCCTGCGCCTGCCGGTTCGTGCCGCTCTCCTGTTCCTGACACCGGGGCTCCTCATGCTGCTTCTCTACAAGCCTCATCCTGTTCTCATAAATACCTGCGGGAGACCACGCCCGGCGGGCAGGTACGGTGCGACGGGTATTTGGGAAGAGAGCGCAGAATATACCACGTAATGATCCGGCGCCGGTTCCACCTCAGGGAGACCATCGCGACCATCCTTGCCGATGATGAGGCACTTATTGCGGCAGCGCGGGAAGGGATCATCACCGCACGCCAGGAGCTTGAGCACTATGCTGCCGGCGACCCCTTCTTCCTCTCGACCCTTGAACCCTATCCGGTCAGCTCCGGGATTACGATCGTGGACCGGATGGCGGAAGCGGGGGTGGCAGCAGGGGTCGGTCCCATGGCAGCGGTCGCGGGCGCCATCGCCTGGGCCGGAGTGGAGGCAATGCAGGCAGCGGGAGCGGCATTCGGGATCGTTGACAACGGCGGAGACATCGCCCTGCTGTCTGATCGGGACGTAACGGTCGGGATCCATGCCGGGACCTCACCGCTCTCGGACCGGACGGGCTTTGTGATCGGCCCGGACCCGCGGATCCGCGGCATCTGCACCTCATCAGCCACCGTCGGACATTCCCTCTCCTTCGGGTCCGCAGATTCAGTCACCGTCTTTTCACACAATCCTGCCTGTGCTGATGCCTGGGCGACCGCCATCTGCAACACCATCAGCCCTGAGGACACCTCGGTCCTCGGGCAGGTTGATCCGGACGAGGTGGACGGTGTCTTCGTCATTATCGGTTCATGGGCATACCGGTGGGGGCGTGTCCCGGACCCGGTCCGGGTATCCGACCGGCACGATCTCATAACCGGGGGCCTGCTGTAGACTCACTGAGAGAGGGCAGGCCATGTTTTTATTGACGGATGTACTGGTTCAGAGCTGTTCATCGATGAACCTGAGGGCCTGCCGGTAAGCATCCTTCTCATGGAAACCTGCCAGAACGGACTCGCCGTCGCTCACCAGAATAACCGGAGATCCCTTCTCGATCCGGAAGATCACTTCGTAGAGCTCTCGCTCGGTGACCATCACGCCGGTCAGCACGGCCGATGCAGGCTGGAGGATAAGCCGGTCGGTCTCGAGATCGCCGGGAGCCTCCCGGAAGAAGTAGTAGAAGACCTGGAAAGCGTTCAGGAGGTCGGATGCGAGGAGTTCATCCCGTATCTCCGGATCGAGCTGGTCGAGGCTCACGGCAAGCGCATCGGGGTCATCTTCACCGGTCTCAAGAATGCTGTCGGCGATTCGGATCAGCATGGAATAGGGGAGCGGCTCGTCATCGGTCACTCCCGTACACTCGGCATCTCCAGCCATAAAGGATTAGCCCCTTCCGCACCCCCTCAATAAAAGATATATTCCGGCACCCGTGGAATGAGTACAGGTGAAAGAAAAAGATCTGGACTGGAGGGTGTACCACCTCCTCGTACATGATCCCTGCCTGAGCCCGGAGGATCTCGCTGCAAAGGCAGGATGCAGCAGCGCGGAAGTAACCCAATCGCTCCGGAGGCTCGGAGAATCAGGTCTTATCGAGGAGGGGAGCGGGGGCTGCCGGATCCTCTCGGTCCAGGAGATGATGCTCCGGTGTCAGGCCAGGTATGACCAGTCCTCGCCCTTTATCATCGAGGGCGGGGTCATCAGGGTAAAGAAAGGGCCGGAATAGATGGCAGAACTGGTGGTCCTCCGGATTGGTCACCGGCCGGAGCGTGACCAGCGGGTCACCACCCATGTCGGGCTTGCTGCCCGCGCACTCGGGGCGAGCGGGATGTTCCTTGCAGCGGAGGACAAGGGGGTGGTGGAGAGCATCACCGATGTGGTCAACCGCTGGGGGGGCGACTTTTTCGTCAGGGACCGGGTCTCCTGGAAACGCTGCATCCGGGAGTGGAAGGAATCGGGCGGTGTGGTGGTCCACCTGACCATGTACGGAGAGCGCATCCAGGACCGGGAGGAGGAGATCCGCTCGCACAGCCGGATCCTCATCGTGGTCGGGGCAGAGAAGGTGCCGGGCGAGATCTATGGCCTTGCCGATTACAACATCGCGGTGACCGGACAGCCCCATTCCGAGATATCGGGCCTTGCCGTTTTTCTGGACCGGTTCTTCCAGGGATCGGAACTCTCGGCCGGGTTCCCGGGTGCACGGATCCGGGTGGTCCCGAGCAGGGATATGAAGCTCACCGAGGAGCGATGAGATCGAAGGTGCTCGTGGCCGGTTTTGCCACCCGCCACGTGGTACAGTCTGCGTATGCTGCCGGATGCGAGGTCTATGCTGTTGATCACTTCTGTGACCAGGACCTCTCCTTCTATGCCCGGGAGAGCATGCGGTTTGACGAGCTCGATGAACTCTTCCCTGCTGTCGGGGAGATGTGCACCCGCCATGCACCGGATATCGTGGTTGCCACCTCCGGCGCCGAGCTGCTGCCGTCCCGCGACTTCTGGGGAACCCCCCCGGAAAAGGTGCAGCGGTTCCTCGACAAGCTGATGACCCACCGGTTCTTCGAAGAACTCGGGATGCCCACCCCTGCGCTCCTTCCGGGCGACTCCTTCCCGGCAATGATCAAACCGCGGATCGGCTCAGGCGGGTGGAGAAACCGGGTGATCACTTCTGCCGCTGACAGGGAGGCATGGATCGAACAGTTCGGGGATATCCCGGCAATTGCCGAGGAGGTGGTCTCCGGGACACCCTGTTCGGTCTGCTGTGTTGCCGACGGCAACCGCGCGGTTGCGATCGCATCGAACCGCCAGATCCTCAGGGGGGCGGGGGATGTTTCGTTCGGGTTCTGCGGGTCGATCACCCCTTTCATGGACAGCCGCCACGATCAGCTGATCCAGTGCGCGGAGCAGATTGCCGGGGCGAGTGGGTGTCTCGGGACGCTGGGAATCGATTTCATGGCCGGCGATGAGCTGTATGCCATCGAGGTCAACCCCCGTTTCCAGGCAACGCTCGACACCATCGAGATGGCGAGCGGGATCAATCTCTTCTCCATTCACCTGGCGGCCTGCCGGGGGAATCTCCCCAGTCAGCGGCCGTCATGCCGGCAGGTTGCGGCACGAAAGATCCTCTTTGCCGACCGGGACTTGACCGTCGCTGCAGACCTGTCACGCCTCTCGCCGGTCGTATCAGATATTCCCTGGCCGGGCACCGCCTTTGAGGAGGGGCAGGCGATCATCAGCATCTACGGGTGGGGAGCCACTGAGCAGGAAGCGACTGAGCTGCTGCATAAGCATATTAGAACAGTCGGACAATATATGGGTGGAAGGCTCTATGGATGAGGTCCTGGAAAATCCGGCGATAAAGGCATATCTTATCAGGTTGATCGGCGAGGAGGGGATCAACCTTCTGGACAAATTCCCTGAAGATGGTGAGTGGAGCGACGAGCAGCTCGCCGCCCAGACCGGCATCAATCTCAATACCGTCCGCCACACCCTCTATACGCTCTACGAGAAACGTCTGGCAGAGTACCGGAGAATCAAGAACAACGAGACCGGGTGGCTGACCTACCTCTGGCACCTGCGGATGGATCTCATCTCCGAGGTGATCCGGGAGGATCTCGAGACCATCCTCGAGAAACTTGAGGGCAGGGAGCGGTATGAGGAGGAGAATGACTTCTACCTCTGCAAGGCCTGTGGCATGCTCTACACCTTTAACCAGGCCATGGATGTTGAATTCATCTGCCCCGCCTGCGATCAGCAGATGGAGCATTTTGATAACGAGATCCTTCTCCGGGCCCTGAAAAAGCGTATCGAGGCGATCAAAGCGACACTCGGGCATGCCTGAAGAGGATGCAGGGTATGACGAGGCCCTCCGTACTGCCGGGTGCAGCCGGCGGGTGATTGCGCACTGCCACCGGGTCAGGGACCTCGCTCTCTCCTTTTGTGACCGCTCTGGTGTAGCCGACCGTGAGCTTGTCAATGCCGGGGCCCTGCTCCATGACATCGGCAGGGCTCTCTCCCACTCCCTCTCCCATGCCCAGACCGGGGCGGCATGGTGCCGGGAGCATGGTGTTCCTGAAGACGTGGCCCGGATTGTGGAACGGCATATCGGTGCCGGGCTGACCGCGGATGAATGCACCCTGCTCCATCTCATCCCGGTGGACTGCGTTCCGGAGACCATCGAGGAGAAGATCGTGGCCAGTGCTGACAACCTGGTGAAGGGTGGACACGAGGTATCCATCCATGACCGGCTCGGGACATCGCTATACCTCGGTCGGAAGATCCGGAGCCGTATCTACCGGTTGTGGCTTGAGACTGAGCAGTTCAGGCGATCTGGACCGGTGCTTAGAGAATAACCTGTTTTACCTGGGGGAGCTTCCGGATCGCCTCGATCACCTCTCCCGGGATCTCCCCTTCGATGATGATGACCAGCCTTGGTTCCTCTGAGAGTTGGGGGTCGGTCACGAAGATCTGACGGATGGTCAGGTTATGCCCGGATACCACCCCGACCGCGGCACTCACGATGCCCCTTTCCCGGGCATCCTGCGGGAGAACGGTGATCGATGAGAGACCCAGGGGGCCGGTGAGCTGCGAGAGATCGGGAGTGGCCCGGATATTGGTAAAGATCTCCCGCAGGGACGGTGTATCAAGGATCCGCCGGGCCGTGGCATCGACCACTCTCCGATCGGTCCCGATGACCTTGGCGACGTGGGTTGCCGGGATCTCGATGTCATTGCAGGTAATCCTGCCCTCGGTATTCACCCCGAACCCGTTCTCGAGGAGGAATTTGACCACCCTGCTCTGGGAGGGAGAATCGGAGAATTCCCGGATGATATCCGACCACATGCATGATACCTCTTGCACTGGACATACATATACATCACTGTCTGGAAAGCGACATCTGTGCACATTATACGGGGAATTCGCACACGGGAGGAGAACACCCGCTCCCGCGGATGGATACATTATTTTAGATCAACATCCTCCATGTTATGGCAAACGTGCGAGGGTTGCCGAGCCAGGTCAAAGGCGCGGGCTTGAGGGGTCCGTCTCGTAGGAGTTCTAGGGTTCAAATCCCTTCCCTCGCATCACGTTCTGTCGTATTCTCTTTTCAGGATTCATGAACTCTCATCACCCGGCGGCAGGCCGGCCGCTTTCGCCCGGATTGAAGCGGTGACCTGCACGGGTTTGTTGTCCGCGCCGGCCACTCACATTACTCTTTTAGTCCACCGGTTCGATCTCTCCGACCTTCCAGCTCTTGTCGAAGAACGGCTGCAGCGGGCTGTACATACGCAGGATCGTGAACCATCCCTTGCCGGGCAGGGTCTGGATCCAGTTGCTCTCCTTGCCACCCGGGCCCTCCGGGCCGAAGTAGATGTCCACGGCACCGTCGGTATTGGGGACGGCTGCCGGGGTGGGATACGACTGGCTGCCCGCTCTTGGCCACCGCTGCGGTGTCTGGAGCATTGAACGTGTCTGGTTGTCATACACCGTGAACGACCAGAAGTTGTTCTCCGGGATATTCGGAGGCAGCGTGCACTTGTAGGTCTTCCCTCCGTCCAGGTAGTTCTTGTCGGCATCGAGGTTACAGGCGAGGTATTGCGATCCGATGTCGGTCAGCAGCATGCACATCGCCGGAGTGATCCCGGTCGCCCAGTAGAAGAACCCGAAGCGACCGTCCAGGTGCCGGTAGCCCGTGGGCGGATACGGCTTAATCCCTTCCTTTGTTACGGCCGGCGGGGGCGTCTCGAACGTGTAGCCGCCCTGGAACAGCCAGTTGTACCAGGCTGATCCCGGGTAGTAGGCCCAGTCCTCTTCGCCCTTCCCCCGGGGACGGAAGTTGAGTGTTCGCCCTGTGGCGCAGGCCACCGCTGCAGCGTCGGTGAGGATCTTCTTCATCCGCTCGTCTGGCTGGAATGGCTTGCCCTTCACGATGCCGATGCCGGCGAGCGAGCCCATGATCTCGGCGTCGAACGCTCCGACCGGTTCCTCCTGCACGAGCGCGTTCACCATCTTGTAGTACGAGGAGTCGCTCGGAGGGATCGTATTGAAGGCCAGCCCGGACACATCGACGAACTTGACAGGGGTGATGGGAGCAGGCTTTCCGGGCCTGACCCTCCCTTCGAGCAGCGTTGCGACGCTGGTTCCATAGCCTCCCTGCGTGTACGGATAGACCTTGATGGTCTTCTTGATCGTCTCAACCACAGGTTTGGGATCGTTGTTTACCAGGAAGCTTCGGCCGAGCACCAGTGCCCGCGTCGTGCGGACCTGCGCGACGTGGAAACCGCTGTCCGGAAGCGGGCCGTCGTAGCCCGGCGGCAGCAACAGGAACTTCCCGCCCTGCCCGCGGTCCGGGCCGGGCCGCCCGAAGTCGATGACATGGTGGAACCACATGTCGTCGATGACACCGAGCGCGTCGGGCGGCGTTTCGAAGACCATCGGACCATCCTTCAGGCTGATAAAGCTGATGTAGTAGACGGTATCGGCGTTGGCCGTGAGAAACAAGGACTGCGAATCCATCAGCTCCGAGAATATGATGAAATCGTTGTCCTTGGCCCCGGCCTCAAGGAGGCCCCTGTGCAGTGCGGACGTCGACGCCCCCTGGTAGGCGTTCATGTACGCGTCGAGCGCCCGCGTGAAGTCGAGGTTATCATAGACCTTCTCTACGGTGGCGTCTGAGGGTGCCCCGTTGACGAAGGTCAGCTTCCCGAGCCGTGTGTCCAGCTCGTCCGGTACCGCGATCCCTGGCGGGATGTCGGGGGTCATCTTCATTTTGGGTGTTTTTGTCATTTTTTCAATCTCCTTTTAATTTTCGATGTGGAGTAAGAACTTCACTCTTCATCGCGGTTGTACCACCTGCGATAGGAATGAAGTTCTGTTCTCCTGAAGAAGAACGATCGATGAACGGAGTGCGAGGCCCTGGCCAGCAAATGAGAATTAAAGAATGGTATATTTATAAATTCTGGGCGATATTTGGTTGAAAAAAAGGCCTGAAGGCAGCCGCCGTTCACACCAGCGGATCCGGCGCCGAGTCGCCGGAAAACGGGAGCCGTGCCCCGGTAACCAGGAACTGCCCGCCGGTCTCTTTGATCTTCTCCAAAATAAGGTTCTTTGCCTGCCTGGTCATGGCAAAGACCGGGATCGATGACCCGGCCTGGAGGAGTGCCCGGGGACCGGCCACCTCGCGGACGGCCCGGGAGGCGCAGGCGGTGACGATGTCGCAGGTTGCGGCAAACTCCGCCGCTTCCTCCGGGGTTATCCCCGTGGTATGCACGGCGATGATGAAGGTGTCGGGATACGCTTCCCTGATCTCCCGGGCATCACCGGAAAGGGCCACCGTTACAGCGACCTTGGAAAAACCGGAGGCAAACGCCACCCGGACTCCCCCCGGCTGGTCGAGTGTAGCGGTTTCCCGGAAGGGGACGATGCCGCCGTTGAGCTCGATGGCAGCGATCACCCCCGGGATGGGGGTGGTACGGACCAGCCCGGACATTCTCCCGCCAATTCCCTGCACCAGTTCCGGGGCAGGAGCTATCACCGTCCCGGCACCCTCACAGGCGATCACCGCGGCATCGAAGGAGCCGGCCGAAACCCCGAAACTGATCAGCTCGGATGCCCCGAATCCTACATATTCACCGGATGAGAGGACCTGGCGGTCGGCCGAGCACATCCCGAACGCCCGGATGCGATGCTCGATGTTCGCCTTCACCGCCTCCGGGGTGATGGGGTGGACGGGCCAGGCGAACCTGCGGGCAAGGGGGCACTCCCGGATGAGGGGGGGACCGACCTCCACCACTTCACCGTTTTTCACGACGATCCTGCACC
>ENA-ORXD01002845-ORXD01002845.1-sediment-metagenome-genome-assembly--contig:-NODE-2845-length-10773-cov-19.360976_pt1 | contig 10773 bp, 10 predicted proteins | sample MGYA00237862_ERZ511471 | MGnify/ENA metagenome assembly ERZ511471 | reverse complement strand
CCTCCGGGAGTGTTTGCATATCCCCCCGCCCGAACATCTTCCCCAACAGTTGGAAAATGGTCGACGAAAGCGACTAAATCCATGTTAACATCACCGAGCACGAATACGCGCATTGGTTCGCCTTTCACTGCTAAAACCGATTACCTGCGTTGTAAATCAATAACAGCAATACCCTGGTCCCAGGTGACTGGCATGGCAAAATCAAATCGATCCACATCCATCGTCAAGGGGATATCCGCGGAAGGAAAGTTGGGGTCCTCTGGATTCGAGAACAAACCAGCCACAATCGAATTTTTAACACGGTCCAGGTATGGCTGCGGATCAGGATGATTTCCGATTAATAATTGAGCCAGGTAATCTGCTAGAGCCACATCCTCATCCCCTCGGCCATCTGGACGAATACCGGTACAAACAAAAGTTACCTCAGCCGGGTTCAGCGCGCTTATGGCTTGTGCGGTAGCGTTGGCAACCGGAAAACTGGCCGCGAATATCCGCTCTGCCTGACGGCTGCGAATTACGCCCTGTGTTCCTGAGGTGGTACGCTGGATCACTACTTTGTCTTGAAAGCTGACTTGGCTTAATTGAAAGGGCGAATTGCCAAAATCAAATTCGGGCACTTTGATCCCTTCTACTTCACCCATTACGATAGAATTTGGAATGCGCCCTTTTAATTCCAGCGCCTGTTCAATACTACCCACCAAATAATCCCTTTTCGCGCCATCACCCAGCACAAAAGCCGCGCAGGTAAAGGCACGGACCACATCGATTACAACCACTACGCCGTTTGCCATATGGCAATCATTAAGATCCCTATTGATGAATTTCATTGCAGTACCTTTACTTCTCCCTGATTGTGCTTATCCGTGTTTGAAATTCAATTCAAACAATTGTATCTCGAAAAATATGGGAATGAATCGCACTTATGGATTTGTTTTTGCTTTATAATCATTGGAAATATATTTAAATTTTTGCATTTCTGAAGATATTATTTTTTCGGGTCAGGAGATAAAATGTCCACTTCCTCATCCTCAAAAGTAGGTGTTTATGTTGATGTAGTCAATATGTACCGTAATGGCGGGCAGCGTATGCGCTATGATGTACTGCGAGAGTTCGCCTGCCGTGATATGGCAGATCCAATGCGATTAAATGCTTATGTGAGTTATGATGCGGACCGAGCCAACTCAGATCACGCCTACAAAGAGGGAATTAACAGTTTCCATTCGGCGCTAAGAGACCTGGGATTCAAAGTAATTGTAAAGGAAATCCGTTGGTACCAGGATGAATCCGGAAACCGGTATGGGAAAGCCGATGCCGATCTGGATCTGGCGGTAGACGCGTTGGTGCAGTCAGAGCACCTGGATAGAGTATTAATTGCCAGCGGGGATGGTGATTTCGTTCGTTTAGTACAGGCCTTACAAAACCGGGGGTGCCGGGTGGAAGTAGTCGGTCTGAATAATGTTTCTCGCGCTTTGCGTGAAGAAGCCGATTTATATGTTTCAGGATTTCTCATTCCCAATTTGATTCCGATTGAACAAGACTTACAGGTGAATTGGGGTGAGGTTGGGTCTCGTACCCGTGGCTGGTGTTACTGGCATCATGCCTCCCAATCATTTGGATTCTTACGTTTTATGAAAGGAATCAATAATTACCTTTGGATGACAGACACGCGGAATCCAAATTCCCCTTATGGCACCGCCTTCTTCCATGACTCTGAGCTTCCATACGACCGGATATCAGCCAATCAATTACCCAGTCGAAATTTGATTTTTGAATTTGAACTGACGGAATCAGAACGCGGTTTACAGGCAGTGGATATTCAACTGCTATCACGTATCTAATAAAACTACTTAACAATTTCTATACACTAAGGCGGCCAGACCGCCTTTTTTGTTTAATTTTGGCTGGCATAGGTATAATTTGAAATACCTTCATAATGAAAGGGATAACCATGCGCAAAAAGTGGATTCCGATCCTCCTGGTACTTCTAGTTCTGGCTGCCCGTTTTATTCCTGGTCCACGGACCATTGATGACGCTTATATCACCTTTCGCTACGCCCGCAATATTCTGGCCGGGCAAGGTTTTGTGTTTAATCCTGGCGAACGCGTGTTGGGAACCACCACTCCCTTTTTTACCATTAGCATGGTTTCGCTGGCGTCCTTTACCGGTGGGGTGAATGCACCCTTCCCCTGGTTGGCGCTCATTCTCAATTCAGCGGCAGATGCGCTGACCGTGATCATCTTGTGGCAGTTGGGGAAACGGATCAACCTGGAACTGGCAGGGATTGCCGCCGGGGTGCTATGGGCGGTGGCACCTTTTTCCGTCTCCTTCGCCATCGGCGGGATGGAAACCAGTGTTTACATCTTTTTGCTCCTGGCTTCAGTTTACGCTTACCTTAACCAAAATCGAGCTCTGACCACCTTATTTGCCGCTCTAGCCATCCTTACCCGCCCAGACGCGCTGATTCTGGTGGGGCCGCTGGCATTGGACCGCCTGGTTCGTGCAATTTGGTGGAAAGAAAAAATCACCTTTCGAGAAGTTGCGGCCTTCTTCATCCCGCTCGCAGCCTGGGCAGTATTTGCCACGTTATTTTTTGGCAGTCCGATTCCACATTCCATTCAAGCCAAATTGGCGGTCTACCGTCTGGATAAGCATGCAGCCCTGATTCGATTAATCCAGCATTATGCCAATTTGCTTCACCAATATAATTACGCTGGATCTATAGGTACGATGATCGGTATGGTGGTATTTCCTACCTTATATCTATTCGGGACCTTGCATACCTGGCGGAAAGAAAAACGGCTGCTGGTATTGATGCTTTATCCCTGGTTATACTTTTTGACTTTTGCCATTCCCAATCCATTGTTATTTCGCTGGTACCTCACTCCCCCACTGCCAGCGTATTTTCTATTTTGTTTGGTGGGATTGCTGGTTATCCTCCAGAGAATCCTCAAAATTACTGACGTTGCGCAAACCGTTTTTTGGAAACAAGTCCTGTTGGTGACCTTACTAATCGTTTTGCCATTTGCTTCATTAATCAGCGCCTGGCAAATTCACCCTTCTCACGGTCCTGACCGCCCCGCCCCAGAAATGGCCTGGTTTGAGTTGGAATTGTTATACCGAAAAGCAGCGGAAGAATTAAAACCCATTATCCAGCCAGGTCAGGTACTGGCAGCCGGAGACGTGGGTGTACTGGGGTTTGTGACTGATGCCTATATTTTGGATACAGTCGGGTTAAATTCAGCCCAAACACTGGATTATTACCCGATTCCCGCTGATCAATATGTAACCAATTATGCCATCCCAACCCAGCTGATTTTGCAGGAACAACCAGATTGGATTGTGATCCTGGAAGTTTACGGGCGTAAAACATTCTTAGCCGATCCAGAATTTCACAAACTTTACCAGCTCTGGGATAACCTGCCCACAGATATTTATGGCAGTAAATCCATGTTGATATATCATCGAAACTTGCGCTGAAAATCAAGCCGTTAAAATTTTTCTCGATACGTTATAATTTGCTCCATGGAAAGTATTCGCTCATTATTCCGGGTCGGGCATGGTCCCTCCAGCAGCCATACAATCGGTCCACAACTGGCAGCTGAACATTTCCGCATGCAGAATTCACACGCCTGCTCATATCGGGTGACGTTATATGGCAGCCTGGCGGCGACCGGTAAAGGCCACTTAACCGATCAAGCAATTATCCAGGCACTTGCTCCGATAAATGTTGAATTCATTTGGAAACCGGAGGAACTTTTACCCGCTCATCCCAACGGAATGCTTTTCGAAGCGCTTGATGCCAATGGACGGGTGTTCGCTAGCTGGCAAGGATATAGCGTTGGCGGCGGGGCGATACAAGAAGAAGGCCATCCCCGCAACCCGGTAAAAAATATTTATCCTTTGCATTCCATGCAAGAGATTATGCGGCACTGCACCCAAACCGGACAATCCTTCTGGGAACATGTCGAAGAAAAGGAAGGCTCTGAGATTTGGACCTTCTTAAAGGATATCTGGCAGGTGATGCAAGACTCAATTCAGCATGGATTACAGGCGGAAGGTGTATTGCCGGGCGGGCTTGGGGTCTCTCGGAAAGCCAGTGTGTATTTTCGCAAAATCAAGTTAAACGGCGCCGATTTTTTGAAGCATGGTTTTCTTCCCGCTTATGCTCTGGCGGTTGCAGAAGAAAACGCCACCGGGGGCTTGATTGTCACCGCGCCGACTTGTGGTTCGGGTGGCGTGCTCCCCGCAGTCCTGAAGCATGTAAAAGATCATATGGATTGCAGTGAAGCAGTACTTTTACGCGCCCTTGCCACCGCTGGCCTGATTGGAAACCTGATCAAATTTAATGCTTCCTTATCCGGAGCGGAAGTGGGGTGCCAGGGGGAAATTGGATCTGCCTGCGCGATGGCGGCGGCGGCAGCCACCCAGATTTTGGGCGGTACGATTCGTCAGATTGAATATGCGGCGGAAATGGGATTGGAGCATCACTTAGGGTTGACCTGTGATCCCGTCAATGGCTTGGTGCAAATTCCATGCATTGAAAGGAACGCTTTTGCGGCTACCCGCGCAATGGATTGTGCCACATACGCGCTGTACTCTGACGGCACGCATCGCGTTTCGTTTGATGAAGTTGTGCAGGTGATGAAACAGACCGGGCATGATTTGCCCTCGCTTTATCGCGAAACCTCTTCTGGCGGCCTGGCATTAACCTATCGATTCCCCCCTTCAAACCCAACAACCAGCAAATCCTAAGCATAATTGAAAAGTTATACAGCCTATACCCGCTGATTCAACCAGCAGATAAAATAAGAGTAATGAAATACGAATTACCCTTATTTCCTCTCCACACTGTTCTGTTCCCCACCATGCCGGTGCATTTATATATATTTGAACTACGCTACCGGTTGATGATGCGGGAGGTATTACAAAGCAACCAAACCTTTGGGGTGGTCTTAATTCACCAAGGAATGGAATCTTTAGGCCCTTTAGCCAAGACCTATAAAATTGGTACTACCGCCCGGATAGTGGAGGTTGAACCCCTGGATGGTGGCACGATGAACATCGGAGCCATCGGAATCGAAAGATTCCGTATTGTAAGAATGGTTAAGGACCATCCTTATTTAATCGCAGAGGTAGAATCGCTGCCTTTTGAAGTTCAAGATGAGCCCAGGTTTAATCACTGCGCTAAACATTTGCATTCCAATGTAAAGAATTATCTTTCCATGGTCACCAAGTTAATGCAAAATGCCAGTAAAGAAGAGGAACGGATGGATCTCACTGAGCTCGACCTGCCCGAAGAGCCCGTCACAATGGTGCATATGGCGGCTTCTTTACTTCAGCTTCCCACCCAAGAGAAACAATCATTATTATCTTCAGAAAGTATGGATTCTATGATCCAGCACATTGCCCGGCTTTATCGGCGCGAATTGGAAGTTAACCCCCACCTTCAAGATATTAGCGAACAGGAAGCGGCTCGGGCTGCCTGGTTGAACTAATCTTCCTCATTATCAAATTCAGCTGAATACCAGTGATCTTCCTCGTGCAGTCCGTGAGATTCCTGGTCTTCCGGTGTAAGCGGATCATCCATGCGCACCTGCAAGATAATCCCTGCTGTGCGGATCCCATTGGGAGTCATGACACGCCGAACTTTATATCTCAAAAAGTATTGCTTGATCAATTCCTGGTTAAGTACATCTTTGACCGTGCGAACACTTACAGCCGCGCGCCGCGCAAGTTCGGCCATTTCAGTTTCTACTTCGTTGCGTAACTCTCCGGTTAATGGATTCCAATAACACATTGAACGCGAAGCCAGGATGATGGCAACCGCAGAATGCCCAATGATCGGTTGCCACTGCTGCAAAAAATACATGGTCACAAACATTCCCCGCTCAGGCTGGATGACAGCCGCTCGTTTACTTCCATAAGCGCGCTGAAGCATTACCTTCCGCGGAGAAGCAGGAGGTGTTTTTGCGTTGCTCTTTTTTTGATTTTGCGCAGGTTCCTCAACTGGCGTTTGATTCAGTAAATTGGGTTCCTCTTCAGAAAGCTGATCCTCTGAATCGACTTTGATGTCTGGCTCTTCAGAAACCGCATATCCGTTTGAAACCACCACGCGCAGATCAACCGCTTCCCCTAAGACCCCTTCCAAAAGACGGGTGATGCGTGCGCGCAGTCGATTATCCACCCAATCGCGCGCATACGGATTAAACGCACCCAGTGAGAAGACACCGTCCTTAAATCCAAGCGGATGGAGCGGTTGAACCCAGGTATCAAAAAGGGTTCTCGACATCTCCATCTGCAGTTGATTTAACACCATCTGCCAGGCTTCCCGGTATCCGGAAACCTTGAAAGATGGTGGTTTACTTTGGACAATGTGCTCCATTATTTCACCTTCCAAAAGGCTTCATGCCTTTTGTGAACGGCAACCCCTAATTCGTGTTTGTATTGGCAGGTTTGGTATTCTCTCTGGTCAATCCCCGAATCTGACCCTGGAGAAAATCCACCACCATTGAGAAGTCTTCCCGCCGAATATCTTCAGATCGACTTACCCCGGTTAATCGGGTGACATCCATATAAATGCCTGGGTATGGTTTTGCAACACCCTGCTCTTGCAGCAATGTACCCAGGGTTGCCACCAATTGGCGGAGCTGGCCAAGTTCTTCGGGAGTCAAACGCGCTTTTGGACCCGCAACTTTTTCCAGGCTTGTCACCTGCTGGCGAAGATCGCTAAACGCGTCCCGAATTTGCTGAACTTTCTCTTCATGCGCCCGGCGCAGTTCAGCCAGCTCCGCTTCTACTTTTTTTGAGATTTGATCCTCAAATTGTTCCTGCTCAGCAACCATCCGCGCAACTGATTCACGCAGAAACTGCAATTCGCCTCGCTCACTGATCCCAAAATGTTCGGCTAATACAGTATGGGCTTCATCCAAAAAAGCAGTGAGCAGTTCTCTGGTCTCTGGATCTTGAACTCGCTCCAACTCCACACCGGTTAAGAACAATGGAACAGATGAGGACATCAAACATAACGTCGGTTGAGCTCCACCGGCAGTAGTCATCAGTATGGTTGCCGTATATGGAGCAAAATATCCCTGCTGGCGTAATAAGCGCCTCCGCTGTGCGCGTTGATCCAGACCAAATGCTTCACACAAGGAACGAACCGAAACATAGCCTTTTCCATCGCGCAGATCAGCCGTGGCGATTTCCTTTCCCCGAAAAGCCAGCTTTCTTTCCTGCTCGGGTTTGAAAGTAAGAGTACCACCAGACATTCGATCTTTTCCTTTTTCCAAGGGGGGGCTATGATGGCCTCCCCTTTGTTATCTATACGATAAAATTATTTCTTCCATTTATTCGCCGTATTTTTGGAAGAAATTATTTTTCCCCAATCATGCGCTGGACCAACTCCTCCAACGTCTTCGGATTTCCTTGATCCTGGATACGCGCAAGGCGAGCAGAGCAAACCCGGGCAAGAATGCCTACGGTTTCTCCGGTGGATACTTTGCGATCCAGCAGGTCAGAAAGCCGTTTTTGCCATTTATTTAGCTCATGAATCTCACCTTGTGAAAGGGTGGTGCCAATTTTTCGCCTGGGAACAGGTGAAGGCGGCCGTCCAGGGGTTCTGGAAACCTCAATTTCGGTAATCATTGATCGGGCTTCGTATAGCTGAACCCAGGCTGTCTTTGTGGAAGAAGATGAAGAAGATCTTGGAGGGGTCATTTTTCAATCACCTCTTGAACGATTTCCAGATTGATGAATTGCTCATCACTGGCCAGAAGATAATCGGTTGCCAATGCGCATAAACGGATTATTTCGCGCGGCACACCATCCGAACGTTCATATAACAGTTCGAAGGCATCGTCATCGATCAGGGGCTCACTGCGCCCTGCTACTCTTAAGCGGAAAATGACCATTTGTAGCGCACTGGCAAGGGTTAGCGGCGGCAGAACCAACCTTACAAAAACGCGTGCATTAACTGCTTTGTTGGATTCAAATAAAGGAATAATTTCTCTTTGTCCAAACGCCAATACCTGAACTACTTTGGAGTCGTAGTCAAAATTGTAAAGACGGTGAATCACCTCTAACGCCTCGGCACTCATCAATTGAGCGTCATCCAGTAGTACAATTACATTGCGATTGGCAGTGTAAGCCTCGGCGACTTTTTTCTCCAATCCTTCCATCTGGCGTTGAAAACTTCGCTGAGGGGGAACATCTAAAGCATTGGAAATTTGTCGAGCAGCATCCATTGCCGATTTGAATGCGGCAGTATGGATGTAGCAGATTTCCACTCCGTCCTCGGAGGCATATAAATCATAAAGCCGGCGAGCGAGAGAGCTTTTCCCCATTCCCATATCGCCGTTGATTAATGCCAAACCACGCCTGCGAGAGATTACTGCTAAAGCCTGCCGGTATACTGACAGGTGCTCGTTTCCGAGGTATAAATAACGAGGGTCTGCAGACAATTTGAAAGGATCTTCTTTGAGACCAAGACGTTCAAGTCGCGCAAGACGCCACTCATCATCGCTAAATGTATCCAACATAGGCCATCTCCTCCAAAGTTGTCCTTATTATTGCACTGAATCGATTCATTTGCAATAGAATTAGCGTAACTATTTGTTAGATACTAGATAATTAGCATAATTTTATTGAACCTAACCCCCTTTTGTGCTAATATTGACATTGAGTAGGTAACAATTGCTGCAATTATACTTTTTTAGGCTTAATTTTTGTAAATCTTCATGAGGAAATCCATGGCAATTACCATCACCATTGCGAATGAGAAAGGCGGAGTGGGAAAAACCACAACCGCGGTAAACCTTGCAGCAGGCCTGGCCTTGCGTCTAGAAGAGCAAGCCGGAGCTTTAAGCCGCGTATTATTAATTGATATGGATCCCCAGGGACATGCTTTGTTGGCCGCGGCATTTGGAAAACACGAAGCTCCTGCCAACCAATCTCTGGCCGCTTTATTGACCGAAACGCCGCCACCCTCGGCGCAACGTTTCATCCAGCGTGGCATGCATCATGAAAACCTTTATTTCTTGCCTGGAAACCGGGCGGCAATGGTGGACGCAGCCCGAGTTCTTCCCAGCCTGATGGCCAATGAAAGCCGCTTGATGCGCGCGATCGATTCTCTTCAGTCGCAATTCGCCTACATTATTATAGATACCCCTCCGACCATTGGAGATTTGCTTGTGAACGCGCTGGTTGCGGCAACAGATGTGATCGTACCGGTTGAAACCAGCTATTTGGGAGTTTCGGGACTATTGGAGTTACAAAAGACGATCGAACAGGTACGAATGCATTTTCGCCCTGATCTTCGCATATTAGGTTACCTGCCTACATTATGTGATGAACAGCGTGGAGAAACTCATGATATTCTCAACGAACTGGGCTCAAGATTTCCAAAACAGATTTTCAACCCCATCCACAAATCTTCTGATCTGGCGTATGCGCACTCCACTCATATGGACGTATTCACTTACCGCCCTCCAAGAAGCCGGACCGCTGAAGCAATCGCTTCCAGCTCTAGAGCGACTCAGGAATACGCCGAATTGGTAGAGGTGGTCTTAGGCGCGACCTGGAATCGCATTTCTGGGAGGTAAAAGACTATGGCACCCAGCAAACGCAAACGCTTTAGCGCGTTTGATGATTTTCAAGCTCCGGAGGAGCAAAATCCCTTACCAGCTCCAAGTTCTTCCAGTGTTTCATCGCTTTTTACCCAATCAGCGCGCGTGGAGACCATTCAACAGGTCGAACGGATTGAACGGCTAAAACCCAGCCAGATGCTACCCGACCGGTTTCAACCGCGCCGCCTGCTGCCATCCTCTTTAAGAGACGCCTTCTTTTCGGGTGATTTGGATTGCTATGAAACTGCTACTGAATGGTACGCGCTTTCCCGGCAGGATGCCGGTCATCGGGCAATTGTGGATCGCCTGCTTTCCATGGGAAGTTCTTTTGAGGAACATGGTCAGATCAAACCTATTACCGGTTCCTGGATTCCAGCTGACGACGGCAGTTACATTTTTCAGATTGAAACCGGCGAGCGCCGCTTTTGGGCTGCCTGTCTGCAAACCATCAAAGACCAGAAAAAAGATGAACCACTACTGCGTGTGGAAGTGGTCGATAAACCCACCCGCCAGCGCCAGGTTTTAGAGAACCGGCATGCCGAGAACCCCTCAGCGGTCAGCCAGGCTTGTGAAATCGCCTCATTAATTTTGGCGGAACTCGGGAACAGCCCCGACGCTTCTTTTCACGATGAATACGAATATTTTCGGCAGGCGCGCGCCCAACGGATGCCTGCTGGACTTTGGGATCAAATCAAACCCATCATGCAGCTCACCCGTCCACGCATGGTTCAACTGCTGAATATTTTACAACTGCCTTCATCCCTTTTGGACTTAGCGGATCGCTACCGCCTTCCAGAACGCGTACTGCGTGAAGTACTGGCTTTTCCACAAGAGCAATGGGAAGAGATGATTCGCATCAGCATTCAAAACGAACTCACCTCTGAGGAAGTCAGTCAGATCGCGGAAAGTGGACCAGCCTCCCAAACTCAATCGGCTTCAGCGCATTCATCCAAGAGCGCGAAAAGTAAAACCAATCCGGGAAAGATAGCGACCAGCGGGATTCGGCGTTTCTCAAACGCTTTATTCGAATTGGACCGCATGCGCCAGGAACAAATTATTGATCAGGTAGCCGACGAATTGGCAACCAGTGAGGAAGCTTCGGACACTTTAAGTTTCTTGGAAGAATTGGTGGCTTTAATCCGGCTGCGCATG
>ENA-ORXD01002844-ORXD01002844.1-sediment-metagenome-genome-assembly--contig:-NODE-2844-length-10780-cov-3.515463_pt1 | contig 10780 bp, 8 predicted proteins | sample MGYA00237862_ERZ511471 | MGnify/ENA metagenome assembly ERZ511471 | reverse complement strand
CTGTAGCGTGACAGTGCCATAAAATCCATATCCATAGGTACGCTTATCTGGCGAATAAGGTCTGCCATGAAACAGATAAACCCCCGCTGGACTCCCAGCAGAACGGGGCACTTTTCTAGGTAATCGGCAGAAATAGCCCGGGCGAGTTCATCCACCCTCTCTTTGATTTGTTCCGGGGTATAAAGAACTCTACGGATGCCGTGCGCCCTTGCCTGGCCCAGAGGCCCGGCGCCGTACTTGGCCAGCAGGCGGTCATAATTATTCTTGTTGAGAAGGGTGATCTTGACTTCGGGATAAAGCTCCCTCAGACGGCGGATTTTCCGGTTCTTGTAGGTTATCAGGCTTTGCTTGAGGGTGGTAAGTTCAACATACAGGTCAAGAGCAGGCAGGTAGAAATCCGGACTGAACATCTCGGTAATGCGGTTGCCGGTTCTTTTCAACACGAAAGAGCGAGGCTCGTAAACCCATTCGATACCGTAGAAATCGAGCAGTCTGGCAAATTCGGCTTCCGAAGGATGAGCGAAATCGGGTGCCTGTATGTGGTGAAGTATTCCGGCGCCCGGACTGGTTTCCGAAGCCGGCAAAGGTTCCGATTCAGACGAAAGCAGCAGCGAGGTAATGTCGGCCATCTGTTCTATGAATACAATATCGGCGCTGGAGAAAGTACGGCTGCCTTTGAAATATACTCTCAGGGATCCGGTCGTATCTCCTCTTTTGCTTACCGGAGCGCCGGCTATAGCATTGATCAGCGCTCGATCAGCCAGTTCGCGGAACTGCACCCTGGAATCGCTGCGAATGTCATTGATTACCACTGTATGGTTACTGCTTATCTCATCCAGACTTTTTTCACGGTCGAGCAGGCCTTTCTGCAGGTAATATTTGGGCAGACGGAAAGAAGACGAATGAATAAGCCTGGTGCGGGTGCTGTCCAGCATGATAAGCGATGCGCCTCCGTCCAGTGTTTCGGCGGTGGTTTTTACGATGTGGTTGAGCTTTTCACCGAGCCGGGAGCCGGAGGCGGCAAAACTCAGAACATTTGTTACGGCTGAGGTATAATCCGGCTGCTTCATAACAGTGCTTTTTATCCCTTGATTACTCCCAGTGGACGGGTTTTTGCTACTTTGTCTGAAAGGCCGGCGCCCTGGGCAACTTCGATAACCTCGGAAATGTCCTTGTACGCGCTTGAAGCTTCTTCAGCAATACCCGACAGGCTGCCGGCCCGGACTATTATGCCCCGGCGCGCCAGTGAAGCGGCAAAATCCCGGCCGTTGACGGTTTTTTTAGCGGCAATGCGGCTCTTCAGCCTGCCGGCGCCGTGGCAGGTCGAACCGAAGGATTCCGCCATGGCTTTCTGAGTGCCGACCATGACAAAGGAAAACCTGCCCATATCCCCGGGAATTAACACCGGCTGGCCGACGGCGGCATATTTGGGGGGTAAATCCGGATGATGAGCCGGGAAAGCCCGGGTAGCGCCCTTGCGGTGTACACAAAGTTGTGTTTTTCTGCCTTCCCAAACATGGGTTTCCAGCTTGGCTATGTTATGCGCCACGTCCCACATCAGCTCCAGTCCCAGTGAATCGAGTTCGGTATCCAGCGTTTTAACGAAGGCTTCCCTGGTCCAATGGGTTATTACTTGCCGGTTGGCCCAGGCATAGTTGGCGGCGCTTCTCATGGCGGCGAGGTAATCTTTGCCTTCGGGTGAATTAACCGGGCAGCAGGCAAGCTGGCGGTCCGGGACGTTTATGCCATATTTAGCGGTAGCCTGAAGCATGATTTTAATATAATCATCGGCGACCTGGTGGCCCAGCCCGCGCGATCCCGTATGAATCCAGACAACCACCTGGCCGGGCCGTTCGATGCCCATCACCCGGGCAATGTCAGGGGCATATATCTCATCTACCGCCGCGATTTCTACGAAATGGTTACCCGAACCCAGCGTACCCAGCTGGTTAGCTCCCCGGTCCTTGGCCAGGCGGCTTACATGCCCGGCGCCGGGTCCGGAAAATTGCCCGGACTCTTCGGTGCAGGCAAGGTCTTCGGGCCTGCCAAAACCCCGTTCGACAGCCCAGCGCGAACCGCCTTCCAGAACATGATCAATTTCTCTGTCGTCCAGATGGATCTTACCGGAAACTCCCAGGCCCGAAGGAATGGAAGCGTACAATTCATTCATAAGCGCTTCGATTTTCGGCTGCAGTACGGCAAAATCGAGATGGGTGGTAAGCAGGCGTACACCGCAGTTGATGTCAAAACCTACCCCTCCGGGTGAGATAACCCCGTCTTTCAGCCTCATCGCAGCTACTCCGCCGATGGGAAAGCCGTATCCCCAGTGGACATCCGGCATGGCCAGGGATTGACCGGCTATTCCCGGCAGACAGGCGACATTGGCAACCTGGCTGAGAACGTTTTCTTCGTTTATATGTGCCAGCATCCGCTCGGAGGCATAAATGATGCCGGGAACCCGCATACAGTCTGAATAGTCCTGCCCCAGCCGCCAGCGAAAGGAGTCGACCTGCTCCAGAATACCCCGTGATTTATTCAAATATCGCCTCTATACATCAAAAATTACCCGGGCTGTGCCGGTATCGCATTGAACCGAAAGTTTGTGGAAGGTAGCCGCCTTGATGCCTGTTTTTATGACATGACGTTTTGGGTCGTATATTTCGCCCTGGCATACGGCGGTGAGCCGAGCGCAACCGGCGAGCTCTACTTCAAACCCGCGCAATAACATACCATTAGTATCAAAGTAATACAGCAAACGGTTGAGCCATTCGAACAGAAGAGTTTCCAGGTTTGGCTCGGTAATGGAGAGAGCAACCGATTGCCTGAGCCGCACCTTTCTAAGGTCAGTCATTATGGCAAACATACCGCGGGCGGCGCTGGCAAAAACTTCGCCGGGGCTTTCTCCGCGGGCAACCAGCCCGATATCGGCGGTATGTTCAAGCAGTTTATATCCGGTTGGCATACTGTAAAGTATTGTACATCCAAAAGTCCGGCAACTCAATTTGTGGCATGCACGCATTCACCTTCGAATAGTGGAATTTGAATATTCTGGAATTATTTTAAAAATAATTAATAAATATATTGACTTTATCACAAATCATGATATATAATTCCTGTAATATATTACAGTTATATTTTAACCAGGTGTCAGCCCGGCACGAAATGTGCCGGGTGTTTTCGTCCCAAAAGGAGGTGACGTAAAATGGCAGACAAACCAAAGCAGGGAGCTACCCCCACCAAACCCGCAGCCGCCCCGGCCAAGCCGGCAGCAGCTCCAGCCAAACCCAAGGGAAAATAAACGGGAATTAGAAAAATGAAGACATAGAGGCGGCAAGTAAACTTGCCGCCTCCACTTTTGTTAAAAAGCTTGATTTGGAAACGATTGACGAACTAAACTTATACACATAATTTATCCCGGTTTATCCCAGAACAGGCGAGAGGTGTCATATGGCAACTATTATACTTACAAGAAACGATGTGCTGGAATTGATTGACATGAATTCGGTTATCCAGTCTGTCGAAGGAGCCTTCCGGGATTTGTATTACGGAAAAGCCCAGATGCCCGCCAAGGTTTATATAGCCGTTGAAAAAGGCGATTTCAGAGCAATGCCTGCGGCTCTACCCGGGGCGGCAGGGGTAAAATGGGTCAATGTTCATCCGGATAATCCCTGTCGGGGCATGCCTACGGTGATGGGGCTGATGATATATTCCGATCCCGAAACCGGTTATCCGCTGGCTATCATGGATGCTACCGAAATTACTGCCTACCGCACCGGTGCGGCTGCAGCCATTGCCGCCAAATTTATGGCCCGGCCGGGTTCCTGCTCCCTGGGGCTGGTGGGCGCCGGCCGGCAGGCTTATACCCAGTTGGAAGCCCACAACCTCATATTTTCCTTCAACGAGATCTTTGTGTTCGACATTGACAGGGGCAGGGCTGAGGCTTTAATAAAAACTTATCCGTACCTGCCGTTAGCCTTCAAACCGCTGGAAACGGTTTGCCTTTGTGATATTATTTGCACCACTACCCCCGCCAGGAACCCCGTGGTCAAACTGGAGATGTTGAAACCCGGCGTGCATATTAATGCGGTTGGAGCCGATGCCGCCGGCAAGCAGGAACTTGACCCTGAAATTCTGCTGAATGGCCGGGTAGTGGTCGATGACTTCACCCAGTCGATAAAAGCCGGCGAAATCAATGTAGCTGTCAGCCAGGGGCTGTATCAACCCGCTCAAATTGCAGCTACACTGAGCGAGATAATTGCCGGCGTAAAATCCGGCCGGGTAAATGAAGAGCAGATTACCGTGTTTGATTCAACCGGCATAGCTATACAGGATATTGCCGTAGCCCGGTCGGTCTACCAGCAGGCTAAACACAGCACGAAAAAACGTTACCTGGAAATCCCCCTGGTGGATTAAAAAGCTTTAAATCTGTACCAACCGGGTTTCAACCGGATGGTTGCGGTTGGTTTGCCAAATCGCTGCCACTCCCAGGGCGGTTACCAGAATGTTGCGCAGAATCAAAAATATCACGGCTGGTTGCTCCAGGTTCATCAGTTGACCGTAGTTGTGCGGGTACAGGTAGCTGCTTAATAACCCGACAACACCGAAGGCAACCCAGGCAGGATGGCGCAGGCGCCCGACGGCCAGCGGGACCAGCGGATACAGCCATATCACGAACTGGGTGGAAAAAATCTTGGTACTTACCAGAAGTAAAGCGGTGATTCCCAGACTGTATGCGATTATTGCCCGGGAAGTTACGCCCTGCTTGACAACTTTCCTGTAATACAACCAGTAGCAGAAAACTAAAACCGCTGCGGCGAAGTAGCTGGAAGCGGCGATAAGGAAATCCGAGGCCGGAGCCTGCAGGTCCACCGACGCCGGAGCCCGGATAACTTCGACAAAGGTTATTTCAAGCATGTCTGCCAGCATAAGCAGTGAAGCGTAACCCGATTCCAGTTGCAAACCGCGGTCCGAATGAAAGCTGATAAAATCCCAGAAACCCGTTGGGCTGGCGATTAAAAACGGCAGCGAGAAAACCGCGCCGGTCAGCGCAAAAACCGCCAGGCTTTTGCACAGCGGGCGGTATTCCCGACTGAATACGTAGGGCAAAGCAAAAAGGGGGGCCAGCACTGCCGGGTATATCTTGGTCAGCACGCCCAGCGCGAGCACGAACCAGGCGGTTTTGTTCTTGCCGGCAGTATAGAAATACATAGCCGCCAGGCTCATAACCGCTGGTATGACATCGAAGCGGTTTATGACGATATCTCCAAGAAGGTAGAATACCACGGTATAAATCAGCAGGGTTTTAAAGTGAGGCAATCTCATCGAGTGGGCAATGCGGCTCAGGAAAAACAAACCGGCTATATCAAAAGCAACCATAAGAACAGCGAACCCATCTGCATATCCCATAAGGTTGCCGGAAAAAAAGCGCGGAATTACCAGAAAAAGAAAGGCCAGCGGCGGGTACTCCACGGCAAAATCCCGATACGGAACGTTGCCGGTAAAGATCAGATCGGCATATTCGAAATACAACTCCACATCCGGGTGAATTCTTATCTGGAAACTGGAAAAGTTGAGCCAGACAACCAGTATGAGGAGGGGCAGCAGGGCAAATAGCGCCAACTGGCGCCAGGCGGGTATAAAAAACGCTCGCAGCCGGTCAAGAGTCGTTGAAAAAAACATGTCACCCCAAATAGTTTTAAGCTATTTTAACCCGCCTGCAGCATTTGAGGCAACAGGCGGTCCACATTGACAATTTAACAGTTACGGAAGTTATTCGCCAGCGGCGGCAGGCAGTTTTTTCCAGAAGAACCGCCGGTGCCAGTTCAGCATAATTGCAATGGTTTTTTTGCCTATCAGCAATATGAATGCGCCGTTTGCCAGGGCATGCATGGTATCGAACCACAGGCTGTTTGCCTGAGATATCAAGAAAGTTTGCCACGTAAGCGGGTAAATAAGTGATGCCCAGAACCACAGGTTCATTAGTATACCGAACACGTATCCCCAGATAATACCGAAAGCGGCAAGAGCCCATATATTCAGTTTCCTGGAACGAAACAGCCCGGCAACAACACCCGCCATGCCCCAGCCTAGAATCTGGAAAAGAGTCCACGGACCGTGTCCAAGAAAGAGATTGGAAACCAGTGCGGTGATAGCTCCGGTCATAAAACCTGCCATTGGACCGAATACATAACCGGTACAGATGATAATAAAGGTTGCCGGCTGAACATTCGGTATCGGGGCAAACGGAATTCTTACAATGGCCGAAAGCGTCCCCATCATGGCGATGAGGGCAACTTCCCGAGAACTGATTTGCCTGGCTTCGAATTCAAAAAAGAATGCGGCGATTGCCAGCGTGGCGATAATAAAGGTTATCAGCCCCCAATTGAAGCCCCTGCCTATCCATTCCGGCGCCATCAGGGCGAATATCAGAGTAGCGGCAGCCGAGAGTGTCACCAGTATGGTCATCAGGCGGTTTCGGTTTATCACAGGGCGCTTGCAACCTCTTCAGCCGTCAGGATATCTGCCGGCACGCCGTGTTTTTCGTACGGCTGAACCAGGCGGTTTATCTGGGGTGAAAACATAAGCGCCCCCGACATCACATGATGCTTATCGCCATCGACTATAATCCTGCCCTCGCTCATGAGAATTACCCGCTCGCCAAACCTGGCTACAAGTTCCACGTCATGGGTGATAAGGATAACTGTTTTGGACTGCTGCCGGTAATCATTTAGAATTCGCATTAGTTCCATTTTAAGCCTGTCCTCGATGCCGCGGGTAGGCTCATCCAGTATCAGGATATCGGGTTCACCAGCCATGACCGCAGCCAGCGCCAGCCGCTGTTTCTCGCCGCCGCTTAGCTCTCGGGGGTACCGGTGCGCCAGGTGGGACAAGCCGAATTTCTCCAGCATCCGGCGGCCGATACGTCTGATTTCACTGGCATCGACCCCCTTGTTTTTCAAGCCGAAGGCGATTTCTTCCTCGACGCTGTCGGAAAATAGATGTTCCTGGGGGTTCTGAAAAACCAGCCCTACGTGTGCCGACATTTCAGCTGTACTGGCCGTGGCAATTTCTCTGCCCAGGATTCTGATTTTGCCTTTGGTGGGAGTAAGCAGCCGGTTCAAATGCTTTACCAGTGTAGTTTTGCCGGAAGCATTACGGCCCATGATAACCACCATCTCCCCGCGGCCGATATTCAGGTTGACAGCTTTTAACGCCGCCAGTCCGGTTGGATAGGCAAAGCTTACATTTTGTATTTCCACGGCAGGAGCCGGATGATCGTCATGTATAACTGAATAGACGGGTTTCAGCGTCTTTTTAAGAACCGGTTCGAAAACCTGCCGGCCTTCCTTAACTGTGAAAGGGGGCCCGCCCGTTTCGATGCCCTTTTGTTTGAGCAGGTGGTGCAGGTTGATGAGAGGCGGCAGTCCGATACCGCTGCGCAGAATTTCAGGCACGTGCTGGTCCATGGCTTCTCTAACCGGTTTGTCAATAACCACCCGGCCCCCACTGAGGAGAATAAACCTGTCAACATATTGGATAATTCGTTCCAGCCGGTGTTCTACTACGATAATGGTAAGGCCGAGTTCGTCATTCAGGCGGCCGAGGATGGAAAAAACATCGTCGGCTCCCTTGGGATCAAGTTCGGATGTAGGTTCATCCAGTACCAGAACCCGGGGATGCAGGGCCAGTATGGCGGCAATGGCTACCTTCTGTTTTTCACCTCCTGACAACTCGTTGAGAGGCCGGTGTCTTAAATGAGAAATTCCCATGGTATCCAGTGTTTCTTCCAGGCGCTTGGCCATCAGATCTTTGGCCAGGCACAGGTTTTCCATGCCGAAGCAAATTTCATGTTCGACATCTGTTGTAACCATCTGGTTTTCCGGATCCTGAAAAACCATGCCCACCAAGCTGGCCATCAAGCCGGTGCCGGCAGAAAGAGGATCCATGCCGGCTACTTCGATTTTGCCGGAAAAGGTTCCGCCATGGAAATGTGGCACCAGGCCGTTGAGAGTACGGCAAAAGGTAGATTTACCGGAACCGGAAGGGCCGGTAACTAACACAAACTCACCCGGGTTTATCGAAAGGCAGACATCGTCAAGTGCCGGTTTGGGTGCGCCGTTGTATTGAAAGGTTACCCTGTTAAGCTTGATCAAAATCCACCTCCTTTTTTAACCGGGCTGCAGGTATCTGGCCGACAAGCACGGCTAAAATAGCTGCGGTTAAAACCCAGCCGTAAGGTGGCATTATAAAACCGTTCAAAAATGGATAATATTGAAACTCAAACAGTCCTGTAATAGCACCATAAACGGACGCAGCCAGCATCAGTACAAGGCCTGCCATCATGACTCCGTCCAGGCGGCTGAAGGTTAGATGGTGATAAAAGGTGCGCCGGGCTGAACTGCCGAAAGCCCTGGCCTCCATGGCTTCGGCTATCTGGATAGTGCGTTCCAGGGAACTGGCAAGCAGGCTGAGGAGTATGGACGAGCGGCGATGAATACGGTTGATTATATTGCCGCGATCCATTTCCAGCCCTCGCGATTTTTGAGCATCAGCGATGCGCCCGGCATCTTCGAGTAGTACGGGTACGAACCGGGTTGAAAGCGTAGTGAGCATGGCAGTTTTGTATGGGAGTTTCATTTTCAGCATTACCATCAGAAGGTCATCCGGGTGAAGGATGAATGCCATGATGGTAAACGCAGATATTATTGCCAGAAGCCTCACCGCCATGAACACGCCGTATACCAGAGCCTCAAGGGTAAGGTTCAAAGGCCCCAGCAGTGGCAGATTTATTCCGGATTGCCATATCAGGTGGCTGCCGCTGGTGCTTGCCAGGGCATTGATCAGAACCACAATAATTCCCATCCACAGCGCCAGGCGGATAAACACAGACCATTCGCGCTGCACTCCGGCGGCAACGGCCATGGGCACTGTAGATAAAAATATTAACCCGAGCACAAGCGGGTGATCGATTATCATGGCCATAATGACGATGCTTACCGCCCAGATCAGTTTTACCACGGGATTGAGCCCGTGTACAGCAGTCGCTCCTTCGCGGTAACTGAAATTTAAAGCCGGCATAATATAATAGAATTATGCCTCAGAATAAGCAGTTTGACAACTGTAGTTTAAAAAAAACAGTTTTACTGGATTTTGCGGTAATTTGTTCGCCAGGCAGGCCGGATCATCAATTCAGGTTATTAACTGTGGGTACCGGCACGGTTAGCGGTTTTCAGGATAACCGAGAAAGTAGGTCTTACCTGCTCCGTTTCCTTAGAAGGGGATACCTTTTCAATGTAGGTCATATCCTGCAGGATTTTGTTTACATCCAGCTGCTGCTTGAGGCAGATAATAATCAGCGGTTTATCGACCCTGGAAAGCAGTTCGACCTTATCGACCTGGGGCAGTTTTTCCAGATGCTGGATTAACTGCATTACGATGTTGATATCCAGAGGCGGAATTATCTCGATGCCTACTTCGCCACGGCATTTTTCAGGACCTTTATAAAGGGGCAGTTTATGCATGTCTTCGGTTTCTTCCCCGGCGAAGAAGTTCGCCAGTAGAGCTTCCGCCTGGTCAGTATCCTGGATTCCACCGGAAATATTATTATTTGTAGGATTATCTAGAGCTTCAGCAACATGCGAAATTTGACGCGCCATCTCCTTGAGTTGTGCAACAGCCTGTTTACAGGCAGCGTCAGCTTCACAGTGGGCTTTTTTCAGCATCTCGCCGGCGGCCATTTCGGCATCGGCTTTTATATCCCGGGCTATGGTATCAGCATCGACAACAGTTTTTTCGGCCAGGCGGGTTAATGAGGCAAGGTGCTCTTCCTTATGTTTTAAAACATCTATTTCTGCGGACAATTCCTGGCAATGGCGGGTAAGCTGGCCAAGTATTTGAGCCACCTCTTCCCGGTTTATGCCGTTTTTATCCAGTGAAAATTCATACCCTTCTACAGTTACTTTTTCTCTGCTGTCTGACATGTCTTTCTCGATTCGTTCCTTTTGACTCTTCGTGTAGTAAGGTAAAAGGAGGATTGGTTAATAGGATAAAACTTAATCACAGTTAAAGCAATGACCAGATTGTACCGTTTGGTTAAGAATATAGTACTTAATATTTATGTAAACCTATTGACGCCAGGAAAACACTCAAATGCCGGGTGATACAAAGCGAATTAAACACATTATGTAAATTATATCATTTTGCAAATGGCTTGCAAATATTTCAAAATACAAAAACGTATAGCACTGAAGTAGTACGCCGGTACTGCAACCGGGGTGAATATTATTTTTCCAGGTTGTCGGTACCGAATAGTTCAGGGTAAAGCTTTTGTACGCAATCCGGGCATAATCCGTGAGTAAATTCGGCCAGGGTCCTGGCTTCAATGTATTGTTCGACATGTTCCCAGTAGCCTTCATCATCACGGATTTTTTTGCATGCGGCACAAATTGGTATTAAGCCTCGCAACGTCTTGACTTCGGACAGCGCTTGCTTGAGGGCGCTGGTAAGTTCGCTCCGTTCAGTTTCCATTTTTGCTTTGTAAAGGGCGATGTCGACTCCTACGCGGATGTCGGCTTCGGTGAACGGTTTGGCAATATACCCATATGGCTCTGATTTTTTAGCCTCCAAAAGCGTAGCATCATCGGTATAGGCCGTTAAAAATATTACCGGGATATCCATTTCCTTTTTAATAACAGCGGCAACATCTGTGCCGCTTATTTTACCCTTGAGAACGATATCCATAAGAACAAGATCCGGCTGAACAGTTTTGATTTGTTTTAAT
>ENA-ORXD01002841-ORXD01002841.1-sediment-metagenome-genome-assembly--contig:-NODE-2841-length-10798-cov-4.614029_pt1 | contig 10798 bp, 7 predicted proteins | sample MGYA00237862_ERZ511471 | MGnify/ENA metagenome assembly ERZ511471 | reverse complement strand
GGAGAGGGCCCGGTCGATATCCCTTATCGTGGCGCGGATTCGCGGGCGCAGGAAACGCCAGGCCTTCGTAAGCAGGAGGCCTGAAAAACGTGGGGTCGACCGGGTGGAGTCCATCCGGGCAGGTTCTTCCAGCAGGAGGGCCTTGGATTTTGAATGGGAAAGGATCTGGCTGGGGTAGACGCTCCGGTGCCCGGATATGAGGAAGGCGACGACGCAGCTGACCGCTCCGAGGGGAGCCGCCTTTGCCCCGAACAGCTCGATGCCCATGATCATCGCGGCGATGGGGGTGTTGGCGGCGGCCGCCAGCACGGCGACGAGTCCTATCCCCGAAAAGAGCGCCCTGTCCAGGCCGAAAAAGCTGGCAAAAAGGGAACCGGAGGCCGCGCCGACGAAAAACGTCGGGGTGACGATGCCGCCGCTCCCCCCGCAGCTCAGGGTGACGGAGGTCAAAAACGACTTGATGAGGAAAGCCGCGCGGGGAACGGGTTCCCCCGCAAGGGCGGCGTCAACCGTGTCCATTCCGAGCCCGAGGTAGCGGCTTCCCGCAACCGCGGTCACTGCCAGGAGGATGAGCCCCCCCGCCAGGGGTTTCGCAAAGGGATGGACCTCCCACCTCTTGAAAAGCCGCTCTCCCAGGTTAAGGAACTCGATGTGAAGGAGCGACACCAGGCCGAAAAAGACCCCGGCCCCGATCGTCCAGGCCAGGATGTGTCCCGAAAAGTCGGGGAGGAGAATCATGGCCTTCGCCCCGTGGACGACGCCCCAGTGCATCGAGATGAGATAGGCCGTTATGCCGCTCACGAGGGAAGGCAGGAGGACATCGTAGAACATCTGCCCGACGTAGAGGACTTCAACGCCGAAGATGGCTCCCGCCACGGGAGTGCCGAAAACCGCGGCAAACCCGGCCGAGATCCCGCAGACGACAAGTTTCTTGCGGTCCATCTCCTCGAAGCGGAAGAGGGAGGCCGTGACGGACATGAGCCCGGCACCGATCTGGGCGCAGGGGCCCTCCTTTCCGGCGGAGCCGCCGGTCGCAAGGGTGATGATCGTGGCCGCGAGCTTGACGGGGACGACCTTGAAGGCGATCCGTCCCTGGCGCTGGTGAATGGCCTCGATGACCTTCTCCGTGCCGTGGCCGGAGGCGTCCGGAGCCAGGAACCTGACGATGGCGGTGCTGGCCACCAGTCCGATGGGCAGGAGGGCGAATCGCCAGGCGGGAAGGCCGTTGACGAAGCCGATGCTCGATTCCAGGATGATGAGGAAGAACGAGGTGGCGCTCCCGACGACGAGGCCGGCGAGAACGGACAGCAGCAGCCACTTGACGAGGCTGTAGGAGAGGACGGCAAGTTCCTTGATGTTCCGGTCGTCGATCAAGGCGGGGTGTCACTCCATTGGTCGGCCCCGCACGCGAGACTCTCCGAAATGCGCGTCGACAATGGGAAAAATCGGCAAGGGCCAGGGTTTTTCCGGGGAGCGAACCTATCGTAGGTAAAGCAGGAATACATGTCAACCTCGATTCCCGGAATTTTTATTTCAGGCCGGGTTCCTCAGCGGCCGGCGTTTTCCCTCGCGAGGATCCCGATGGCTTCAAGGCAGAGGTCGATTTCGTCCTCCGTGTTGAAGAAGCCGGGGGAGATCCTCAGGGCCCCCTGCGGGAAGGATCCCAGGGTCCTGTGGGCGGTCGGCGCGCAGTGCAGGCCGGGCCGGGTCTCGATTCCCCAGCGGTCCGACAGTTCCAGGGCGGCACGCCCGTTGTCCAGGCCGTCGAAGTTCAGGGCGAAAACGGGAAGTCGACCCGCCCCTGTCCTGCGGCCGTAGAGGGTGATGCCGGGGATCCCGGGCAGGCCCGCGAGGAGCCGGCCGCCCAGGGCGTCCTCCCGCTTCCTCACCGTGTCGATGCCCGTTTCCTCCATCCATTCCAGGGAGGCCAGGAGGCCCGCAAGCCCCGGCAGGTTCGGGGTTCCCGCCTCGAACTTGTCGGGGAGGACCGTAGGTTGGGTTTCCTCGTGCGAGAAACTGCCCGTTCCTCCCTCCACCAGGGGAAGGCAGCGGTCGGCGAAATCGCTCCTCCAGAGGATCCCTCCCGTTCCCTGGGGCCCCATCAACCCCTTGTGCCCCGTAAAGCAGCAGGCCGCCAGGTTCCAGCCGGCCGCGTCCACCGGGAGAACCCCGGCCGTCTGGGCCGTGTCCAGCACGAGGGGAACACCGGCGGATGCGCAGAGGGGGGCGAGCCGGTCCAGGTCCTGCACCGTTCCGCAGACGTTGCTTGCGTGGGACAGGACGACCAGGTCGAGCCCCTTTTCCAGCTCCCCGGCAAGCGTCACGGGTTCGAGGACGCCTTCGGTCGTGCAGGGCATCACGGTGACCGACACCCCTTCGCTTTCCAGGCGTCGCAGGGGGCGCATGACGGCATTGTGTTCCATCGAGGACGTTGCAGCGCGCATTCCGGGCTTCAGGAAGCCCTTGAGGACGATGTTGAGGGATTCGGTCACGTTTGCCGTGAAGGTGGCGTAGCGGGGGTCGGCACCGGGGCCTCCGAAAAGGGCGGCGATTTTCATGCGGCAGGTCGTGACCATGTCCAGGGTCCCAAGGTCGCGCTCGGAGGCGGAGCCCCGGGCGAGGTTGGCCCCCCGCCCTTCCAGGAAGGCCGCCATGGCCCTTGCCACGCTTTCCGGTTTCGGCCACGTGGTGGCCGCATTGTTCAGGTAGATGTTTTTTGGCATCCGAAGGATTCTCCTTTCACCGAGGGCCGGGGTCAGAATCGGATACGGCCCGATCCCTCCCCGAACTGCCCGATGACCCGCGAACCCGGGGCGAAGGTGCCTTCGCAAACCGCGAGGAGCGCGGGCGCGTTTCCCGGGTCGACGGCCAGTAGCAGCCCTCCCGAGGTCTGGGGGTCGAAGACGAGATCCTGCAGGTTAAGAGGCAGTTTTTCGATGCCCTCCACCCGCGGGGAGTAAAGTTCACGGTTCCTGTAGGCCCCTGCGGGAATGAGCCCCATGTCCGCCACCTCCAGGACTCCCGGGAAGGCCGGCAGCGCCCCTGGGTCCAGGAGGCAGTCCAAATCGTTCCCGGAGAGCATGTCGAGCAGATGCCCGGCCAGCCCGAAACCCGTCACGTCCGTGCAGGCACGGACGGACTCGTGAAGGTCGCCGTCCAGGTGCCGCGGAAGGTCGTTGAGGCGAGCCATGGAGGCGCACACCGCGGCTGTTTCCGCCAGGTCGGCCATGTCCGCCTTGACGGCGGTCGTGCAGAGGCCGGTTCCCAGAGGCTTCGTCAGGATCAGGACGTCTCCCGGCCGGGCACCGGACACGCGCCAGATTTTTGCCATGTCCGCCTCGCCGAAAACGGCCAGGCCGTATTTCGGTTCCTCGTCCTCGACGCTGTGTCCGCCCGCCAGGACGGCCCCCGCCTCGATCACCTTCGACTGGCCGCCCCTGAGCACGGCTTCGAGCATCTCCAGCGGCTCGCACTGGACGGGAAAGCCCACGATGTTGAGGGCGACCAGGGGACTCCCCCCCATGGCGAAGACGTCGCTCAGGGCGTTGGCCGCGGCGATCTGGCCCCAGGCTTCGGGATCGTCGACGATGGGGGTGATGAAATCGAGCGTCAGGATTCCGACGCGCCGGTCGTCGATGGCCCATAGGGCCGCATCCTCGCCGTGGTCCCAACCCGTAAGGAGACGCCCCCCGGAATCCGGTTTCAATGATTTAAGCAGTTTCTCCAGGTCCGCCGGACCGATCTTGGCCGCTCAGCCGCTGGTCCGTGCCATTTCCGTCAACCGTCTCACGGGGGATCGCCTCCTTGTCTTCTGTTTCCGTTCCTATGCCTGGTGATTGAGCGTGAGCCTGAATCCTCCCTGCTCCGTTTCCTCCCAGGAGCCGGCCCAGTTCATCCGGGAAGCCAGCCGCAGGACGTTTTCCCTTGAAGTGACCGTGTCGACCAGGACTTCGACGGCGTTTCCCCCTGCGGATTCCAGGGCGGCTTTCGTTTCCAGGACGGGCTGGGGGCAGGAAAGCCCCCGGGCGTCCACGAGTATCTTACCAGTCATGGCGTATCAACCTCCCTATGCGGACACGCGGCCGCGGTTGAAAAAGCCCACGGCCAGGCAGAAGGCCATCCCGAGGGCGAAGGCCGTCAGGGCGAAGGGTCCGGGGCCCTTGGGGCCGCTGGCGAAGCCGAAGTTGTGAGCGATCCCCGCCCCGACGATCAGCCCCATGACGAAAATCGCCGCGTCGTTGTCCCCTTCGCCGCTCATGATGAGCTGTCGTCCCGGGCACCCCCCCGCCAGGGTGAAGGCCAGGCCGGAAAGGACCATCCCCAGGAAATTCCAGAGAGCGTTCGTGTGCGCCACGGGCTGGCCTGTGAAGCCGAGCCGGAACTGGCCAAGGGCGACGTTGGTGCCGATGGCGGCGACGACCAGCGCGATGATGCCGTAGAAGAGGTGCGGATCCTTCAGCATGAACAGGTCACGGAGCGCTCCCACGGTGCAGAAGCGGCTGCGCTGGGCCATCCAGCCGACCAGGAGCCCCACGCCCAGGGCGATGAAAGCCGGGGCATGCATGGACCCGGGGCCCTGCGCTGAGAAGAAGACCGGCCCGGTGGGAAGCCCGGCCGCGTCCCGGCCGAATTGCGGGGCCAAAAGCAGGAGCACGAGGAGGAGAACGGAGAATGCGGGCATGACCAGTCCGGAGGCCCTGGCGGTGGGGGTGCTCCGCCCGAGGTTGAAGCCGTTCCAGAGGAAGGCGATGCCGATTCCCACGCCGGCAGCGAGGCCCGCGATGCCCCAGAGCGCGTTGAGGTCCCCGCCGGAAAGGCGCAGGTAGGCCCTCCAGGGACAGCCCAGGAAGATCAGGGCCCCGACCATGGCGAAGACGCCCAGGAAGAAGCGGACGATGGGGGCCGAACCGGCCCGGGGCTTGTACTCCCGGTAGAGGACGGCCGAGATGAAGCTGCCGAGGATGAAGCCCGCGATCTCCGGCCGCAGGTACTGGACGACGGCGGCGCGGTGGAGTCCCAGCGCCCCCGCGATGTCGCGGCCGAAACAGGCGACGCAGATTCCCATGTTTCCCGGGTTGCCCAGGAACACGAGGACGGGGGCGAGAACCCCCACGACCGCACCGGTGAGTGACGGGCCGAAGCGGGACATCAGGAAACGGTTTAGCAAGAGACAAGCACCTCCCTGTGAGTGTGTGCGCTTCGGGCAGGGAGCATGCCGCCATGGACCGCAGGCGGTTGGAATTCAGGCCGAATGGGGTGCGGAAATCCTCAGGAGGGGGTGGTGACAGGGGAAAGGGAACACCGCACCGACGTGCGCGCGCCGCGCGCACCAATGCGGCTTCACCGGCAAGCGATCATGCGGATCATGCGATGCCCTCCCCTCGCGACGAATGGAATACCGTCCATTCTAGGTTCGGCGGGGAAGGGCTGTCAAGCGAAGACCTCCGCCTCACCCGGGAAGGCTTTTCTGTGGGATAATATTTTCTTGTCCGAAAAGGACACAGCTTCCGGCTCGAAAAAACAAGGAGGAAAAACGGATGGATGCCTTTCTGGCTGGCTTTGCCGCACTGACGGTCAAGCAGGTGATCATGCTGGGAATCGGGGGACTCCTGCTCTACCTCGCCATCGCCAAGCAATACGAACCGGCCCTGCTCCTGCCCATGGGATTCGGCGCGATCATGGTGAACATCCCGCTTTCCGCGGCCGTGACCCACCTCTTCGACGGGAAGGTGCAGGAAGGGGCTTTGAGCCTCCTCTTCGACATGGGCATCGCCACCGAGCTCTTTCCGCTTCTGATCTTCCTCGCGGTAGGGGCCATGATCGATTTCACGCCGCTTTTCCTGAACCCGCTGATGTTCCTGTTCGGCCTCACGGCCCAGGCCGGGATCTTCCTGACGATGGGGCTTGCCCTCGTCCTCGGCTTCGACATCCGCGAGGCGGCTTCCATCGGCATCATCGGGGCCGCCGACGGCCCGACGTCCATCTACGTCGCCTCGAAGTTCGCGCCGCACCTGCTGGGGCCAATCTCCGTGGCGGCCTATTCCTACATGGCCCTTGTCCCGCTGATCCAGCCCCCGGTTATCAAGGCCCTCACCACGAAGGCTGAACGCCGGATCCCCATGGTCTACAACGAACGTGAAATTTCAAGGGGGCTAAAGATCGGCTTTCCCATCGCCGTCACGGTGATCTCAGGCTTTTTCGCACCGGCCTCGGTGGCCCTCATCGGCTTTTTGATGTTCGGCAACCTCATCCGTGAGAGCGGGGTCGTCGACCGCCTGTCGAAGGGGGCCCAGAACGAGCTGGCCAACATCGTCACCCTCCTTTTGGGTCTCGCCATCTCCACGACCCTCGCGGCCGACCGGTTCCTTCAGCCCACCACGCTTGTCATCATCGCCATGGGCCTTGTGGCCTTCGTCCTCGACACCGGGGTGGGGGTCCTTTCCGCGAAGCTCTTGAACCTTTTCAGGAAGGACAAGGTCAATCCCATGATCGGGGCGGCGGGGATCTCGGCCTTTCCCATGTCGGCCCGGGTCATCCAGAAGATGGGACAGAAGGAGGACCCGCAGAATTTCCTCCTCATGCACGCGGTGAGCGCCAACGTGTCGGGGCAGATCGGTTCCGTCCTGGCCGGGGGCATCCTCCTGGCAGTCCTGGCATGAAGCGGTTTTCTCCCGCCCTCGCGCCCTACGCGGAGGGGCTTTGCGGCCGGGAAATCCCGTTCCTGGAAACCTTCGACCTCCTGGATGGCGGGGAAACCCGGCGCAGGACATGGACCCGGAAGGCTTTCTGGGTGCTTTCCGCGCGTGCGGCTTCCGTCCTGGCGCGACATGGCCTTGGAAAGGGAGATCGCTTCCTGAACGGCTTCGGGAAAAACAGGGTCGAAGACCTGGCCTTCAGGCTCGCTTCGGCGATGGTGGGGGCTATCCCGGTGACGGTCAACTGGCAGGCCGACACCGTCGAGCAAATGGCTTACAAGGTCGAATCCAGCGAATCCCGCCTTGTCCTCCATGACGCCTCTTTCGACCCACGGCGCCGTGAAGAGCTCATGGGACTTTTCCCGGAGATCCCCCGATACGATGTTGAAGGACTTGAGGAGGAACCCCCGCTGTCCGAAGAGGATTTCTGTCCCGACCTCGGGGAGGGGGATGTCCGCATGGTCATCTTCACTTCCGGGACAACCGGGCGCCCGAAGGGGGTCCAGCTGACCTACGGCAACTACGGGAACAACGCCGGTGCCCTTGGCGGGTGCCTTCTTGGCCTCGGCCCGGAAACGCAGGCCTCCGTCCTCGTCGTCAATCCCCTTCACCACACGAATTCCAGCGCGGTCACGGACTGCTTCATGAGGCACCCGTCATGCCGGGTGATCCTCCTGTCCCGTTACGGCGGGCGGTTCTGGAACATTCTTGCCGATGCCGCCGGTGATCCCTGGAACGAGAGGATTTTCGCCTTTACGGTCGCCCGGCATTTCGATTTTCTCGAACAGCTTTCCCGGGAGGGCATGCTTCCCGTTCCCGAGGAAAGCCTCAAGCAGGCCATGTCCCGGGTGGAGTTCGTGATCGGTTCGGCCCCGGTCGGCCCGACGACCGTCCAGAGGCTTGAAAAATGGTCGGGCAGGGTTCCCATGGTCCGGTTCGGCTCGACGGAAAGCACGTTCCAGGTCGCGGGGATCACTGCGGCGACTCCCCAGCGGGAACGCAGGGAAGCCTTCGAGCGAGGCTGGAATCACCCGTCCCAGGCGGGCTACTGCATCGGGCGCCCGCATCCGCCCTTCACGGAACTGAAGGTCGTCAAGGCCGTGGACCGGGGGATGCCCGGGTTCATGGAGGAATGCGGGGAAGGCGAGCCGGGATATCTCGCGAGCCGTGGCGGGGCTGTCATGAAAGGCTACCTGAAGGACGAGGAAGCCAGCGGCCGGGTTCTTGTCGACGGCTGGTACCTGGGTTTCCGGGACATCGCCTTTTTCCTCGGGAACGGACCGGACGGCCAGAGGGACTACTACTGGGTCGAACGCGACTCGGCCCTCGTGATCCGCGGCGGGGCCAACGCGGCCTGCGACGCGATCAACGGGGAGTTGGGCCGTTTCCTCGAGGAAAGGTACGGGATTTCTCCGGATGACTTTGACCTGGCCTCGGTCGGGCTCCGTCTCGAGAGCGAGCACGAGGATGCCTGCTGCGTCACCCTCGAACTGAAAAGCCCGCAGGCAAAAGCGCTGCGGGATGAACTGGAGCGGACTTTCCTGGGGGAGGCCCGCTCCGCCGTGAGCAAGGGGGCGCGCCCCGACAGGCTCAGGTTCGGGCCCGTTCCGCGGACTTTCAAGGGCTCGGTCCGGGTGGCCGAACTCAAGAAAGCCTGGATGGAAGAGGCCTCGAGGGAATCCTAGGGCTTCAGGTGCTTCCGCAGCTCCTCCATCGAGACGCGGGTCAGCTGTTCCCTGGGAAGGCCCGACAGGATCTCCCAGCCCAGGTCCAGCGAACCCCCGATCTCCCGGTCCTCGCCCGCCCCCTGCTTCAGGAACCGTTCCTCGAAGCGGTCGCCGAAAGCCAGTGAAGCCTGGTCGCCCTTCCCGAGCTCGTCCGACCCCACGACGCCCGCAAGCGCCCGGACGTCCTGGACTCGGCTGACGGAAGCGAAAAGCTGGCTGGAAACGTTCGGGTGGTCGTCGCGGGTGAAACCTTTCCCGATCCCGTCCTTCATGAGCCGGGACAGGCTCGCCAGGACGTCGATCGGCGGGTAGATCCCCTTGGCGTCGAGTTCACGGCTCAAAACCACCTGTCCCTCCGTGATGAATCCGGTCAAATCCGGGATCGGGTGGGTGATGTCGTCGTTCGGCATGGTCAGGATCGGCAGCTGCGTCACGCTGCCCTTGCCCTCCCGCAGCACCCCCGCCCGCTCGTAGAGGGCGGCCAGGTCGCTGTAGAGGTAGCCCGGATAGCCCTTTCGGCTCGGGACCTCGCCCTGGGCGACGCCCAGTTCGCGCAGCGCCTCGCAGTAGTTCGTCATGTCCGTCATGATGACCAGCACGTGAAGCCCCATCTCGAAGGCCAGGTACTCCGCCGCGGTCAGGGCGAAGCGCGGCGTGGCGATCCGCTCGATGACCGGGTCGTCCGCCAGGTTGAGGAAGGTCACGATCTTGTTGGTCTGGCTTTTTTCCGCCAGTTCCCGCGTGAAGAACGCGGCGTCGTCGTGCTTGATGCCGATCCCGGCGAAGACGACGGCGAAGTTTTCCGCCCCCAGGAGGCGGGACTGGGTTGCGACCTGGACGGCCAGGGCATTGTGCGGAAGGCCGTTTCCCGAGAAGATCGGCAGCTTCTGTCCCCGGATCAGCGTCGTCAGCACGTCGATGGCCGAGATGCCGGTATGGATGAAGTCGCGCGGGTAGGACCGGGCCATCGGGTTCAGCGGCTGGCCGTTCACGTTTCTCACCATGCGGCCGTAAACCGGGCCGCAGCCGTCACGCGGTTCGCCCAGGCCGGTGAAGGTCCTCCCGAGGATGGCGGGATCGAGGGTCATCGAAAGTTCCTTCCCCAGGAAGCGGACGCGCGTCGATTCAGGTACCAGGTCCCCCGTGCCGGAGAACACCTGGACCAGCGTTGCGCGCTCGTCCAGAACGACGACGCGCCCCTTCCGGGCTGAACCGTCCGGGCCGATCACGTCCACCAGTTCCCCGTAGCCTGCCCCCTGGACTCCCTCCACGAGGACGAAAGGCCCGTTGATCGTTTCGAGGCCGATATATTCCGCGACTGCCATGTCACATCCGTCCTTTCGTAGCCGCCCGTTCCGTTCCCACCTTTTCGAGGAAGGCGTCCAGGTCCTTCCGGAGGGCCGCAGGGCCTCCCCTCGGGTCGTCCGCCGGCAGTTCGCGCAGGTGGGTCAGCGCCAGGACGGGTTTCCCGTCGCGGATGAGGGACAGGGGGACGCCGCGCTTGACCAGTTCGCTGGCCTTGTCATGGAAGTGGAGCATCAGGTCGAGGATGGCGAAGCCCTTTGCGGGGGGAGAGAATGAATCCTCGCCGAAGGCTCCCTGCTGGAGATAGCCGTTCTTGACCAGGAAGGCCGTGAAGGCGATGAGGCGCTGTTCGTCGGGAAGGACATCCTCCCCCACGAGGCGGATCACCTGCTGGATCTTCTCGTCCTCGGCCAAAAGCGACCTGGCGCGGTCTCGATTCTCGCCCCACCGGGTGTCCACGTGCGTGCCGAACCAGTCTTCCACTTCCCGGGCATATTCGCTGTAGGATTCCAGCCAGCCGATGGCGGGGAAATGGCGGGCGTTGGCCAGGTTGCGGTCCAGGGCCCAGAAGCAGCGGATGTACCGTTTCGTGTTCCGGGTCACCGGCTCGGTAAAGTCCCCTCCGGGGGGGGAGACGGCCCCGATGATCGTGATGCTGCCCTCGCTCCCTCCCAGGGTGACGATCCGGCCGGCCCGCTCGTAAAACTCGGCCAGTCGGGTCGGCAGGTAGGCCGGGAACCCTTCCTCGGCGGGAATTTCCTCGAGGCGCCCGGAGATCTCGCGAAGGGCCTCGGCCCAGCGCGACGTGGAATCGGCCATGAGGGCCACGTCGTAGCCCATGTCCCGGAAATACTCGGCGATCGTGATTCCCGTGTAGATGGAGGCTTCGCGGGCCGCCACCGGCATGTTCGACGTGTTGGCGATCAGGATCGTCCGTTCCATGAGGGGCCGTCCGGACCTCGGGTCCTCCAGGACGGGAAATTCTTCCAGCACCTGGGTCATCTCGTTCCCCCGCTCGCCGCAGCCGATGTAGACGACGACCTGGGCCTCGCTCCACTTGGCGAGCTGGTG
>ENA-ORXD01002840-ORXD01002840.1-sediment-metagenome-genome-assembly--contig:-NODE-2840-length-10803-cov-4.680869_pt1 | contig 10803 bp, 10 predicted proteins | sample MGYA00237862_ERZ511471 | MGnify/ENA metagenome assembly ERZ511471 | reverse complement strand
TTTTGCAGATGTTCTTGGACACCGCAGGTATAATATTGAAAAGCTTCAGCAGCGTTTCCCCCAGTTGACAATTCGTGGGGATGAAAACCTGCCGCGCGATAGCGTGGCCTGTGGTCAGACCATTACCCATCTCCAGGAGATGTTGCAAAGGATATCACCCTCATGAATCAAGAATCCTCCAGTTTTCACTCTGGTTTTGTCGCTATTGTCGGTCGTCCTAATGTCGGAAAGTCGACACTGTTGAATAAAATTTTGGGTCAAAAAGTTGCCATTACGACCCACAAGCCGCAAACGACCCGCAACCGGATCCTCGGGATTCATCATCGCCCTGACGGCCAGATTCTTTTTCTCGATACGCCTGGAATTCATCGGGGCGAAGGGAAACTGAACCGTTACATGGTTGACCAGGCATTAACGGCTTGCCGGGATGTCGATGCTGTCCTTTTTCTCGTTGAAGCGACTGACCGCCCTGGAGGCGGCGATGACTTTATCCTCCAGCAACTTGCTCAAGGTAACGCACCGGTTATCTTGGTTATCAATAAAATTGACCAACTGCCCCGTGAACAGTTGTTGCCGTTGATCGACATCTACCGCTCCAAATTTGATTTTCAAGGGATTGTTCCTGTCTCCGCTTTGTCCGGAAGTGGCGTTTCTGACCTGGTTCAGACGGTTTTTGGGCTTTTGCCCAACGGACCACGCTACTATCCGGAAGACATGGTGACCGATCTTCCTGAGCGTTTCATTGTTGGAGAGATTATTCGTGAGCAGGTGATGTTGCAGATACACGATGAAATCCCTTACCGGGTCGCTGTGCAGATCGATACCTTCCACGAAAAGCCTACCCAAAACCTCGTTGTGATCCAAGCCAGCATTATTGTTGAGCGGGACACCCACAAAGGAATTCTTATTGGCAAAGGTGGAACCAGAATTCGTGCATTAGGTCAATCGTCGCGCACTGAGATTGAACGTCTTTTAGGAACACGGGTTTTTCTTGAGCTTTTTATTAAAGTTCAGAAAAACTGGACTGATTCGGAACGGTTATTGAAAGAATTCGGTTATCAGTGATTCCTTTCATCTGTTTTTAATCATCTGTGAGAAGGTAAATCGTGGCTACCGACGGGGCCTGTTCCGTTGTTAGCCGGGGTTGCCCCTGGCCGAATTTTAACTCTTTTAGAACGGAATCATTAAATGTTGCCTGTTGTCGCTATCGTCGGTCGACCCAATGTGGGCAAATCGACGTTGTTTAATCGCATCCTCGGCCAACGAAAAGCCATTGTAGAAGACTTTCCCGGGGTGACGCGGGATCGAAATTATGCTGAAGTAACCCGCTACGACGTCCCGTTCATGTTGATTGATACCGGTGGATTCGAACCGGTCAGCAATGAAACCATACTGGTGCAGATGCGGGAACAATCCCGTCTGGCAGTGGAAGAGGCGGACCTGATTCTGTTCGTTTTGGACGGCAAGGAGGGGCTTACCCCGGCTGATCAGGAAGTCGCCGCCATGCTGCGCCAGGTGCCCAAGCCGGTGCTGTTTGTCGTGAATAAGGTCGACAGTGAAAAGCAGGAGGCCTTTGCCTCTGAATTCTACGCTTTAGGCATCGATGACTTTTTGACAGTTTCTGCCGAGCATGGTCGTGGCACGACTGATCTGGTCGATGAAATTCTGAGCCATTTGCCGAAAACGGCTGAGCGGCCGGTGGATGAACAGGAAACTCGTATTGCGTTGATTGGTCGTCCCAATGTGGGTAAATCCTCCCTGGTCAACAAGTTGCTCGGCTATGAAAGGGTGGTTGCCAATCCTCAGGCCGGGACGACCCGAGATTCAGTTGATACGCCGTTTATCTATAATGACCAGCGGTACGTTTTGATCGACACGGCAGGGATTCGACGTAAGGGCAAGGTTAGTCAGAAACTAGAAAAATACAGCGTGATTCAGGCTCTCAAGGGTATGGATCGGGCGCACGTTGTGTTGGTCCTGATCGATGCGTCTGAAGGGATCACGGATCAGGATGTGACCGTTGCCGGCTATGCCCATGAAAAAGGGCGTGCGATTATTCTGGTGGTCAATAAGTGGGACTCGGTGGAAAAAGACGATCGCACCATGAAGGAATTCCTCGGCAAGATCGAGCAGGCCTTCAAGTTTCTTACCTATGCTCCGGTTCTGTTCGTTTCGGCTTTGACCGGCCAACGAGTCTCAAAAATTATGGGTGCGGTCGAAGAGGTTGCCGCCGAGTACAACAAACGTATTCCGACTCCTGCTTTGAATCAGGTTCTGCAGGAGATGGTACAAATTCATCAGCCCCCCATGCACCAGGGGAGGAGGGTCAAGCTTTTCTATCTGACCCAGACGGCGGTTCGTCCGCCGACATTTGTTATTTTCACCAACTGCGCTGACGGGGTTCATTTTTCCTACGAGCGCTTTTTAACCAATAAACTTCGGGAAGCCTTTGGGTTTAAAGGGGTGCCATTGCGGTTGAGTTTCCGCAATCGTGACTCGTAGGGGCCACCGAGTTTCATAACACGGGTTGTCTTTAATTCATGAGTCTGGTTGGAAATCTAGAAGACTTGGGCCTGGGCGATATTCTTCAGATCGTCAGTCTGAGTCGCAAATCAGGAATTCTTTCCCTGCACAGCCGGAATCGGGAAGGCAAGATCGTTTTTCTCAACGGTCAGGTAATCCGTGCCAGTTCCAGTGTTTTTCGTGAAAACCTTGGAGATCTGCTGCTTCGCCATCAAATCGTCGATTTAAGCCTTCTCAAGGAAGCCCTGGTTCTTCAGCGTGACTCCCAGCCGCCGGTACGTTTAGGCGCCATTTTGTCTGAACGTTTCGGTGTTTCCAAAGACCGCATCGAAAGCGTCGTCCGGGAACAGATCGAAAAGATTGTCTACAGTTTTTTTGGCTGGAATGAAGGAACATTTTCTTTCGAACTGGGCGAACCTGGAGATCTTGCCGCCACCAATTTCAATCCCCTGCAGTTCATGCTTGATCAAGGGCTCAATCCTCAATGGCTGGCCATGGAGGGAAGCCGAATCTTTGATGAAAAGACCCATCGTGGCGAGTCTTTTGAGGATGACGTCCCTGTGCCGTTGTTCGATGTTAAAAGCATTCTGCCGGAACCGGTTGTTGAGGAGGTCGATAAGCCTGCCGAGTCCGGCGGCAAAAAACCGGGCGTCCAGGTCAAAGCACCGATCTTTCTCATAGACGATGAAGCTGAGGTCGGGGAGGGTCTGACTTGGTTCCTGCAAAAACGCGGCTATGCCGTCAAATTTTTCCGAACCTCTGACAAATTTATTGCAGCTGTCCGGCGTGGTCTTGAAGTCGGTATCAGACCGATCCTGATGATCGATACCATTATGCCGAATCACGCCGGGAATAGCGACCTTGGCGGATGCGAGCTCGCGGCTGCACTGGTCAAGGAATATCCGGACCTTAAAATCCTGCTTTTTTCTGATCAGGCCCGCAGTGAAGCTGATCGCATCATCAAAGGGCTTGGTCTTCCTGAAATCATCCCTAAACCTTCACGTGAGTCATTGCGATCAAGGGCTGGAATCCCGCTTTTGGAGGCGATGGCAGAAGATATCGGTGTTCTTGTCGGTCGCCCCAAACCTCCGGTTAGCGGCGTGGCCAAACACGGTGAACTTCACGATATCGGCGCAGAATTGTGGGCTGAACTCGGGGTGGAAAGTGAGCCGTCTGTCCCCCAGAAAGGTCCTGAATCCCCTGGCCTGTATCTCCTCAAAGGAATGCTTCAGGAACTGTCCAATTCGGCCGGTGGCGGCAGTATCACCTTGATGATCTTGCGGTTTGCCAGTGAATTAATGAACCGTGCTGTCCTGTTCCGTGTCAAGGAGAACGAAATTGTCGGCTTGGGACAATTTGGTTTGAATGTGGAAGGTGGCGTTTCTGCGGACGTTTTGGTGCGGCGCATGAAGGTCCCTCGTCACTGTGGCTCAGTCTTTGATCAGGTGATTGATAACCTTTCGCCTTTGAAAACCCAATTGGGCGAGTCGACCGGGGACCGGTATTTGCAGGAAAGTCTTGGCGGAGAGCGTCCACGGCAGATTTTTCTTGGCCCTGTCGTACGTGCCGGTCGGGTTGTCGCCGTTCTTTATGGGGATAATCTGCCCGAATTGACCCCCATCGGCGAAACCGAGTCCTTGGAAATTTTTCTCGCCCAAGCTGGCTTAGCCATGGAAAAAATTGTTTTGGAGGAGCGCCTGAATGGTCATGCACATGGGTGAACGGCGCCCCGGAACTTTACTTTTGGAAATGATTATAGATAATTGATTCGTCGTTTGGCGCAAATGCTTTGCAGAGGAGATTAGGACGGTTGGCAAAGAAAATATTGATTGCCGAAGATTCTCCCACCATGCGTTCGCTGATCGTATCAGCATTGTCCGCTATGGGGGATTACGACATCTTTGAGGCCTGCAACGGGTTCGAGGCTTTGCGAATTCTTCCGCGAGAGAAGGTTGATCTGGTTATAACCGATATCAACATGCCGGATATCAACGGCCTTGAGTTGCTCAACTTTGTTAAAGGGAATGGTCAGTATCAACACATTCCCCTGATCATTGTCAGCACCGAAGGGAGTGAAAAGGACAAGGAAAAAGGGCTTTCCCTCGGGGCGGATGCCTACCTGGTCAAACCTTTTCGGCCGGAACAGTTGCAAGAATTGATTCTCCGTTTTTTACCCTAGGAGAACACAGTGAGCAAAAAATCTTCTCGTGCCATCAAGGAATTTCTCGGGGAAGCCGAGGAAATTATCGAAAACCTAAATCTTGACCTGGTGGCGCTGACGGACCAGGCCGAAACGGGCGAATGTGATCCGGATCTCTTGAATCGAATTTTCCGGGGAGCCCATTCTCTCAAAGGTCTGTCGGGAATGTTCGGTTTCGTTGATATTTCCGATCTGTCCCACCGCATGGAAAATCTCCTCGACAGCTTGCGCCTTGGCAAGGTCGCTTTATCCTCCAGTCTTGTTGAAGTTCTTTTTGAAGCCCTTGAAGTCCTTATACAACTGGTCAACGGCAAAGGTGAAAGCGAAGAATTCTCCCTCGATCTTTCAGGGATTTTTCTGAAGATTGAAAGAGCTTTGCAGGGCGAAACCAGCAGTACTGATGATCCGTTTGCCCGCTATGGTATTGACCCAAGTATCCTTTCGGTACTTACCGAATATGAAGAACATCGGCTGCTGGAAAACCTGAAAAAAGGGCGAAACCTTTTACGGGTCAAAACGACCTTCAATCTTACGAGTTTCGATCAAGATCTCGCTGAAATTACCGACCAGCTGAAGCACCACGGTGAGGTGGTCAGTACTTTGCCTTGCCCCGGGGATATTTCAGAGCAGATCTGTTTCCAGCTTCTTTATGGTACCGAGAAGTCTGCTGAGCAGATTCAGGATATTCTGCAGCGTGACGATGCTGTTTGCGAGATGCTGGTCGTTGGAGGGTCATCCGCCTCGGCCCAACCGAAATCCCAAACCCCAACTCCAGCCCCAGTGACTGTCGACGGTAATGGAAATCGGAGTGAAGAACCCTCCACTGAAGTGGCCTCTGCTTCCATGCGTTCCATCAGCCGTACCGTTCGTGTTGATATTGATAAATTAGACTCTCTGATGAATATCGTTGGAGAACTGGTCTTATCAAAAAGTGCCATATCGAATATTTGCGAGCTGTTAAAAGAATCTGGTGCAGTTGAAGCCGCTCGAGAACTTCAGAAGGCTACGCGGAACCTCGAACGGAGATTGGATGACCTTCAAAAAGGGGTCATGGAAGTACGCATGGTCCCTGTTGCTCAGTTGTTCGAAAAAATGATTCGCATCGTTCGCAGGCTCTCCAATGAGCAAGGGAAAAAGATTGATGTTGATATCAGAGGGGCGGAAACGGAGTTGGACAAATTGATCGTTGAGGATCTGTCTGATCCGTTGATGCATCTTATCCGCAATGCCATCGACCATGGAGTGGAGGAGCCTGAAGAACGGCGTCAGATCGGTAAGCCTGAAAGAGGCAAAATTGCCTTGTGGGCCTCCCAGAAAGGAAACCACGTCGTTTTGGAGATTCATGACGATGGACGTGGAATCGACCCGGAAAAGGTTCGTCGCAAAGCTGTGGAAAAGGGTTTGATCAGTGAAACAAATAATTTAAGTCGTGAGGAAGTCTTTGATCTGATCATGAGCCCGGGGTTCTCAACTCGTGATGAGGTGAGTGAAATATCTGGGCGAGGCGTCGGGATGGATGTTGTCAAAAACAACATTTCCGCCTTGTCGGGTATGATTGAAATGACCAGTGAGGTGGGGAAGGGGACCACCATGATCATTACCCTGCCGATCACCCTCGCAATCATTAAAGCCTTGATCGTCCGTGTTGCCGGGAAAACCTACGCGATTCCTATTAATTCTGTGCAGGAAACCCTGATGATTCCTGCTTCTGCATTGAAGACAATCGAGGATCGAGAGGTGATAGAGCTGCGTGAGTCGACTTTGCCTTTGTTGAGGTTGACCGATATTTTTGGTTTGGCTAAGCCTGACGCCGACCCATCCAAACTGTTTGTGGCCGTTGTCGGACTGGCAGAGAAAAAAGCCGGTATCGTGGTTGATGATTTACTTGGCCAGCAGGATGTTGTCATCAAATCCCTCGGGAATGCTTTGTCATTTGTTCGTGGCATTGCCGGTGCTGCAGATCTTGGAAACCAGAAGACAATACTTGTATTGGATGTCGGCGGGCTGATGGCCGAAGCTTTGAAAGGCGAAAGCGCTTTCTATTATGTATGAGGAATTTTACGGACTGCGCGAGGCTCCGTTTAATAAAACACCGGATCCGCGTTTTCTGTATTTGGGCAAAGACCATGGTGAAGCTCTTGCCAGATTGTTGTTCGCTGTTGAAAAACAGGAGATGGTCCTGACTACCGGACCCGTTGGTGCCGGCAAGACAACCTTGTCGCGTGCGCTGATGGATCAGTTGGGTGATGACTACCGCTGCTTTTTTCTGGTCAACCCCCGGTTGTCTCCCCTTGAGTTTCTGCGAACGGTCGCTCTTCGACTTCAAGTGGTCGATCCCCCCCGGTCCAAAGCAGATGTGCTGGAGAAAATCGAAGAGGCCTTATTCGGCTTCTTTCGGCAGGGAATCAGGCCCGTCCTGATTATTGATGAAATACAGTTGATTTCGAATAAGGATACCTTTGAGGAAATTCGGCTGCTGACTAATTTTCAACTCGATGACCGGAACCTGCTTTGTATTATCCTTCTCGGTTTGCCCGAGGTGCGGCGACGGATGAAACATCCGAGCTTTGCCTCCTTGTGGCAGAGGATTGGATTGCACTACTCGTTGAAACCCCTTTCCGTTGGCGAAACCGAAGCATACCTCCAGCATCGCTGGCAAGTTGCCGCCGGGACGGAAAAAGTTTTCGACAATGATTCGGTGAAAGAGATCCATCGCCTTTCCGGTGGTCTGCCACGCCTGATCAATCACACCGCAAACCTTGCTTTGCTGGAAGCTTTTGGGCGTGATAGCCAGATTGTCAACGGCGATATTGTGCAGGCCATTGAAACTGAATTGAATATGCAGGGGTAATTTGACCTTGAGGTGAGTATATGGATTTGGCTGAGTTACGAAAAAAAGCAAAATCCCGGGCGGGGAGCGAACCCTCTTTGAGAGATGATCAATTGACCGCGTCCGCGGACTCTGATGACCAGGATCAGGGTCCAAAAGAAGCGCCTGCTGATCTGCCTTCCACAAAAACAGGCTCGGTCCCTTTGGCTCAAGTTGACCCGCTCGAAGAGTTATTTAAGATCCCAGAAGACCTGCATTTGCTTTCGGTGGGCGAATCGCTCGCTGCTGTTGATGAAAAAGTATTGCAGAAGAAAGGGACCTATCGACAATGGTTGGTTTTTTCTCTCGGCTGCGAAGAGTATGGTCTGGACATCAACAATATTCGAGAGATAATTAAGCCTAGAGAGATCACCGACATCCCACGCGTTCCGAGTTTTATTCTGGGTATTATTTCGTTGCGTGGGGTTGTTGTGCCCATTTATGATCTGAAAAAGCGTTTGGGGCTTGGCACCGGCCAGATAACACCCATGACACGGATTGTTGTTTGTGAGTACGAGGACCTGCTGGCCGGCTTTCAGGTTGATGGGATTTCTCAAGTTGTGAGTTTGGCGGATGAAAGTATCGAATCAACTCCTGCCATGCTGACGGGGTTGGATCGTGATCTGGTGCGAGGAATTGGTCGTCATGACCGGAAGATGACAGTGTTACTTGATTTACCTCATATTTTAGATACAAATTTCAGTTAAATGAGAAGAAAGGAGCGGGAACGTGTCCAAAAAAAAGATCCTTGTTGTTGAGGATGAAGAGAGTTTGCTCAAGTTGGAGAGCATTTTATTGACTTCTAAGGGGTATGAAGTCATTGGCGTCCCTAACGGCAAGGCGGCTTTGGAGGCGATTGATCAACAACAGCCGGACTTGGTGTTGTTGGATATCATGCTCCCGGAAATTGACGGTTTCGAGGTTTGTCGCAGAATTAAATCCAATCAGCAAACCAAAGATATCCCTGTCATTATGCTGACCGCGAAAAAAAGCCGCGAGGATATGACCCGTGGTGAAAAGGTCGGTGCTGACTGGTACATTACCAAACCGTTCAAATCCGCCATGGTTATTGAAACTATCCAGAGGTTTTTGGCCAAGTAATGCAAAACCTGATCGTTAATAAAGAGGGGGATGACAAGCCGCAACCCTCACGCACTGAAATCCAGCTGGCCTGTTTCCGTGTCGGAGATGGTTTGTTCGCTCTTGATATATTGCGGATCAAAGAAATCATCCGTCCGCAAAAACTCACTCCTGTACCCAATGCTCCCGCCTTTATTGAAGGTGTGCTAAATCTGCGTGGCACTATTGTGCCGGTCATTGACCTGTTGCGGCGGTTTGCCGGTAACAGTCTGAGTCAAACCCGAAAGAGTCGTATCGTTATCTGTCTTTTGCGTGGCAAACTGATTGGCTTGGCTGTTGATGAGGTTCTGGAAGTTCGTTCTTATCAGAGACATGAGGTTTTGCACGCCCCGGATTTTATGGACGAAACAACAGCCGTTCTTTTTTCCGGCGTTTGTCGTCGCGACCAGGACCTGATCCTTATCCTCAACCTTGAAAATATTTTTACCGGCAAAGAACGCCAACATCTGGAACAAATACATGTTCTGCCGACGACTTCGCTGGTTTAACGTCTTTTTTTCATTGCTCTCCTCCCAATTGCCTGCTGTAAATTTGCAATGTCTGGTGATTCAATGATCGTTTCCTGCCCTGTGTGTTCTTCACAATACCGTATCACCATTTCCCACGCGAATCCGTCTTCACTTCGCCTGCGTTGCGGACGTTGTCAGACGCGTTTCGTGGCAAACGACTCAGTTAGAACGTCTAATCCGCTGCAAGTATTGGTGGCTCACAGTGACACTAATTTGTGCCAGGCTGTCGGGGAGGTCCTTTCTTCCGCTGCCATTTCTTATGATGTCTGCCACGATGGACCTTCTGCTCTCAGCCGTATGGAGATTAACCCGCCGGACGTTTTGCTGGTAGACGTTGCTTTGCCTGGCCTTTATGTTTTCGAAGTCGTGGAAACGCTGCGGGTAAACTCCAAACTTCAAAACGTTCGAACGATTTTATTGTCCTCGGTCTATAACCGCACTGCTTATAAACGCCGCCCAACCTCCTTATATGGAGCCGACGATTATATTGAGAAGCATCATATCCCGACTGACTTAGTGGCAAAAATTAGCCAACTGACCGGGAAAAAGCCCCCCAAAAAACCGACAAATATTGAAATCGGCAAGTCTTTTGCAGAGGTTAGCTCCAAAGAGCCTGCCCCAGATTTTGTTGACAGAGTCAATGATCGACTCTTGCAGGCTGAGTTGTTGGAAATTGACGGCAGAAGTGCCTCCACCCCCGCATCTCGTGCGGAACGGTTAGCGCGCATCATCGTTGGCGATATCAGTTTGTACAGTCAGGAGATGTTGGACAAAGCCATTCTCGAGGGAAATTTTGACCAAGTAATGCAGCGTGAAAAGGAAGAAGCTCGCCGGATTTTTGACAAATGCGCGCCTCCCGGGCTTGCCGGTCGGCATGATTTTCTGGACATCGCTTTTTCGGATCTTGTTGAGCATCGGCGGGTTGAATTGGATAATTCAGGGGAATAGGTGAGTTAAGTGCTAGAAACGGATAATTATATTCAGCTCCTTCAGTCTCCTGAAGAGGAACAACGGCTGCAGGCACTTCGTGGGCTGATTCGAGCAATCGGTGAGCAGGGCGAGGTTTACTTGCTTGCGGCCATGGGGGATGAAAGTTGGCGGGTTCGTAAGGAAGCCACCGAACTTTTCTTTTCCCTCCCCCTGACGGATAAACGCATTTCCGCTGTCATTAACCTGCTTTATTCCCAGGACAATGCCGGATTGCGCAATGCTGCGGTGGATGTCCTGGTTCGCTTGGGCCGGGAAGCCGTCCCTGCGTTGCTGCGCGAGCTGTCCAGTCCAGATCACGACGTTCGGAAGTTTGTTCTTGATATCCTTGGTGAAATAAAAATTCCTGATACCGCCACGGCAATGATCATCGCCCTTGATGATCCTGATGAAAACGTGCGCGCAGCGGCTGTTGAAAATCTTGGCAAATTGAGGGTTCAAGCTGCCGTTCCCCATTTGCTTCGACGGATGAGGGACGCTGATTTGTGGCTGCAATTCAACCTGCTTGATGCGCTCGGAAGGATCGGTGCTGATGTCCCGGTAGAAGACCTCTTTGAGTACGCCCAGGTTGCCTT
>ENA-ORXD01002839-ORXD01002839.1-sediment-metagenome-genome-assembly--contig:-NODE-2839-length-10818-cov-4.045899_pt1 | contig 10818 bp, 13 predicted proteins | sample MGYA00237862_ERZ511471 | MGnify/ENA metagenome assembly ERZ511471 | reverse complement strand
CACCGGCGGGAGCGCCTCCGGCTTCCACTGCTTCCCACGCCGTCCGCGCGGCTCTCCCGGAGCCACGCCGGCACGCTCGAGCACGGCGAAGACCAGGGTGACGCCGAAGGCGACCGTGACCCCCGCCTGCACCGTCGCCTGCACGCTGGCGAGCACGCCGAGCGCCGCGCCGTCGGCCGGGTCCCAGAGCTCGGCCGCGAAGGTCACCACGAGGACGAGCGGGACGACGACCAGCAGCACGGTCGCGAGGACGCGCACGTAGACCGGATAGAGCTCGGGGCCGACGAGGAAGCGCGCCGTCGTGCGGTACTCAGCGGCGAGCCTGGCGGGGTCGCCGAGCTCGACGATGACGTCGCGCACGGCGTCGTCCCCGCCGCCGCGCGCCTCGACCATGTCGGCGATCGTCGCGCGCAGCTCGCGCGCGACGTCGGCGCCGGAGTCCTTCGGCAGTCGCCTGGCGACCGCCCACACGTACCGCTCCACGAGGTCGTTCATCGGTCCCTCTCCTGCAAGAGTGCCTGGATGCTGTCGTCGAGCGCCGCCCACTCCGCGGCGAGCCGCTCGCGCACGCGCTCGCCGGACGGGCTCACGCGGTAGTACTTGCGCGGCCGAGCTTCGTCGGTGGTCCAGGCACTGGTCAGCAGCCCCTGGCGCTCGAGCCGACGCAGCAACGGGTAGAGCGTGTTGCCGTCGACGTCGATGCCGGCCGCCTTCAGAAGATCGAGCAGCGCGTAGCCGTAGTGCGGGCGCCGCAGCACGCTGAGGCAGGCGAGCACCACAGAACCGCGGCGCACTTCCTGCAGGTGACCGGCGATGATGCTCTCGACGTCGTCCATGCGCGGCACTGTACTGTGCGTTACACACTATTGTCAAGTGCACACTTCGGCCCTGCGGCGCGCGCCCGCATCGCCCGGCGGGACGCCACGGCGCGGGCGTTGTCACACCTGACGACACCCGCCCGCGCGTCGGGTGCTTGCACCTGCACCCAACATTGACCCCCAACTCCAACTCCCGGACGCCCAAGGTCAGGGCTCTGCTCTACTGACCTGACACACTGCGAGGGCGGACCGGTCGCAGGGACGGACCGGGCCGCCCTCGCGCCGCTTCGACCGTGCCGCCGGCGCACGACTCGGCCCGGCGGGCCGCCGACGAGCTCCGCAGCGTCAACGCCCAGGTCGAGTGGGTGCTGCGCGAGGCGGTCAAGGAGCGGAAGGGCGGGCGGCGGCGCCCGTAGGCGCCGCCGCCTGCTTCACCTCCGCGACGGCGGGGAACGCTCTACGTCGAAAGGAGGACCGACCATGACCGTCCCCGCAGAGCTGCTCCCCGGCATCCACTCGTGGACGACCCCCCACCCCGAGTACAGGACGGCGGCCGAGGAGGTCGTGAGCTACGCGCTCCTCGTCGGCCACGTCGCCGCCCTCGTCGACCCCCTCGTGCCCGCCGCGCAGGACCCCGAGCACGACGCCGTGCTTGCGGGGCTCGACCGTCTCGTCCTCGGCGCCTCGCGTCTTGAGCTTCTCGTGACCATCCCCTACCACGCGCGAAGCACCGAGCTCCTCTTCGAGCGCTACTGGGGCCGGCTGGCGACGCGCGTATGGGGCCACGCCGCCGTGCGCAAGCGCTTCGCCTGGGACACGCCGCTCAACGAGATCCCCAAGGCCAAGGCAGGGCAGGGCGTCGAGATCGCCGGCGGCCTCGCTGAAGCGTGGGCGATCGGCAACCCGCGGCGCTACGAGACCCCCCTCTACTTCCCCGACCTGCGGGCGCTCGCCTTCGGCGACGCGGTCGTCGCCCTCGAGAGCGGCGAGCTGCGGGTCTGGGACCAGAGCGGTGGCTCGCCGGACTGGTACGAGCGCCGCCTGCTGCCGACACTCAAGCCGCTCGCCGCACTCGACGTCGAGCGCGTGCTCGTGACGCACGGGGCGCCGGTCCTCCGTGACGGGCGCCGTGCGCTCGAGGACGCCCTCGCGGCGCCGCCCGTACCGATGTACTGGTGAGGGCGGCGGGCGGGCCCGCGAGTCCCGCCGCCCCGGGCACCGAGGTCCTGACCGCGCCGTCTCCTCCTCACGTCAACACCGCAGGCGGCCCCAATCGAGGTAGGCTTCGCTCGTGCGGTGCGCGCCGCGACGCAGACGACCGATCCAGGGAGAAGGCATGACGATCACGCCCAAGACGACCGTCCATACGCTCCTGAAGGAGCACCCCTTCCTGCTCGAGTTCCTCGCTGAGTACACGCCGGAGTTCAAGAAGCTGACCAACCCCGTCGCACGGCGCACGATGGCGCGCATGGCGACGCTGCAGGCCGCGGCGCAGCTCGGCGAGGTCCCGCTCGACCAGCTCATGCACGACATCGCCGCTGAGATCGAGGCCCGAACGGGCGTGCGACCCGAGGTGCACAGCGTCACGCGCGCCGCCGACATCGACCCCGCGCGTCTCGCCGAGCTCAAGGCCATCGTCACCGCGCTGCACGAGGGCAGCACGGTCGAAGAGGTCAAGCCCCGCTTCGAGGAGCTCATCTCCGATGTCGAAGCCTCGGAGATCGCCGCCATGGAGCAGGAGCTCATCGCCGGAGGCGTGCCCGAGGAGGAGGTCAAGCTGCTCTGCGACGTGCACGTCGAGGTGTTCGCCGACGCGCTCGCCGGCCACGAGGCCGTCACAGCGCCGCCGGGCCACCCCGTCGACACGTTCCAGCGCGAGAACCGCGCCCTCCTGCAGATCACCACGACGCTGCGCAAGGTCGCCGGCGCGATCGGCGAGCCGCCGGTCGAGGGGGAGTGGCGCCGCCTCAAGCCCGCGCTGGACGACACACTCGAGCGCCTGCTCGAGATCGAACGCCACTACCTGCGCAAGGAGAACCAGCTCTTCCCCTTCCTCGAGCGCCACGGCATCGAGGGGCCCAGCAAGGTGATGTGGGCTATCCACGACGACGTGCGCGACCTGCTGAAGCAGGCGCGCTCCGCCCTCCGGGAGGACGACGCGAGCCTGGCCGTCTCGACGGCGCAGGCCGTGGCCGCCATGGCGGACTCCATGGTCGACAAGGAGGAGAAGATCCTCCACCCGATGGCGATGGACCAGCTCTCCGAGGGCGAGTGGGCCGAGATCAGAGCCGGCGAGGAGGCGATCGGCTACGCCTTCGTGAGCGAGGTGCCGCCGTGGCCCGGGGGCAGTGCCGGGGCGACCGCGACGCCCGAGCCGGCGGCGACTTCGCGCGGCGGCGCAGGCGACCTGATCGAGCTCAAGACGGGCGCCCTGACGCTCGACCAGCTCGGCCGCATGGTGCTCGCGCTGCCCATCGACTTCAGCTTCGTCGACGAGGACGACCGCGTGCGCTTCTACAGCGAGGGCGAGCGCATCTTCCCGCGCAGCCCCGGAGTGATCGGCCGGCGGGTGCAGAACTGTCACCCTCCAGCGAGCGTCCACAAGGTGCAGCAGATCATCGACGCCTTCCGCGCCGGCGAGAAGGACACGGCCGACTTCTGGCTGCAACTCGGCGAGCGCTTCGTTCACATCCGCTACTTCGCCGTGCGTGACGAGGACGGCGCCTACAGGGGCATCGTCGAGACGGTGCAGGATGTGACCGGGATCCGCGCGCTGGAGGGAGAGCGCCGGCTGCTCGACTGGTAGCTTCCGGAGAGGAGCTATCCGACCGCCGTGCCCGACGCCGGGCACGGCGGTCGGATAGCATGGGACCGCCCTTCCCCACGACAAGGACGGTCCCATGCACTGGCAGCGCGGCGCCCTCACCCCCGAGCAGGTCGAGCTCGTGATCCGCACCCTCCCCTGCGACATCAGCTTCGCCGACGAGCGCGACGTGCTGGTCTACTGGCAGGGCGAGACCTACAAGACCTGCGACGGGCGCTACATCGACCGCGACGTACGCGACTGCCACCCCGAGAGCAGCCTCGAAGGGCTCGAGACCATCCTCCGCGCGTTCAGAGACGGAACGAGGGACGAGGCCTGGGGCTGGGGCCTCGAGGACGGCGCCTTCAAGCTGACTCGCTACTTCGCCGTCCGCGACGACGACGGCGCGTACAAGGGCGTGCTCGAGGTCAACCAGCGGCTCGACGCCGAGCGCGCCCTCGAAGGCGAGCAGGCGCTGCCCGGCTGGTGAGCAGGCGCTGCCCGGCCTGTGAGCAGGCGCTGCCCGGCTGGTGAGCAGGCGCTGCCCGGCCTGTGAGGAGGCGCTGCCCGGCTGGTGAGGAGGCGCTGCCCGGCTGGTGAGTGGAGGCATCGAGACACGGAGGACGCCGGCGTCTGCACCCGGCGGTCGCACTGCGCGCGCGTGGCGCCCGCGGCGGCTATCGTTCGGTCAGTGCTTGACTTCGCAGCGGCAGAAGCCGTCGTCGAGCAGGTTGTGCGTCTGCACGTGGTTCTCGGGGGACGCTCCGGTGAGGCCGCAGAGCATGCCCCTGTCGAAGGCGCAGATGATCTCGGGGTGCTCGACGGCGACCTCGCGGTAGACGCAGTTGTCGAAGGTGTAGGCGTCGCAGTCGGAGCCGCGCTCGCAGCGCGCGCTGTAGCCTGCCTGATTGAGCCAGGAGCAGACCGCCTCGGGCCGCAACCCACCCTGCCCGTTGCCGGTGATCTCGTGACGCACCCTGGTACCGTAGTCGTGACCGACGGCGTGGGCGTGGTCGGCGGCCATGTCGGCCGGCGCGAGACGACCGACCACGTCGAGCAGCAGGCGAGCGAGGGGCTCGTAGCGCCTCGGCGGCAGCATGACCTCGAGGCGCTCGCCGCTCGAGGTGTAGGTCTTGGCGGGGCGCCCGCCGGTGGCGCGCCGGCGCGTGGCGGTCTCGAGGAGACCGGTCTCGACGAGCTTCTCGAGGTGTGCACGGGCGACGGTGCGATGCACGCCGAACACGTCGCCGACCTCGCCCGCCGAGACGGGCGTCTCGGCCTCGAGGACGTGGTGCAGGATCGCACGCCGCGTCGGGTCGCCGAAGGCGTCGGCCAGCTTGCCCAGACTTCGGGCGCTGGTGTCGTTCTGGACTGTCACCGTGCGACCCCCTCGTATGCGTATTGACCCCCCCGCGCACTTTACACCGATGTCGTACTAATGAGAAGAGTTCTCGAGTAGATACGTGGCGACCGTTGACAACGGGCGGCGCACGGGAGGCCGGCCCCCGTCCGCGCGAGGACGGGCGCACGGGAGTCGCGCCGGCACCCCCACGACGTCGCGGCGCGCACGCGACGTCGCGGCGCACACGCGGCGCACGAGCCCGTCCGCGACGGTGCCGCGCGTCACCGGCCGTCGCACCGGGTATCCATCCACACCGGCACAGACGCCGCCGCGCGAGCGACCCCCAGGAGGACCGTCATGATCAAGGTGAAGACCTTCGCCACCCCGATCCGCATCTTCGAGACGGTGCGCGAGCTCGAGGATCTGGACGCCCGCGTCGCCGACTTCCTGAACGCGGAGGAGGCCGAGGCGGTGTACGGTATCAGCGACACGGCGACGACCGGCGCCGAGGGCGAGACGATCGGCCTTGTGCGCACGGTCGTGTACGAGGTCGAGGACGAGGATTGACCGGCACCGGCTACACGAGGCCGGAAGACTGACCGAAGGCGGCCCCGGGAGGGACGAGCGCTGAGCGGCGACGGTCACAGGGAGGACGCGAGGACGGGGCGCGACGCGCCGGGCTCGGGCAGCCCGCTGCCCGACGAGGCGCGGCGCGCCAACCTCGCGCTCTGGAACGAGTGGGCCAGGGTCCACGAGGGCACCGAGTTCTACGACGTCGCCGGGTTCAAGGCCGGGCGCAGCTCGCTCTGGCCGCTCGAGACCGAGGAGCTCGGGCCCTACGTGAACGAGGGCACGACCCTGCTCCACCTGCAGTGCCACTTCGGCCTCGACACGCTGAGCTGGGCCCGGCGCGGGGCCGAGGTGGTCGGCGTCGATTTCTCGGGCACCGCGATCGCGCTGGCACGGAGCCTGGCCGACGAGGTCGGCCTCGCCGACCGCGCCACGTTCATCGAGTCCGACGTCTACGACGCCGCCCGTCACCTCGGCGGGCGCCGCTTCGACATCGTCTTCGTGAGCTGGGGGGCGATCGAGTGGCTGCCCGACCTCGGGGCCTGGGCGCGGCTCTGCGCCGCTCACCTCGAGCCCGGCGGCCGCTTCTACATGGCCGAGCTCCACCCGCTCGCCTACTGCCTCGACGAGACGACCGGGCCCGCGGAGCTGCGCCTGCGTTACCGCTACCTGCCCGCACCGGAGCACCCTGAGGTCGACCCCATCGAGGGCTCGTACGCCGACCCGTCGGCCGACACCGCCGGGCACGTCTCGTACAGCTGGAGCCACAGCTTCGCCGAGGTCGTCGGCGCGCTGCTGGGAGCCGGGCTCCGTCTCGAGTTCCTCCACGAGGCACCCTTCTCGGTATCGCCGGTGTTCGAGTTCATGGAGAAGGACGCGCAGCGCTGGTGGTGGCTGCCCGACGGCAAGGGCGGGCGGCGCACGGACCTGCCGTTCAGCTACAGCCTGATGGCCGTGATGCCGGACGGCGACGGCGTCCCGGCCTCGAGCCCCGCGTCCGACGGGGCCACAGAGACCGGCACCGGCGCTGCCGACGCGCGCGCCGCCCGTGGCCCCCGTACCGACGACGAGGAGTGACGATGCTCGAGGAGTGGCTGCGCGCCAACATGGCCGTATGGGACGAGCGCACCGAGGTGCACGCCGCCTCGACGTTCTACGACGTCGAGGGCTTCAAGAGCGGCGCCGAGACGCTGACCTCGATCGAGCTCGAGGAGCTCGGCCCCGACGTGGGCGAAGGCACCCGGCTGCTGCACCTGCAGTGCCACTTCGGCCTCGACACGCTGAGTTGGGCCCGGCGCGGGGCCACCGTCACGGGCATCGACTTCTCCGAGGAGGCGGTCGGGCTGGCGCGGCGCCTGGCCGACGAGGTCGGCCTTGCGAGCCGCGCCCGCTTCCTGCGCTCCAACATCTACGACCTGCCCGATGTGCTCGAGGGCGAGTTCGACGTCGTCTTCACCTCCTGGGGCGTCCTCACCTGGCTCGGCGACCTGCGCCGCTGGGCACAGGTCGCCGCGCACTACGTCCGCCCCGGCGGCACCTTCTACATCGCCGAGTTCCACCCGCTCGCCTTCATCCTCGACGACGCGGCGCGCTCCGACGACCTGCGCCTCGGATACCCCTACTTCCAGGGGCCCGAGCCGCTTCGCTTCGACGAGCCCGGGTCGTACGCCGACCCCGACGCCGCGACGCGCAACACGGTGACCTACGAGTGGACCCACCCCATCGGCGAGGTCGTCACTCGGCTGATCGAAGCCGGCCTCGAGATCGAGCACCTGCACGAGTTCCCCTTCACCCACGGGCTGGCCTTCGCCTACCTCGAGAAGGGCACGGACGGCTGGCAGCGCATCCCCGGGCGCGAGGAGGACTACCCCCTGAGCTTCTCGCTGCGCGCCCGCCGCCCGGCGGGCTGACGCGCGGCCCCGACCGCGCCGGGCGACACCCCCGGCAGGGGGTGTCGCCACCCCGCGCGCGGCCTTGGCGGCGGGGCCGCCGGGCAGCGACGAAGGGCGCCGAAGGGCGCAACAATTCTTCACTCAATGGGGACATGCGCAGCCTTGATTCGGCTTCGAGGCGCGCCTATCATCATTGGTGCGTGTGTACAGTCGTAACCTGTGCCACGCGACCCGTCAGGGGATCGATGCGGCACCCCCACCCACCAGGGTGCCCATCCCCACGAAGGCGGCGCCGACCCTCCAGGCGCCGCCTTCGCCTCTTCGTCGGGGGCCGTCTGCTGCTCCTCGTCGGAGCGCCGCACCCTGACGGGCAGGAGGCTGCACTCGGAGTGGCAGACGCGGCGGGCAGGCAGGCGCGCTCAGACCGGCAGCGCGGCGAGGCGGCGGAAGAGATCGGGCAGGCCGGCGCGCGGCACGACGAGGTCGGCGGCCGTGCGCACCTCCTCGTCGCCTTCGGCCACCGCCACGCCGAGGTCGGCCCAGCGCAGCATGTCGAGGTCGTTGAGGCCGTCCCCGCAGGCGACGGCCGGACCATCGTCTCCCAGCCTCGCGCGCAGCCACTCGAGCGCCCCGCTCTTGCTCGCCCGGCGGTCGTTGATCTCGATGAAGTGCGGCTGCGAGCGGCTCACGTTGAGGGTGCCGTCCCAACGGGCTCGCAGGTCGGGCAGCAGCCGCACGATGTCGGCGGGGTCGGCGGCGAGCACGATCTTCGTCGGCGCTCGCCCGTCGACGAGCTCGAGAAGGTCGCCGACGACGCGCACGGCGATGCCGAGGTACGACGTCGTCCACTCAGTCCAGCGGTCGTCCTGCTCGACGTACAACTGGTCGTCGACGAACACGTTGAGATGGCGACCGAGGCGCCGCGCGTGCCGCACCACGTCGGCCGCCGCGGAGCTCTCGAGCGGGAGGTGGACGAGCCACTCGCCGGTGGCGAGGTCGGCGACCACCCCACCCGAATACGAGACGATCAGCCCCCCGCCGGCGCCGAGGCTCTCGGCCGCGGCGGCGCCGCTCCTGACCATGCGCCCGGTGCAGACGACGAAGGTGACACCGGCCGCACGGAGGTCGCCGATCGCGGCGACGAGCTCGGGGTCGACCGTGAGGTCGGGCGGCAGCAGCGTGCCGTCGAGGTCGGAGGCGACCAGGGACGGCCGCACGGCCACCGGCAGGCCGGCCGTCACCGGCCGGCCCTCGCCGGGCCCGAAGGGCACGGTCACCGCCGGCGCAGCCCGTCGATGAACCTCTGCAGGTCGAGGTCGCCGTCGAGCACGAGGCCGGCGACCCAGCCGATCGCCCCGCAGACCAGCGTCAGGACCAGCGCGGCGAAGCCGAGCCAGGCCCAGACGATGCCGGCGGCCAGACCGGCCAGCAGACCGACGTGTGCGGCTCTCATCCTTCTCCTCCCGATGGGACGGTCACGCGGCGGACCTCGAGGTCGAGCCGCGCCAGGGGCAGACCGCCGGCCCGGCGCAGCTCGTCGGCGGCCGCAGCCGCGACCCGGCGGCGCACCGCCTCGAGCTCGACACGCGGCGCCTCGGCGCGCACCCACACGCGCCAGCCGTCGGGCCGACGTGTGAGCCACACGCGCTCGACCCGCAGACCCGGCGTCGCCCGAGCGAGCTGTCGGGCCAGCATGGACTGCAGCGTCACGACGTCGACCCGCGTGCTGGCGCCGCCCTCGCCGAACTCGACGAGCGGCGGCGAGGGCGGCAGCGCCACGCGGATGGCCGCGACGAGCAGCATCGCGCCCAGCGCCGCGAAGGCGGCGGCGACCACGGCCGTCCACGCTGCGCCGGCGTTCGTCAGGTCGTCCCACAGCGGCATGCTCCACACCAGCGTCTCGTCGACGGCCAGCGCCACCTGGCGGACCACGACGGCGCCCGACAGCGCGAGCAGGACGACGCCGGCCGCCGCGGCCGCGGCGCGGGCGCCCCTCACGGCAGGTACCTCGCCAGACGCCTGACCTTCACGCTGCGAACGCGGGCCCGGACCTCGAGGTCGACGGCGGCCAGAAGGGGGCGCACGGCGACCTCGACGCAGCGCTCGAGCTCGCGACTGACGCGCTGCTGGTCGACGAGCGGGCGCGCGACCGCGCGCAGGTCGAGCCGCAGGCGGCGTGCGTCGCCGCGGGCGGTGGCCGTCGCACGCAGGATGTCGGGATGGCCGGCGACGGCCTCCCGGGCAGCGCCTTCGAGAGCAGCCGCCGGCAGCAGCACGCCGCCGGGGAGCCCCTCCCCGTCGGCGTCGACCGTGCCGCCCGGGTCGCAGAGCCAGACTCGCGGCTCGTCGTCACGGACGAGCAGTACCAGGAGCCCGGTGACAACGGCCGCGGCGGCTACGGCGAGCGCGCCGCGCTCGCCGTAGCCCTCCGGCCAGGGCAGGTCGGCGACGGGCGAGAAGCCGCAGCCGACGGTGAGGGCCACGAGTCGCGCGGCGACGAGCACGGCGACGACCGCGGCGATCGCCAGCAGGGCGACGGCCGCGGCACGGGCCAGGGGGTCGGTCGTCGGGCGACGACCGCGACGGCTGTCAGCCGTCGTCGCCAGGTGCCTGCTCCGGGAAGTGGATGTCGGTGACCACGACGTTGACGGCGCGGACCGTCATGCCGGTCGCGACCTCGACCTGCTGTTTGACCGCCGCCCGGCAGGTCTCGCCGACCTCGGGGATGTTGGCCCCGTACTCGACGACGATGTGGGCGTCGATGTCGACGAGGTCGTCGCGGAGGTCGACCGAGACACCCTGCGCGCCCCTGTCGCCACGCAGCCCGGAGAAGACGCCGAGAGCCGACGCACCCAACCCGTGGACGCCCTCGACCTGCAGCAGGGCCTGATGGGCGATCTTGGCGACCACGGCGTCTGAGATCTGCACGCCGCCGCTCTCGCCGGGCGCCTCCGGCTTGGGGGTCTCGGACATACGCTCCTCCTCGTTCGTCGGCCGGCGGCACTGCGCCTGCCGGCCCGCGTCCCTCACTCTACCCCGCGCGGGCCGCGGTGCGTCAACAGACCGCCGCGGGTAGCAGGGACCTCGGAAGCCTGCCGCGTGGACGGAGTCCGACCCGGTCCTCTAGCCACTCACTCCCGACGTAGTCAGGAGTGAGTGGCTGCCGCGCCGGGGGCACGGAGTGCTCCCCGGCGCTCAGCCACACTTGGAGAACCCGCACAACCGGCATACCACGCACCCGCCCTCGTGCTCGATCACGCCGCCGCAGTCGGGGCACGCGCCCTGTGCGACCTCGACCAGCGAGAGCTGCGGCTCAGGCGTGCCGTGCGCCGCCGCGGCGGCGCCGGTCACCCAGCGCCGCTCGATCGCCTTGCCGATGGCGTCGGCACAGCT
>ENA-ORXD01002838-ORXD01002838.1-sediment-metagenome-genome-assembly--contig:-NODE-2838-length-10822-cov-67.978781_pt1 | contig 10822 bp, 13 predicted proteins | sample MGYA00237862_ERZ511471 | MGnify/ENA metagenome assembly ERZ511471 | reverse complement strand
GGTGTCGGAGTGAACGAGCTGCCGCTGAGCATCGTGCTCTCCTGGTTCGAGCAGAAGGCCGTGGCCATCGTCTACACCCTGCTGGCGCTGGGCGTCAAGAACGTTCGCGTCGGGCCGACCGCCCCGGCCTTCATCAGCCCCAACAACTGGAAGTTCATACAGGAGAACTTCAACTGGATGCCCATCGGCAACGTCGACGAGGACCTGAAGGCCATGCTCGGGAACTGAACCACCTGAAAACCCCTTTCAACCCTTTCCTTTTTCATCCTTTTATAGCCTTTTAGCATCTGTATACCGGAAAACCGTTAATCATGGTTCCTCCTTCCGGGAACGTGGACGTTCGCGGGTTGTTAGGGAACAGCGCTCTCATGATGACGATGTCGCTCATCGTCGCACTGGCCTTCGGCGGCTTCCCGGAAGACCTCCCGCTGACCAACGGCAACATAGCGATGCTGTCGCTGATGGTCATGATGTCCCTGTCGCTGACCAATCTCCGGTTGCGCGGTCTGAACGTGACGAACCACGCCCCGGCGGTCGCCCGCGCCTTCCTGCTGTCGATGGTCATGGCCTCCGGGGCTACCGTGCTGATCGCCTTTCTTTTCCAGGGCGACCTGCGGGCCGGATGGATCATCGTCGCCGCCGTTCCCTCGGCCGTTTCGGTCGTGCCGTTCACCTACCTCATGAAAGGGGACCTGGAGCCCACCCTGGTGTCCACGGCCGTAATTTACGTCGCCGCCCTGGCCTTCACGCCCCTTCTCACGTTCCTGTTCCTGGGCGAGGCGGTGAACATAGCCGTCCTGCTCACATACGTCGGCATCCTGCTGCTGCTCCCGATGTTCATATCCCGCCCGCTGCGTCAACTGAACATCGATCCCAAGGACCGCACGGCCATCATCAACGTGGCCTTCTTCATCCTCATCGTGGCCGTGGCCGGACCGAACCGGGACATTTTTTTCACCGACTGGAAGCTCTTGGCCGCTCTATTGGCGGCCGCCGTGCTCAGAATATTCGGCATCGGGCTCCTCTGGGACCGCTACCTTCGTCGTAAAAAAGTGCAAAGGGGGCGCAGGGTGCCGGAGGTCCTTTTCTCGTCGCACAAGAACACCGGTATGGCGGCCACCCTGGCCATCGCCCTGATGGGGCCGGAGGCGGCCGTTCCCGCCACCGTCTGCGCGGTGGTGGACATAGCCTGGCTGATATTCCTGTCCCATCTGGTCTTCAAGGACCGGGAGTCCTCAGGACCGCACTGAGCGTTTGGCATGCAAAGGGTGAAGTGCGGGGAACCTGCTGTCAGCATCATGCGCGAGGAGACCAAGGTGTTCCTGGAGATGGTGGCCAGGAAGAGGTCGGAAAAGATCGTCGAGTCCTCCCCCGAGCTCGAGACGCAGCTGACCATGGACGATTCCGGGTTGAGGTGCGCATTACAGGTGCTTCAGAACGGTGAGCTGGTGCGCCTGGAGTTCATCGAGTCGGCCACGACCGCGGGGAAGCAGGCCCACTTCGGCGACTACATAGAGGTGGGCAGGGGCGTCGGTTCCTTCGCCATAATGTTCCCCGAATCCAAATACTCCAGGGACCTGGCCTCGTCCATCTACCAGAGCATACTGAAGGAGGTCCGGCAGGGGACCGACCGGGAGATATCCTTCCTCGGTTTCGTATACGACGACCGGGGCAATATAAAGAAGGTCGACTGAGCGTCGGCCCTGCGGTGGTGTGGTCAGTTCACAGCAGCAGCGACTGCATGTCCTCGACCCTCTCGTCCATGTAAGCGCAGGAATCGAGCACGCCCTGGTTGTAGAACTCGGGCGCCAGCTTCTCAACTATGAAGTCCAGGACCAGCCCGGCGGCCAATTGCCCGATCTCCTCGTCCCGCTCGTCCTTGAAGTAAGCGATGATGTTCTTCACCATCTCGTCCCGCTTCTCCCTTTCCAGCTTAATGCGATCCCTCTCCTTCATGCGCGTCTCCCGGCCCCTGATGGAAATGGGAAATGATAAACTTCCCTAGGGCCGCTCAGAACTTGCTGGCGGTCCAGGCGAAGAAACGGTCCAGCAAACTGTCGCGGGGCGCGTTCTCGTCCGAAAAGAAGAGCACCGCCGCGAAACCGGCCATCCACAGGAAGATCGGGTAGATGATCATCCTCTCGGAGCCAGCGGCCCCCAGGCCGAAGTAGATCTCCGACTTGTAGAGTATCATGGTGATGAAACCGATCAGCCCGAGCACCAGCGACACATGCTTGAAAGGCCCCGGGAAGGTCCAGTAACAGCACAGCGCCGCCACGGCTATCAGGATGAAAGATAGGAACGCTCCGACGTCGTGCGCCCATTCCACGGAGATCGGGAAGGCGGCCATTATAAACATTCCGATGCCGCACAGCACGAACAGCAGCGGGATGAAGTTGAGCTTCTTGTCCGGCCAGAGGACCACCCCTATGCTCACGCCCAGTATCCCGAAGATCACCAGCGAGATGTTGAACAGCAGGGCGGAAGGTTGGTCCCAGACGCCCAGGTCCGAGAGCAAGGTCTCCTCGATGCTGAAACCCTCGTACATGGTCTGGCTGATGTTGGCCAGGAAGGCGAACTGAGTGATGGCCACGAACAGTAGGATGCCAGCGAGCTCCCTGCGTCTCACGCGATGGTGAAGGCCGGACATGAATTAAACGTTTTTGCGGCTCGCCTGCATAAAATATTTTAGGTAAGCATCCAATCGAAAATATAGGGGGAAAGTTCGACGCGAACCCTTGTAGGGTACATCTCTGAGACTGGCAACACCAAGAAGGTGGCCCAGGCCATCTACGACGAGATACCGGGCGAGAAGGACATGATGCCCATATGTGATGTTCCGGACTCCAGCATCTATGACCTGATGTTCCTGGGCTTCCCGGTGCACCAGTTCGGTCCGGACAAGAAGGCCACCATGCGCATGAAGCAGCATTGCGTTCCGGGAAGGAAGGTGGCGTTGTTCATAACCCATGCCGCTCCCGAGGATGGGCCGGAACTGCAGGAGTGGTTGGCCAAGTTCAAGGAGGCCGCTTCCGGCGCCGAGCTCGTCGGCATATTCGACTGCCAAGGACAGATGTCCAAATTGGTCAAGACGGTCCTCCGTTTATCAAGGGACAAGAAGCTGCGCAATTGGGCCAAGATCGACGGCAGCCAAGGTCAACCGGACGAATCCCGACTGGCAAAGGCCAGGGAGTTCGCCAAAGAGACCCTGAGAAAGGTAGGTCAAAAGGTCTGAGCGCACTCTCCCTCCTTTCACTTCTATCGTCATTATATATGCACAATCCAATGCCCTGCCAGGTGCGGGGATGGGGAACGGATATACTTCTTCGGAGGGCGGGGTCGAGCATACCATCACCGCCAAGGGCGTGGTGGTCCGCTTCGGGAACATACTGGCCTTGGACAACTTCTCCATCGATGTGCCCAAGGGCATAGTGGGGTTGCTCGGTCCCAACGGGGCCGGCAAGAGCACCTTCATCAAGACCGTGCTGGGCCTGGTGAGCTTCGATTCCGGCGAGATACGGATCAGCGGCATGGACCCCAGGACGGACGTCATGGCCATCCGGGACCGGGTCGGCTACATGCCGGAGCATGACTGCCTGGTGGATACCATGAGCGGCCTGGAGCTGGTGACCTACTTCGGACGATTGAGCGGAATGACCAAGGAGGACTCCATACCCCGCAGCCACGAGGTGCTGGACTTCGTTGGACTGGGGGAGGAGCGCTACCGTCCCACAGCGACCTATTCCACCGGTATGAGGCAGAGGGTCAAGCTGGCCCAGGCCATCGTGCACGACCCGGAGATACTTTTCCTGGACGAGCCGACCAATGGCATGGACCCCCTGGGTCGGGAGGAGATGCTGGAACTTATCTCCCGCATCGCCGCCTCCAACAAGTCCATACTGGTCTCCTCGCACATCCTGCAGGATATGGAGAAGGTCTGCCAGCACGTTATAATCATTAACAGCGGGAGAGCGATAACGCAGGGTCCGATGTCCGTGTTGCTGGACCAGGGTCGGGACCGCAAGCGGCTGATGGTGCGCGGCGATCCCAAGGCGCTGCTCTCCTTCACAGATCAGCTCGGCAAGGATTATCAGATAATCTCCGTCTCGGAGGAGTTCGGGCAGATGACCGTGATCCTGGTCAACGGAGGGCCGAGCGGCCCCCTGCTGGAGACGGCCAAGCGGATCGGTGTGCAGGTGCGTTCGTACGCCCCTGACAAGCTCACTTTGGAAGGGGCGTTCATCCGGTCGGTCAAGGAGGGGGCCTGATGGGTCTGAACCCGATCGGCTACAAGCCCTGGGACGGGAAGCGCACCGAGCACGGCCGCCGCTTTCTGGTGGTCGCTGAGAGCATACTGCGGCACAAGCTCAAGACCAAATGGTTCCTGGCGCTGCTCATCATAGGCACCTTCCTGGTGCACGTCATGCCGCTGTTCATCTACTCGATGATGCCGCACCGGGAGCTGGAGGCGGAGGTGATGAGGGACTACCTCGGCAACGGCATGTACTTCATCTTCGAGGTGATACTCGTGGCGCTTGTATGCTCCGACCTCATATCAGAGGACATGCGCTCCAACTCCTTCATCCTCTACGTGTCCCGGGCCATGGGGGTCAAGGGATACCTGCTGGGAAAGTGGACCGGGGCCATGGTCACCATCGGCCTGTTCACTCTGCTCCCGCCTCTGGCGGTGGCCGTGGCGGTCACCGCCACTCAGTCCGGTTCGGATTACCTTGGCAGTCTGAAGGTCATCGGCCAGACCCTGATCGCGGGCGTATGGTCGGCAGCCATGTTGGTGCCGGTGGGGTTGGCCGTTTCGTCCCTCACCGCGAAGAAGACCTACGCCTCGGTCGGCACCTTCATGTTCTTCTTCGGCTTGATGCTCGTCTCCGGCATCTTCTCTGGCCTCTCCCCGGACTGGAACATGATCAGCCCGCCGGAGGTCCTGTACCAGAGCCATACCGTGCTCTACGGGCTGGAGCTCTCCGATGACGTCAACCGCTTCCTGCTGGGGGCCATGGCCTTTCTGCTGACGGTCCCGCCGATGGCGCTGGTTTACTACCGCATCATGCGCAAGGAGGCGGGTAAATGAGCAACGTGGTGGAAGCGCGCTTCCTTTCCAAATGGTACGGGGAGGTCATCGGGCTCAACAACTTCAGCATCGACGTCCCGAAGGGCATCACCGGCATCGTCGGTCCCAACGGGGCCGGCAAGAGCACCTTCTTTAAGCTTCTAACGGGGAACATCAAGACCAACGTGGGGCATCTGCGAGTGCTTGGTGAAGAACCGTGGCGGAACCCGGGCCTGCTGGCCAAGATAGGCTTCTGCCCCGATTACGATTTCCTGCCGCCGGACCTCAAGGGCCGGGAGTACCTGCGCTTCGTGGCCGGCCTGCACGGTATGGATGCCAACAGGACGGCGACCAGGGTGGACGAGGTGCTGGGGATCGTCAGCATGGTCAAGGACGCCGACCGGTCCATGGGCGGTTATTCAAAGGGCATGAGGCAGCGCATCAAGATCGCCGGGGCGTTGCTGCACGAGCCTCAACTGCTCCTGCTGGATGAGCCGCTGACCGGCACCGATCCGCTCATCCGAAAGGAGATCATCGACCTGGTCAAGGACCTGAACAAGGTGCACGGGCACGATGTCATAGTCTCCTCGCACGTGCTGCACGAGATCGAGAGGATGACCCATCAGGTGGCGCTGATATACAAAGGCCGTTCGGTGGCCAGCGGCGACATCTCCGAGATAAGGCAGCTGATGAGCGACCACCCGCACAATATTGTGCTAGAAGGTAGGGGGCTGGTGCCGTTGGCCCAATTGCTCCTCTCCAAACCTTACACCTCTTCCATAGAGCTCCGGCCCGACCGTCTGGGCATGTTCGTCAGGGTGGACCGTCCGGAGGAGTTCTTCAATTACCTGCCGGACCTGGTGGCGGAGGCGGGATGCGAGCTGGAAAGGGTGGAGAGCCTGGACGACGACCTGGAATCCGTGTTCCGATATCTGGTGGGGTGATGCTGATGTCCTTCAACTTCAAAGGTCTCTGGACGGTGGCGGCGTTCTCCGCGCGCAAGCTGCTCATGAACAGGCGGTGGATGCTGGTCCTGCTGCTCGGGGTGTTGGTGGCCTCGGTCATGGGATACGCGGCCACCGAGGACGGCGCGGACATGGACTTCGCCAGCGACCTGATGGCCATGTTGCTGCTGGCCTTCCTGCTTCCGGTCCTTTCCCTTATCTACGGAGCGTCGATGATAAGGAACGAGATGGACGACCGCAGCATCGTGCAGGTCATAACCGCCCCGCTGGACCGCCGGATATCCTATCTTGGCTATTACATAGGGCTGGTGATGGTGCTCTGCCTGCTCATCACGGCGGTCACCGCCGTAGGGGGACTGGCCTTCCTGATGTTCTCCCCCGAGCGGGACGGCGGGGTCCAGCTGGTCCTGACCTTCATCGTCCTGCAGTACCTGGGCGTGATGATCTACTCCGCCCTGTTCCTGCTGCTGGGGACCATGCTAAGGCAGCCCATCTACCTGGGGCTGTTCTACATATTCATCTGGGAGGGCTTCGTGGCCTCCCTTCCCGGTTCCATTGGCGATCTCACCATCCGCCATCAGCTGCAGTCGGTGGCCTCCGAGCTCACCGAACTCGGCTACTTCACATCGAGCTCCGGCGACGGGGCGGTGGCCGCCCTGGTGCTGATAGCGTTGACCGTAGTGCTGGTGCTGGCCGGGGCCTTCTTGTTCAGGGAAAAGGAGATCGCCTGATCGGCAACGAGTTCGGAAATGTACAAATAACCTATATCACCGGAGACGTCGATGGTCCGACAGGTAAGAGGGCGATATGGCCATGAGCGATCGGAACTCATTTCCTAAGGCGGATAGCAGGGAATGGCTGCTCGGCGACGACAACCCTTCTGTCAGGTATCTCGCCCTGCGCGATCTGCTTGGAAGGACGGAGAACGATCCGGAGGTTCGCGAGGCGAAACGCCGGATAATGGAGGTCGGGGTCGTCCCCAAGGTGCTGGCCAAGCAGGAGCCTGGCGGTCATTGGGGAGCGCCACAGCATTTCTACCAGAACTCCAAGTACAAGGGGACGGTGTGGAACCTGATCTTGTTGGCCGAGATGTGCGCCGATCCCGCTGACGAAAGGATAAGGAACGCCTGCGAGTTCGTCCTGCGCTGGAGCCAACACCGTCCCTCCGGCGGTTTCTCGTACAAAGGAACGGACAGGAACGGCGGAAATCGCAGCGTCTTCAGCTGTCTAACGGCCAACATGCTATTCTCCCTGGTCCGTCTAGGATACGGGAAGGATGAACGGGTAAAAATGGGGTTCGAATGGATAGCCGAGCACCAAAGGTTCGACCTAGGCCCCTATCCCAACCGGGAATGGCCGTACCAGTACGACCTGTGCTGGAGGAACCACACCTGCCGCTCCGGGGCGGTTAAGGTGCTGAAGGCCTTGGCGGAGGTCCCCGAGGGGGAACGGACGGCAGGCATGAGGGAGAAGGTCAAGGAAGGGGCGGAGTTCCTCCTGGCGCAGCGCATATTTTATCGGCCTCCCGAGCTCAAGGAGATATCCCGCAGGAACTGGCTCTCCTTCGGCTTCCCGCTGATGTGGAACACCGACCTGGTGGAGATACTTGGCATCCTGGGAAGGCTGGGGGTGAGAGACGACAGGATGGACGAAGCGGTGGAGGCGGTGCTTTCCAAGCAGGGGGAGAACGGCCGCTGGAAGCAGGAGAACCATTTCGCAGGGAGGTTCATCACCACCGTCGAGACCAACGGAAAGGACAGCAAGTGGGTGACCCTCAACGCCCTGCGCGCCCTAACGTCCATATCCGGATGATCAGACCTTTCGGCACATCTTGCGGCGCGTCTCGAGCAATATCGTCAACACCCCGATCACCAGGACCGCCAGGAACACGAGCAGCGCCACCAGGTTGTTAAGCAGCATGATGCCCAACCCCACGAGCACCACCGAGACGAGCAGTCCGAGGAACACCAGGTCCCTGGGGGGGTCGGTCTCCTCCGGAAGGCAGATGCCCCCGCGCAGCCAACGAGCTATCGACGAGGAGGCGATGTCGGCAAGGAACGCTCCCACGAACATGGTCAGCAGCCCGAGCACCATCCGGACGGCGTAGTCCTCGACCAATGCCTCCCCATCTCTGAAGAGGCCGCCGTCGGTAACCATCTGAATGGAAATAATGGCGGCGATGGCGAAGACCATGGCCTTGGCGATCTTTCCGGCTATGACCGATGACCTCGGTCCAGGGATGTCCGTGGGGCGGCCCCCACTGAAATGGCAGCATATCTCCCGGACCATCTGCCCGGCCACGTAGGCCAAGATGTATCCTATGATGAGCGTCGCGATGGCGATCAGAATGGTCGGGACCGTTTCCAGTAGGATGTCCAACCAAGCTCCAATCTCACCCGGGATGCCCTCCATCATCAAGCCTTCCATATTTACTTGGGGCTCCGGATTATAATTGAGTTTCGTCGGTACGTTAATAAAAATTAAAGAGGGGGCGGGGCCCCGTTCACTGCTTGGTCATCTTCTTGGTCATGGCGAAGGCCACCGGGACCAACATAATGGCCAAGGCCAAAGCGAAGGCCCAGGATATGTTGGCGATGATGCCCGTCACGCCCGGGAAGGTGGCGAAGATGGCGCCCGTGCCTATGATCAGGAAGATCGCGTACAGCACGAACTTGGCGTATCCGGCGACCTCCTTGAATTCGGGGTGCTCGTCCGCGACCGACTTGATCAGGGCGTCCGTCAGCAGAATTCCCACGCCGATGATCACGAAGCCCAGGACCAAAGTGTAGACCAGGGCGCCGGTGAGCAACATGATGTTCAGCGCCAGCAGCACCACGAAGGCGATGAGGCCGATGAACAGCAGGTTCTTCAGCATCTCGGCGATGTTCTGCTTTCCCTCCGGGAACATGGGCCGCACGATGCGGCCGATGAAGGAGGAGAGGAAGTCAGCGAAGAACGCTCCCACGATCAGGACCAGAAAGCCCACGAACACCTTGGGCAGGTAGTTCGCCAGGCGGGTGAGGTAATCCCCGAACACCCCGCTCATGTCCAGCACCTGGATGGCCATTATGATGAAGAAGATCATGATGAAGGCCATGACCAGCATGCTGGCCAGGTTCGAGGCGTACAACCCTGACGACAAGAACGCCCGGCCGGTGGCCGTCTGGTTGAAGAACCTCTCCAGACCGACCTTCTGCACCACCTTCTTGACTATCTTTCCCGCTATCCAGGCCACCACGTAGCCTATGATCAGAACGATGATGGCCGCCAGGATGGCCGGTACCGCCACCAGGAAGCCGTCCCACATCGCGCTTAGCTCGTCCAACAGGTCGACCAAATTAGTTCACCTTGTCCTCCCTTTTGATTTATATTTTATAATTAACTTTGCATGGTGTCCGAAATCTGGATTATCAAAAATGATAGAATATTATTTTTTTAGCTTTTTCGTTGATTGACGAGATTTCTCACCTCCTCCTCATCAACACTATGGACAGCGCTAGCATGGCCGCGGCGAAGATCAGCAGTATGGCCAGATCCGGCCATATCTCCTCCAGTCCCCATCCGCGCACCATCACCGAACGCGCCCCGTCGACCGCATAGGTCAGCGGGAGCAGGTACGAGACGGGTCGCAGGAGCTCCGGCACCGATTCCAAGGGCCAGAACACCCCGGACAGAAGAATGGAGGGGAACAGGATTATGGGGATGAACTGCACGGCCTGGAACTCCGTGCGCGCGTTGGCCGAGAGCAGGAAGCCCAGGCCCTGCATGCCCACTCCCAATAGGAAGACGGTCAGCAGCACCAGCGCCAACGAGCCTTCCACCTGTACGCCAAAAAGAAGAAGGGCGGTGGCCATGACCACGGCGGACTGCACCAGGCCGATGAGCCCGAAGGCCATGGCGTAGCCCAGGACCACCTCCGACTCAGTAACCGGCGTGGAGAGCAGCCGGGCCAATGTCCCAGTGGTGCGCTCGTGGATGAAGGAGATAATGGAGATCATGAAGGTGACCATCATCACCGCCAGGGAGATCACCCCCGGGGCGAAGGTGTCCAGGAAGTCCCGCCCCTCCCCGTAGACCAGGTCCGGGACCGCGTTCACCGGCTGGACGAAGCCGAGGTCCTCCACCATCACGGAGGAGAGGGCCGACCGGACGGTGGAGGTCACGGTCTGCACGATGTTGAGGTTGCTGCCGTCCAGGAACATGGTCACCGTGGCCGCGTCAGCCGCCGTGGAGTTGCCGGGCGAGAAGGTCAGGGCGTTCGCGGCGAAGTCCGCCGGGAAGACGATGCAGCCCCAGGCGTTCCCGCTCTCCACCTTTTCCCGGCCGTAGCCCACCGGGTCCGCTATGCCTGAAGATGGCCGTATGACCTCCAAGATCCTGAGCGAATCCCCGCCCTGCAGGCGGGCGATTACCAGGTCGGAGAGGTCCGCCGGTCCCAGCCCCTCGTCCAGATCTACTATGTAGACCTCGACGTCCTCCACCTCCCCGCCGAAGGTGTAGCCGAATATGGCTATCATGAAGATGGGCATGAGCACCAGGAAGGCCGCCGTGCGCCGATCGTGCCTCAGGGAACGCAGCACCTTCTTGGTTATGGCCAGCATCCTTCGGGAGTTCATTCCCGACACCTCACGATGAACACCCTGAAGGCATCCTCCAGGTTGTTGCGGCCGGCATCCTCGAGCAGTTCGGCCGGGGTCCCCTCCGCTATCAGCCGGCCTTTGTGCATCATCCCCACCAGGTCGCAGCGGGACGCCTCGTCCATGTAGTGGGTGGTCAGCACCACAGTCAT
>ENA-ORXD01002837-ORXD01002837.1-sediment-metagenome-genome-assembly--contig:-NODE-2837-length-10824-cov-2.662417_pt1 | contig 10824 bp, 19 predicted proteins | sample MGYA00237862_ERZ511471 | MGnify/ENA metagenome assembly ERZ511471 | reverse complement strand
TAGAGCACCCGCGATCGCTCGCTCCGAGTGGCCGTCCTCCCGTAGCGCCCTGACCATCTCGATCCGCTCCGCCTTCGGCATCGCCCGCCGGTCTTCGTTCAGCGTGCGCGCAACCTCACGGGCCTCGTCTTCGTCGGCCACATCGATGACGTTGATCGGGTAGTCGAAACCGAGGGACTCGGCGATGCGTCGGCGTTGATGTCCGTCCAGCACGTTGCCGTGCTGGTCGAAGGTGACTGGGACGAGCACGCCGAACCGCTCGATGCTCGCGCGCAATGCTGCCTCAGTGGCGGCGTCGAGAGGCTTGAACATCTGATACGGGTGCTCGGCGTCGATCACGACGCCACCCCGCTCCCGTAGAGCCGCTCGAGCACGTCCTCGTCGAGGCTGGCGCTCACGTAGAAGCGGATCAGGGCATCGCGGGGGACGACGTAGCGTCCCCCTTTGATGGTCCCGTCCTTCTGCGGCACGCCGCCGAAGTGCAGGCAGGGAATCTCCTGCCGCATGGCCAGCTCGTCGCCGGCGCGCTTGGCGGCCGCGAAGCGCTTGAGGCTGGCGTAGATGGTCGTGATCGAGACGCCGAACAGATCGGCGATCTCGCTCTTGCGCACCGGGTCGGAGAGCGTGCGCTGCAGGCGATGCTCGGTGGTCTCGGGCCTGGTCCTCGTGCTCATGCCGCTTCCCCCTCGTGCTTCTCGAGTTCGGCGGTGAAGCGCGCGATGGCGACATGGGCCTGCTCGAAGCTGAGGACCTTACGCGAGCGCAGGCCGGTGTGCTGGTGGAGCAGGTCGCGCAGTTCCTCATCGCTGTAGCCGATGTCGGCGAGCTTGCGCCAGACGATGCCGAGCTGGCGCAGCTGGCCTTGCGAGACAGACGGCTCGCAGTCGGCGCTCTCGGGCGCCGGGGAGGCCTCCTGCGGTTCAACGTCGCCCTGCGGCTCGACGTCGCCTGAGGGCGGCGTTTCCGCCGCGACGTTTGGCTCTTCGGCCGGGGGCGTCGGCGCCGGCTGCGGCGCTTTGCCCTTCATCGAGCGAAGGCCCGCCATGAGCGGCTCGTAGACGCGCACGGGCATGTCCTCGAGCGGACCGGTGTAGTTCGCCTTGTGCTCGAGGTTCTTGGCGACGGCTGCCTCAGAGAGGCCCGTGCGCTCCATCTCGGCGAGCAGGGCCTCGTGGTCCTGCGGGCCGATGATCTCGCCGGTGTCGGCCTCCTCTGGGGGAACCTCGACGTCGGCCGACTGCGCGGCGATGATGCGCTGCGCCTCGTCCTCGTCGTAGATCCCGGAGAAGCCGAAGGCGATGCGCCGTCCCTGGATACGCGTCTTGTGCTCCAGAGCGCGCTTCGTGTGCGTCTGCCAGTGGCTCTTGATCTTGTAGGAGCCGTTCTGCCCCTTGCCGGAGCGCGCCGGCACGTAGCACTCGTCGAGGTACTCCGTGTGCTCGGTCGGGTAGTCGCGGTCCCGGCGGTAGACCGTGAGCTTCATCCACGGTGGCGCCAGCTTGGCGTCGTCGTCGATGTGGACCCACTCCTCACGCGGCGCGATCTCGAGGACTTCGCCGGCGAACTGCTCATGGTCGTTGGCGATGTGGTTCCAGCCATCAATGCCGACGATCGGCACGATGCCGCCGCTCTTGGTGTCGACAAAGGCGTGAATCTCCTTCGTCCAGGGGGAGAGGCCGTACTTCTCGGCGATCGCCAGGAAGGCGACCATCTCCTCGTCGGTGGCCGGCCGATCCTTGGTCTTCAGAACGGTCGCCTTGATCGTCTGGACAAACGTCTGCGGGTCGACGCCGACGCCGGCGGCGAAGCGATCGACGATGGCGAGTGACTTGCCCGGCGTCATGACCGACCCCCGAACGTCTCGACCTCATACACCTCGGCGCCGGGGATGGATCGCACGCCAGAGTCGACGCGGCGTTTCACCATGCCGCGGTCGAGAGCCAGGAGCGAGTACTCGCCTGCCTTCGCAAGCGCCTCAACCATAGCCGCTTCGTCAGTCGCCGGGCGCCACGTCCAACGAGTGCTCGAGGTCAGGCTGCCGCTCGCGGTCTTGATCGTCTTCGGGGGAGCTGCGAAGGACGGCATGGGGATGTCCATCGCCGGCGGCTCCTCACCCTTGGCCTCGGCCCGGGCGATCGCCTTCTCCTGGCGCTTCTCGGCCAGCTTGCGCAGGCGCTCCGTCTCCTTAGCCTCCGCTGCCTTCTTGGCGTCCTTGTACGCCTTGTGCTTGGACTCGACATCGGCGACGGTCTTGTCGATCGGCGCCAAGTGCGCGCTGAACCAGGCGATGATCGCCTTCTTGGTCTTCTCGAATGGCGTCGTCGCGTCTGTCTGCGCCTTCTTGAGATCGCGCGCGATCGCTTTCCCGCGGACGATGAGCTCGGCGCCAACGAGGTCACTGGCGTCGTCGGTGATCCTCAGTCCATGCGCTTCTGCCATGAGCGCGATCGCGCGCTCGTTCAGCGTCTGCACGGTCGGACTTTCAATGACCTCGACGGGCACGAGTGCGCTCTGCTCGATCGGGGCCAGGTCGGTGGTGATGGTAGCCATGTCAGATACCTCTCTTGAGGTCGCGATACAGGAAGAGACACGAGAGGAAGCTTTGGAAGTCGCTCCCGTGCCTGGTGTGTTCGTAGAAGCGGGCGGGTCCGTCGATGTCTCGCGGGACGTGAAGGACGCCGCGGCGCGTGTCGTTTCGGCGGTAGCCCCAATCGAGGAGCTTGCCGGTGTGGCGGACCGCCTCGCGATAAGCACTCGTCTGGTACCGCATCTCGGGATAGACGGCCTTGCCGCTCTTGAGGTCGACGATCGTCGGCCGCTTGTCGCCCTTCATGCGCACGAGCAGGTCGAGGGTGCCGGCGTAGCGGTAGCCGACGTGAGCGACTTGCAGCTCGACCGCATGGACCTCTTCGACGTAGGTCTCGAACCAGGTCGTGAAGGCGTCCATCTGCGCGTCGGTTGGCTCCTCGTCGGCCATCATCGGAATGGACGGCAGGCCGGAGACGACGAGCGCCGCCAGGGCATGAACCAGGGTCCCGTGTGCTGCCGCCTCGCTGCGGATGCGCTCGGCCTCGGCGTTGCCGACGTTGCCGAGCCAGCGCTCGATTCCTTCCTTGCGGATGGTCTTGCTGATTACTGAGGTGACCCCGTCGTAGGGGACGTTGTCGACTGAGTAGCGATGGTCGGCGTCGCAGATGATCACAGGCATGATGCCGCCGCCTTCCTCCGCGCCCGCCACTCACGAAGGTAGAGACGCATGTACTCGCGCCGCGACTCAGATATGCACCTAGCGCGGTTCCTCTGCCTCGCACATTCACGGCAGTCTCGCTTGCCGTCCTTCTTCACGCGTAGGTTCTCGCCGGAAAGCGGGTGGCCGTGAATGCAGTGGGTCTTGATGCGGTTCCGGTGTATGCCGCGACGCAGATTCTCCTGGCAGGTGACAGGCTCCAGGTGTGCCGGGTTAACGCAGGCACGATTCCTGCACAGGTGGTCGAGTTGTAGGCCGTCGGGAATAGGCCCGACCCACTGCCGATAGGCCCAGCGATGCGCGACGCCGTACTTGTCGTGGCCGCTGAACATCCCGTATCCGGAGCCGTTGCGTTCGGCCTGCCACTCCCAGCAGCCGCTGTCAGCGACTTCGATCTTTGACAGGAACCGGCCGACCGGGCATGAGGGGCGGAACTGGCCAGGATTCGGCGCGCTCACAGCAGCCCCCTCTCGCCGAAGGCGCGCGCCACCGCGTTCCAACACTCCTCGATCCACTCAGCCTCAGCGTTGGCGAGTGCCACGACAGCCGGTGAGCACGGATTTAGCTCGCAGTCGCGGATGCCCATGCGGGCGAGCGTGAGTGCGAAGTCGGTCATGACTCCGCCCTCTTGCGTGCATGCCACGCGGCGCTGGCAGCGTTCCTGCAGGTGCGGCAGGCCGACGTGAGGCCATCGTTGCTGTGGCGATCGGTGCGGAAGTGCTCCCTGTTCGCCGGCAGCTTCGCGCCGCAAGTGGTGCAGGTCTTCTCGCCGAAGAGCAGGAGGTCGACGAACAGCTCGTCGTACTCGGCCTCGGCTTGGGCGATGATCTCGGCGGTGGTCATGGCGCCACCGTCTCTTGCTCGAGCGTCTCCTCGAAGCGCTCGACGACCTCCGCCACCGCGTCCTCGCGGCAGGGTTCGGCCGACGTGTGGTGCCGGGCGATCAGGTCGTAGGCGGCCTCGAGGAGAGCCATCGTGTGTGACAGCTCGGCGGCCAGCTTGCGGCTCTCTTGCGCGCGCTCGAGCGCCTTGCGACGCCAGAATTGCATCTGAGTTTCGTCGGAGACGGGCGTCTTGAGGAAGACGAGCACCGGCGGCCTCATGGCGTCACCATCGCCTGGAACACCGATCCGTCACTCGACCCAGCCTCGCAGATCGGGCAGGGGGGATCGTCTTCACCGTGTGTGGCGTGGTAGTCGCAAACACGGAATCCGAACACCCTCGTCGTCGCCTGGCACTCGCAGAGCGTGCAGCGGCTCATCACAGCTCCTTCCAGGCGATGAGCAGAAGGAGCGCGACGAGGAACACGTACGCGCCGACCACGATGACGATCGGGCGCGCCTGGTGAGTGACCCACTCGGCGCCGGCCATGACGGCGGCGGCGAGCGTGAGAGCGGCGACGATGCGGAGGCTGTCGCCTAGGAAGCGGAGCGTCTTGGTGCTACGCTTGGCAATAGCTCTACTGAGCTGTGGGGCCCCCGGATTGCTGTCCAGGCTTAGGGGGGCCTCTCTTTTTGCGTACATCGAATCCCCTTGACTCGTGATGGTCCGTCCTCGGTGTGCCTTAGGCGCCTCCTCCGTGCGTGCAACAGTTTGAATAGGTGCTAACAGTTTCAACTCTAATGCGTTTGAGAGGCGCCGTCAAGGGCGCGCTGGAAGCGTTAGAAGTCGCCGCGCGGTTGCTCGGCGAAGCGCGCGTCGATCGACTCGCGCGAAACGTAGATGTGGCCCTTCGGCCCGCCGGGGCGAACGTAGCGGAAGACGCCGCGGTGCGCGAGCTTGCGCACCCACTGGCCCGTCCAATCCACGTTGTAGCGCTCCTTGATGTAGGTGCGCGCCTCGGTCACCTTCAGAAAGTGGTCGCCCACGCTCCTCCCCGTTCGTCGCGGAGAGTCTACCCGTTTCGATAGTTTCAGTCATTGCCGGTTTGCACGCTTTGCGCATCGAAGATCGCATGCAGCGCCGCCGGGTCGATGAAGCGGCGCCGGCCGACCATCGTGGCCGATACGGCGCCGCCATCAACCCATCGTCTGACCGTCGCCGTACTCACCTTCAGGTGCCACTCCTTGAGGATGTAGTCGGCGGCCTGCTTCGGGCTCAGGAGTCGTTCAGAAGTCATCGTCCCCTCCAGGCCGGTCTACGCCCCGGCCCACGGCGTCGTCACGGGTTGCGCGCGGTGGCAGCAGGTGCGGTCCTGGGCTCCGACACGGACGCGAACGAACACGTGTTCGCGTGGTCTCATGATAGCCGCCGATCTCGACGGAAGGCACCGTTTCGCGTCACCAGGTCGTCTCGGGCCAGCGGTACTTCTTGAGCGCGTAGATGACTGCCGCGAGCACGGCGATGGCCACCTGGGACCAGGCAACGGTCCAGTCCCAAGATCCGTCCTCGATCCTGGCAACGAGCGCCAGGACGACCGGCTGGCTTGCGAACGCGAACACCCAGGTCCACAGGAACCTGATCGCCGCCGCCTGCAACTTCGTCTTCGTCTCGTCGGACAACATAGATGCTCCTCTCTAGCTGGTCGGCCGGTCGGCCGCTTGTCGCTGGGGGTCGCGCGCATCGGCGCTGAGCTCGCGATCGCGAGCGATGGTGGCCTCGACTGAAGGGGCGAAGCGGAAGCGCTCGGGCGGCCGCGGCAAGAAGCCGTCACGGCAGCGCGGCGCGCGCGCCGGCACGGGCATATCGACGCGGGGGTGGGGGCACTCGCCCCAGCCGTCGTCGGGGACGTGGGGTGCGAAGCGGCCGCAGTCGCGGCAGCAGACCACCGGAGCGGCACCACCGTGGGGCCGTGAGAGAGGCGGCGGCGGCGCCGCGGGCTCGGTGGCCGCCGACGCCGAAGCGCCGACGATGGTCACAGTAGCACTGAAGCCGTCTTCTGCCCATGCCTTTGTGTCGTCACGCGCGGGTACTTCCGGCCCCGGTGCGGATGCCAACGGTGTCACGGCAGCATCTCCAGCGCGCGTTGGGCGACGTAGACGATGATCGCGGCCCAGCCGAGGCAGAGAACAACGACAGCAACGGCATAGGCCTTCATGCCGCCACCTCGCAGGCGCCGGCCGCACGCTCCCGAGTGCGTACGGCGGCGCCGCGAGTGCTCCCGGGAGACAGGCATGGGTGGGCCTTTGGCGGGAGCGATGCCGGCGCTGATCCCGGCAGACTGATGCACGACCTCACGCTGCGCAGCGAAGAGGCCCGGAGGGCTGAACCGGAAGGATGGGGATCCCCGGTAGGCACGTGGACGGGCCCGCCGCTCAAGGGGGGGACGGCGGACAAGACCTCAGCTCTGCGCAGCGTGCGACCGTGCATGGGGAGCACGGTAGCGAATCAGGTCAAGCGACCCTGAATAGCCTTAGATTAGTCAGGCGATTTGCAGGGAAAACGGCAGATTCCGTCTGTGGCGCTGCTAGGATGCTGGCGGCCATGGCGGGTACGACTGACCCGCCACCGCAACCAGGGGGAGGGGTTCATGCTGCGTGCCGCCATCGTTGTGCTGCTGTCCATTGGAGTCCTCGCGATCGCTGGAGGATGCGGCGGCACGGTGAGCGGCCAGGTCTCGAGCAAGTCAGCGCAGAGCCCCGTGCCATCCGCCACGGTTGTTGTCGGCGATCAGCAGGCGGTCACGGACTCGGCAGGGCGCTACACCATCGACAAGGCCAGCACCGGCAGCGCGACCGTTACTGTTCAGGCCCAGGGGTTCGGTCCCTACGAGGGGTCCCTCGAAGTGCAGCGCGGTGAGAACTCGCTCGACGTCGCGCTCGAGAACGGCACGGTGACGGGAGTACTCACCGAGAACGCCGTCGCGCCGAAGCCCATCACGTCGGCCACGGTGACGATCGCTGGCGACCTCCTATCAAACACGGACGGCAAGCGCTTCGAGATAGCGAACGTGCCGGTCGGCGAACAGACCGTCGTCGTCGAGTGTAAGAAGCACGCCGTCGCGAAGCAGACAATCACAGTGGAGCCGGGCCCGAATGAGGTAAAGGTGGCCCTCAACCTCAGCCCGGAGGAGACCTACATGCGCTACTACTCGGCGTATCGGTTCGGGCGCTACCGCGAGGCCTACAGGATGGTTCATCCGGATGTGCGCAAGCACTACTCGTATGCCGCCTTCGCGAAGGACATGAAGCAGGGCGGCGAGGTCCTGTCGATCAAGTTCTACGGCACCAAGATGCTCTCAAAATGGCGACCCGCATACCTGAAGAAGACGTACCGCCAGGTTGCCGCCATCGATCGGGCCGTGAAGGAGCAGACGGTATTCGGCTCCTACACCGACAACTACACGCAGCATTGGGTCGAGATCGACGGTCGCTGGTACATCGTGTTCGACTGGCGCACGTGACCGTAGTCTGCGAATCTCGTCGGATTGTCTACCTTGAGGCCAGCTGGCGCGCCAAGTACCGTGACCTTGGCGGCCGGTGGGCTGACCCTCGGCTAGCAGTTGGACATGCCAGCCGGCCGCCGGGCCCCCGCATACGCCTTTCCCGGGGATGAGAGTACACTCGGGGATAGGCAGCCGTTCGGGCGCCACGCGCCGCTTGAGCCGTTCGGATGAACACCGGTTGCTGACATGAGAATGAGGCACGCCGAGTCAATCGGGCAGATCAAGGAGCCTCGCTCCAGACCCACCACGTTTGAGCGAGGGCGGGTCTGTGGCGTGCGCGGCTGCGGGACGCGGCTCTCGATCTACAATCCCAGCCGCTTCTGCGCTGTGCACGAGCACTGTCTCATGCTCTTGGAGCCGACGAGCCGACTTCGCCGGCAGCCCGTCATCGAGCGCCACTGCGCGAACGATGACTGCGGAGCTGCCTTCCTAACGCAGAATCAGAGTCGCCTCTACTGCAGTGACCACTGTCGCCGTGCCGCGTATGCGCTGCGTCACCACCTGCGGCAGAGGGCGGCGTAGGTTGGGCAGCGGGTGAGGTATGGCGGGCGGCCCCGGGCCCTCACAGAAGCCGTCTCACTTGAGCTTCCAGGGCACGCGTACCAGGCGCTTCGCTTCGACTCGGAGGTGACCCAGTCATCCATCAGCGCGTTCCCTTTGTCCAAGGGCCGCTCGCGGTAGCCGTTGCGGCGGTTCACGCGCTCGCCCGAGCGTTCGCGGAACGATGCGCCGCAGAGCGCATCGGCCTCGGCGCCCATGAGGCTCTCGGCGAAGGTGCGCACCATCTCACGCAAGAGGTCGGGCTCCGCTTCGGCGAGCTGCTTGCGCAGCCAGCCCAGAAGGTCCATGTTGTTACTGGCCGCTGTCTCCTCCTCGGTCTTGGGCTTCGTCACCCTTGAGGATGGAGCAGTGGTCACCTCTTCTTCAAGGCGACCACTTCAGAGTTGTTCGTACACCACGTCTGCGGACGCTAACGCTCGCGCTTTCCGTAGCGCGGGCCATCTTCTCAGAGGACACCGTGCCTCTCACTTCGACGACCCTGCGATGCGGAAGCAGTAGTCCGGGGCGTGCGTCTCGAGGCTGGCCTTGTTGTCGACGTCGCGGCCGAGCGCCATGAAGAAGGGGTGAAGGAGCTCGCGCCGCAACTAGGTCTCGTCGTAGGCGGGTTCAGGTGCTGGGTGCGGTTACGTGCGAAGCGTTCGACGTGCTCGGGGATGGCGTCGGGTGCGGTCAAGGATGTCCGTCGAAGTGGCGGGAGGCTATCACCGCTCTGCACCATGATCCAAGGATCCAGCGACAGCGAAAGGGCCGGCGCTCGTCATCGCCGGCCCTTTCGCATCGCGACCACCGCGACCGCCCGGGGGGGCGTGAGTCGGTGTGGTCGTATCGGGTGACCCACGGGCTAGACTAGACGGCAGGGCCAGGCCTCGCCATCAGGCAATGGCTGATTCGCGATGAGGCATGTCCCGGTTTCGCCCTAAGTCGGCCGACTGCCGGCTACGCCGAGAAGCGGAAGCCTTCCTCCAGCAGCGCCAGACAGGCGTCGGCCACGTGAGCGTCATACCGCACCCCGCGCCCTTCCCGGATCTCTGCGACAGCCACATCGACCGGCAGGGCTACGCCCGCTTCGCCAGCCTGGGCACGCTGCTGCCGGGCACGCTGCTCGGCGCGCGGGTGCGCTTCGAGAACGGCGTGATCGCCAACATCGGCGTCGAGAACCAGTTCACCAAGCGGCGCGAGCTGCCCACCTTCGACGGGTTCTTCATCGACATCAGCCAGGACGCGGACGGCAGCGCTCCGGTCCAGGTGGGCGATCCGGGCGCGTTCGTGCGCGAGGTGGTGTGGCGCGGCGAGCGCGTGGTGGGCAAGGCCCTCGACGACCGGCTGGGCTGCGCCGTCCAGATCGAGGCCATGCGCCGCCTCAAAGAACAGGGCACGCCGCACACCGTCTATTTCGTGTTCACCGTGCAGGAAGAGGTCGGGTCGCGCGGGGCGCGCCCGGCAGGCTACGGGGTGGAGCCGCACCTCGCCATCGCGGTGGACGTGTCGCCCGCCGGTGACGTCCCCAAGCCGAAGGATGCCGGGATCAGCCTGGGCGGCGGCGCCGTGATCAAGGTGCGCGATACCCGTCATATCGTCCCGGCGCCGGTCAAGAACCTGATGATCCGGCGGGCCGAGGAGCGCGGCATTCCCTATCAACTTGAAGTGATGACGATGGGAACAACGGATGGCGCGGAGATTCAGCTTGCGCGGGCCGGGGTGCCCACGGGCGCGGTCGGTATTCCGGCGCGCTACGTCCACACTCAGAGCGAAACGGCGGACCGGCGCGACATTCAGGCCGCGATCGATCTGCTGGTCGCCATCCTGAGCGAGCCTGTCGAGCTGTAGGGCCGGGCGCAGAGGGGCGCAGCCCGGCGGGTTTGCGCCCTCATTCCACCCACACCTCGACGCGCTCGCCGCTTTCCAAATCCTCGATATCGACCAGCTTGCCGCTGGCGCCCCCTTTGATGGCGTCCATGATCACGTCATAGTTCACGTCGGCGTTGGCCGGGGTGAACCGCGCGCCGAGTTTGACGCCCACGTTTACCAGGCTCATCGGGATGTTGACGTTGACTTTCGTCTTGCCGCTGTGCAGGTCCGTGATCCGGACGCGCAGCAGGCGCGGATCGTGGGCCGGAACGTCACGCGCATCGATGCGTCTCGCGACGTGCCCGAGGCCTGCTCGTTGCTCTTTCTCGACCCTCCCTATAGGATAGACTCGTTCGAGGTGGCCCAGGTTCTTACAAACCTGGCGTCGGCAGGGGCACTGTGCGACGGAGCGCTCATCGTCTATGAGCATGCCACGGGTGCCAGCGCCGCGTGGCCACCGGCGTTTACCGGCCTGGCCGAGAAGCGCTATGGTGAGACCACGGTCTCGTTTGCGACGTACGAAAGGTGAGTGCTCAGCGCATGAAGCGTGCGATCTGTCCCGGGACGTTTGACCCGGTGACGAACGGTCACCTTGACGTCATCGAGCGGGCGGCCGCGATCTTCGATGAAGTAGTCGTCGGTGTTGCCCTGAGCGCCGAAAAGGGAGGCGGTCCGCTCTTTGAGATAGAGGAGCGTGTCGCGTTCATTGAAGCGGCCGTCGAACGGCTCGGCAACGTGCGGGTTCAACCCTTTGACTCTCTTCTAGTAGAATTCGCCCAGGAGA
>ENA-ORXD01002836-ORXD01002836.1-sediment-metagenome-genome-assembly--contig:-NODE-2836-length-10828-cov-15.762720_pt1 | contig 10828 bp, 8 predicted proteins | sample MGYA00237862_ERZ511471 | MGnify/ENA metagenome assembly ERZ511471 | reverse complement strand
ATGCTTCGTTCAGAAGGCATGCTGCTTTGGTCCCAATTCTGTCGTAAATTTGGTGAAGTGCGGGTGATGGGTGCTTCACGCCGCGACCGTGAACGCCCGGATCTCAAACCAGCCAATTCCGCCGAGGTTCTTTGGTATCGCGCCTTGATTGGAAAGGCTTTTCTTTCCATTACATCTGAAGAGCCGCAAGAATATGCCTATATTCCAGAAGACTTTTTGGAATTTGTGGTGGAATTACTCCCTCCTCCCCAAGAGGCGCTGCTGGGACGGCCTGCTTCACCGGCCGAATACGAAAGACCTGTTCCGGCCAACGATCACATTCTGGATCACACCTGCACCCTGCTAGCTGCCACACGGGTGGGTTTGACAGAATCTCAATTGGCTGAATTAAACACCCAGATTCCTTTGACCGGATTGCGAGGGCTGTTACAAGCGTGCGGCTGTTTGGATATGGACGCGCAGATCAACCCCACCCGCGCGCGACAATTCCTTGAAGCCTCCCGTGGGGTGGCATTGGAAATGCTCACCCAGGCCTGGCTTGTCAGCAACACATATAACGAGCTGCTCCTGCTTCCCCATCTTGCTTTTGAAGGGGATTGGAAGAACAACCCGCTTTCCGCTCGCCAGTTTATCCTGGAAACCATCAGCAAACTCCCGCCCGAAAAATGGTGGAACATATCCGCTTTCATTTCAGCGATTAAAGAACAATCCCCAGACTTTCAACGCCCAGCTGGAGATTACGACTCCTGGTTCATTCGCGACCTGGCATCCGGTGAATATTTGCGGGGTTTCACCACCTGGGATGAAGTGGATGGAGAATTAATTCACTTTCTCATCTGCGGCCCCATGCACTGGCTGGGATTGGTTGATTTGGCGGTTTCCGCTAATAATTCCGAACCAACTGCATTTAAATTATCATCCTGGGCAGCCGATCTGTTGATCGGCCAACCACCTTCCGGTTTGATGGAAGAAAAAGGGCAAATCCGAATGAATTCTGAGGGGATCCTGGAGGTTCCAAACCTGGTTCCCCGCTCCATTCGGTATCAAATCGCGCGTTTTTGCGAATGGCTGCCTGAAAAAGGATCCGCTTACCGCTACCGCCTGGCGGCCAGCACACTGAACGCTGCAAAAAAGCAAAACCTGCTTCCCCGCCATCTGGTGGCACTGCTCAAGCAGCACAGCGCCGGTCCAATTCCACCCGGTGTCTTGCAAGCTCTTGATCGGTGGGATCATCACGGCATTCAAGCCCACCAGCAAAGCACGATTCTTTTGCGTGTAGAATCACCCGAAGTGTTGGACGCGCTCAAAAAAAGCCATTCCGCCCGCTATATCGTCGAAGTGATTACCCCCACAATTGCCATAGTCAAAGCTGGCAGCGCGGAGAAGATTCGTGCCGCTTTGCTGGAATTGGGTTACCTTTGCGACGTGGAAATCCAAATCTGATTTGAACCGCGTCGCCGCTGGCGGTATAATCTTTTGAGAAGCGGTAAGTTCTTTGCGTAACGCTTTTATCCCACAACTGAGGTGAATATGACCGATCGATTGCAATGGATTCAAGATGAACTGGACGCGCTGAAGGGGCAAGGGCTGTACAACACCATCCGCACTTTGGGATCTCCACAGGGGTCCTGGCTGATAGTGGACGGCAAAAAAGCCCTAAATTTTTGTTCAAACAATTATTTAGGCCTGGCAAACCACCCTCGCCTGGTGGAAGCCGCTAAAAAGATTGTGGATGACTACGGTGTAGGTCCCGCTGCCGTGCGCTCGATCGCCGGCACCATGGAAATCCACCTGGAGTTGGAACGCCGCCTGGCCCAGTTTAAAGGCGTTGAATCAGCAATTACCTTCCAATCCGGTTTCTGCGCCAATCTGGCCGTGATTCCCGCCCTGGTGGGCAAAGAAGATGTTATTTTTTCTGATGAATTGAATCACGCCAGTATCATTGATGGCAGCCGCCTTTCACGCGCGCGTATTGAACGCTTCGCGCACGCCAACCCCGCGGATCTCGACCGGGTGATCAAGGCCAACGCTGGCACCTACCGGCGCGGTCTGGTGATCACCGATGGCGTCTTCAGCATGGATGGCGACCTGGCCCCCTTGGACAAAATCTACGAAGTCAGCAGCGCCCACAACCTGATGCTGATGGTCGATGACGCCCACGGCGAAGGTGTAGTCGGTAAGGGCGGACGCGGCATTGTAGACCACTTCAACCTGCATGGCAAGGTAGATGTGGAAGTTGGCACCCTTTCCAAAGCCTTCGGCGCGGTGGGAGGTGTCGTCGCTGGGAAATCAGTGATTGTGGAATGGCTGCGCCAGCGTGGGCGTCCCTTCCTTTTCTCTTCCGCGGTGACCCCACCCGATGTGGCCGCCTGCCTGGCCGCGGTAGACCTGCTGGAAGAATCTACTGAGCTGGTAGATAAATTATGGGAAAATGGCCGCTATTTCAAAGCCGAAATGAAAAAGCTGGGCTTCGATACCGGTCTTTCCGAAACCCCCATCACCCCCGTGATGCTTGGTGAAGCGCCTTTAGCCCAGCAATTCAGCCGCGAGCTATACAATGAAGGTGTGTTTGCGATGGCCATTGGTTACCCCACTGTACCGCAGGGCAAAGCGCGCATTCGGGTGATGATTTCCGCGTCGCACAACCGTGACGACCTGGACTTTGGCTTGCAAGCATTTGCAAAAGTGGGCCGCAAGCTGGGTGTCATTCAATAATCAGCAGATGATTTAAAAACATAGGGCTGGTCTGCGAATGCAAACCAGCCCTTTTCTATTGGATTTTGCTAATCAGCGTTCGTCCCAGTGCTGCAAAGATGCCCGGTAAATGGCTCGCTGGAAGAAATTTCCATCCGGCTGAATATTGTGAATTCCGCCGCTTTCTGCCAGTGTGCGTAACAGCGGCCGTAATTGATTGCCGTATACTTCCATACACTCTTTGGGTTTAATCCCCGGCCACGAATAACAGGACACCGAGTGCCGGCGGAAGGTGGTATCCACCCCATGTGGAATGCGGTCAAAAGCCGGAGAATCGGGCGCGAAAACATATTGGTCCAGATTCCCTTGCGGAATCCCCTCGATTCCCTTCACGATTGGGGGATCGATTTGGAAATCATACGGGTCGACCGAAAGATCAAGAATCACCGCGTGCTCCGGCATTTCCCCCACCCATTGATTGGGTATCACCGGATGGCTCGCATCGATGCGGTAAGTCGCGTCGATCAACAGGTCCGCATTTCTCAACAACGGGATCATCACCTCAGGGAAAGAAGTCAGGTCATAATCCACAACCTGAACCATCACCCCGGGCACCTTTTGATTCGCCAGCCGGTGATGCAATGCCGGATTGCCGTAATGAATCGCCGCTTGCACCGCGTGATGCCCCACGGATCCCGCTCCCAACAGAACAACCCGGATGGGTTTGCGGTGTTCACTCTCCAAACCGGGCGGCGGGTAAACTTTTTTCAATACATCAAACGCCACGGTTACCCCATTCCAGGCCACCGCTCGTAAATTCTCCACCAGCCGGCGGCCATTATCATCCACCAGCGAATCCAGCGAGATTCCGCAAACCTGATGTTGTTTTAAGAATTCAACCCGTTTTGGTCGGGTGGGATAATGCAGCATGGAAACTAAACAACTTCCCGGGCGCATGGTCTCCACAATCGAGTCACCGGGATAACGCAATACCAGCACAAAATTTTGCTGGTACACTTCTTCGTGGCTGACAAATTTGGCCTGCGGGGCAGCTAAGAGATAATCGGTTTCCTTAAACCCAATTCCATTCCCATACCCCCGCTCCAGAAATACATCATACCCATTCTTTTCCAATTGCCCCACAAATTCTGGCAGAAAATCTCTTTTTTCATTGGTTTCGGCATGCATGCGCGCCATTCCAAGAGAGAATCGCATCTGCATCCTTCCTCCTTTCACACCCAAGTGATCGTCAGTCTTCCTGAAAAAAGAAGGGTTCTTTACTATTGTACAAAAAAGGTGACCGCCAGGCAAAGGAGAAAGCCTGACGGTCTCAGGGAAGCAATACCACCAGTTTTGCTTTGAGCAACTCGGGGGGGACGAGCTACTCCACCTTCTGGTGGGAGACACCTATAAAATTCAGTACCGATAATTTGGTGCCTTAATTTGTAGATAATATACATCATATTTATCAATTTTACATTAAAAATCCTTAAGAGTTTTCATTTAGTCTCACCTTTATTCTTTTTTTGGGAAAACAAATTCAACCAGGCTTCCACTTCACCTTCGCTCAAGGTTCGATCCGCAGAAGTAGTCTCTGGGGCTTCTTTTAACGCTTTTTCCAATTCAATCGCGAAAGAGTCTGCGCTGACCACGGTCGCGCCGGCGGCTCGCGCCTCGCTCTGCACCCGCCGGTCCGAACTCACCACATTCCAATTGCGCGCTTCCCCGCCCATGCGCCTTAACCGGTTCGCGATAGCGTCATCCGCGCTGGAGTTAACGCGCACAAAATGCGCGGTTACAAAACCCATCCGGGTTTTGCCACTTTTCCCTGCCGGCGCCCCGTCAAAGAATACTTCCACCCGTTTGCGGCGAATCCGGCAATATTCTTGCAACAGTTCAATTAACGCGTTCTCATCGTCAATCAGCTTCAAGCTCATCCCTCTGATTTTCGGAATGAGATTATGACCATCGATTAAAAAAGACAAACCATTCCTCCATCGCTTTCCATTCATTTTACTCGCGTTTTGTGCTATTATTCTGAAAGTTAGCCATGAATAAAAGAAGAACACTTTGGCCCTACATTTTGCTGAATATTTTAATTTCCGCCGCCACAACCCTGCTGGTGTTGTGGCTCTGGGACCGCGCCCACACGCCTATTCCCACACCCCAAACCACGCCAATCCCAGCGACCATTACAGCGCAAATATCCCAACCGGATGCCACCGCTGTTCAAACTCCCGCCCTGCCGCCGCTTAACCAACCTGTGATTCAAGTCAAAAACGTGTTTGGCCAGGGAGATTTGCAAACGGAAGTGGTGGTTTTAAAAAGACTCGGAGAAGGTGAGCTGTGGCTGACTGGCTGGAAATTGCAAAACGAGAAAGGCGAAACTTTCGTCTTCCCGGATTTACAAATGCACAAAGACGCGGAGATTCAAATCTACTCGCGCACCGGGGTCAACTCAGCCCTGGCTTTGTATTGGAACCGCACCGCCCCCGCCTGGAATACCGGAGACCTGGTTACCTTATTGGACTATCAAGGCAATATCCGCGCCAGTTATCGAATCCCATAAGCGCCACTTGAGCGAAATCCTCTGCCCGTTTTAGGTTACAATTATAAAGAACCTGCTTGCCGATCCTGGGTCGATTGTTAACCCAGGGTTGGTTTTAACCGGGTTGGGAATCGATTTATCACACAAAAAGAGAACGGAATTACTGCATGTCACAGGCACTCTATCGAAAATGGCGACCTCATCTCTGGGATGAAGTCATCGGACAGGAACACATCATCCGCACATTACGCAACGCCATCCGCTCTGGCCGGGTTGGGCACGCGTATCTCTTTGCCGGTCCGCGTGGGACCGGGAAAACCACCACTGCCCGCCTGCTGGCCAAAGCTGTGAACTGCCTCGAAGAAGATCCGGCCAAACGACCCTGCGACACCTGCGAGCACTGTGTCGCGGTCAATGAAGGCCGATTTCTGGACCTGATTGAGATCGATGCTGCCTCCAACACCTCTGTGGATGATGTGCGCGAGCTGCGCGACAAGATCAACTTCTCGCCATCCCGCGGAAAATTCAAGGTGTATATTATCGATGAAGTGCACATGCTCTCCACAGCCGCCTTCAACGCCCTGCTGAAAACACTGGAAGAACCGCCCGCCCACGCCATCTTTATCCTGGCCACCACCGAGATTCATAAAATTCCTGCCACAGTGCTATCCCGCTGCCAACGCCACGAATTTCGCCGCATCCCGGTGGCCGACATCGTCCGGCAGTTACAGCAAATGTGTGAAAAAGAAGGCTTTCAAGTTCAACCTGACGCGCTTACCCTGATTGCCCGCCAATCCACCGGCGCGATGCGGGACGCGATCTCATTATTGGACCAGCTGGCCGCCACCGGCGAAGAAATTAACCTGGACGTGGCGCAGACAGTTCTGGGCACCGCCACCAATCAAATCGTTTTGGAACTGGTCGAAGCGATTTTAAATCGCGATCCGGCGGGCGGCTTGAATTGTATTCAACGCGCGCTAGACAGCGGCACCGATGCGCGCCAGTTCGCCCGCCAGGTAGTGGAATACCTGCGCGGATTGCTGTTGATTCGCATGGGCAGTGGTGACCAGGTCGAGTCCACCAGCGAAACCCAGGCGCAAATGGCTTCCCATGCCAACCAGTTCACCACCTCCTGGCTGGTCGAGACGATTCGCCTGTTCAACTCCGCCGCTGTGGACGTGCGCGGTGGCTGGCACCCCGGTTTGCAGTTAGAGCTGGCATTCACGGAAGCCATTGAAGAAAGCCAGCCTTCCGCCGCCGTAAACCCGACAGTAGCCGCGCGGATGGAACCCGCCCAACCACCAGCCCAGCGCTTTGAACCCCGCCCGGCAAGCCAGACCACTGCTTCTGTCCCATCACAAGCGAAGGCGCCAGATTTAACCCCTCCAGTTAAAAATGAGCCGCAGCGGCCATCTCAGGCGGCCGGTCAGGCTCAAACCCCTCCAGCCAGCCCTCCGCTTCCACCCGCTTCGACCGAACCCGGCAGCGCCGTGTCTTTAAACCAGGTCAGAAAAGAGTGGCGTAGAATCATCAGTATCGTGCGCGAGAAGAGCAAGCCCACCGCGGCATTGCTCAATTCCTGCAAATTGCTTACAATCAAAGACGGCGCGTTGGTGATTGGCTTCGCCACGGAAGTGTTACGCTCGAAAATGGACACGCCCGACAATTTGTCCATCGCGCAGGCGGCAATCGCGCAAGCATTAGGCGCCCCATTAGAAATGAAATGTGCGATCAACAGCAGCCACCAGACCGATCAGGAACGGGACGACATTGACAGTGATTCAATGCTTGGCACGGCCCTGCGGTTAGGCGGCCAGATCGTGGATCAGGATTAATGAGTTTTGGAAAGGAATTTGTATTATGGCAAAAGGTTTTAATCGTATGCCCGGCGGAAAGAAAATGCCCGGCGCTTCCGGCGGAATGATGCAGCAATTGAAGGCCATGCAGGAACAGATGGAACTCGCCCAGCAGAAACTGGCTGAAGAAACTGTGGAAGCCACCGTCGGCGGCGGCGCGGTAAAAATTGTGATGACCGGCGACCAGGTTTGCAAATCGGTGACCATCGATCCAGAACTACTCAAAGACGCCGACGCGGATATGCTGCAGGACATGATTCTCTCGGCCGTTAACCTTGGCCTGGATAAATCACGCCAATTGCAGCAAGACAAAATGGGACCCCTGACGGGTGGTCTTTCCGGTCTGGGATTCTAACCAGAGGTTTGCATGCCCGTCTTACCCGAGCCAGTCCAAAATTTAATTAACGCCCTGGAACGCTTGCCCGGCGTCGGCCCGAAAACCGCGTCACGGCTTACCTTTCACTTGCTGCGTTCCAATGACGATTTACCCAATCAGCTGGCCGACGCGCTCAAAGCTATCCGCACTGCCACTGGCACCTGCCAGACCTGTTTCAACATCACCTCCGCAAATCAGACCGAATGTGACGTTTGCCAGGATGAGCGCCGCGACCCAAGCTCTATTTGCGTGGTCGAAGAACCGCTCGACGTGCTGGCTCTTGAGCGCACAGGCGGATTCGCCGGGCGTTACCACGTGCTGCATGGCGTGCTTTCTCCGATCGAAGGGATTGGTCCGGAAGATTTGAAGATCCGCCCGCTGATCGAACGCGTGCGCCAGGGAAAAGTGCGGGAGATCATCATCGCCACCAACCCCAGCATGGAAGGTGACGCCACTGCCCTGTATTTGCACCAGCAGTTGGTTCCGTTAGGGGTGCGCGTCACCCGTTTGGCGCGCGGTCTGCCTATGGGGGGTGACCTGGAATACGCCGATCAAAACACGCTTTTACGCGCCCTGGCTGGCCGGCAGGAGATGGATTAATTTCAGTTTCCTCGGCTATCGCTTAAAAAAGCAAAGAGAGGTGCGATTGATACACCGCACCTCTCTTTTATTATCAATCTTTTCAGCCAGTTAATCCCGCTTGAATGCGGGAACTTCCACCATTCGTTCACCGTCCTGCACCAGGAAATGCGGCAGCCACAATACGCCATACAAATCCAGGAAAATATCCTTCTTCATGGGGTTAAGCGGAATTTCACTGACGTCATCCACCAGATCGGACCATTTTTTCTTAACATCATTAAGCGCCTGGTCCAGTTCCTTTTGCAGCGCCTGAATATCCTTTTCCAGCGCGGCTAATTCCAACTCCTCCTGCTCCAATTCCTTTTTGGCCTGGGCGGTCATGCGCCGCTTAGACAGGGAGCTGGAAACGCTGCGCTTGCGGCGGCTGGTGAGCATACCCAGAAGCAGCTCGCCGTGGGTGCCCATCTCTTCCAGCCGGCGCTGGTTCAATTCACCCTCCTGCTTTTCCACTTCCAGTTTTTGCTTATCCAGCTTGCGCGCAATTGCGTCCAGCTTTTTGTCATGCGCGGCCTGGATTTTGTCTACTTCAGCCTGCATACCCTCACGAGCCGCCGCGCTGCATTTCTCGCGGAAGGAGCCCATCGTTTCGTCCGGACCCGCGTAAACCTTGAGCGCTTCATTGGCCTTCACCCGCACGGTGCCATTGCGATACACCCAATCGATGAAATCGTCGTCAAACGCTTTCAGGGCGCGTTCATCACTCAACCAGCTATCCGGTTGGGCGAACTGGCTGTGCGGCAGCGGCTGGCGATGCAACTGGTTGGCATCCAGGCTGTGCCAGGCATGTTTTTCCCAGGGGACAATCCGGCCTTCCAATTGCTGTACCAGGGCTGTAAAGCGCTGCTCAAATTCCACCCGATACTTGCTGGAGAGATAGCGCACGCTGGCTTGAGAAAACAGCGCCGGTTTATACACAATCCCTTGCGCGGAGGGTTTCGCGCTGGCGCTCAAGCGCGCCGCTTCCACCGCCTGAGACACATCCATCTCCTGCGGCAAGAAGTATTCGGCGATGTCTCCGGGCAGATTGGGTTGCGTAGCAGTGTACATTGAACCGTTCAAGCCATTGCGAGCAGGTTGCGCGGCTGGCGCTTCCACTGGCGCAGTTACAGACGCGCTGACAGGCGCAGCCGCTTCAGCCACAGTTGTTCCGCCCATTGCAAGCTGGTTGAGCGCGGGAATCTGGGTGCGCATCATCGGGCCGGCCAGGTAGTTCATCACCCAACGGGTTTGGAACACCTTCACCCCTGATTTGTTCACGTTCTGCAGCACAAATGTGCGCTTGCCCAATCCCGAAATCAATTTATCAATTTCCGCCAGGGGCACATTTCCACCCGCGTTTTGCAGCCCATCCATCAGTCGCATTTTATCGCGTTCGGTCTGCAGGCGGCCAATCAGCCAGGTGCCGGCATTGGAAAGCGCCTTATAATCCACGTCTACCGGGTTCTGGGTGGCCAGCAGCAAGCCCACACCAAACGCGCGCGCCTGCTTGAGCATCCGCAGCATAATCATGCGCGAGGGCGGGTTGGCCACCGGCGGCAGATAACCTAAGATTTCATCGAAGTACAACAGCGCGCGCAGCCCGCTGGTACCCCGCTGTGTGCGCATCCAGCTTTCCACTGCCGCGAACAATAACGTGACAATAAACATGCGTTCCTGGTCGCTCAGGTGCGCGATATAGAAAATGCTGTGACGCGGTTTGCCCTCGGGGGTATAAAGCAATGCTTCCACATCTAGCGGCTGGCCTTCCACCCAGGTCTGGAAGGATGGCGAAGCCAGAATATTGTTGAGCAACATGGCCAGGTCAAAACGGTCTTTCTCCGGGTAGAAGCGATCCAGCGGAAACGCGCCCAAACGGTCGAAGGGCGGGGTTTGCACCTGCAGGATGATTTCCATCAAGTCCAGGGATTTTCCCTGACTCCAGGCGCTCTCAATGATGTTTGAGAGCAAAATATGCTCTTTCGAGCGCAACGGATCGATATCGCTCATTCCCACCAGGCTTAACAGCCCGGAAACGGTGCTGCTGATCTCCTCCCGGATAATCTCTGCCTGGGTTGCCCAATCCAGTTTGGGCGCGGCGAAAGACGAAAGAATATTGACTGGAACGCCGGCGGTGGAGCCGGGGGTGTAGATACTGAAGTCCACTGCAGACTTTAACGCCTGGATATCCTCTTTTCCCAATCCCCAATTTGCCAGGCCGTTCTTCCAGCTTTCCGCCGTGGAAACAGCCAGCTCGTCCAATGTTTTTCCCTCGCGGCGCGGTAAATCTGGGTCAATCCAGGGTTTAAAATCTTGCGGTAAAAGGTCAGGAAAATGCAGCACCAAGTTGGTTAGATCGCCTTTGGGGTCAATAATAATTGCCGGGACGCCTTGAAGTGCAGCTTCCTCCAGCATCCCCACACACAGGCCTGTCTTGCCGGAACCGGTCATGCCGGTCACCACTGCGTGCGTGGTCAGGTGGGCAGGATCGTACAGCACATCGTCGCTGGTCAGTTTGCCACTTGCGCTATCAAAAATGCGCCCCAGGTATAATTCTTTCCGTTTTTCAGTCATTGAAGACTCTCCTCCCAAATGGAATGTGCTGCTTTATAGCAGCTGGTATAACTGATAAACACAGCCAACAAAATCCAACATTTCGATTAACTCAGGCAACCATGGGTTCACCCTTTTCAATCATTCACGAAGCTTGATAAGTCGCTCGTTTGCACAAAAAGG
>ENA-ORXD01002835-ORXD01002835.1-sediment-metagenome-genome-assembly--contig:-NODE-2835-length-10831-cov-4.102102_pt1 | contig 10831 bp, 9 predicted proteins | sample MGYA00237862_ERZ511471 | MGnify/ENA metagenome assembly ERZ511471 | reverse complement strand
ATCAGCCCGGCGCAGTTCGTCGCCGCCGCCGAGGAGCACGGGGCGACGATCGTCGGCATGAGCGCCCTGCTCACCACCACGATCCCGCGCATGAAGGAGACCATCGACGCCCTCGCCGCCGCCGGGCTCAGGGACAAGGTCAAGGTCATGATCGGCGGCGCGCCCGTCACCCAGGCCTTCGCCGACGAGATCGGCGCCGACGGCTACGGCGCCAACGCCGGCGCCGCCGTCGACCGTGCCAAGGCCCTGGTGAAGTGATGCCGCAGGCCTCCGCGCCGGGGCGCCTGGCGCCCCGCGTCAGCATGCTCACCGACGACGCGTTCGCCTACCTGCACGGGCAGACGCTCGAGCTGCTGGCGACCGTCGGCGTGCGCTTCGCGAGCACCCGCGCCCGCGCGCTGCTGCGTGAGGCGGGCGCTCAGGTCGACGACGAGAGCATGGTGGTCCGCATCCCGGCCGAGCTCGTCGAGCGGGCCGTGGCCTCGGCGCCGCACGACGTGCTGCTCGCCGCCCGCGACGGCGAGCACGACGCGCTGCTCGACCGCTCGCGCACCTTCGTCGGCCACGACGGCATGGGCGCCATGACCATGGATCACCGCACCGGCGAGCGGCGGCCCTCCACCGACCAGGATCTGTACGAGGCCTGCGTCGTCGCCGACGCCCTCGACGAGCTCGGTTTCTGCTGGTACGTGGCGACGCCCAACGACGCGGTGCCCGCCGTGCAGTCGCTGCAGGGCATCGTCACGATGCTGCGCGGCTCGGGCAAGCACGCGCAGGGTGACCTCAGCGATCCCCTGCTCGTGCCGTACGCGCTCGAGGCGGCGGCGGCGGCGAGCCCCGGCGGCGTGTGGGACCCGGCGCGACCGGTCTTCTCCATCGTCTACTGCCCGGTCTCGCCTCTGCAGCACGACGCCGACGCTCTCGACGCCGCCATGCTCCTCGCCGAGCAGGGCGTGCCGGTCGTCGTCTACAGCCTCGCCCTCGCGGGGGCGACGGCGCCGATCACGCTCGCCGGCACCATGGTGCAGACCAACGCCGAGGTCCTGAGCGGCCTCGTCGCGCTGCAGCTTGCGGCACCCGGCAGCCCGTTCGTGTACGTGGGCAACTCCAGCATCCTCGACATGAAGACGTCCACCTTCGGGGCCTGCGGTCCCGAGGCGCTCCTCTTCAACCTCGCGCTGACCGAGATGGGGCACCGCTACGGCTTCCCCGTGCTCTCCGGTGGCCTCTCGAGCGACGCCAAGGAGCTCTGCATGCAGTCGGGGTATGAGGGCGGCACGATGGCGCTCCTCAGCACCCTCGCCCGCGCCGACCTCTTCGTCGGCGTCGGCATGCTCGACTCGGCGCAGTTCCTTTACCTGCCCAAGATGGTGCTCGACGCCGAGGTCGTCGCCCAGTGCGCGCACGTCGCGCGCGGCGTCCAGCTCGACGACGAGAGCGTGATGCTCGATGTCTCCGCGCGCGTCGGGCCGGGCGGCCACTTCCTTGCCGCCCGCGAGACACGCGCGTTCCTGCGCCGGGGCGAGCACCACCAGCTCAAGGTCTTCCAGCGCGGCTCGTACGAGGCGTGGCGGGCGCACCCCGTCCCCGAGGCCGAGCGGGCGACGGCCGTGGTCGACGAGATCCTCGCCACCCACCGGCCGCCGGCGTTGCCTCCGGGCGCCGAGGCGCGTATGGCCGCGGCCGTGGCGGCCGCCGCGGAGGGGCGCGACTAGAGCGACCCCTCGAGCACGGCGAGCATCACGCCGGCCAGCGTGACGAGCGCGGCGACGACCAGCCGTGCCCGCACGCGCTCGCCCAGGGCGACGAATCCGAAGGCGATGGCGAAGACCGGCGTCGTCGCCATGATGAGCATGGTCAGCACGGGGCCGATGTGCTGGACGCAGAGGTAGAAGAGCACGGTCACGAAGGTCTCGAGTGTCCCGGTGACGGCGATCAGGCGCACGGCGGTGCGGCGCTGCGCGGGTGACAGGGCGTGCGGCGTCAGCGGCATGCGGCGCACCAGGATGATCGCCCCCAGGATCGCCATGCCGAGCAGCTGGCTCTGGATCATCATCGTCGCCGTGACGCGCCCGTAGGACTGGCTCGCGAGGTCGATGAGGATGGGGCCGAGGCCCCAGCCGGCGGCGGTGACGAGCGACAGGACGATGACCACGGCGCGTGGGGTCGCCGGGCCGCCGGCGGCCGCCGGCGGCGCGGCCGCCCCAGGCTCGAACGCCGGCCCGCCGAGGGCGTCGACGGTGACGTCAGGCTCGTCCTCCATCCAGCGCGAGATCAGGACGACGCCGGTCATGACGACCAGCAGGCCGAGGAGCGTGGGGGCGCCGATGGCCGCCCCCAGGATCGCGAAGGCGAAGAGCGCGGTCCAGACCGGGTCGGTACTGGCGATGGGCGCGACCACGCTGACCTTGCCGACGCGCAGGGCGTAGTAGTAGGTGCTGAACGCGATCAGCCAGGTGACGATCGACGAGACGGCGATGTAGCCGGCCGCAGCCCAGTTGCTGCCGAAGCCGTTGGACCAGAGCCCGAGCACCGTGAGGGGCACGGTGAGCACGGTGATGCCGATCGCGGACACGCCGCGCAGGAAGAAGTTGAGGGCCAGCGGACTGATGTACTCGAGGGTCCGCTTGTTGACGATGATGACGACCGCCCAGAGCGCCGTCATGACGAACGCGGCCAGCGTCCAGACGACGTACGTGCTCGAGATCGTCGCACCTCCGGGTCGCGCCGCGCCGGGGTCACGGCGGCCTGCCGATTCTATCGCAGGCGCGTGAGGCCGGGAGGCCGCCGCGCACGGCGCCGCCGCGGCAGTGGGCCGCCGCCGGGCATCTCCGGCGGGCCGGCGCCGCAGCCACGCCGCGAAGGATATAATCCGGGCCGTTGCGTCTGGGGGGAGGAGAGGCATGAAGACCACTGTCGGCAGGACCGCGCTCGAGATCGTGGTCGGCGACATCACCGAGCTGGCGGTCGACGCCGTGGCGAACGCGGCGAACACCGAGCTGTGGATGGGCGCCGGCGTCGCCGGCGCCCTCAAGCGGGTCGGGGGCGAGGAGCTCGAGAGAGAGGCCATGGCTCAAGGGCCCATCGCGCTGGGCGAGGCGGTCGCGACCCGCGGCCACGCGCTCAAGGCGCCGTGGGTGATCCACGCCGCCGTCATGGGCCCCGACCTGCAGGCCGACGCGCCCGCCATCGTCAAGGCGACGGCCGCCGCCCTCGAGATGGCCGGCAAGGTCCGCGCTCGTTCGCTCGCCCTGCCGGCCTTCGGTACGGGGGTCGGCGGCGTCCCGGTCTACCGGTCCGCCAGCCTCATGGTCGGCGAGACGGTGCGCTACCTCAAGGCCGAGCCCAAGACGCGCCTGCGGCACGTCATCTTTTCGGTCTACAACGACGCCGCCCGGGCGGCCTTCAAGCACGCCCTCGCCGGCAGCGCGCGCTTCAACCGCTGAACCCGGGCGGCGCGTCGCGGTCTCCCTCCCGCCGCCGTGCTCCCGCGGCATGCCTCCACAGGCCGTCCGGACCGCAGCGTGGTCGCGCAAGGCTCCCGCGGGGTGCATCGACGGGTCGGCCGGCTCTGCGGCCGCGTCGTGTCAGGCGTCCTCGGGGATCTCCGGCGTCGGCGGTCGCATCCGCTCGCCGGCGTGGCGACCGTAGACCGTCTTGATGAGGAACGGCGAGGTCAGCGTCGTGATCAGCACCATACCGATGATGGCGGCGTAGACCTTGCCGCCCAGGGCCCCGGAGGCGAGGGCGATGCCGGCCACGACGATGCCGACCTCGCCGCGCGGGATCATGCCGACGCCCACCTCGCGCGCGACTCGCCTGCCCTCGCGGCTCGCCCCGAGCCTCGCCCCGTAGTACTTCGTGACCATGGCCACGGCGGTGAAGGCGAAGATCTCGAGCAGCACCGTCGTGTCGGCGAAGGCGCGCAGGTCGAGGTAGCTCCCGATGAGCACGAAGAAGAAGGGCATGAAGAACCAGGCCAGGGGCTCGACCTTCTCCTCGACCGCGGTGTGCTGCTTGAGCTCGGCGACCACGAGGCCGGCGAGGAAGGCGCCGACGATCGCCGCCAGGCCGATGTACTCGGCCAGCAGGGAGAGCCCCAGCATGAAGACCACGGCGACCTCGAAGACGACCGTCGCCGAGAGCCGCGACGCCAGGCCGGTGAGCCTGGAGATGAGACGCGGGCCGAGCAGGCCGATGCCGACGACGTAGGCGATCGCCTCCGCCACCAGCAGGGTGAACTCGAGCCAGTTGCCGGTGCCGAGGGCGTACGCGGTGACGACGCTGAGGACGAGCAGGCCGAGGACGTCGTCGAGCACCGCCGCGCCGAGGATGATGCTGACCGACTTACGGCGCTCGTAGCCCAGGTCACGCAGGACGCGCACCGTGATGCCGACCGAGGTGGCGAGCAGCGCCGTGGCCACGAAGAGGGTCTCCGTGGTGTCGAAGCCGAAGACGGGCCCCAGGATCAGGCCGCCGACGAACGGCATGACGGCGCCGAGGACGGCGACGAGCGCGGAGGAGACCTTGCTGCGCGTGAGCGCCGCCATGTGCGTGTCGAGCCCGGCCATGAAGAGCAGAAGGATCACGCCGAGCTCGGCGAGCACCTCGAGGAACTCGGTGTGCTTCACGACGTTCAGCAGGAACGGCCCGAGCACGGCGCCGACGAGCAACTCGCCGATCACCGCCGGCTGACCGAAGCGCGCGAAGAGGCGCCCCATGACGCGAGCGGCGGCGAAGGCGATGAAGATCCGGAAGAGGATGTCGGTCAGGGCAGCGTCCTTTCGTGGACGCGGGCCGCGTCCGGTGTAAATTCCATGGCATGAATCAGGTACCGGGCGCAAGCGGTGGTCGAGTGCCGGGCGTGGGCGACGACGACGCGCCGCGCGGCAGCCTGACCGACGTGGGCGGCCTCGCGGTCGGTCACTGGACCGACCGCGAGGCCGCCACCGGCTGCACCGTCGTGCTCTGCGGCGAAGGCGCGGTCGCCGGGGTCGCGGTACGCGGCGCCGCCCCCGGTACACGCGAGACCGACCTCCTCGACCCCGTCAACGCCGTGCAGCGCGTCCACGCCGTGCTGCTCACCGGGGGCAGCGCCTTCGGGCTCGACGCCGCCGGCGGGGTGATGCGCTGGCTCGAGGAGCGCGAGCTGGGCTGCGAGGTCGGCCTCTGCCGCGTCCCCATCGTCACGGCCGCCGTGCTCTTCGACCTGCCGGTCGGCCGCGGCGACGTGCGCCCGGGGCCGGACGAGGGGTACGCGGCCTGCGACGCCGCCTCGGCGGCCCCGGTGCCCGAGGGCTCGGTCGGCGCCGGCACCGGCGCCACGGTCGGCAAGCTGTACGGCGTGGCCTCTGCGACCAAAGGCGGCGTCGGCGGCGACGCTGCGCGGCTCGGCAGCGGCGTCGTGGTCGCGGCGCTCGCGGTCGTCAACGCCTTCGGCAACGTCCGCGAGCCCGCGACCGGCGAGGTCCTCGCCGGGGCGCGCGGCGAGGGTGGCGGCTTCGTCGACATGACGGCGTGGCTGGCGGCCAACGACGCCGAGGTCGCCGATCGCGGCCGGGCGGCGAAGGCCCTCTGGCCCGGGCAGGAGGCGCCGGGAGGGGCCGGCCCTGATGGGCCGGCCCCTCCCGGCGCCTCCACGACCCTCGTCGTCGTCGCCACCGACGCCGTCCTCGACAAGGCCGGCGCCACCGCCGTCGCCGGCATGGCCCATGACGGCATCGCTCGCGCCGTCGATCCGTGCCACACCCAGCGCGACGGCGACGCCGTCTTCGCCCTGGCGACCGGCACCGCGGGCCGCGCCGTCGACGTCTCCGTGCTCGGCGCGGTCGGCGCCCGCGTCGTCGCCTCGGCGATCGCCCGCGCCGTGCGCGCGGCCACCGCCGTCGCCGGTGTCCCGGCCCTGCGCGACCTCAGGTCACCGTGAGCGACGATCGCCTCAGGCCATGAGCGGCGACGGTCTCCTGTACCTCACCCGGGCTGAGATCGAGAGTCTCGGCATCGGCGCGGCTGAGGTGATCGACGCTCTCGATGCCGGTCTCCGCGAGAAGGGCCGCGGCGCGGTCGTGATGCCGCCCAAGACGTCTCTTCACGGCCCGGATCGCGCCTTCTGCCAGGTGCTGTCGGCCTGGCTGCCGGACTCGGACGCGCTCGGGGTCAAGTGGGTGACGATCTTCCCCGCGAACGCGGCGAAAGGCCTGCCGGCCGTCGGCGGCCTCGTCGTCCTCAGCGACGCCTCCACCGGGAGGCCCCAGGCGATCCTCGACGGCGGCGTCGTCACCGCGTGGCGCACGGGCGCGAGCGCGGCGCTCGCGGCGCGCTACCTCGCCCGCCCCGATGTCGACTGCGTCGGCCTGCTCGGCTGCGGGGTCCAGGGCAAAGCAAGCGTCGACGCCCTCGCCGCCGAGCTGCCCGGTCTGCGCAGCGTGCGCTGCCACGACGCCGTCCCGGCGGCGGCCGCCGCCTTCGTCGCCGAAGCGGCGGCCCAGCTGCCCGGGGTCGAAGTGGTGGTCTGCGAGGAGCCCGGGGCGGTCGCGCGCGGCGCCGGCGTCGTCGTGACCGCGATCACCATGAGTGAGGATGTGGCGCCACCGCTCGAGGCCGGGCGGCTCGAGGCCGGCGCCCTTGCGGTGGCGCTCGACTACGACGCCGCCTGGAGCGCGGCGGCCATGGCCGAGTGCGAGCGCTTCTACTGCGACGACACTGAGCAGGTGCTCGCGACCAGGGCGCACGGTCCGCGCCTGCAGGACATACCCGAGACCATCGCCGGCGACCTCGGCGAGCTCGCCGCCGGCCTCGTCGAGGGCCGCCGCGACCCGGGCGAGCGCCTCTTCTGCCTGAATCTCGGTCTCGCCGTCGAGGACGTCGTCACGGCGCGCCTCGTGCTCGAGCGCGCGCGCGAGCGCGGCGCGGGTACGCCGCTGCCGATCTGAGAGACCGAGGCCGGCGGTCGACTGCGCCCGGCGGCACGCCCCCCGCCCGGCGGCACACTCGGCGCGCGCCGTCAGCGCTGGAGGCCGGCCTGCTCGTCGAGCGCGCGCAGCAGGCCGAAACAGCCGGTGAGCATCATGTCGCCGTGCGGCGCCGCGAACTCGAAGGGGAGAGAGGAGCCCTCGAGCATGCCGCGCCGGGGGCCGGTGGCGATCAACGGCAGATCGGCGGCGGCGGGTCCGTCGAGGACGGCGCCGTGCCCGCCGTCGTCGCGCACCTCGTCGCTCGCCAGGCCCCCGGCGAGGAAGCGCCGCAGGCGCTCGACGAGGCCCGGGCCGTCGAGCAGGCGCGTGTGATGCTCGAAGACTCCCGCGAGGCGCCCCTCTCGGGCCACGGCGCAGACCGTGTGCCCGTTGCCGACGTTGACGAGCACGGCGTCGTCGTGGCTCTCGGGCAGGGCGCCGTAGAGGGCCGCGGGCCCGGTGTCGGCGACGAGGAGGCGGGCGGGCATGCCGCCCGCCTCCTCGTCGCCGGTGCGCCCCGCGGCGAGTCGGCGGGCGGCCTCCAGCGCGGCGCGCAAGCGCGTGAGCTCCAGCGGCAGCGTGCGTTCGTCGTAGAAGAGCGCGCCCAGGGGTCGCCGCTCGGCGACCGCACGCTCCCAGAGGCCGAAGCGGAAGACGCGGTTAGAGCCCCCGGGGCTGAACCCGTGGTCCTGCACGGCGACGGCCACGGCGTCGAAGCCCGGCTCCACGCCCAAGCAAGCGAAGGCCGCGAGCAGGGCCTGGACGTCGAGGTCGCCGGTGCGGACCTCGACGACGCCGCCGCCGGTGCGGCCCTCGACGTCGAGGTCGCCGGTGCGGCCCTCGACCTCGAGGTCGCCGGTGTGCACCTCGACGAGATCGTCGCCCGCCGCGGCAAGCAGCGCGCCGGCCTCGTCGTCGCTCACGACCTGCACCCCCAGGCGCCGCGCCCGCGCCGGGTCGTCGGCGAAGGTGAGCACGGCCGCCTCGGTCGCGACGAAGCCGGCGCCGGCGGCGAGGTGCCGCTTCATCGCCGTCGTCGACGCACCGCCACCCATCACCGGCCCGCGCAGGACGACCGTCGCGCCGCGGGCCGTCGCCGCCGCGATGCGGCGGCCCGCGACCTGCGTCGCCGCCGGTACGACGAGCTTGAAGGCGTTCTCGAGCGCCTCGCCGGGCCGCGTGATCAGGATGTCGGTGGTGCCGGCGCCGACATCGATGCAGAGGGCGCGGCCCACCGTCGAGGGACCTCGCCCGGCGACCGCGGGTGACGCGCCGACCTGACCGTCCGCGCCGGCCTGCCCACTCGCGCCGGCCTGCCCGCCCGCGCCCGGCGACACGGACCCGCCGCAGCAGGTCACGCCGGGCGCCCCGGTGCCCGCTGTGCCGGGGCGCTGAAGCGGAGCTTCCACACGCTCTTCATCGCCTCGACGACGATGTCGTTGGTCATCTTCGACTGGCCGACCTTGCGGTCGACGAAGACGATCGGCAACTCGACGACGCGGAAGCCGAGCTGGTGGACGCGGTAGGTGAGCTCGATCTGGAAGCCGTACCCCCGCGCGTCGACGGCGTCGAGGTCGAGGGCTTCGAGCACCTCGCGGCGGAAGCACTTGTAGCCCCCGGTGAGGTCGTGGTACGGAAGGCCGAGAATGGTCTGCGCGTACAGGCAGCCGCCGCGGCTGATGACACGGCGCGGCAGCGTCCAGTTCTCGACCCCGCCGCCGCGCACGTAGCGCGAGCCGAGGACGAGGTCGGCCCCGTGCTCGGTCAGGCGCAGGAAGTCGGGGATGTAGGAGGCGTCGTGCGAGAGGTCGGCGTCCATCTCGAAGACGCGCTCGGCCCCCATCGCGAGGGCGTGGCGGAAGCCGTCGATGTAGGCACGCCCCAGACCCTCCTTGCCGGGGCGGTGGAGCACCGAGACGTCGGGCAGTTCTGCGGCGAGCTCGTCGGCGAGCTCGCCGGTGCCGTCGGGTGACTCGTCGTCGACGATCATCGTGTGCAGGGGGAGGCTGTGACCGTCGGCGACCTCGCGGATGCGGGCCAGCGCGTGGCGCAGGTTGGGCCGCTCGTTGTAGGTGGGGAGGACGATGACGTTCACGTGCGTAGTATATCCGCCCCGGCCGGGGTCCCGAGGCGCGCCGGGCGGGGCACTCGGGTGTCTGAGCGGGGGTTCCGCGACGGCTCTCCAGCGCCGCCCGAGGGTGCCTTCAGGCGGTGCTCGAGGGAGCCGTCGCGCCGCCCGCTGGAGGCCCGTCCGAAGAGCGAGTCTCACCCTCGACTAGACAGTGAGACTTTTCTTTCGTCTGCGGGCGGAAGGAGGGGTTGCGCAGGGGGTCGAATGCACTATATTGGTGTCCCTACTTGCCGGGGGCACCACATGTTGTGGTGATGGCGAGTCCGCTACAGGGTGAGGTCCGATGCGCTGTCCCTACTGCGGGAGCGACGAGAGCCGCGTCGTCGACTCCCGCGACTCCGAGTCCGGCGACGCCGTGCGTCGCCGCCGCGAGTGCCTGGAGTGCGACCGTCGCTACACGACTTACGAGCGCGTCGAAGACGTCCCGCTCGTGGTGGTCAAGCGCGACGGCCGCGAGGAGATGTTCGCCCGCGCCAAGCTGCTCAACGGGCTGCTGCGGGCCTGCGAGAAGAGAAGCGTCGACCGCGAGCGCCTCGAGCGCGCGGTCGACGAGATCGAGACCGAGGTACGGCAGGGCGGGCGCGACCGGGTGAGCACGCAGGAGGTGGGTGAGCGCGCGCTCCGGGCGCTGCGCGAGATCGACAAGGTCGCCTACGTGCGCTTCGCCTCGGTGTACCGCCAGTTCGACGATCTCGAGCAGTTCCAGCGCGAGCTCGCCCGCCTGGAGGAGGCGGGCGCCGACCCCCTGCCGGGGGAGGAGCCGCTGCCGGGGCTCGACGGCACCGGGCTCGACGGCGAGCTCGAGGCGCTCGTCACCGAGCGCCGCCACAACGTGACACGACAGACTCCCTGACGGGGACAAGCAGAAAGAGGGGCAGAGGCCAGATGTCGAACGCAGTGATCGAACTCACGCCCAACGCGCTGCGCGTGCTGCAGCGGCGGTACCTCAAGAAGGGGGAGAACGGGGAACTCCTCGAGACCCCCGAAGAGATGTTCCGCCGCGTCGCGCACGCGATCGCCCAGGCCGAGCGGCTCTACAACCCGGCGGCGCCGGTCGAGGAGTGGGAGGAGACCTTCTACGGGCTCATGACCGGCCTCGAGTTCCTCCCCAACAGCCCGACGCTCATGAACGCCGGCCGCGAGCTCGGGCAGCTCTCGGCCTGCTTCGTGCTGCCCGTCGGCGACTCCATGGACTCGATCTTCGAGGCGGTCAAGAACACGGCCCTCATCCACAAGAGCGGCGGCGGCACCGGCTTCAGCTTCTCGCGCGTGCGCCCCAAGAACGACCTCGTCCTCAGCACCAAGGGTGTGTCGTCGGGGCCGCTCTCCTTCATGAGCGTCTTCGACGCCGCCACCGAGACCATCAAGCAGGGCGGCACGCGGCGCGGGGCCAACATGGGCATCATGCGCGTCGACCACCCCGACATCCTCGACTTCATCACCGCCAAGCAGGACGACGCCAAGCTCAACAACTTCAACATCTCGGTGGCGGTCACCGACTCGTTCATGCGCGCCGTCGAGCACGACGAGGAGTACGCCCTCGTCAACCCGCGCTCCGGCGAGGTCGTGAAGAAGCTCAACGCGCGCAAGGTCTTCAAGATCATGGTCACCCTGGCCTGGAAGAACGGCGACCCCGGCATCGTCTTCATCGACCGCATCAACGCCGACTTCCCCACGCCGCACCTGGGCGACATCGAGAGCACAAACCCATGTGGCGAGCAACCATTGTTGCCGTATGAATCTTGTA
>ENA-ORXD01002833-ORXD01002833.1-sediment-metagenome-genome-assembly--contig:-NODE-2833-length-10837-cov-4.620818_pt1 | contig 10837 bp, 16 predicted proteins | sample MGYA00237862_ERZ511471 | MGnify/ENA metagenome assembly ERZ511471 | reverse complement strand
GCGAGTGACGGGGTCTGCATCGCGAGGTGCACACCTGGGGCGCAACGGCACCCGGCCCGCGAGCGCGCTCTGCCACCCTTGACGTATAACGCAGCGCGTTATAGCCTGGCGCCGTGATCAAGTCGTCCCGCGACGCGGAGACCGAGAAGGTGTTTCATCGCCGCATCTCCCGCCGGCTGCCGAGCGATATGCAGGCCGTCGCGCTGCGCAAGCTACGGATGCTGACCAATGCGCACGACGTGATCGACCTGCGTAGCCCGCCGGGCAATCGTCTCGAACGGCTCGACGGCGACCGCGCTGGCCAGTACAGCATCCGTGTCAACGATCAGTGGCGCGTCTGCTTCGTCTGGGAAGGCGGCGATGCCTACGAGGTCGAGATCTGTGACTACCACTGAAGGGGGTGGCGATGTCCGAAGAGAAGCTCGCGCCGGTTCACCCTGGTGAGGTACTGCTCGAGGAGTTCTTGCGGCCGCTCGGCCTCAGTCAGAACCGCCTCGGGCTCTCCCTCGGCGTGCATCCGCGGCGCATCAACGAGATCGTCCTCGGCAAACGCCGCATCACGGCCGAAACCGCCCTTCGCCTCGCCCGCTACTTCGGGACGACGCCGCAGTTCTGGCTCGGGCTCCAGGCCGACTACGACCTTGACGTGGCCGCCGACGAGCTCGGCGAGCGTCTCGAGCGCGAGGTTCAGGTGCGAGCCAGGGCGAGCTAGCCGCGGGGGCATCGGCGGACGTTGGGCGTGAGGCAGGAGCGCGACGAACTACGTGGGCGAAGCCGAGCTAGTACTCGCCCTTGATGACGAAGAACGAGCCGCGGATCGTGCCGGCCAACGTGGACTTCTGCGTCGCGAACTTGAACTTTCCGGCGAGCTTCGCGGGCACCTGCATCCCTTCTGAGAGCTTGAAGCCGACGGCGCGCTTCTTGGGATTGTCGACGGTGTACATGACGTTGACCGCGAGGCCGTCCTCGTAGAACACGTAGGCCATCCGGATGCCGGCCACCTCGAAGCGTGAGGTCTGCAGCGGCCTGGCGGCGAACTCGAGGCCGCGCTCCTCCTTGAGTATCCGGTTCACGTAGGCGAGCGTGTCTGGGCTCTCGTCGGCGGGTACGACCGTGAACTCGTGCTTGTACTTGTTCATGAAGTAGCGCGCCTCGTTGGCGCGCAGACCGGCGAGCGCGGTTGCCACGGGCGACGACTCAAGCCCCGCCGTCGACACGTTCGTGAAATCGACCACTTCAGGCAACGGTGCGCCTCCCTCGTCTGGTGAGCGGATGTGCTCTTCCGCGTAGATACCCGGTTGGCCGCGGGTCGGTATCACGGTGGGTCGCGCGTGCGCCGGAGCCGGTCGCTGTGGAGTGTTGAAGCGGACGTTGCGTTCGCAGATTCCTCGGTTATACTCGCGGTATGAAGACGGCGATCTCACTACCGGACGACCTCTTTGCCGACGCCGAGCGGCTGGCACGTGAGCTAGGCAAGTCGCGCAGCCGCCTCTACGGCGACGCCCTGCGCGAGTACGTCACCCGCCACTCGGCCGGGAGCGTGACTGAGTCGCTGGACCGCGTCTGCGACGCGGTCGAATCTCGCGGGGACTTCGCCCGCGCGGCTGCGCGCCGCACCTTCGGCCGCAGCGAATGGTGATCTCCCAGGGCGAGGTCTGGTGGGCCGACCTGGTTGAGCCCTCCGGCTCCGAGCCCGGCTATCGCCGCCCCGTCGTGGTCGTGCAGGGCGATGCCTTCAACCGCAGCCGCATCGCCACCGTTGTCTGCGTCGTGCTCACCAGCAACCTGCGCTGGGCTGAGGCGCCTGGCAACGTCCTCCTCAGCGCTAGGCTCACCGGCCTGCCCAAGGATTCCGTCGCCAACGTCTCGCAGCTCGTCACCCTCGACCGCGAGGCGCTCACCGAGCGCGCCGGCGATCTGCCCGCGCAGAAGCTCGAGCTCGTGCTTCTCGGCATCGACATTGTGCTCGGGCGGTGAGGCGAATGCGCCTCGCGGCGGCGTGATGTCATGATGATCGCGGACGTTTGGGGCAAGAGGGACTACGTCGTACTCGCTGTGGCCATCTTCCTGCTGCAAGGGTAAGGTGACAGCGATGTCTTCCTTGGTTCTCGTTGGGTACGCGACACGCTACGGCTCGACACAGGAAGTTGCCGAGGCGGTCGGCGCAACGCTGCGTGAGTGCGAGCTCGAGGTCGATGTGCGGCCCCTGAGTGACGTCCGCACGCTCGCCGACTACGGCGCGGTTGTGCTGGGCGCCCCGCTCATCATGTACCGCTTGCACAAGGACGCACGGGGCTTCCTCTCGCACCACCGTCGGGAGCTCGCGGAGCGACCTGTCGCAGTGTTCGCCCTCGGCCCTGTGCACGACCCGCACGACGAGAAGGAATGGGAGGGCTCGCGCGCTCAGCTCGACAAGGAGCTCGCCAACCACTCTTGGTTGGAGCCCGTCGCGCTCGAGGTGTTCGGCGGCAAGTACGACCCCACGAAGCTCGGCTTCCTCCTCGGCAAGATGGCGGGTATGGAGCCGGCCAGCGACATTAGGGAATGGCCGGCGATCCGCGCCTGGGCGCGCGAGCTCGCCGCGAAGCTCGAGCCCGCGGCGGAGTGACCGCGGCGATGTCGTACCCAGACGGGCCCTCGGAAACGTTCGCGGTGCGCATCGCTGAGGCGGGGCCGGCGGACGTCCCCGGCGCGCTGCGGGTGGAACGCGAGGCGTTCGGCGCGAATGAGGTGGCGGAGCTCGTGGCCGACCTGCTCGAGGACGCCACGGCACGGCCTCTGCTCTCTCTGCTCGCATGGGAGGCCGGCGAGGCGGTCGGCCACGTCCTGTTCACGCCGGCGACGTTGGTGGGAGCGGAAGACCTCTCGGCCTCGATACTCGCGCCGCTGGCCGTGGTGCCGCACGTTCAGGGACGCGGCATCGGCGCGGCGCTCATCGAGCACGGCGTCGAGCGCCTGGGCGCTTTCGGCGTGGACTTGGTCTTCGTGCTCGGGCATCCCGGCTACTACCCGCGGCACGGCTTCGTCCCGGCGATCCCGCTGGGTCTCGAGGCCCCCTACACGATTACTCCGCCGGAGGCCTGGATGGTGCGCGCCCTGCGTCCCGGCATCCTGGGCCAGGTACAGGGGACCATCGTCTGCGCCGACGCCCTCAACCTCCCGGAGCACTGGCGGGAGTAGCCGGCTCCGTGGGGGGTGGAGCGATTCTGGGGCGCGCGCGAGCGCGGCGAACGCCGCCTACGCGCGCCCTCTGACGAGCTCGATCGCCGCCTTGCCGGTCATGTGGTCGACGGCGATCTCGACCAAGCCGGTTCGCTGCAGCTCGTGCTCGATCTCCGCGTCCGCGGCCTCGAGGTAGTCGGGCGAGTACTTCTCCGCGAGGCGGCGCAGGGCGTAACGCTTCTCGTCGTCGTCCGTGAGGACCCGCGCCGTGCCGAAGATGATGACGCTGCGATAGTGCGTCGTGAAGGTGCTCTGCTGCACGTCGTCCGCGGCGATGACGCAGAACGAGACCTTCTCGTTGCGCGCGATGCCGTCGAGTTTGTGTCCCGTCTTGGCGCAGTGGAAGAAGAGCTTGCTGTCCTCGTAGGCGAAGCTCAGCGGCACGGCGTAGGGGTAGTCGTCGTCGCCCTGCACGGCGAGCACGCCCGAACTGCACGTCTGCAGGATGGCGATGGCTTCGGTCTCGGGCAGCAACTGCCCCTTGCGTCTCATCCCTCTGAACATCCCCATCTCACTTTCGAGGGCTTGGCGGGCGGAGGCCCGTCGCCCCGGCGGGTGCGTACGACTGACGGCGCACATGATAGCGGAGGAGATCCACAGGCGGCATTGTCATCCTTGCCTGCTCGCAACGCTCGAGCGCAGACTGATTGCATTGCCCAGGTGCCAGAGCGTCGCTGCTCGCACGGCTGCGTCGTGCGGCGAGGTTCGCAAAGTGATGAGGAGAGCCGCGTGACGCCCTACTGCGAATCGTGCAATTCCAAGATGCTGCTCGCAGAGCTGCGCCCGCTGCCCGCCGGGCCGCGTCTCGCGGAGCTGCCCGGCTTGCTCGCCTCGCTGCCGCGTCTCACTGAGGTTGAGGCCGACGAGTTCGCCGCAGATCTCGCTGCAAGCCGCAGCCAACTCCGCTGGGTTCCACCCTTATGAACGCGATTGACACTATTGCACGGTAACCGTGTAAGTGGTAAAGTCCGACGATGATCGCTTCATTCGGTGATCGCGCGACGGAGGACCTCTACCACGGCCGGCCGACGGCGCGGGTACGGCGCTTTCCCGCCGACGTCGTGGATACGGCTTTGGTGAAGCTCGACTCGCTCGACGGCGCCGCCTCAATGCTTGACCTTCGCTCGCCGCCGGGCAATCACCTTGAAGCGCTTGCGGGCGACATGAAGGGTCTGCACTCCATTCGCGTCAACGACCAGTGGCGGCTCGTCTTCCGCTGGCAAGGCCACGATGCCTGGGATGTGCGACTCACGGACTACCATTGAAAGGAGGCTCCCAGTGATTCCCGAGAACCGCATCCCTACTCATCCGGGCGTGATCCTCGCGCGTGAGTTCCTCGCGCCGCTCGGCATCACTCAGGTCGCGCTGGCGGCTCACCTCGGTGTGCCGGTGCAAAGGGTAAACGAGTTGGTACGCGGCAAGCGTGGCGTGACTCCCGAGACCGCCTGGCTGTTGGCCCAGGCGTTCACGACGACGCCCGAGTACTGGCTGAACCTGCAGGCGGCATACGACCTGGCTCGCAGCCGTCCGGTTGCGCCGGTTGAACCGCTCCGGGCTGCGAGCTAAAGGCGGGACCCAGACTTCACTCTCTTGCTGCACTGACTACGCGCTGCACAAGACCCTCATCACCAGCATGTTCAAGCCGGGGAGCACGAGCAGGGCCAATGTGGCGCGCTTCATGTGCGACCTGGCGTGTGACGAGCAGGTGTGGTGGCAGTGGAAGGGGGAGCTGCCCGTCATCGTCGATGTCGCGGCGGCGCCAAGTGGCGCGAGATCTGCCACAGCCGGCCGTGCCGCGGTCGAGCGGCGCGCGGCGTGAGCCGCTCGCGCCGGGCGGCGCCGGTCCGGAGGCATCGAGGCGATACGCCGTGTTAACGGCGGAGGTGGCCTCGCCGGCTCCGGGCGGGAAGATGTATGCATAGCGAGCGGGAGTGCGAGGTGCTCGCAGAGCCGCGGCTCTCGGCAGAGCCCGATCTGCCGGGTAGTGTCCCGACTCCTGTGCAGAAGTTCGTAGGCAGACGAAGGGTCATGGTATGCATGTGATGTCCAAGTCACCCCTCGAAAGGGAGCACACCATGACCCGTGGCAATCGTAGGCCCAACGGCGCCGACTGGAAAGCGCTGCTCGGCGAGGATGTCGACCTCATGCGTGCGATCGTGCGCAGCGCGATCGAGGAGGTCCTCGCAGCGGAGATGAGCGAGACCCTGGGCGCCGAGCCCGGCGAGCGCACGGCGGCGCGCTTGGGCTACCGCGCCGGCTACTACCAGCGCAGCCTGGTGACGCGCATCGGCAAGCTCGAGCTGCGCGTGCCGCGCGACCGCGAGGGGCGCTTCCGGACGGAGCTCTTCGAGCGCTACTCGCGCTCCGAGAAGGCGCTCGTTGCGGCGCTCGCCGAGATGTACGTGCAGGGCGTCTCGACACGCAAGGTGAAGGCGATCACCGAGGAGCTCTGCGGTCACTCCTTCTCGGCCTCGACGATCAGCCGCATCAACGCCGGCCTCGATGAGAGCCTTGCCCAGTTCGCCGACCGTCGCCTCGAGGAGCCCTACCCCTACCTCATCCTCGACGCCCGCTACGAGCGTGTGCGCGAGGGCGGCGTGATCCGCTCGCAGGCGGTGCTCGTCGCCATCGGCATCAACCAGGAGGGCTACCGCTGCGTGCTCGGCGTCGAGGCGGCCTCCCGAGAGAGCACAAGCAGCTGGCGCGACTTCCTCACGGCACTGAAACAGCGCGGCCTGCGCGGCGTGGAGTTCGCCGTCTCGGACGATCACCCCGGCCTGCGCAAGGGCCTCGCCGAGATCCTGCCCGAGGCGCTCTGGCAGCGCTGCTACGTGCACTTCTTGAGAAACGCCTTGGACCACCTGCCGCGCAAGGCTACCGACGACTGCCTGAAGGAGCTGCGCTGGCTCTACGACCGCCGCAACGCCGCCGAGGCCGAGCGTGATCTGGCCGCCTGGCCGGAACGCTGGAGCAGCACCTACCCGCGTCTCTGCGCCTGGGTCGAGGAGAACATCGCCGAGACCTTCAGCTTCTACCACCTGCCGCTCGAGCACCACAAGCACCTGAAGAGCACGAACATGCTCGAGCGTGTGAACGAGGAGATCAAGCGCCGCACCCGGGTGGTGCGCATCTTCCCCAACCGCGAGAGCTGTCTGCGCCTCATTCGGGCGCTGGCCGTGGAGATGCATGAGACCTGGCTTGAGGAGCACCGCTACCTGAACATGGCGCTCTTAGCCGAACAGAAGAAGGAGCAGATGCGCATGATCGAAGCGGCAGCCTGAAAGACTCAAGCAGAACGCATGCAGGCCGTGATCCGGCTTCTGCACAACTTGACGGACACAACCATCTGCCGCGGCGTAACAGCGAAACCGGGGGAGGTCCGATGAGCACGGTTCTGTGGGCGAACGTGCTGAGCGCGGGTCGGGTGAAGTCCGATCAGTCGGACCACGTCGCGCTGTACAAGCACGCCGAGAAGCTCGACGCCATGGCGCAAGCGCTGGACCTGCCCTCGTTCATGTCGATCTGCGACACGACCGACCAGGAGATCAGCATGGGCGAGCGTGAGCTCCCCGCCGGCATGGCGTCGACCGATGAGCTCATGGCCGTCGAGGGCTCATGGATGCCGATGGAGGACGCACTCACGCTTCTGACTCATCTGCGCGATCACGTCGTCGCCGAACACACACGCTTCGGCCTGTTCGGTCACCACCATGCGGAGGTCGTCGAGGAGCTAAACGACGTGCTCGCCTTTGTCCAGGCCGAGGCGCCTCACGCCGAGGAGTTCAACTTCTCGGTGGTGTCGTAACGCGCGCGCTCGAGCCCGTCGAGAATCAGCCCCAGGCCGAACTCGAAGTCGGCGTCCTCGTCCCAGGTGGCTTGCAACATGTGGGCGATGACCTCGTGGATGTGCGGGAACTCGTCGGTGGGTATGGCTGCGAGGAAGGCTTCGATCATCTCCGGGGAATCGCCGCCGCCGGCATCTAGGCCGAGCTGCTGCCGGCCGAAGCCGTAGACGTAGCTGTCGAGCGCTGAGAAGGCGTGCAGGGCCAGCTCCACGGAGAACCCAGCGCGGCGGAGCGTGCCGATGACCCACTCGAAGTAGTGCAGCCGCGCCGGTCCGCTGCTCGCGCGCGTGTCGTTCAACGCGATGGCCCACGGATGACGTGAGAAGACCTCGCGCGCCGAGACCGCCCGCCGGCGCATCGCCTCGCGCCAGTCAACGTCGCCCGTGGGCAGGTCGATCTCGCCGACGGCGAGATCGAGCATGCCGTCCAGCACGTCGTCCTTGTTGCTCACGTGGTTGTAGAGCGACATCGCCTCGACGTCGAGCCGGCGGCCGAGCTCGCGCATCGAGAGTGACTCGATGCCGCGCTCGTCGGCGAGATCGAGGGCCGCGCGCAGCACGCGCTCTCGCGTGAGCGGCGCGCGTTCGGGCTTCGCCGGTGGTCGTCTGTCCACGGGCCTCCTTCGCTCGCGTGCTCGGCGGGTGTCGGGCGGGACGTCCATCGAGGCCCGTCCGGTCCCCACGCCGCGGGGGCTTGACATACTTACGTCGTAAGTAGATACTTACGCCGTAAGTGAAGTGTATCGGGTGTGCGGCGCGTCGGCAAGGGCCACGCGACGCCGGGCGGACCGGAGGAGACATGAGCAGTGACGATCGAATCACGGCGCGTCTGCGCAAGATGGGCGGCTGGGCCGCGCTGTACCTTGCTCTGGCGTATCTGCTGGCGATGCCGTTCTTCCTGGTCGTGGTCAACTACCCCGACGTGACGGATCCCGTTGAGAAGGTGGCGCTGCTGGCGGCGCATCAAAGCAGTATGCAGGTCATGGAGCTCGTCAGCTACATCATCTTTGGCGTCGCTCTCGCCGTTCTGGCGATGGCGTTGTATCAGAGGCTGAAGTCGGCGGCGCCGGTCATGATGCAGGTGGCAACCGCCGTGGGCCTGCTGTGGGCCTTCGTGCTCATCGCCAGCGGCATGGTCTTCAACGCCGGCATGGCCGCCGCGGTCGCGCTCTACCCGGAGAGCCCAGACCAGGCGGTGGCGCTGTGGCAAGCGGTTGAGCCGGTCGCGAACGGGCTCGGCGGCGCCGGCGGCGAGCTTCTCGGCGGTCTGTGGGTCCTGCTCGTCAGCATCGCCGGCCTAGGCGCGGCCCAGCAGGGCGCGGACCGCTTCTCCAAGCCGCTCGGCTGGCTCGGCGTGGCGATCGGCATCGCGGGCATCGTCTCGGTCGCGCCGCCGCTGCGGGAGGCGGCCTACGTCTTCGGGCTGCTGCAGATCGCCTGGTTCGTGTGGCTCGGCGTCGGCACGCTGCGCCTCAAGGAGCGTCAGGTGGTGGTGGCTGCGGCGCCGCGTGTCGAGGCCGCGGCGTAAAGCTGCGGCTCCTGGGCCCGCGGCAAGCTTGTCTTGGGCCTGCCGCGGGCCCTTGCCGTTGTGACGCCGAGCGAGCGGGAACGGCGGGCGGCGCCGGGCGGCTACCTCCTTCGGGGTAGCGGGTCGTTGCCCGCGTGGTCTCAGATCCCGTGGCTAGGGCTGGAGGCGCCCGACGGCGCTACCTCGCTTGGGTGACGGCCCATCGTCCCAGTGGGGTAGTGGGGTCCCTCCGTGGGGCCCGCGGCGCGCCCGGAATCTCCCTCCGCGGTGCCCTCGCATTCACCACCGCCAGGGGATTCGCCGGCGCTGGCCCGAGCGTAGCGTGGTCTCACTCAGTACGAACCAACGAGGGGGACAATCTCATGCAGACCATCGCCACCATCCACAGGGAGAACGCCGAGACGCGCGACGTCCTCGACCGGCTCGAGCGGGAGCTCGCCGCCGAGGCGCTGCTCGCGCAGCCGGTAACCGGCCGCGCCGTCGTGAAGGCGCGCGGCCTGACGCGCACCTACGGCAAGGGCGACGCCGTCGTGCACGCGCTCAGTGGCCTCGACATCGATATCGCCGAGGGCCGGCTGACGGCCATCATGGGCCCGTCCGGCTCCGGCAAGAGCACCCTGATGCACATCCTCGCCGGCCTCGACCAGCCCAGCGGCGGCGAGGCCTGGATCGACGACGTCGAGATCACTCGCCTCAACGAGAAGAAGCTCACACAGCTTCGCCGCGACAAGATCGGCTTCATCTTCCAGAGCTTCAACCTGCTCGCCACGCTGAACGCCGACGAGAACATCGTGCTGCCGCTCTCGCTGGCGCGCCGCTCGGCGGACGAGGTGTGGCGGCGCACCGTGATCGAGGCGGTGGGTCTCCAGGATCGCCTGACCCACCGCCCGGCCGAGCTCTCCGGCGGCCAGCAGCAGCGCGTCGCCGTCGCCCGCGCGCTCATCACCCGGCCGGCCGTCCTGTTCGCCGACGAGCCGACCGGCAACCTCGACTCGCGCACCGGCGGCGAAGTGCTCGACCTGCTGCGTCGCAGCGTCGATGAGTTCGGCCAGACCATCATCATGGTCACGCACGACGCCGGCGCGGCCAGCATCGCCGACCGGGTCGTGTTTCTCAAAGACGGCGAGATCGTCCTCGACCGCGGGCGCATGACGCGCGACGCGATCTACGACACCATCAAGCACCTTGAGACGCCGGCCGCTGCGCCGGTCGCACCAGCCGCTCGCGTCGCCTCACCAGTCGCTCGCGTCGCCGTGGGGGCCTGACATGACCCGCCTCGCCATCCGCAATCTGGCCAGCCGGCCGCTGCGCACCATTCTCACCACGCTGGCGATCCTGCTCGGCGTGGCCATGATCACCGGGACGTACGTCCTCACCGACCAGATCAACAACGGGTTCGCCAACATCTTCGAGACCTCGTTCAAGGGTACGGCCGTGCAGGTCGAGCAGAAGAGCTCGTTCAGCAGCCTCGAGGGCGATGCGACCCAGACGATGAGCGGCGACCTCGTCGCGCAAGTGCTCGCCGTCCCCGGCGTCGACAAGGCCGCCGGCGTGTACGAGACGGTGGGCGCCGCGATCGTCGACGGCAAGGCCGTCGAGACCGGCGGCGCCCCCACGCTGCTGACGACCAGCACGGGCGAGCCCTTCAACCAGGCGACCCTGGTCGCCGGCGGCGAGATCCAGGGTCGCAACGACGTGGCGATCATCAAGAGCTTCGCCGACAAGGCCGGCCTGCAACCCGGCGACGTGTTCACGGTCGCCGGGCCGGCCGGCCTTGAAGAGGTCAAGGTCGCCGGGGTCTTCGAGTGGGGTGAGTCCGGCTCCATGGGCGGCACCATTGTCATCGCCGGCCGCCTGCAGGACGTGCAGCGCTGGGGCGGCGAGCCCGGCCGGGTCAGCGGCATCTCCGCGTCCGCCGATGCCGGCGTGACGCCGGAGGAGCTCGCGCCGCGCGTTGCGGCGGCCCTCCCGCCGTCGGTCAGTGTCAAGACCGGCGCCCAGGCCGCCGCCGACGCGACCGCCGAGACGGCCGACGCGATCGGCTCGTTCCTGACGCCGGTGCTCCTGGCGTTCGCCGGCGTCTCCGTCTTCGTCGGCGCCTTCATCATCTTCAACGCCTTCAGCATCACCGTCGCACAGCGGCGCCGCGAGTTCGCGATGCTGCGCGCCCTCGGCGCCAGCCGCCGCCAGGTACTCACATCCGTGGTCGCCGCGGCGCTCACGCTCGGCGTGCTGGCCTCGGC
>ENA-ORXD01002832-ORXD01002832.1-sediment-metagenome-genome-assembly--contig:-NODE-2832-length-10838-cov-2.979184_pt1 | contig 10838 bp, 13 predicted proteins | sample MGYA00237862_ERZ511471 | MGnify/ENA metagenome assembly ERZ511471 | reverse complement strand
AAACGAGGGCCGCTCAGACCCTCACCCTGTTCATGGAGGGCAAGCCCGGGAAACCCGTCCCGCGATTCACCCTGCACGACTACGGGGACAAGCCCCTCCAGAACAGCCGCCCCGGGGAAAAACCGGGAACGGCCGTACTTCAGTACACATTCCCCTCCGACACGGAGAACTACGTCCTCCGGATCAACGGCCGTCTTGCCGACGGCTCGATTGCCGAGGGCGATTTCCGGCTGCTCGCCGGGATCGACGAACCGGGGGTCCTGACGGGAAAGGCCGAGCCCACGGGCCGGCGTATCCTGAGGGAGCCCGTGCAGGTGCGCGTCGGAATCCGCCTGCAGCAGATCACGGGCGTCGACCAGAAGGCGGAGAACTACGGCGTCGTGGCGACCATTCAGATACGGTGGCGGGACCCGGCCCTGGCCTTCAGCCCCGACACCTGCATGTGTCCCTTCAAGGTCTTCCGGGGCGAGGGCTTCGTCCAGTTCGCAACGGCACAGCACATCCGCTGGCCCGAGTTCACCCTCTTCAACCAGCAGGGCAACCGCTGGGCGCAGAACCGCGTCGTCGTGGTATCTCCCGAGGGCGATGCGCTTTACCTGGAGAGGTTTTCGGTGGCCCTCCAGGCCCCGGACTTCGACTTCCGGAAGTTTCCCTTCGACACGCAGCAGTTCTTCATCCGCGTCGACTGCCTCTACCCGGAGGAATTCTACCGGTTTACCGACCTGGCGGACTTCAGCGAGGTGGGAAAAACGCTGGGCGAGGAGGAGTGGATCGTCACGAAGTTCGACACGAGCGTCGAGAGCGACAAGTCGAGCACCCTGCAATCCGTCTCACGCTTCAACTTCCGCTTCGAGGCCAAACGGCATCTGACGTACTACATGTTCCGGATCTTCCTGCCCCTGCTGGTCATCATCGCCGTGTCCTGGTTCATTTTCTTCCTGAAGGACTACGCCAAGCGGGTCGACGTGGCGAGTGCCAACCTGCTCATCTTCGTGGCCTTCAACTTCACCATCTCGGGGGACCTGCCGCGGCTGGGGTATCTGACCTTCATGGACTCCCTCATCGTCTCGGGCTATGTCGTGACTAGCCTCGTGCTCATCTTCAACGTGCTCCTGCGGCGGATGGAGCTCACGGGGAAGATGCTCTGGGCCGAGAAGATCGACCGGTACATGCTCTGGATCTACCCGGCGTTTTACGTGGCGGCCGTCTGGATCGTCACGCTGCTCTTCACCTGAGCGCGCTGCGGACGGCAGGGCCACGTTTCGAGAAGGCTTCGATCCGGCAGTCAACCCACTGCCCATCAAACCGCAAAGGAGGTCTTTTATGATGACTCGACGAATCACCGTCAGGCTTCTTGTGCTGATCGCGCTGCTGATGATACCGATGTCGGCCCAGGCAGCCGGTCGGCAGGATCCCCTGATCGGCAAGCAGACCGTCAATTTTACCCTTTCCTCGACGGAGGACCGGGCCATCAACTACGGCTCGGAGTACTACGACAAGGCCTTCCTGATCGTCACGTTCTTCCCGGCGGCCTACACCCCCGTCTGAGCGGGGGAGATGCAGGGACACCAGGCGAGACTGGCCGCCTACGGGTCCCTCAACGCCCAGGTCGTGGGCGTCAGCCGCGATGACGTAAAGACCCTTCAGTACTGGAAGAAGCACCTGAGGCTCTCCTTCCCCCTGCTGTCGAACATCTCCGGTTACCTGGGGAGCTTCTTCGGGGTCGTGAAGGAGGGGAATTATCCCTTTGAGAGGCGCACCGTCATCATCGACAAGAAGGCCTTCATTCGCTACGCTCGGGACGGCTCGCCCGACTTCGACGAGATCCTCAACGTGCTGAAGAGCCTCAACGAAGGCAAATAGATCTGTGTGAATCAGGAAACGGAAAATAACGAAAACCGATTTGAAGGAGGTTTATCCATGAGATCAAGAACGCGTTTTGGGGTGATGATCGCCGTTGCGCTTGCCATCCTGATCGGGGTCTCGAGCGCCATGGCCGCGGAGCGGGTGGTCCAGCTCCTGCTGCCCAACTGTGAGTGACCTTTCACGCGCGAGAGGGTCAGTTGGACCCTCGCAAACGTTGCCAAGGTTGAAAAAGCGGACGTCAATGAGTATTCCCACATTGCCGTGGTGACCTTCGATGACGAGAAGACCAGCGTCGAAAAAATCGTCGACGCCCTCGAAAAGGCGGGGTTCCCCCTCGGGGCGCCGCCCAAGATGCTGAAGTAGCTCCGAGCCGTCTCCGGGGCGGCGGCCGTTGAAGTTTCAGCGCCCGCTCCATTTTCACGTGCTGGAATCGGGCCGGTCCCGGTCCGAAGAAGCAATACACAGAGGACGATCCCGACAGGGTCGACGACCCATGCAGAGGCGCCGCAAGGCGCCTTTTGTATTTTGTGACGATTCGATCGGCAGCGGCCGCAGGTCCAGGCCCGGCATGAAAACGGCCCGGTGGCCACGCAGGATCGGGTGAATTCATTGTGGCCCGGCGGGATCGAAAATGATATAGATTCCGCCATGAGAAAGGATTCAAACACCTCCCGGGACACGGGAAGAACGTTCCTGGAGAGCGATGAGCAGCTCCGGACTCTCTACCGCCACATGCCGATTCCGTCCCTCACCTGGCAGAAGAAGGGCAGGGACTTCATTCTGGTAGACTTCAACCGGGCCGCCGAGGAGTTTACGGACGGGCTGATTGTCGACTTCATCGGCAAGAAAGCGGGCCAGCTCTATGCGGACCGCCCGGACATCCGGAGGGACATGGCCCGCTCGTTCCGGGCCAAGGGCATCGTCAAGCGGGAAACGCCTTACACCATGTTCACCAAGGGGGTCGACAAGATCATTTCTTTTACGTTTGCTCATATCCCGCCCGACCTGGTGCTCACCCACATGGACGACAACACGGAGCACCGGAGGACCGAGAGCGAGCTCATCAAATCCGAGCAGGATCTCCGGGTTCTGTCCGTGCGGCTCCTCAATGCCGGGGAGCAGGAGAGGAAGCGCATTGCCGCAGAGCTGCACGACAGCATCGGCCAATACCTGACAACGCTGAAATTCAACGCCGAAAACACCCTGGCCCTGCTGCAATCGGGCAACCGGGATTCCGCCGTGAAATTGCTCGAAGCGGGGATTCCCCTGGTCAAGCAGACCATGGAAGAGGTGAGGCGGATCATGATGGATCTGCGGCCGACGGTTCTCGACGACCTGGGCATCCTGGCGACCCTCTCATGGTTCTGCCGGGAATTTCAGACGATTTACACCTCCCTGCGCATCCGCGCGGAGGTTTCTCTCCAGGAGGCCGACGTCCCGGAACATCTCAAAATCATTATTTACCGGATCATCCAGGAATCCATGAACAACGCGGCATCGCACGGCCAGGCAAGCGAGGTTCGGTTGCGTCTGGCCCGGAAGGGGAAGGCGATCGAGCTGACCGTCCAGGACAATGGCCTGGGGTTTGATGTGGATGAGGTCATGACCCGGCACGACCGGCACCACGGTCTCGGGCTGCTCAGCATGCGCGAGCGCGCGGAGCTGAGCGGGGGGAGGCTGAGCATTCGATCGGCCAGGCGAAAGGGGACGAGGATCCATGTCCTGTGGCCGTCCGACGGATTGTGATCCGTTGCCCGGATGGATCAGCCGAAGACGTGACTGCAGCGCCGCCGATCCTATTTTGTGACGAGTCCCCTCTCCATCGCATAGGCCGTCAGCGCGGCGACGTTGTGAAGATCCAGCTTCTTGATCAGGTTGTCCCGATGCTTCTCCACGGTCTTCAGGCTGATGCAGAGAAACTCGGCGATCTCTTTGTTCTTGTAACCCTCCGAGATCAGCTTGAGGATCTCTTTTTCGCGCAGGGTCAGGCTGTCCCACGATGAATCCTTCCCAACCCCTTTCTTTCCCTCCAGATACCCCTCGATGACCTTCCCCGATATCTCCGGGCTGAGGTAGTGCTTTCCCGCCAGGACGGTCTTGATGGCCATGCGAAGCTCCGCATGGGTGGCATCCTTCAGGATATAGCCGTCGGCGCCGGCCTGGAGGGCGGCCAGAACGTATTCCTCCGACTTGTGGACGGTCAGGACCAGGATACGGATTTCCGGCACCTGCTTCCGGATTTCCCGGATTGCCTCCATCCCGCTCATCCTTGGCATGGAGAGATCCATCAGCAGCAAGTCCGGCTTCAAATCCAGGGCGAGGCGGACGGCCTCCCTGCCGTCTTCCGCCTCTCCGGCAACGTGGATCTCGGGACTCGAGGCCAGCAGGGCCTTCAACCCGTCACGCAGGATCGTGTGGTCCTCGGCGATAACGATACGTTTTCTGCCTTCTTCGAACATGTCCCCCTCCCCGAAGCGGATCGTCTGCAGGCGCACGGGGTCGCCTGTCGAAGAATACCGTGCCGGGATCGATCAAATAGGGTGTCGGCCCCATTTACCATGAAGCGAAGATTCCGTAAAGAGTCTCTCATCTAGGCCGTGCTTCGGCAAGGAAGGGAACACTCGGATGCCATGTTACGGATTCTGATCATCGACAGCAATCGGACCTTTCGGCAATCCCTGGCGGAGCTGCTCGCGCAGCAATTCCCGGAGATGGAAATCATGACTCTCGGGGACCCGGAGGGAGATTCCCGTCTTTTGCGCAACCTGGAGCCGCTCAACCCGGATGTGGTCCTTGCGGACATGCACACGCTTTCGGATCACTCCCCGGGCTTTGCCAGGGCAATCAAACAAGGGTCGCCTCACCGGACCCTCGTTTTAATGAGCAGCTTTGACATTCCTGAATATCGCCGGGCCGCCTACAACGACGGAGCCGATTACTGCCTGCTGAAGAATGAATCGACCTTTGAGGGGATTGCCGGGCTGATCGCGTTTCTCCGGGAGAAGCTGCAGGGGACCCGGGGCACCGATACCGGATAAAAAAGAAAATACGGTCTGCCGCTGCCGGAAATAGGGTGTTCGCCGAATTTACCGGAATGTATCTTCTCATTATAACGGTCAAAAAGAGGCCGAAGCAGAAAAACCGATGGATGGATCAGCGAGTCTGCATCCCGGTAAGGAGGCATGGGCATGAAGAAGGATGGCACGAAGGATGATAAGAACGTTGACAAAGAGAGATGGACGATCTCCCAGACGGAGATCGAGAGTTACCTGCGGAATTGGGGTGATCCAAGGATCATCTGGCCCGATTCGTATTGAATCCGTTCACGATAAACGATCCGGTCTCTGAGCATACAGGACAAGGAGGAAAGCCGTGTTGAAACTCGAGTTGACGACTGAAGAGGGAAAAGATCTGATGATGCTTGCGCAGCGATACCTCCGTGACCTCCGATTGGAGCTGCCCGATTTCGAGGTTCTGGCGAGTCTGGCAGGCACGGGCAGCCGGGAATTCGAGAGCGCGCTACTCGACCGGGAGAAGTTCATCACGCGTCTGCTGGAGCGCCTGAGGGTATAGAACGCGGGCCGGTCGACTGGAAGGTTTTCGTGGAGAGGGCAACGCCTGCACCCGTTGGGCGAATGTTGGCAATACCCGGGGATGGAATGCGGTGTACGGCAGGCTCATGAGGCATCTGACACCAGAGCAGAAGGAAGCGGCCCGGAAAGAGCTGGCCATGTATCTCGGCAAGCCTCCCTATGATGTGGAAGACGCACGGCGTCTCATCGCGTCCGGGCTGCTCGAGCGGAAAACTGCGGCAAAGTACGGCATCACGCCGATCGAACTGATCCGGGAAATCTCGGGGGTCGAGCTTACGGAAGAGCAGCGGCAGGAAGCGATGCAGGACTTGACGATGCACTTTGGCAGGCCGCCCGTTTCCGAGGAAGAGATCAAGCGGCGGCTTTCCTCAGGGTTCCTGGAAAGGCAGATCCTGAGAAAGTACCTCCTTACCGTGAGTGAACTCATGGCTGCCGTGGGCTTCAATAAAAGATGGCGTACGGCCCTGGGTCGGGGGCCGGAAGCCAGGAAATCCCGCACCGGACGATCGGGGGAAGAAACAAGAGATCGGCATAACGAAGCAGGACCGTAACGGATCATCGCCCCCCGTTTGCCTTGAGTCTGGAGGGCCTGCCACCTCCCTCCCTGCGGGCCCTCCTCCTCAAGGCAATCGCAAGGCCTGTTCGAAATGGATTGGGGGAAGGGAACAAGCCGAGTCCCGCTGGAGGAGGAACATGAAAACCGCAAAATGGATTGTTGCCGCGCTGAAGATTCGCGGCTCCAGGGACGTCGCCGGCTTCACCGAGCCCGATGATCTTCCCTAGCGCAAGCGGCGGCCGGAAATCGAACTCCCGGCCGCCCGACTCTTTCACCAGACAGAAAAATGCCGTCGGGAAAATCCCATCCGGCATCCACGCCGAACCCTCTGGGTTTGCGGTACGTTGTGTCCTTTCCCTTCCCCGTCTATGCCCTGGTCGCACCGATGCTTCCGGTATGGCGTCTGCCGGCACCTGGGGATGATCTCCCCACGAATCTCAAGTTCGCGACGATCGTCGACCTCGCCGCGGGTGATCGGCTTCGAGCAGCCCGCGCCCCTCATGCCCACGCTGACCGGGTTTATTCATGGGGGAGGCCCCGGCCGGTTTTGAAGCAACGATCCCGGCTGTTGCACAACGCGTGAGCGGACCCCCGCCCGCTCCGGTTTTTCTCAACGCCCCCGGATCCCGTTCCGTTGTGAAAATGAAAAGGCTTGGCCCTGTGCCGGGCCTCTCGTCTGTGCAAGATAATCTGCGGGTTGCCATTTCGCATCGGTTGCTATACATTCTCGAGAAAAATTGCCGTGTCCGCGCAGATTCGTTCCCGGGTGCCGGCGGGCCCCGATCGGTCGCGGTGAGCACGTGAGTGGCGAGGAGGGAAACCATGGGTAAACACAGGATCGCAGTCATTCCCGGCGACGGGATCGGGAAGGAAGTGGTGCCGGAAGGCATCCGGGTGCTGGAGGCGGCGGGCTCCAAATTCGGCATCGGATTCCAATGGGATTCCTATCCCTGGAGCTGCGAGTATTATGCGAAAACCGGGCGGATGATGCCCGAAAACGGCCTGGAGCAGATCCGCAACCACGACGCCGTCTTCCTGGGCGCCGTGGGCTTTCCCGGCGTGCCGGACCACATCTCCGTATGGGGGCTGCTGCTCCCGATCCGCCGCATCTTCCAGCAGTACGCCAACGTCCGCCCGGTGCGGTTGATGCCCGGGATCCAGTCACCCCTGCGCGGGCGCGAGCCGGGGGACATCGACTTCGTCGTCGTGCGGGAAAACACCGAAGGGGAGTATTCCGCCATGGGCGGGCGGAGCTTCGAAGGCACCGATCGCGAGGTGGTGGTGCAGGAGAGCCTCTTCACCCGTCAAGGGGTGGACCGCATCCTGCGATACGCCTTCGAAATGGCCCGCAGCAGGCCGAAGAAGCACCTGACCTGGGCGACCAAATCCAACGGGATCTACGTTTCGATGCCCTACTGGGACGAACGGGCCCGCGCCATGGCTGCGCAGTACCCGGACGTCAAGGCGGATTACTATCACATTGACATCCTCACGGCCCAGTTCGTCCAGAACCCGGACTGGTTCGACGTGGTGGTGGGCTCGAACCTCTTCGGCGACATCCTCTCCGATCTCGGGCCGGCGTGCACCGGCACGATCGCCATTGCGCCCTCGGCAAACCTCAACCCGGAGCGGGAGTATCCGTCCCTTTTCGAGCCCGTGCACGGCTCGGCGCCCGACATCTATGGCCGGAACATCGCCAACCCGATCGGCCAGATCTGGTCCGGCGCATTGATGCTGGAGCACCTGGGGCACGAAGAGGCCGCCGACGCGATCGTGCGCGCGATCGAGGCCGTTCTTCAAGAAGGGCCGCGCACGCCGGACATCGGCGGCAAGGCCAGCACGCAGGAGCTTGGCAAGGCGATTGCCGAGGCCCTGTAGCCGGGGCCGGGGCGTTTTTTTTGCTTGCAAGGGCTTTTATTCTGTGCTAGAAAAGCATCTGAAATTCGAATGGTTTCTATTCGAGTGGGCCTTTTGCCCACTTTTTTATTTTAAAGGCAGGCGTCGGGAAGGAAACGAAGCGGCAACCTGTACTTTCTTCCTGCGGTCGGCCTGAATCGCCGTGTCCGGGCCGATGTTCAAGATGAACGAAGAATTAGGGACATACCGGGAGAGGATCATCGGGCTGATCGAGCCGTTGATCGAGTCTGAAGGCCTGGAGCTCGTGGAGCTCGAGTGCCTGAGGATGAAGACCCGGTGGCTCGTGCGGATCTTCATCGACCGCGAGGGCGGTGCGACCCTGGAGGACTGCGCGGCCATCAGCCACCAGGCGGGCGATCTGCTCAACGTGCACGATCTGCCGCCGGGCCCCTATACCCTGGAAGTGTCCTCCCCGGGGCTCGACCGGCCCCTCACCCGGGACAAGGATTTCGAGAAGTACCGGGGCAGCCGGGTCCGGATCCGGACCCGGGAGCCGATCGACGGGTCGAGAAATTTCCTGGGCACCTTCGTCGACTATGCGATGGAGGACGGCCGCAGGATCGTCGCCGTCGACGTGGACGGCAGGACCGTTCGCATCGACCGGGACAACATCCAGAAGGCGAATCTGGAGTATGAACTGCAGGCACCCGGCACCCGGCACCCGGCATCAGGCAAGAAGAAGAAATAACGTTGGTTCTGTGCCTGAAACCCAATGCCTGAGGCCGAAGGCCTGATGAAAAGACAGGCAACAGGCAACAGGCAACAGGTAACAGGCATCAGGCAAAGGGAAAAAGTCCTGATTCGATTCCCGAAGCCCGACGCCTGATGCCTATTTTGGAGGAGGTCAAGCATGTTTCCGGAGCTGAAACGTCTCATCGAGCAGATGGGCAAGGACAAGGGGATCGAGAAGGAAGTCATCATCGAAGCCCTTGAGTCGGCCATCCTCACCGCAGCCAGGAAGAAGCTGGGGGCGAAGGTGGAACTCGAGTCCAGGTACAACGAAGAGGCGGGCGAGCTGGAAGTCTTCCAGTTCAAGACAGTCGTCGAAAAAGTGCTCGACCCCGAAACACAGGTCTCCCTGGAGCAGGCCCGAAACGAGCTCGATGAGGAAGCCGAGCCGGGCGACAGCCTGGGCATGAGGATCGACGCGGCGAGCTTCGGGCGGATCGCCGTCCAGACGGCCAAGCAGATCATCATCCAGAAGGTGAAGGACGCGGAGCGTGACAAGATTTACGACGAGTACAAGGACAAGAAAAGCCAGGTCGCGAGCGGCTTCGTCCAGCGCTTCGAGGGCGGCAGCATCATCGTAAACCTGGGACGCGCCGAGGCCGTCATTCCCCCCTCCGAGCAGATCCATCGCGAGACCTACAAGCGGGGCGATCGGATCCGGGCTTATATCGTCGATGTGAAGAAGATCTCCAAAGGCCCCCAGATCGTATTGTCCCGCACGCATCCGGGGTTCCTGCGGGCCCTCTTCGAGATCGAGGTGCCGGAGATCTCCGAGGGGTTCATCGAGATCGTCAACGTGGCCCGCGAGCCGGGCAACCGCTCCAAGATTTCCGTCCGCACCCTCGACAAGGACATCGACCCAGTCGGGGCCTGCGTCGGGATGCGGGGCTCGCGCGTGCAAAGCGTCGTCCAGGAGCTCAAGGGCGAGAAAATCGATATCGTCCCCTTCGCCGAGGACGCCGTGAAATACATCTGTTCGGCCCTGTCGCCGGCCAAGGTGAGCAAGGTATTCATGTACGAGGACGAAAGGTCCATGGAGGTCATCGTGCCCGATGACCAGCTCTCTCTTGCCATCGGCAAGAGCGGCCAGAACGTGCGGCTCGCCGTGCGGCTCACGGGCTGGAAGATCGACGTGAAGAACGAGTCCATGCTTCAGAAACAGGCCGAGGAGGGGCCCAAGAGCCTCATGAAGATTCCCGACCTGGACGAGGCCTCGGCGGAGCTTCTCTTCAAGGAAGGCTACAAGAGCGTCTCCGCCCTGTCGACGGCCGACCCTGAGGCCCTGAAGGCCATTCCGGGGATGGACGCCGAGAAGGCGCAGGGGATCATTGAGAGGGCCGCGCAGGTCATGGAGAAGGAAGCGGGCGATACCGCCTGAGCTTGAAGGGAAGGCGCAGGCCCTGGCTGAACCAAACTTTTCGGGGGTTTCAAGAATGTCCAAGACAAGAGTATACGAACTGGCCAAGGAGTTCGGGATCGAGAACAAGGAGTTCATCGCGAAGCTGAAGACCCTTGGAATTGCCGTCAAATCCCACTCCAGCACTCTTGAGGACAGCGAGGTCGAGCGGGTCCGCCGCGAGTTTGCCGCCAAGGGCGAAAAGGAAGTCGTCGAGAAGCGCGTCAAATCGACGGTCATTCGAAGAAGGGCCGTCCGTCTGCCCGAGGAGGCCGCCGAGGCCGAGGAAGCCGCCGCCCTCGAAGCCGAAGCCGAGCCGGTCGAGAAAGTCGAAAAGGAAGAAAAGGTCGCGAAGCCGGAAAAGGAAGAGAAGGAAGAGAAAGTCGAGAAGGTCGAGAAGGTCGAGAAACCGGAGAAGACGCTCGAGCCGAGAGCGGAAGAAACGCCGTCGGCCGAGGCGCCTCCCGCTGCCGAGAAGGCGCCTGGGGAAGCCGAGCCGGTGCCGAAGAAAGAGCCCGATCTTTCCCGCCAGGCCCAGATCATCCGCAGGCCCGAACCGGTCGAGAAGAAAGAGGGACCGAGGCCCCCTGCCGCTACGATTACGCAGACGCAGATCCGGAAACCGGCCGCAGGGCAGCCCGCGCAGCCCCGTGGCCAGGCGGCCCCGCCTGCCGGCGCCAACACGAGGGGAGCCGCGCCCGCGGCCGACAGGAAAGGCAAGCGCGCCGTTGAGGTGGTCATGGACGGGGTGGCCGCCAAGAAGAGAACAATGATCAAGCAG
>ENA-ORXD01002831-ORXD01002831.1-sediment-metagenome-genome-assembly--contig:-NODE-2831-length-10839-cov-16.926779_pt1 | contig 10839 bp, 7 predicted proteins | sample MGYA00237862_ERZ511471 | MGnify/ENA metagenome assembly ERZ511471 | reverse complement strand
TTTCGTAGCGCGGTAAGGATTTCCTTATAGACTGGGCCGGGGGGTAAACCTGCCTGCCGGAGTTCATGACCGGTAGTCAGAGGGTGAACTTTCGACCAATGCTGTACATATTTCAGCAAGGACTCTCGGCCTGGATTGACTGGATTTAGAAGGTATGCTACATAGAGCGAGGATCTGGAAATGGCCTCCAAACGAGCGACGATTTGGCTTGGTTTGAAAGTTTCCAATTGGCCCAAATCATAATTTAATTGAGCGGTCTCGATCAATTGTTTATGTAATTGGCTGGTAAAGCGCAATCGGTTGGATATTTCTTTGAGTGCCGGCTTTTTTAAGCTGCTCAGCCAAACTAAATAAGCGAGATTTTGACGCAATTCATCCATCGGTTGATTATCTAATTCCCATTCTTGTGGAACAGGCTGTTGTAATACCTTGCGGAACGGTTTTGAAAGTTCTTCATTCCAGGTCAGTTGGGGATGGATTGCTCGTAATAAGTCGAGGCTTTGTAAGCGGCTTAGCATGGAGTCCGCTCTGGATTCGGCAAACATCAGGTCCAATTCATGACGCAGACGCTGGCCGGTGACCTGGCGCAACATATCACGAGCCTCTTCCATCAGTTGGCGGGTACGATTGTCAATGTGAAATTCGAAACGCTGTTCAAAGCGAACCGCGCGCAGCATGCGGGTCGGGTCATCGATAAAGGAGAGTGAATGCAATACACGGATCACTCCGCGCTGCAGATCGGGTAAGCCGCCCCAATAATCGTATAACTCGCCATAGTGATGGCCGTCCAGCCGCAACGCGAGGGTGTTGATGGTGAAGTCGCGACGGTGCAGGTCTAGCTTTATGCTGCTGCGTTCCACGGTTGGCAGGGCGGTGGGATAATTATAAAATTCGGTCCGCGCGCTGATTAAATCCAGGCTCAAAGGCAGATCATCGGGTGAAATTTTTGCGCCATTGGATAATTGTATGGCTAATTCTTCGCGAATTTCATCGAGCCACCATTTTGCTGTACCAAAGCGGCGGTGACTAATGACTCTTCCGCCAAATTTTTCCACCAGAGCGCGGGCCAGGGCGATGGCGTTGCCTTCGACCACAATGTCAAAGTCCAGACTGGGACGATTCAACAATAAATCGCGGACAAATCCGCCGACAATATAGACAGCGGTTTTTTGCAGGTGAGATTCTTTGGCCACTTCATTCAACAGTGCCAGCCGCGCGGGCGGCAAAGCCGACTCCAAACGCGCAGTCATTTTGCGGCGATCGGCGGGTGTGATGCGTCCCCCTGTTAGCGTTTTCAATAAATCGGTGCGGGTCACGATGCCAATAATCTCTCCCGAGGAGCGGCTGATCACTGGAACCTGTCCCCAGCCGCTTTCGGTCATCACGGCTTGCAATTGTTCCAGGGTGTCGGATTTATACACAAACACATTGCCGGCTTCCATCAAGCTGCCGGCAGTCAAATCCAATTTGTGTGAGATCGCCCGGTCTACCGCGCGCCGGTTCAGCAAGCCAATCACTTTGTTGTCTTTCACAACGGGGTAACCTTCGTAACCGTAACGCTGCATGATTTGGGCGGCGTCTGTCACCGAAGTTTCCGGAGAAATAACCAAGGGTTTGGCAGACATGATTTGCCCGACTGAGATAGGGGGCAGAACATGTTCGGGAAGGATTTCCAATAAATTTTCCAGGGCAGAGTGCAGCTGCAGCTTTTCCTCGTCATTGGATAGGGCAGGTGAAGGTGTGATCAGCGCGGCTGCAGCCCGGTCATGCCCACCGCCATTGAATTGTTTGGCAATGTTTGCGACATTGATGTGCGGAGTAGAAGACCGGGCAACCATGCGAATGCCGTCTTTGGTGCTGACCAGGATGAAAAGCGCGTCCGGGTCGATCAGATCACGCAATTTATGGGCAACGCTGGAGATTTCTTCGTTCATCTCCCGCGCAGTCCCCAGGCTGATGGCAATTTGCTGGTTGTTGATCTGGAGGATTTTCAGCGAGTCAAGCAGCTGATCATATAAGACACGCTGATCGGGTGAGAGGGGAGGATTAAGATATTCGGTTACAATCCGCAGATTCGCGCCGCGTTCTAAAAGGGCAGCGGCAGCGCGAACATCTCTTGGCGTTGTACTTTCATAAGTCAGCGAGCCAGTGTCTTCGTAAATTCCTAACAATAATAATGAAGCGTGAATGACATTCAATCCCCCGCTGTGTTCGCAAAGGCGTTCGGCAAAGATGGTGGCTGTCGCGCCCAACTTTTCGGTGTGAATCTTCCAGTGTTTTGGCGTATTGGCTTTAATCGGATGATGATCAAAGACCTGAACATGGGTCAGATCAGCCATGTTTTTGATGGAAGGTAAAGATTGCGTGTCAACCAGGATGGCTGATTCAATCGGTTGAGCAGGTAAATCCTCCGGCCGGTGAAATGGAAGCTCAATTCCATAAAAATTGACAAACGCCTGCACATTGCGATTTAACCGGCGCGGCAGAACGGGCAACGCTTGCTCATGTAAAAGGGACGCACCCAATAAAGATGCAATGGCATCGAAATCGGATTGTTCGTGAGTAAGGATGACTTGCATGATTTAATTGTAAACCCAATCCGGGTTTTCCTGCTTTAAGCAACTTTTTTAGGACCGGTTAAATTTTTATCTTTGAGCTATCCAAAGCTATTCATCCAGAGATTTTTACCAGTTAAAAAAGGAACTGGCGCATTCTTAATTGCACCTATATTAAAAATTTTTGGCTACTACCTGGTAATGATAGCCCTGGCAGCTATTCGGTTGGTTTATTGGTCTCGTCGCTATCTGGTTTTGACCAGCGGTTGGCGGCCTGATCCAGCTCACTACTCACCTTACGCAGAGTTAATTTCAGGTCGTTTTGGATTTTTTCGCTTAATTCCCCGGATTCGACCCGTTTTTTAAGATCATCAAATTCGGATTTCAATTGCTGCCCTTCCTGGCTGGCTGAGAAATCGTCGGCTGCCTGGTTCAAGGATTTTGCTACTTCGTCCAGGCTATGTTCGATTTCAACCTGGATCTTCTGTCGCTCATCGCTTTCCCAGGCGGATTTAAAGAACTGTTTGAGTGAATCACCAAAGTGGCGCAATTCGTCAGAAAGATTATCGGAATTCTGATCAGTCATCGGATTTCTCCTTATCCTTAGTTATAGATCAGTTATACTTGATTCGGCCTGGCATGAAAAGGCTCTAGCCTATTGTGATTGACAAGCTGAAAGGCTTCGTTGATAATCAGAGACAACCCCCAACAAAGAGAGGATTGATTGGATGAAACTGGATCTAGGAACCATTGTCACCATTGTCGTTGTTTTGATGTTTTACATAAGATTAATGTTATTACAATGGGGCAAAGCACGCAGATTAAAAATCTTGATTGAGCGCGAAAAGAAAAAAGGGAAAAACCCAAAGAAGTTTCAGGCGGAATTGCAGCAGAATTTGGCGGTTAAAGTGGTCAGTTGGCCGCTGATCATCTTTGGGTTTGTTATGATCGTCGCCGGAGGTGCTGTGCGCGCGATTTCAGGCATTCCAGTTGAATTCTCACAATACTGGTGGGTGCTGGTTTCAACGGGAGTGCTGGTATCTTCTTTCGCGATTCGCTAATGAGGTGAAACTTGACTGAATCCCCGGTTGAGGTGATTTGCCCGGTCTGTGGTGAATGTGAGGTAGTCAGCAAGGTAAGCAAAATCTACCTGAACAGCCTTTCGGGAAACCTGCAGGTGGAACCCAAAGACAAACTTACCGGTACAAGTGCCCATGAAGGGGATCAGCCAACCAGGCAAATCCGGGAATTGGGACCACGCTTCGCGCCGCCGTCCGGAAAGACCCAGACTCTGCGGAGTTTGCACCCCGATCAAATTGTGGGCGCGGTTTTCCTGATCTCCTTGTTTTTTCTGTGGCAGATCAGCACTTCACAACCTGGCGGGCTATTACCCGCACTCGGGGTCTGGATACTGGGATTGGCTTTGTATGTTTTCAATCGAAAGAGATTGCTGGCCAGGCACGCTGCCCAGCAAGCGGATCAGAAAGCCCAAAAGTTGGCCGTGGAACGCGCGATTTCGCGGTGGATGGAATTGTATTATTGCGGAAAGGATGATGTGATTTTCATTGCCGGCCAGGACCAATCCGTTTTGGCTGATGAAATGAACAATTTTCTGTTTTCTTGAATATTCCTGGCTCTGGACAAAGAAATCAAGCAGGCTGCTAAGCCTGCTTTTTCTATTTGGATTGGCTCACATCACGCCATTCGCCTTCGACGATATTGCTTTGCTGATTGAATTGGGTTGAACGAGATTGGCTGAGTTTTGCCCAGGTTGCCGCGGCGCTGACCAGATAGACCAGAATTTCATCAAATGGGCCGGGGATAAAGCCGCCAATAAAAGTGTAAACCGCACTGATAGCGATCGGAATCAGCAGCCAGGAGGGCAGATTGGCATCTTTTCTGCGCCAAAGCAGGAAGGAAAGTAAAGCGCCCAGGGTAAAGACCGCGCTGTCATCAAAACCACCCAGAACGGCATCGGGCAGGATGGTGTAGAGCATGCCCATCAGGATGGGCAAACTGGAGACCCAGGCCGAGGGATCGCGCACGGTCAGAAACAGGATGGCTGCCGGAATGGCTAATACGCCAAGGGTGATCAGAGCCGCCCACGCGCCGATTTTAAGATCCCAGCCGATCCAACCAATTAGAAATGAAAAGATTGGAAAAATCAAAGCAGAGGCAAACAGGAATATCGCCAGGCAGCTTTTGTCGTTATCGTTCATAAAAAGACAAATCTCCTTGCGATGATCATAACACACAACGGGTTGCCTGGAAGTAAAACATAAAACCGAGTCAGGTTCTTTCGGTTAGTAAAAAGGTGCCGCGAGCTGGTTTGAGGAGAAGAAAAAAACCAGCCCGCGGCGGGAGAAAAGAGATGAGTGAAAGAAAAAGGATTATTCTCTTTCTTTTCCACCAATGAGATTGGGCACCATTCCCCAGATGCCACAGGGGCAGGCGGCGGCGCAAAAGCCGCAGCCGATACAGCGTTCATCATCGACGTGATACTCCACTGTGCCGTCGAGGTTTTCGATTCGGGAGATGGCTTGCTGTTCGCAGATATGCGCGCAGATCTGACAGTCTCGGCAAGTGCCGCAAGAGACGCAGCGATCGGCCTCTGCCAGGGGATCTTTGGGGGCTGAAACGCGCGGTGGGAAGTAGATCAGTTCCAGATAATCGCGTGGGATTTGTTGTTTTTGGGGAATATCAAACACTTCACCACGCAGGCTGGCGTCCAGAGCCAGGGCAGCAACCCGCCCTGCGCCGATGGCTTCGGCCAACAAGCCAGGTTTGACCACATCTCCAATGGCAAAGATTTTTGGATCAGCTGTGCGACCGAATTCGTCCACCGCCAGCCATTTATGGCGGATGCGCGCCAGGGAATCGGGCAGGAAATCGGTGTCAGGAATTTCACCGATGCAGAGGATGACCACATCCGCATAGAGCGGATCGTGATTTTTAAAAGTCAGTTTGCGGTTATTGTAGCCGGTGATTTCTCGCGGCCACAAAATTTGCGTGCCTTTTTGGAGGGCGGCTTGCAACTCTCGTTTCGATGAAGCAGGCTGTTGGATATCGATCGCGGTGACGCTGCGCGCGCCTTCGTTCCAGGCTGTGCAGCACACGTCCATGCCTACGTCTCCGGCGCCAACCACCACCACGGATTTGTCGCGCACGGAGATGAGCGTGTCGCGCTGGTTGACGCTGGTCAGATAATCGAGGGCAGTGTAGGTTTTTTCTGCGCCGGGGAAGGCCATGGTGCGTGGGGAATGCGCGCCGGTGGCGACGATCACCGCGTCGGAGTTTTGATAAATTTGTTCGAATTTGGAAATGGTGACTTCCACGCCATATTCCACCTTCACCCCCAGGCTGAGAATACGGCGGACTTCTTTCATCACCACGTCTTTTTCCAGCCGTTCATGGGGGATGGCGTGGAACATCTTCCCGCCCAGATTGGTGCTGCGTTCGTAGATGGTAACTTTATAGCCTTTCAACGCCAGCTGCCAGGCGGCAGACAGACCGCCAACGCCGGATCCGATGATGGCGATGTGTTTGTTGAGCGGCCAGATTGGTTCGGGGGCGGGAATTTCGGTGGAGAGACGGCCGAGACCGTTTATCATGACGGGGTGATCGACCGCGGCGCGGGTACAGGCAGTCATACAAGGGTTGGGACAGGCGTTCCCGCATACCGAACCCGGGAAGGGACTGTATTGAAGCACCAGTTCCAGCGCCTCGCGGACTTTGCCTTTCCGCAACAAGTGAATGCGCTGCTGAGTGGGGATGCCAGCCGGGCAGGCATATTCACAGGGGGCGGCAAATTGGGCGTTACTCCACACCGGGGAGTAGGCGCGGAAGCTGCCGGTGGATACCAAGGGGATGACTTTCCCGTGGTCTTCCACCACATCGCCAAACAAACCGCCAGGAATCCAGCGGGTGGCGCGGAATTCTTCCACAGATAGGTGCGTTCGGGTGACGGCGCCCGCCGGTTTGGCAATAATTTTGCGCCATTGGGCTGGTTGGAGCAATGCCTCGAGTAATTCAGGCTGGCCGATGCTGTTTAGAAATTGCGGCATGCCTTCGCGCAGAAATTGCCAGTCTTCTTCGTCCAATTGGGCGGTCAGCAATACTGACTCGGGTAATCCACTGACGGGGCCGCGTACGTATACCACCCCACCGACCATCCCGACGCAAGAACGGTCGCCGACTACGGATGGCAGGTCCTCGCAATCCAGACCGCAAATGACGGCGCGCCCGCCGCCCATGAACTCAAACGAGAAAGAACCGGTGTTTTTAAGAATCCACAACTGGGGCGGGGAATAATCCGGGTCGAATTTCATCAGCGACCCGGTGCGGGTACCCGCCCGCCCGGCGACGTAAATGACCCCGCCTGCCGCGCAGTGTCCGGTGGTATCGCCGCCGTCACCCAATACGGTGATGGACGCGCCAGCATTCAACCAGCCCACATCGGCGGGGGCGGAGCCCTCCACGCGAATGTGCGTGCCGGGCATGCCCATCGAGCCGACCCGCTGGCCGGGGTGACGCACGGTGAAATGCAGTTCGTGGCCGTCGGGGTTCCACAGTGGCCCGCCGATATTGTGCTGTCCGGAGGCGTCAATCTCAAATTCGGTCTCGCCGCTTTGCAGGGCAGAATAGATTTGTTGAAGCAGATCGCGGGTGGAAGCGCGCTGATTATTCTGATAAGTGGAAATTTTGAATTCATGGTTCATGGTTCATCTCACTTCCGTGGGGATTAGCAAGCGTAGGCGACTTGCAAACGTTCGGCGACATCTTTATTGAGGGAGATGAGCGCGTCACTACGGCCGATAGGCAGACTGGAATTGCCAATGGGCGCCATGAGTTTCTTTAATTCCATATCGAGGGCAATGAAGTAATTGACCACTCGTTCGGCAACCGCATCTACATCCAGGCGGGCGACCAGACGCGGATCTTGGGTGCAAATTCCGGCCGGGCATTTGTCGGTGTTGCAGGCATTGCAGCGGCCTTTCTCATTGCCCACGCAGCCAGCCAATTGTAAGAAGATACGCGCGGCGAATACGCCGTTGGCGCCCAGGCAGATGGCTTTGAAGGCGTCGGCGGCCAGCTCACCGGCCGCGCCGAACCCCCCGCCGACAAAGATGGGAATTTGCCCCTGGCGTCCCTGGCGGGTGGCTTCGAGGTAACAATCGCGCAGTTTACTCAAGCTGGGGTAACCGGTATGGTCGAGGCTGACCTGGTAAGCCGCGCCGGTGCCGCCCTGAATGCCGTCGATGAAGAAGCCGCCGACGATCTGGTAAGGGTCGCGCACCAGGTTGTTGAAAACGGGTACGGTGGTGGCACTGGCAGAGACCTTAATGGCCACCGGCACGCGGAATTTAAAAGCGGCGTTCATGGAGAGAAACATTTTCTGCACGCTTTCTTCAATGGAGTAAAGCCCCTGATGATTGGGCGGGCTCATCAGATCGGCGCGCGGCACACCGCGGATGGCTTGAATCTGGCGGGCGACTTTTTCGGCGGGCAGCAAGCCGCCGTCGCCGGGTTTGGCGCCCTGACCAATCTTGATCAGCACCGCGGCCGGATCGGTGACCATGTGTGGCATGGCCTGGATGATGCGGTTCCAGCCGAAATGCCCGGAGGCAATTTGAATAATGAAGTATTTCAGGTAATCGGAAGTAAGCAGGCGCATGGGCATTCCGCCCTCTCCAGAGCACATACGCACCGGCATCCCTAATTCTTCATTCAGATACGAGACAGCCAGCGCCAGCGCCTCCCACATGCGCCAGGAGAGCGCGCCGATGGACATATCGCCAATCAATACCGGATAGATCCAGCGGATGGGCGGGGTGAATCCCTGTTGGGTGAGGTTGCCATTTTCATCCACCTGAAAGGGCAGTTGATCCGCGCCCAGACCACGGCCGAGGGGGGTGAGCATATCAAAGGTGTGACGGGCGGCGTCGAGGGAAGGATCGGTCATCTGGCTGATGCGCCCGACTTTGATCTCGTCGAATACATGCGTGGGAATGTTGTGACCGCGCCCCCCGCGCTTGAGGGAGGATCCGCTGCGGCGGGCGATGAGGCTGAAGGTGTTATGTTCGTTGAACACGGGTTTAATTGATTCGGTTGGGCAGACTTTGACACACATCATGCACCCGCGGCAGGACCGCTTGGGGTTGGTGACCTGTTTGATGGTCATCACCACTTCGGCATTGGCTACCGGTTCGGGTGAGGTGCCGGAACTGAGGGTGCGTTTGACGCGCTGCAAATGGGGGCGGATGGCGCCAAAGGTGCAGGTGGAGACGCACGAACCACAGCGGATGCAGCTTTCGGGATTCCATTCAATTTTCCAGGGGAAATCGATCAGGTGGGTGTCGCGCACGTAGGTGGGCTGGATGGAGAAGGCGGAGGACATGCTGTGGCTGCCTTCACGGCCGGGGACTTTCATGGTCAGGTTGGGGCGCTGAAGAGGGTCTACTGAATCCATTTTTCAATCTCCAACTGGTTGTTGATCACCAGCATTTCTCGTTCGGATGGGTAAATATCGCGCGCGGGGTCGCGCTGGGGGATGACCATGTCGACTCCACAAACTTCGGAGGCGGTAATCACCATTTCAGCGTGGCGGCCGATGACGACTGGCCGCAATTTTTTCGCATCGGTGACCAGGCCCATCTCTCCGCCGGGGAGGACGAAGATGATGGTGTTGGGACCGTTCAACTCGAGGTGAGTGCAGGATTGGCGCACGCGTAAGAGAACGTCGGCATCTGGGCGCGAGCGCATGTCTTCGAAGGAGAGCGGGGTAATGACGTGTTTGTAATATTTGAGCGGCCACCCCAGCTTTTCGCGGACGTAGTGCAGGGTGTAAAGAAAACACTGCGAGTCGGACTCAAAACCGAGGTAACCGGGGTGCAGGTTCTGCTGAAATTCTTTGTTGCGCTGGTAGTTGGTGTTTTCGCCGTTGGCCATGAGGGTGTAGCCTTCCAGGAAGAAGGGGTGGGCGGCGTAGCGCACGATCTTGTAGTTGGTGTTCTGGCGGCACTGGGCGGAGATGATACGCGCGGTAAGCCGGGATTGCTCTTTCCACAGATCGAAATAGGTGCCGATATCGGTGGGGTTGCCGATTTCTTTCAGTGTGAGTACGTCTGGCCAGAAGGAGTAGACAAAGCCGCCGTCGATGGATTCCAAAGCCTGACGCAGGTGCAGGCGGGTCTGTACGAGGAGCGCCTTCTGCTCGGCGAAGGGTTTGTGCTGAAAGGCTTCGGGGTAGCGGTAATTGCGGAAGACGTAATGCGGCATTTTGCGCAGGTCCAGGCCGGCCGCGTCGACTGTGTCTGGTTTCCAGTCGAATTTTAAGGTGAACCCGAGCGCTTCGAGGATTTCTTCGGCTGCCTCCAAGCCCTGATTGGTACAGGCCATGGAGAGCAGGGGATATTTTTTGAAGTCGGCGAATGCGCCTTCCAGATCTTGCATGACCATGGCAAAACCGGAGTTGTCGTGGCCTTTTTGCATGGCTTGCATCATGCGCAAGGCTAAAACGGGGGGTAGGGGTTGCGTGGATTTGAGTGCGGCCAACCGGCACATGGTATACCTCCAGGTTACCGGTGAGGCTTGTTTGACAAGCTTCACGGTAAGGATTTTTCTTTGGTTTGCGACGAGGTATGGGTTCTCCCGGCCAATGGATGTGTTCCATTGGATTTTGGTAGCCCAAATGATCCCTGGGTGAGGGGGAAATCAGATTATTCTGATTGTTGGGTTTTGGGAGAAAAACCAGATAAGTGAGGAAATCCGGTAAAAAATATTAAGTTATAGGATACCTCGCGGGGAAAAGATTTCAATAGGGCGCGTGTTAACAGTTTGATAACATTTGTTCAGACATTTAAAGAGATGTTAATATTGGGTGTTTGGCTGGAATTGGGTTGTTGGGGAAGAGGCCCTCACCCGATGAAGAGACCCCATCCCCCGGCTGCGCCGACCCCTTCCCCGGTAAAACCAGGGAAGGGGTAAAAATTGTTATAGGCTGCGGGTGCTGAAGCGGTTTTGTGGGTGTAGAGACTCTTACCCGGCAAGGCGACCCTCACCCGGCCTCTCCCAAAATCTGGCGATTTTAGGAGAGGTGTCTTGGGTTTGAGGTTGTGGATCTTTTGAAGAGACCCCATCCCCGGTAAAACCAGGGAAGGGGTAAAAATTGTTATGGGCTGCGGGTGCTGGAATGGGTCTGTGGGTGGAGAGACTCTTACCCGGCAAGGCGACCCTCACCCGGCCTCTCCCAAAATCTGGCGATTTTAGGAGAGGTGTCTTGGGT